>Ga0193751_1000004_pt1 | contig 317018 bp, 288 predicted proteins | sample L1c2metaG_FD_143050 | JGI IMG/M metagenome (GOLD analysis project Ga0193751, IMG submission 143050) | Soil microbial communities from a riparian zone of the East river system, Colorado, United States - L1c2 | ecosystem: Environmental > Terrestrial > Soil > Riparian zone | place: USA: East... | reverse complement strand
CGCCGCGACCGAGCGAACGGAAGAGGAAGCGTCCCAAATCAACTTCAACTCTTATCGACCAGCCTTATGACCTAACAAACCACCTACACACTCGCCCGCCACACTTGACATCTTACATAGGGGTTAGGCGTTCCCACGTGATCCAATTCTCCGATTCGACGCTGCCAGGGGCTGAGGTCGGCGCCTCATAGAGGAAAGTAAAGTGACGCGCGCCAGCCAGAGCCGCAGTTGTCGGCAAAATGCACAAGAACAGGATGAGTAAGGTGATTTTTCTCATCAGATTCGCCTGAATGACGAATCGAAGGTTTATCTTCTGCGTTGCACCTCTGCTACCGGTAGCTTGCCATTTTTTAGCGCGCGGTTGCCACTACTCATATCTCACATTGCAGACGCCGGTTTCGATTTGAGGCTTCGACGTGCGACTTCGCTCGTGGACGTCATCGCCATCTGTGACCCCGTTTTCAAACAAAAGTGGCGCGAAACACCACGTCGCGCAGATTGGGATCAATCGCGCCGCCCGTATGTCTGACGCATCGCCGCACCGCACTCTGATTTCGCCGCAAGAGCCGGCCGACAAAATTTTCCTCGAAGGACCGCGCTCGCGCTTCGCGGAATTTTGCACGTTGCTCAGAGTGATGCGCGATTTCTTGCGGGGATTTCGCACGCTTCATTTCGTCGGGCCGTGCGTGACTGTTTTTGGCTCGGCGCGTGTCAAGCCGGACGATCCACACTACGAGCTGGCCCGAAAAATGGGCGAAGCGATTGCGCGACTCGGGTTCACGGTTATGACTGGCGGCGGCCCCGGCATTATGGAAGCGGCGAACCGCGGCGCGAAAGAAGCCGGTGGCCGTTCCGTCGGTTGCAACATCGAGCTGCCATTCGAGCAAGTGTCCAATGCTTATCTCGATCGCTGTGTCCGCTTACATTATTTTTTCGTCCGCAAAGCGCTGCTGGTGAAATATTCCTATGCCTTTGTTGTGATGCCTGGCGGCGCAGGTACGCTCGATGAACTCTTTGAAGCGCTCACTCTCATTCAGACGGGAAAAATCAAAAACTTCCCAATCGTGATCATGGGCACCGATTACTGGAAGGAGCTGATCGGTTTTATCGAGAAGATGGCGGAGCGCGGAAAGATTGGCCCGGACGATTTAAGTCTGATTTTCGCGACTGATTCGGTTGATGAGGCCATTGCACACATTCGGAGCAAGGCAATTGAGCCGTTCGGACTCAAACGGGTAGCGCGCATGCGCCGACATTTTCCCTGGCTCGGAGAGCGCGGTTTCTCCGGAAAAGGACCTGCTATTTGCTAGGAGGCACAGCTTTTCTCCTGCGATGGCTGACATACACACGAAACACCGCACTATCCAGAGCGGTTCCGCTTGGAGTCGCGGGCATTGGTCATCGCAACCGCCAAAAGAAAACGAACCACCTAAAAACAAGCAGCAAACCTAAACCCACCTGCGAAGTCTGTCCGACCGCGGAAAGACACCTGCGCTCCCCAGAGAGCGCGATCCAGCAGAAATTTCTTGCGCAAGAGGCGTTCGGGTTACAAGCTCGCAGCGCAATGAGCAGATTCGCGCGTTCAGGAAATCATGGACGCGCATTTGTTGTCACGCTCATCTCCGCAGCGTTTCTCTGGACGCTACTGCTGAGTGTTTCTCCGCAGTTACACGCGCGCATTCACCATGATGCGAACCGCGGCGATCACACTTGCGCCGTTACGCTGATTGCGACTGGCAACTATGATCACGCTGCGCATCCGCCCCTCATCAGGGCGCCTCAACCCAGCGCCCAGTTCACTAAGATCGCGGCGCTCAACTCTACCTGGGTCCAGCCGCTCTTTCTTAACGCGCACATTTTCGCGCACGCACCGCCCGCGCGCGGTTGAATTGTAGGGCGTCTGTATCAGACGCCGCCTGACGAATTGGCGTTTCGCAGAATCGAGCCAAGCGGGCGCTGGGCGAGATAGACTGGCAGGCCGCAGGCCGAGTGAGCGGGAGCGAACGAGTCAAACGCCCTACAACCACGTCGCATCGGCGTTCACTTGGCTTCAGCCAAATTGTGAACGCGCCCTAACCGCATTTTCGAAACTTTACTTTGCAAAATCTTTATGAAAAAATTTCTGATCGCATTCGGCGCATTGCTTTGGATTGCGCCCATCGTAACGGCTCAGGAAACAACCTCAGCCGCAGCAAATCCCACCGCTTCGCCGGCGTCGTCCGCTGCCGGTACTCCGGGAACGGCAACGACTGAACAGGTAGTCGTCACATCCCAGGAACTAGACATCTCGCGCGAGGCTATTGTGCCGAGTCTTGGTGCGACTCGTTACACAGTTGGGCCGGACCGCCTCGACTCGCAGGCACAAGGCGAGAACGCTCCATTTAACCAAACGATCCTGCGATTTCCAGGCGTGGCGCAGGATTCATTTAGTCAGCTTCACGTCCGGGGCGAGCACGCGAACCTGCAATACCGCATCGATGACGTGCTCTTGCCGGAAAGCATTCCCGGTTTCGGGCAGGAACTCGAGACGCGTTTTGCCGATAGCGTGTCGCTTGTCACCGGCGCGCTCCCGGCACAATTTGGTTTTCGCACCACGGGCGTAATCGACGTCCACACCAAGAATGGCGCGGTGTTTCAGCAAGGCGACGCCTCGCTGTATGTCGGCAGTTTCGACACAATCAAGGAAAGCTTGGAGTACGGTGCTGTGTCGGGACAACTCAGCTATTTCGGCACGGAAAGTTATTTGCATGATGGCATCGGCATTGAAAATCCGACGCGCAGCAGCGATCCGATCCACGACGACACCGATCAGTACAAGATGTTCGGCTACGCTTCGTACATTTTTGATCCAACGAGCCGCTTGACCCTCCTGATCAGCGGTAACCACAGCGATTTCGAGATTCCCAATACTCCCGGGCTGACACCGGTCTACACGGTTGGGACAAGATCAACATTTGATTCGGCGAAGCTGGACGAGAACCAGTCGGAAGATTCGACCTACGCGATTTTGACTTACCAAAAGCACGTAGGCGATTTCAGTTTTCAGGCATCGGCTTTCAATCGTTACACCGCCGTCCTTTTTCGACCTGATGAAGTGGGCGATCTCATTTTCAATGGTGTCGCTTCGCGAGTCGATCGCGCCATTCTTTCAAATGGTGTCGAATTCGATTCGAGTTACAAACTCACCGACCAACACACGCTCCGCGCCGGCTTCCTTTTCACGGAGGGATATGCAACCATTGACACTGTCACGCTCGTTTTTCCGGTCGATGAAAATGGTCATCAGACGAGCACGATTCCGCTGCGCATCGTCGATAATCACGACAAATACGGCTACTTCTACGGCTTCTATTTGCAGGATGAATGGAAGCCTTTCGAACAACTCACGATTAATTTCGGTGGCCGGCTCGACTTCGTGAACGCGTTTGTTGATGAAAATCAACTCAGCCCGCGGATCAACGTGGTTTATGAACCGTTCAAAGGCACGACGCTACACGCCGGTTACGCGCGCTATTTCACGCCGCCGCCCTTAGAAGGCGTTCCACAAAGTACGATCGCCAAATTCGCAGGGACGACCAACGAATCAGCGATCACCAAAGATTCCCCCGTAACATCGGAGCGCGCGCATTATTTCGACGCGGGCGTGACGCAGAAAATTACCGAAGGTTTCAATGTGGGCATCGATGGTTTCTACAAAAGCTCGCACTCGGTTCTCGATGAAGGGCAATTCGGCGAAGCGCTCATTCTTTCGTCGTTCAATTACAAGCGCGGCGAGATTTATGGCGGCGAATTTACTTCAAGCTATGATCACGGTCCGTTCTCGGCGTATCTCAACGCGGCTTATGAGTGGGCGCGCGGCACGAACATCAGCTCCGCGCAATTTCTTTTCGATCCGGCTGAATTCGCCTACATCAAGAAGAACTGGGTCTTTCTCGATCACGATCAGCGTTTCACTGGGTCTGCTGGCGTTTCGTACACGTGGAACGACTGGAGGCTAGCCATCGACGGACTCTACGGGAACGGGTTGCGCCGAGGTTTCGCCAATACTCAAAAGAACCACCCCTACGAAACATTCAATGTCAGCCTGTCGCGCCGAATCAAGATCACGGAGAAGACGGCAGTCAACATCCGTTTCGATGTCGTGAACATCTTCGATAAAATCTATGAACTCCGCGACGGCAGCGGCATTGGTGTCGGCGCACCCCAGTTCGGTCAGAGGCGGGGCTTTTATGGCACTGTTGCCTACGAGTTTTAAGGTCGGACGATGAGTCAGTGTGGAGGAGAACTCCGTCATCCGAGAGGCAATGATGTTTGCGGTAGTGCGTAGAAACTCCTTGCGAAACAAATCGCTCAAAAGCAAAATCGCGTTCGATGCCGTCTTGCGCACTTCGCATTCGATCTGGGTGGTGTGCCGGCGCCGCTGCCGTTGTTCTTACTGGGGCGATTGTTCTAATGCTAGGTCTTTCGGTCGCTCCGAATTTGCATGAACGACTTCATCCCACCGGCGCATCGCTGCATGAATGCGCCGTTACGCTGATCGCGTCTAGTAGCTGCCATCACACCACGGCTGCGCCGCTGATGATTGCGCCAGCGACTGCCGCACAATGTCCGAAAATTCCGGCGTTGATACAGAAGTGGGTCGAATCACCCTTTCTTGAGGCGCGCGTTTTCGAGCACGCACCGCCCGCGCACTCCTGAACCGTTGATTCTTTCCCGGGCAAGCGGGTAGCGGCGTTCAGTGCGTTCCTTCACGCCGCTGAATCAACGGGCGCGAACGCAAAATTCATTCGGCGATTTCGCCGAGGCTTTTGAACCAGGAGTTTTTTGAATGAACAAAATAGTTTTATTAGTGCTGGCGGTTTTCCCGGTAACGGCCGTTTTCGCGCAGGAAACGACCTCCCCTGCGAATTCATCGCCAGCGCCAACAGTTTCGAATACAACGTCAGCTACAGCAGCAGATGTCGAAGCGCTGCGCCAGCAAGTGCAATCCCTCACCGAGACAGTGAAAGGGTTACAACAACAAGTGAAAGATCAGCAGGCCGCCTTGGAAAACGCGAGCCTTGCGGGCCAGTCGGGACTTCCACAAAATCCCGAGCCCTCGCCCATCACGGGCGCCGAGAATTCACCCGCCCCAGCTGGGAGCACGCCACCACGCTTCCCAACAGAGGACACATCCGTTGTTCAGTCGACAACTGCCCCAGCTGCATCGCCCGGTCCGGGCACGAGCGCCAGTCCCTTGTCCGGCGGTTTTCCGACAACGGATACCTCGGTCGTGACGTCGGCACCCGAAACAATCTCAAGCACGGGTGCTGGGGCATCGTTAACACAGCCAATCACAATCGGCGGCGGGAGAAATTACATGAACATTTCTTTCGACGGGTTATTCGCGCTTGCCTATTCCAGCGCGCGCGATCTCGATCACATCGAAGTGGGCGATCACGATCCACAGCAGCGCGGTTTCAACGCGCGCAACATCGAGCTCGCGTTCGATGGCGCAGTCGATCCGTACTTCGAAGGGTTCGCGAATATCGTTTTCAAATTAGATAACGACAATCAAACTTCGGTCGAAGTTGAAGAGGCTTTCATGCAAACAACCAGTTTGCCGTTCAACCTCCAATTGAAAGGCGGGCAATTTTTTGCCGCCTTCGGCCGGCTGAACCCGACGCATCCGCACACTTGGGACTTCGCCGACACGCCTCTCGTCAACGGCCTATTTTTGGGACCCGACGGGTTGCGCGGCGTTGGCGCCCAAGCTTCCTGGACATTGCCTCTACCGTGGTATTCGCAATTGATCTTTGCGTCGCAAAACGGACGTGGCAGCACAGGTTTTTCATTTCGGAATCCCGGGGACGGCGGAATGTTTTTCGACCGCATAACGACCGATCGTGAGGCGCGCGGACTGCAGGATTTCGTCTGGATCCCGCGTTTCGAAAATTCTTTTAATTTGAGCGAAACCCAAACCGTGTTGGCTGGCGTTTCAGGAGCGTTTGGCTCCAACGAGACGGGCGCAAATTCACGAACTCAGATTTACGGCGCAGACCTTCTCTACAAATGGAAAAGCGCGCGTGCCGAAGGCGGGTTTCCATTCGTGAAATGGCAGACCGAATTCATGTATCGCCGTTTCGAAGCAGGCAATGGCGCGAATGATTCTTTTCCTGTCGCGGAAACATTTCACGACTGGGGTCTGTATTCGCAGGTGCTGTGGGGATTTAAAAAAGGATGGGTCGTGGGCATTCGGGGAGACTATGTCCACATGCAGAATTCCGAGTTTACGGACGACTTGGATCGGCAATCACGCTCTCGGATCTCTGCGAACCTAACGTGGTATCCCACTGAGTTTTCAAAACTTCGTTTGCAGTACAATCACGATTTTCTCGAGGAGAACTTCTTCCTGTCGGAACGCCAGGTCGATTCGCTTTTTCTCCAGTTTGAATTCATTCTCGGTTCTCACGGTGCTCACAAATTTTAAAAATCATGAAAAAAACGCTGTTCATCTTGTTCGCAATCGGCACATGTGCCTTCTCAGCGCATGGGAAGCTCAACGTGGTCGCAACGTTGCCGGACTTCGGATCGCTCGCCCGCGAAATCGGCGGTGACAAAGTCAACGTAACCGTTCTGGCGAAACCGACGGAAGATCCGCACTTCGTTGATGCGCGACCAAGCTTTGTAGTTTCAATGCGCAACGCCGATGTCCTGATCGATGGCGGCGCGGAGCTCGAACTGGGCTGGTTGCCGCCACTTCTGCAAAATGCGCGGAACCCGAAGATCGAGATCGGCAAGCCGGGACGCATCCAGGCATCGCAGGGAATTCGCCTCATGAACGTGCCCGTAAACGTCACGCGCGCCGCGGGTGATGTGCATGCGCTCGGCAATCCGCATTTCACTGTCGATCCGATCATCGCGAAGGCGATTGCTCAACATATCGCGCAATCGTTTTCCGCGCTCGATCCGCCGAACGCCGCATTCTACGAAGCGAACTACAAGAAATTCGAAGCGACTATTGACGGAAAGTTGCAGGAATGGGGCGCAGCCCTGTTGCCGTTTCGCGGTCAACATGTAGCTGCATATCATGATTCGTGGCCGTACTTCGCGCACCGTTTTGGCCTCGACATCGATCTCTTTCTCGAACCAAAGCCGGGAATTCCGCCGTCTCCCTCGCATCTCGCCGAAGTGATCGCGCAAATGAAAGCGCAGCACATCAAAGCAATTATTGTTGAGCCATTTCACGACCGGCGCATCGCCGAGAAAGTGGCGAGCGCGACGGGTGCCAAGGTGGTGGAGTTTTCACAATTCCCGGGAGGCCTGCCGGGAACGGACAGTTACGTGAAGTTGATCGATACCCTCATTTCGCGGCTGGCGGCGGCGCTCAAATAATATGTGGGACGTAATGTTTTGGCCGATCGTGGCTTGCGTCCTGTTACCGTGGTTGCTCGTCTATCTGGGCCTGCATGTCGTCCAGCGCGGCATCATCTTCATCGACATCGCCATGGCTCAAATGGCGTCGCTGGGAATTTGTCTTGCCGTGCTGCTCCATCTCGATCTCGAAAGCTGGACAACTTTCGGAATTGCGCTCGGCTTCACGCTCGTTGGCGCAGCGGTTTTTTCCGTGACGGGGAAACGGGCAAGCCAAATTCCGCAGGAAGCGGTCATCGGAATTGCATACGTTGTTGCCGCGGCTGCGGCGGTGCTGTTGCTCAGTCGAGCGGCAGAAGGCGACGAGGAAATCAAGAACATGCTCGTCGGGAATATTTTGCTGGTTACACCGCGAGAAGTTTGGGAACGCTTCGCTTTATTCGCGGCTGTTGGCATTTTCCATTTCGTTTTCCGAAGAAATTTCCTCCTCGTCTCGTTCGATCGTGACGGCGCGTACCAGAAGGGACTCCGGGTGCGTTGGTGGGATTTTTTCTTCTACGCCGTTTTTGGCTTGGTCGTGACGAGCTTTGTTCGGATCGCGGGCGTGTTGCTCGTTTTCAGTTATTTGATCGTGCCGGCGGTTTGCGGAATCAATCTGGCACAGCGCACCGCGAATCGCTTGCTCATCGGGTGGTTCATCGCTCTTCTCGGCGGCATCGCGGGATTATTTCTCTCCTACTGGTGGGACTTGCCTTCCGGTGCGGCAATTGTCTGCACGTTTGGCGCATTGCTAATCCTCATTTCACTTTTCACGTTGTGGCAGCATCGGCGAGCCGGTGTGGCTTCCACGATTTTTCGTCTGATTTTGCTGTAATCGCGCTAAGTTGGATCGAGATGCATCGGACCGATCATTCGCGTTTCCGAAAGGCGCACGATTTCGTTCCGGATTTTTCGCACGCGGAACGGCGCACACGCATCGTGATCGGTGTTACCGCCGCGATGATGATCGTGGAGATCGCCGTCGGTTTGATGTCGAACTCGATGGCGTTGCTGGCCGACGGCTGGCACATGAGCACTCATGTCCTTGCATTCCTGATTACAGCCGTCACATACTATTTTGCGCGAACGCAGGCCGGCAACGCGCGCTTCAGCTTCGGTACGGGAAAAATAGGTGTGCTTGGCGGGTTTACCAGCGCGGTGGTGCTCTCAATCGTGGCGTTGTTGATGGCCGGCGAATCTGTGCACCGGTTGTTCGTTCCGTTGGAAATTCATTTTAACGAGGCTATCGGGATCGCTTGCCTCGGATTGCTGGTGAACCTGGGCTGCGCAGTCCTGCTGGCTGATCGTCATCACGAAAGTGGCAGCTCTCATCGTGAAGATTTAAACCTGCGCGCCGCTTATCTGCATGTGCTGGCCGATGCATTTACCTCGGTCCTGGCGATCACAGCATTGACCGGCGGCAAATTCTTTGGCTGGGCTTGGCTAGATCCGGGCGTCGGCATTGTCGGCAGCGGCGTGGTTTTTTCGTGGGCTTACACACTTTTGCGCGATACAAGCGGCATTTTGCTCGATCGCACACCTGCTTCTTCAGATTTGCCTGATCAAATTCGCAAAGCAGTGGAGAGCGACGGCGATTCGCTGGTGACCGATTTGCATGTCTGGCAAGTTGGAATCGGAAAATATGCGGCGATGATCTCAATTGTCGCGCACGAGCCAAAGAGCTGCGATTCCTATCGAGCGTTGCTTCGCGGACACGACGAACTGGTTCACGTAACCATTGAGACGCATCTTTGCCGCGAAGATCACGAATCGCTCGCCAGCCCCTAGGCTCCTAAATGGCCAACGCACTCTGGCAGGTCGTCGTGGCTTATGCTTTCGCCCTCGCCGGTGGATGGATCAGTACGGCGCTGCAACTCGCGTACAAGCCGCTTTGTGTGCTGATCAGTTTCGCAGCCGGAACGCTTCTCGGTGTGACAATCTTTGCGATTTTGCCGGAAAGTTTGGGTGCGTGTTCTTGGTGGGCGGTGTTCCTGGCCTTCGCTACTGGGTACGCGCTCTTCTTTTTAATCAGCAAACATGTCCATCACGTTTGCCCTGCTTGCGCGGCCAGTCATTTCGACGCGGATGCAACACGACATTTTAGCGAAATTGCTATCGCGCTAATTGTTGCATTAGCGATTCACAGCACGACCGACGGTTTGGCTTTGGGAATTCAAGGGGAAATTCCTGCGATGGATGCGACGAAATGGTCGCTGTTCTCGGCTCTCTGCATTCACAAAGTTCCCGAAGGCCTTGCGCTTGGCAGTCTTTTGATCGGCGCTGGATTGCGTCGCAGCGCCGCGCTCGGCTGGGTGGCCGCAGTTGAAGCTACCACGCTGTTTGGCGGCGTGATCGGCTATTTCTTCCTGACGAAGGTTTCGACCTTTTGGCTCGGTTTGATCATGGCGCATGTAGGCGGTGGATTTCTTTATCTCGCCGCGCACGCCGTCCTCGGAGAAATGTTGAAGCATGGGAAAAGCCTTGTCCTGACAAGTTTCTTGGTGGGCGTAGGTCTGATCGCCGTGCTTAATATTGGATTGAGATTGATTGGGTAGCGCACGCGGCTCGCGTGCTGGCGAGCGCGTCCTCGCGATCGCGAACTTTTCGATGGATTTTCAGCGTCTGCGAGCAGCGGAAGCGACGGGAAGTTCGTTTCGGCGCGACGCCGAAACCAGCATGCAAGACGCATGCGCTACCCTTGGCGATTTGGAAATCGCCATTCCTTGTCGTTAGATTCACGGGTGCACTGTTTCCACTACCGCAACGGGCATCTCTACTGCGAAGATGTCGATCTTGCGCGCGTGGCCGAGAAATTTGGCACCCCGACTTATGTTTACAGCGCGGGAACAATTCTCGATCACTACACGCGGCTCGATGCGGCGCTCGCGCCGCTTGATCATCTGATTTGTTACGCGGTCAAAGCGAACTCGAATCGCGCGATTCTGAAATTGCTGGCAGATGCAAGCGCCGGATTCGACATTGTTTCCGGTGGCGAGCTTTATCGCGTGCTTGCGGCTGGTGGCGATGCCACCAAATGCACGTTCGCCGGTGTGGGCAAATCGCCCGAGGAAATCGAGTACGCACTGGAGCAGCGTGTTTACAGCTTCAACGTCGAGAGCGAAGCGGAGCTGGAATACATCAATCGCATCGCGAGCGCGAAAAACCTGCGTGCGCCGATTGCATTGCGTGCCAACCCCGATGTCGATCCGCACACGCACCAATACGTTTCTACCGGCTCGCGCGAGAACAAGTTCGGCATCGCGCTTGACCAGCTTCCCGCGGTTTACGAGCGCGCAGCGAAAATGCGCAATATCGAGATCGTCGGCGTGCAAATGCATATCGGCTCGCAGATCACCGAAGCCGAGCCGTTCGCCAGCGCGATCACGAAAGTGACACCCCTCGTTCGCGATCTAAAATCCAAATATGACATCAAGTTTTTCAGTGTCGGCGGCGGCATGGGAATCATTTACCGTCGCGCACTCGAGAGCGGATCAGGCAAATGGTGGCACGAGCACGGTCCCGCATGCGCGGGATCCGCGTTTAGCATCCGCGACTACGCTGACGCGATTGTGCCACCGTTGCGCAAGCTAGGTGTTCACATCCTGGTCGAGCCTGGTCGTTTCCTTGTTGGCAACGCAGGCGTTTTGCTCACCCGAATCCGTTACATCAAACAGACTGCCGAGAAAAAATTCGCGATTGTCGATGCGGGCATGAACGATCTGATTCGGCCTGCGCTTTACCACAGCTATCACGAGATCGTACCTTGTAGGGCGTCCGCCGCGGCGGACGCCAAGAGAACGGAAAAAATCGACATCGTGGGGCCAGTGTGCGAGTCAGGCGATTTCTTCGCGCTCGATCGCGAGATGCCGGAACTGCATGAAGAAGATTTGCTAGCGATTATGAGCACGGGTGCTTACGGATTTGTAATGGCGTCGAACTACAATTCGCGGCCGTTTCCAGCGGAAGCGCTGGTCGACGGCGACAAGGTCGCGTTGATTCGGCGGCGTCAGAGTTTGGAGGAGCTGGTGCGTGGGGAGATCGAACCGCGTTGGGGTGGTGGAGTGTTAGAGTAATGGAGTGTCGACTTTTGTTTGCTCATTACTCCACTACTCCAATACTCCATTGCTGTTCGCGGCTACCGCTTGCGCAGCTTCGCGCTGCGCGTAAATAGTGCTCCTGCTTATGGGTAGTATTCGACGTTTCTCTTTGTTGCTTTTGCTGTTGGTCGTGGGGACGGGCAGCGCCCTCGCCGCCAACGGCGAATACATCGTCGTGGTCGGCGGACCTTCCATGTATCAATGGGAAAAATACAAGCTTTATCCGCACGATCATTGGTGGGCGAACTTCGTGCGCGCCGCGCGTCTGCGCACCGAACAGTTGCGCGCACAGCTTGGGCCAGATCAGCAAATTACCTGGCTGGTTTATAAACCGGGCTATCTGGATCGCGCCAAACAAGAACACCAGGATCTGATCGCCTTGATCGATTCGGTGCGCGAAAAATTCAATCTGAATCTTGTCTGGTTTAATGCCGGGCCGGAGGTGATCGAATACCTGAACAAGGGCCAGCCACGAAACCAGGTGAAGATTACCGGCTTCGAATATTTCGGGCACTCGAATCGCGCCTGTTTCATGTTCGACTACAGCAACGTCATCGACAGCGCATGCAAAGCGTGGTTGCACGAAAACGAGCTGGCCAGGATCGACCGGCGCGATTTCGCGCACAGCGCTTACGTAAGGAGCTGGGGCTGCCATACCGGCGAGAGCATGTCGAAGAAGTGGTATCGCGCCACCGGCACGCACATGATCGGCGCAATCGGAAAAACGCAGTTCATGATGGAAGAACTACCGATCCTCACTTCCGAAGACGGGAAGTGGGTTAATTGATTTTCGATTGCCGATTTTCGATTGCCGATTGAACATCGCGCGTTGCGATGAAATTTGCCGAACTGAGCGTCCTATATCGCCAGCCGTCCCTCTGTCATTCCGAGCGAAGTCGAAGAATCTCTCGAAACTATCGTGAGAGCATAGAGTTCGCCGAGTGAGTTATGAAGTTCCCGGAATTATCCGCCCTCTATGATCAACCGCTTTTCGATCTCATTTCGCAAAGCCGCGCGGTTCATCTCGAGCATTGGCGCGGCGAGGAAGTGCAGCGATGCAGTTTGCTCAGCATCAAGACTGGGGGCTGCAGTGAAGACTGCGCTTACTGTGCGCAGTCGGCTCATTATTCCACGGGTGTCGAGCGAGAAGAATTACTGTCACTCGAAAATGTTCTGGCCGCGGCCCGGCGCGCGCGCTCGCAAGGCGCCGGCCGGTTTTGCATGGGCGCGGCCTGGCGCGGCGTGCGCGACGGCTCCGAAAAATTTGAGCGCGTCCTAGAGATCGTCCGCGAAGTGAGCCAACTCGGGATGGAGGTATGCGTTACCCTGGGTGAAATTGGACCGGTGGAAGCGCGCAAACTCAAAGCCGCCGGAGTGACCGCTTATAATCACAACATCGACACTTCGCCGGAATTTTATCCCGAGATTGTAAGCACACACACGTTTCAAAATCGGCTCGACACCATTGCTGCAGTGCAGGGGAGCGGGATGTCGGTTTGTTGCGGCGGAATCATCGGCATGGGCGAATCGGAGGCCGACCGCCTGCGAATGCTGGAAGTGCTCAGCAACTTTAATCCACCTCCCGAAAGCGTGCCGATTAATTGCTTAATGGCGATGCCCGGCACGCCGCTGGCCGATCAACCGCCGGTGGACATTTTTGCGTTGGTTCGGTTGATTGCTGTCACGCGCATCGCGCTCCCCAAGGCGCGGGTTCGCCTGGCGGCTGGGCGCACACGCATTTCGCGTGAAGGCCAGGCGCTCTGCTTTTTTGCCGGCGCCAATTCCATTTTTTACGGCGACAAACTGCTGACCGCAAAAAATCCCGCGGCTGACGTCGATGTCGCGCTGTTGCGCGAACTCGGGCTGCAGACTCAGGGAGTGACGGGTTCCTAGCCGTCACGAAGCACGAACCCGAAAGCTTTTGGGATCGTTCCCTGTCTGTCGACAGCAAAATTTAGATCGTTTACGGGAGCGTGAGCTGACGCTCTGGAAATTGGGCGTTGGACGTTGAGCGTTCGGCGTTGGACGTTTCTCCGATGACTTCGCAGACTCCCGCCGCGCTTGGCTATCGGATGCCGGCGGAATGGGAGCCGCACGCGGCCACATGGCTCTCATGGCCGCGACGCGAAGGGATCAGTTTCCCGGATTCATTCGACCGAGTCATGCCGACATTGCGGGCGATGATCGAAGCGCTGGTCGAATCGGAGCAGGTGTGCATCAACGTTTGCAATGGCGCGCATAAAGCCGAAGCGCGCGAAGTTCTGCGCGGATTACCGATGGAACGAATCTCGTTTCACTCTATTCCGACAAATGAACCGTGGTGCCGCGATCACGGGCCGATTTTTCTTACACGCAATCTCGACCCGAGACTCGCAATTGTTGATTGGGATTACAACGCTTGGGGAAACAAATATCAGCCATTCGATCTCGACGAAGTTGTGCCGACACATCTCGCGCAAATCCTCAATGTCCCGGTTTTTTGTCCGCGCATGATTTTGGAAGGCGGCGCGATCGATGTGAATGGCGCCGGCGCGCTGCTGACGACCGAATCGTGTCTGCTCAATCCCAATCGCAATCCGAATTTGCGCCGGGAGGAAATCGAACAGCGGCTCCGGGATTTTCTCGGCGTGCGCGAAATTCTCTGGCTTGGCGACGGCATTGCCGGCGACGACACCGATGGGCACATCGACGATCTTGCGCGTTTTGTCTCCGAGCGAACGGTCGTGGCTGTCGTCGAAGACGATCCTCACGACGAAAATTACAAGCCGCTTCAGAAAAATCTCGCCCGCTTGCACGAGATGAAAATCGGTGGTCGTGAGATCGAAATCGTCACGCTTCCAATGCCGAAGAAGATTGTGCGCGAAGGGCTGCGGCTGCCGGCGAGCTACGCGAACTTCTACATTGCAAATACTTGCGTGCTTGTGCCCACATTCGCCGATCCTGCCGACGACGTTGCGTTCTCGATCCTGCGCGATTGCTTTCTGCGTCGGCGCGTCATTGGCATCGATTGCCGCGAATTAATCTGGGGACTCGGCACGTTTCACTGCCTGACGCAGCAACAACCGGCGATGTAATGTAGAGGCGATTAACCTCAATCGCCTGCGGGCACTTCGGTGAAGCGCACCTACCTTCATTCCGCCCTCGGCCCAGGCTTGTAACCACTCTTCAAGATTGCGTCGTGAAGATCGGGCGGATGCGTTTTCCGCGCATCGAACGTGACGATCACACGCCCGTGCTTGAGATCGACCTTCACGTCGTGCACGCCTTTGATTTTCATGAGCGACCCGCGCAGCTTTCGCACAGCCTGATGGTGGTTCTCGCCTTCGGTTGCTATTTCAATCGTTTCCAAGATCGCGTGATCGGCGCGTTCCGGAAAAAAAGGGTCGGCTGGATCAGGATCGCTTGGTCGTGCAGGGTCCATCGTTTTTGATTTTACTTATCTAACGTGCGACAGACGCGCAGCGGTTGCCTTTCGTGATGCTGTCATCCTGAACGAAGTGAAGGATCTCGCGCTCGACTGTGGATCACACAAGCTTACCTGTGTGATCGGAAATCATCGGTGAGGTCCCTCGCTTGCGCTCGGGATGACCGCGACCCCGCGAGCGATTGGTTCGAGCACGCGCCAGACATTTTCGGCGAGAATTTTTTGCCCGGCTGCGTTGGGATGAATGCCATCCGGCAAGTTCAAGGACGGATCGCCTGCCACACCTTGCAGAAGGTAAGGAACAAGCGCCGCGTTGTTCTTGCTCGCCAGATCAGTGAACATCTTGCCAAACGCCGAGACATAGTCGTCCGTCGCGTAATTGGGCAACTGCATTCCTGCGATCACAACGCGCACATTGGGATTTCGCGCTTTCACCTTATCGATGATCTGCTGAAGATTGTTTTGAATTTGCTCGACCGGCAGAGCGCGAAAAGCATCATTAATTCCCAGTTCCAGAATGAAGATGTCGATGCTGTGATTAAGATGAGGCGGGAGCCGTTCCAAGCCGCCTTGTGTCGTGCCGCCGGACGCGCTCGCGTTGGTTACTTGAAAGTTCGTACCGGCGGCGTGCAGCTTTTTCGCAAGCAAAGCAGGATATGCTTCGCTCCGAGGCAGCATGAAGCCGTCCGATAAACTGTCGCCGAAGACAAGAATGCTTTTCGTTTCGGCAGCAGAAGCCACTTGCGCGAGCATGATTGATAATGTCACGACCAGGAGCGCGGCAGGGTAGTTCATTGGAAAACGCTTAATATTCGCGGTCCGACACCCATCGCGATTTATCGAAGTTGAGCGTTGAACATTGGACATTAATATTTAACGGTTTCAACGCTTTAACGTATCACCTTCTTTCTATGCCAAGTTACGCTATCAACGGTTTCGGGCGCATCGGCCGCAATGTCCTTCGCGCCATGTCACAAAAACAAGTCCGGCGCGTTCTCGCGATCAACGATCTCACTGACACGCACACCCTGGCCCATCTGCTTAAATGGGATTCGGTGCATGGTAAATTCGACGGCGAGATTGGTTACGATGAGGAAAACATCATTGTGCGCGGTCACAAAATTAGAGCCTTAAAGGAGCGCGATCCGGCGAATCTGCCGTGGAAAAAATTGGAGGTCGATGTGGTGCTCGAATCGACTGGGTTGTTCACCAACCGCGAGAAAGCCGAGCTGCACTTGACCAAGGCGGGTGCAAAACGCGTGCTCATCAGCGCGCCTGCAAAAGATCCGGACGTGACGATTTGCGTCGGCGTCAACGACAGTGTCTTCGACCCTGGGAAACACAAAATCGTTTCCAACGCGAGCTGCACAACGAATTGTCTCGCGCCCATGGCCAAGGTCGTAAACGACAAATTCGGCATCGCGCACGGCTTCATGAGCACGATCCACAGTTACACCAACGATCAGCGCATCCTAGATTTCCCGCACAAGGACTTGAGACGCGCGCGGGCTGCGGCGATCAACATCATTCCGTCCACGACCGGCGCAGCCAAGGCGATTGGCGAAGTAATTCCAGAATTGAAAGGGAAATTAAATGGCGGCGCCTTCCGCGTGCCGACTCCAGATGGCTCTGTGACGGACTTTACCGCCGTCCTGGAAAAGGACGCAACGGTCGACGCCGTCAATGCTGCGTTCAAGGAAGCTGCGTCGGACAAAAGCTATAAAGGCGTCCTCGAATACACTGGCGAGCCGCTCGTGTCCGCGGACATCGTTGGCAATGCGCACTCCTGCATTTTCGACAGCCAGTTGACGCTCATGCTTGGCAACCGGTTTGTGAAAATCGTGGGCTGGTACGATAACGAGTGGGGCTACAGCAATCGCTGTGTGGAATTGATGGAAATGCTGGGAGAATAGGGGCTCTTGCTCATGCTCCTGCTCTTGATCATGATCGAAGCATGAAAAGTTACTTCGATCACGAAGAGCTTGATGTTTATCGCGAGGCTATTGCTTTCTGCGGCTGGGTAGGAAAATTGCTGAGCGAAATTTCAGTTAAAGCCTCTGCCAAAGATCAACTCGATCGCGCTTCTACTAGCTTGCCTCTCAATATTGCGGAAGGAAACGGGAAGTTCTCGGACGCCGATCGATCCAGGTTCCTAGAGATTGCTCCGTGGTTCAGCCCTGGAGTGCGCGGCATGTCTTGATGTGCTCGTAGCGCGAAAGCTTATCGCTACAGAGCGAATTGTTTCCGCAAAAGAACAACTCGTTCGAATTGTTAACATGCTCATGGGAATGTTGAAAAGGTTTTCGGGGCGCGCTGAGTTCTTGCGCGAGGATGAAGGAACATATCCTAGCGAGTACGAGTATGATCATGAGCAGGAGCATGATCGGAGCTACGATCACGACCAGGAGCACGAATAGGAATGGCGAAACTTTCACTTCGCGATCTCGACGTGGGCGGGAAACGCGTTCTGGTTCGGGTGGATTTTAATGTGCCAACCGAAACGCGCGGCGGCAAGATTCGCGTCACTGATGACACGCGAATCCGAGAAAGCTTGCCGACGATCAACTATCTGCGCGAGCACGGCGCGAAAACCATTTTGATGTCGCATTTTGGCAGACCGAAAGGAAAGCCCGTGGAAAAATACTCACTTCGGTCGATCGGGGAGTATTTGCACTCACTCATCCATCAACCGGTCATTTTCAGTCACGACACTGTTGGAGAGGTTCCCGCAAAAATAGTTGAGCACATGGAAAACGGCGACGTTGCTCTGCTCGAGAACGTCCGGTTCCAGCCGGGCGAAGAGGCAAACGACCCGCAGTTTGCCAAAGCGCTTGCAGATTTGGGCGACCTTTACGTTAATGACGCGTTTGGCGTCGCGCACCGCGCGCATGCATCCACGGTGGGCATCACGAAATTCGTGCAGCAATCGGCGATGGGTTTTTTGATGGAGAAAGAGTTGAAACACCTGCGCGAGGGCCTTCAGAATCCGGCCAAACCGTTCGTCGTGATTTTGGGCGGAGCCAAAGTCTCGGATAAGATCGGAGTTTTAAAGGCGCTCATGGAAAAGGCCGAGACCATCCTCATCGGCGGCGCGATGGCCAACACGTTCTTGAAAGCGGAAGGAATTCCGGTCGGCACAAGCCGAATCGAATCCGACAAGGTCGATCTTGCGCGCGAACTTCTCGATCTCGCGAAGCAACGGGAAGTAAAATTTTTGCTTCCAATTGATGTAGTCGAGGCCGATGAAGTTCGGCCAGGTGCCGACATGCGAAATACAAGCCGTCTGTCGCCCCAGCACGGAATCACTGATGAATGGCACGCTGTCGATATCGGCGCGGCAACGATTGCACTTTATCAGGAGGAAATCGCCAAGGCCGAAACGATTCTGTGGAACGGACCGATGGGCGTGTTCGAAATTCCGGAATTCGGCGAAGGCACGATTGCAATCGCAGAAGCGATGGCGCAATCGGGAGCCAAGACAATCGTCGGCGGGGGCGACTCCGTAACAGCGGTCAAACAGGCCGGGCTTGCCAGCAAAATGACTTTCATCTCCACAGGCGGCGGCGCATTGCTTGAATTACTCCAGGGCAAAGAGCTTCCCGGCGTGGCCGCCTTGTCAGAAAAGGAGTAATGGAGTGCTGGAGTGATGGAGTATTGGTCGCACATGTCCCATTCGTCCCATTCACTTAGCCGACCATGAGAAACAAAGTCGTCACCGCGCCGCCTGTCATCCCGAGTGTAACGAGGGATCTCACGAGTCACGAGAGATTTGCCGCTCCTTCGATAAGCGGGGAGGTTCCTCGCTTTCGCTCGGAATGACAACTGGATGACATGAGAAAGAGAATTGTCGCCGCGAATTGGAAGATGAACATGACGCAGGCCGAATCAGCGCGCTTTGTGGAATCGTTCCTTCGGGACATGGGCGAAATCACCGATGTCGAAGTGGTGATTTTGCCGCCTTTTACGGCAATCGCGAGAGTGAGCGAAGCATTGGGCAAAGCACAAAACATCAAGGTCGGCGCACAAAACATGCATTGGGGAAAGAGCGGTGCGTTCACCGGCGAGATCAGCGCGCCGCTTTTGCGCGACTTATTCGTGCATTATGTCGTGCTCGGGCACAGCGAACGTCGCAGGCTGTTTGGTGAGACTGACGAGATTGTAAATCGGAAAGTGCGCGCCGCGCACGAGGCGACATTGCGTCCGATTGTTTGCATCGGAGAAACGCTCGAGCAGCGCGACAAGGGCAATGTTGAAAAAATTTTGTCGATCCAATTGCGCGGCAGCCTTGCTGGTCTGACGCCAAAGGAATTGCAGGAAACGGTGATCGCGTACGAGCCGGTCTGGGCGATCGGGACCGGTCGCAATGCGACCCCGGCTCAGGCGCAGGAAGCGCACGCTTTCATTCGTCGCACCTTGCGCGAGATGGCCGACGATGCGACAGCGGAGCGCGTGCGCATTCAGTACGGCGGCAGCGTGAAACCAGAGAACGCACGCGAACTGATGAGCCAGCCAGATATCGACGGCGCGCTCGTCGGCGGCGCCAGCCTCGACCCGCGCAGCTTCGCTCAAATCGTCAAGGCCGCACGCGAAAGGTAGGACGCCTCGGTCTGATTGGATGAGGCGCGTGTTGTTTATCGTTGGCCCAACTGCAACGGGAAAGTCTGAGCTGGCGGCCGATCTCGCGCGCGAGATAAACGCGGAAATTGTCAGCGCGGACGCCTTTCAAATTTACCGCGGGCTTGATCTCCTTACGGCGAAACCGGAGGCTTCGACGCTAGCCAAGGTTGCGCATCATCTAGTCGGCACAACGCCTCTTCATGAAGAAATGAACGCGGAGAAATATCGTCGCGCCGCGACGCGCGCCGTTGATGAAATTGATTCACGTTGCAGACTCGCGATTGTTGTGGGCGGAAGCGGGCTTTACGTCAAAGCGCTGACGCACGGGCTGGCGCCTCTGCCGGAGTTCGATTCGAAGCTGCGCGAGAAACTGAACGCGATGAGCTTGGATGAATTGCGCTCACAACTCAACGAACTTGATCCTGAAACGGCACGAAAGATCGACGTGAAGAATCGGCGTCGCCTCGTGCGCGCCCTCGAAATTTGTTTGCTCACTGGCCAACCCGCATCGGAAGTTGTAGCCGGAGTCGGTGACTCCGGCCTGCCGAGATCACCGATCCCGGCTACAGGTGTGTTCGTTTTTCGCGACCGGGAGGAGCTTTACGCCCGAATCAATCAACGAGTAGAAGCAATGTTTGAGAAGGGCGTAATCGAAGAAGTACGCGCCGCCGGGGCAACGAGCGTGACTGCGTCGCAGATGATCGGTTTGCGTGAGATCCGTCAATTGCTCGAAGGCAAAATGTCGCTCTTGCAATGTATCGCACAGATTCAGCAAGCGACCCGCCGTTACGCCAAAAGACAATTGACCTGGTTTCGGCGGCAAACTAATTTTTTACCGATAAACTTGTCGATTCTTAGTCACAACGAGGCTGTGAAAGGGGTTTTGCTGCGAGCGCAACGCAGCGCTCGCGAATCGGGATGATTGAAACGCGTCCGCAAAAAAAACAGGAGCGCGCGCTCCTGATTGGCCTGGAGAAGCGAGGCGTCTCGAAGTGGGACTTGCACGATTCGCTCGAAGAATTGCGCGAACTGGCAAACTCTGCGGGAGCTGAGGTCGTCGATACCGTGACGCAAAAATTGCAGAAGCCGACCGCTCCCTACTACATCGGTCGCGGCAAAGCGGAGTCCATTAAAGAATCATGTCAGGACCAACGGGTGACCTCGGTCATTTTTGATGATGAGCTTTCGCCTGCCCAGGGTCGCAACTTGGAAAATTTATTCGCGCGCAAGGTTCTGGATCGAACACAATTGATCCTGGATATTTTCGCGCAGCGCGCCCGCAGTCGGGAGGGTCGATTACAAATCGAGCTGGCGCAGTTACAGTATCTTTTGCCGCGGCTAACCCGGATGTGGCATCACCTGTCCCGGCAGACAGGCGGGATCGGAACGCGTGGCCCGGGGGAAACGCAGTTGGAAGTTGACCGCCGCCGCGTGCAGGACCGGATCGCGCGGCTCGAACGGGAGCTGGAAGCCGTGCGCAAAACGCGCGCGATACAGCGCGAAAGTCGCAAACGACATCAATGGCCCGTCGCCGCTGTGGTCGGTTATACAAACGCTGGAAAATCGACGCTGTTGAATCTGCTCACCGGCGCCGATGTTGTAACCGAGAACAAACTTTTTGCCACGCTCGATCCCACCACGCGCAGCCTTGTGCTTCCTAACAAACAGCGAGTTCTTTTGACGGACACAGTTGGGTTCTTACGAAAACTTCCCCACACGTTGATCGAATCATTCAAGGCCACGCTTGAGGAGGTCAGCGAAGCCGATCTGCTCATTCACATTGTCGATCTGAGCCATCCGCGCGTGGACGAGCAGATGGAAGCGGTCGATGGCGTGATCAAAGAGCTGGACGCTTTCGGCAAGCAAACCCTGATCGTTTTCAACAAGATCGATAATTTGCCGCATCGCGAACTAGCTGAGTCTTACACGAAACGTTTTCCCGGCAGCGTCGCAATATCCGCGCGCACGGGAGAAGGAATTAACGAACTTGTGGCGGCGTTGGAAAATGCGCTCAGTTCATGGCGCTTGCGATCGCGGTTTCGGATTCCATCGAATGAATCGGCGTTGATCGCGGAGATTCATCGCGTCGGTCACGTGCTGGAGTTGCGTTACGAAGGCAATGACGCGCTGATTGTGGCCCACGTGCCTCCCAATCTCGCGCAAAAGCTGGAACGTTACGCGGCGCGAGATTAGCTGGTGATCAACAATCGTGTCCTCCCGAGCAGAGCGAGGGACCGCACAATCGAAGATTTGAATGCACAAGTTTCATTGAGTGATCGATCATCAATTGTGAGATCCTTCCCCAGCTACTTGAAGATGTTTGGTTTGCTGGGTCCATTTCCGCGATGTTCCCAAGTAGCTGGGTCAGGATGACAACGCAAGGAATGTTGATAGGAACAAGCGTATGACCGCGCGCGAGCGGGTGAAGCAATTGATCAAAACCTGGCCGAAAGTTTACCCGCATGCGCATTGCGAATTGGATTTTCGTAATCCGCTCGAGCTGCTGGTAGCGACGATCCTCTCGGCGCAATGCACGGACAAACGCGTCAATATGGTCACGCCGGCCCTGTTCAAGAAATATCGGACCGCGAAAGACTACGCGAATGCGCCGCAGGCCGAGTTCGAAAACGCAATCAGATCGACGGGGTTTTATCGCAGCAAGACGAAAAGCATTCGCGGGGCGATGCGCGCCATCGCAGAGGAACACGGTGGGAAAGTCCCGGATTCCATGGAGGAATTAAATGCGTTGCCGGGCGTTGGCCGCAAGACCGCGAACGTTGTTCTCGGCAACGCGTTTCACAAAAACGAAGGCATCGTGGTGGACACGCACGTGATCCGTCTCTCGCAGCGGCTTGGCCTGACGAAACATAAGGACGCGGAAAAAATCGAGCGCGATTTGATAAAGCTCGTGCCGCGCGAGCATTGGACGGACTGGAGTCACTGGCTCATCTGGCATGGCCGACGTCGTTGTTACGCGCGCAAACCGGATTGCTCCAACTGCGAAGTTTTCCGATTGTGCCCGAGCGGTAAAGTTTTTTTGCGCACCGGCCAAGCGCAGAAGCCCCAAGGAGCGACGGCTTCTTAACCGTTGTGGGCTTTTACGCCTGGGAAGCCATTATTCCTTGAGATTAGATTTTCCTTTGTTTTTTGCTCGACTTAGCGCAGAGGATTTACTAACACTTGTGCGCATCTAGAGCTCAGATGCGCACGAGAATCACGGGAATGCGTTTTGCCGCGATAGGCATGCTGCTGCTGTGCGCAATGGCGATGCAAGCGCGCGCAGCCACGATAACGGTCACTAACACAAACGACAGCGGACCCGGCTCATTGCGCCAGGCTCTTGCGATCGCGAATGACGGTGACATGATTAACTTCGCGGTGACTGGAACCATCGGGTTGATCAGTGGCGGACTGCTGATCGCGAAGAACGTCACCATTTCGGGTCCCGGCTCGAATCAACTCTCAATTGATGGCAACCAAGCGGTACTTGTCTTCGGCATCTTTCCCGACAAAACTGCCACGATCTCCGGCTTGACCATCAGGAACACCGAGGCTGGCGCTGGCGTTTGGAATGAGCAGGGCACATTAGCCGTAAGTAATTGCGTCCTTAGCAGCAACTCATATGACGGGCTCTACAACCATGAGGGCACGTTAAACGTGAATAATTGCGTCCTTAGCGGCAACTCGAGCGTCGGGCTCTACAACCAAGGGGGATTTGTAACGGTGAGTAGCTGTGTGCTTAGCGCGAACTCATACGGGCTCTACAGTTACGAGGGCGTAACAACTGTCAGCAACTGCGTCGTTAGTGGAAACTCAAACGGCGGACTGTTCAACGACGTTTACCACCAGCCGCCTAACGACCCCGTTGGCGGCCGCGGTTCTATGATAATCGCGGACAGCATGATCAGTGATAACTCGGGACCAGGCGTGTCGAATATCGGTGGTTTTCTGACGGTCCTGGATAGCACGTTGAGCGGCAACTCGGCAGGCCAATCAGTGGATGGTGGCGGCATTTTGAGTGGCACATTATTCAAAACCCCGTCGGACGTCACACTCATCAACAGCACAATTAGCGGCAACTCAGCGCCCGGTGGGGGTGGCGGCATCGTGGGTGGCTATTGGAACGTGACCATCGTCAACAGCACGATCAGCGGGAACTCGGCCGGAGAGAACGGAGGCGGCATCGGCGCTAGCTTTTTGACGATTATGAACAGCACGATCAGCGGAAATTCTGCCGGGAACAGCGGCGGTGGCATCGACGCGGGAGGCGTGGTGATTACTAATAGCATGATCAGTGGCAACTCGGCGGGTTCAGGGGGAGGCATCTACCACTACCTAGGCAATCTTGAAATCTCCGACACAATCCTCAATGCAGGCACATCGGGCGAAAACATTTTCAACGACGGCGGCACGGTCACGTCGCACGGATACAACATCAGCAGCGATGATGGCGGGGGCTACTTGAATGGGCCGGGCGACCAACTCAATACCGATCCGCTGCTTGGTCCATTGCAGGATAACGGCGGCCCAACGCTCACGCATGCGCCGTTGCCCGCTAGCCCGGCGATTGACGCGGGCGATCCAAATTTCACTCCGCCGCCATCCCGCGACCAGCGCGGCAAGTGCTATTACCGTGTATTCGGTCGGCGCATCGATATCGGTTCAGTCGAAATACAACCGCAGCCACGGTGTCCGACTCCAGCACCGCGCCCAACTCCGCACTAAAGAATGCGCACAGACCAGGCTCGCTCGATGGCGAAGTGAATTACCGGCTCAGCGTTGCGATTCGACAGGCGCGACGTGCGTATCGGTTAGGCCCGATGTTTTGTGCAACCGCTGGAACTGTTCTTCCAATTTGCTCAGTTCTTCGTCTGATAGTTCTTCCAGATCGACCAGTTTGTTGCGCGCACCCTTCATTGCCCGAATCAGTTCGTCTAATTTGAGATGCATTGCTTTGGCGTCGCGGTTCTGCGTGTTTTGAATCAGAAACACCATCAGAAACGTAATGATTGTGGTGGCCGTGTTAATGATGAGTTGCCAAGTGTCAGAAAAATGAAAAGTGGGTCCCGTAATGAGCCAGACAGCAATGACAAGCACGGCCCCAGTAAATGCCCAGGCGCTGCCCAGCAAGGTCGCTGAACGGTGCGCGAAGATTCGGAACGCTTCGGTGACGACGCAAAAGAAATCGTGTTCTTTCTCGTGCTCTATTATTTTTTCGAGTTCAGTCTTTTCCACAGCATCACTTTAGCATCGCGCCTAACGCGGCAAGTGCGCGCATGCGCTTGATCGGATCGCAATGATTGCATAGCGAACCGTTGATAGTTGTGAAGAGGTGACGAAAACTTGTTCCGCGGATTGATGGAACATCTCAAACATCTCAATTTAGATGACGCGTGGCCGGATGAGCCGTTGGGACTTCCCGCCGTTGACGCGCGCGCATGGGGACCGCGCCTGCGCTTCTCTGCGCCGCCGCGTTTGATTGCCGAGTTTTATCGGGAGCATGAGGAGAATCTCGCGGTGCCTTTCCTGCTTTACGGATCGGGCGACTTCCATTATTTAACCGCGCTTCGATTGCGCAGCGTTGCGGGACCGGTCGTGCTCGTTTCGTTCGACAACCATCCGGACTGGGATGTGCGCCCCCCGAAATGGGGATGCGGCGGTTGGATCAATCGTGCACTGGAACTTCCGCACATCGAGCATGTGGCAGTTTGGGGCTGCGGCAATTTTGAATGCTGGTGGCCGCACCAGATTTTCGGCAATCGCCGCGCGGAACGCGCCGGAATTCTTGAAGTCCATCCGTGGGCAGACGATCGTCCGGTGAAGGATCGACAACGAAGGGGCGCCATCCTTTGTGACAATTGGCGCGAGCGCTTTGAGCAATTTGTAAATGGTCTCGCCAGCGAAAATATTTACGTCACGATCGATCTCGATTGTCTGCGCATCGAGGAGGCGGTGACAAACTGGGAGAGCGGCCGGCTGTCGGTCGCCGATCTTCAGTGGGCGCTTGGAAAGCTGCGCGAATCTTGCCGCATCATCGGTGGCGATATTTGCGGCGCGTATTCGGCGCCGAAATACGCGCGGCGCAAACAGCGTTTCGCCGCGGAATTCGATCACCCGAAAATCAGGTTACCCGACGAAGACAAGATTCGCGCAATCAATTTAGCGGCACTGGAGAAACTCTGGCCGTTATTGGCGCAGCCATTGTAGGGGAAGCGCATCGCTTGCCAACGCACGGGACGGCAACCGAAGCGGTTGCCCCTACAATCAATTGTTAGCTCATTGAAACCAGGACGATCCCGGCGGTGATCAGAAGCGCGCCAAGCGTGAGTCGCGCGCTAAGCTTTTCCTTCAACACCACTGCCGCCAGCAGCGTAATGAAAATCACGCTCAGGCCTTGAAAGGGATAGAGATAGCTCAGGTCGAAGCGCTGAAGCAGCCCGAGCGTCAGGAAAAAGGAAACTGTCATCAGGGCGACGCCGATAGCAACGAGCGAAACGAAACGAGAATTGCGCAGGCCTGTCGTCGCTGAGAATTCCATGGCTCTTTTCAGGATGAGCTGGGCCACCACAAAGCTCAGCAAAGAAACGACGATGAAGAAAAAGGCGAGAGCACTCACAGGCGTTCCTCTATTTGTGCGACTGGTTTCGCAACCAGTGCCAATCCGATCACGACCAGTGCAATCCCGCACCAGCGCAACGTGGAGATCAGCTCGCCCAGAAAAATCCAACAACCTAGCGGAACAAGGATATCGACCACACGCGACAGGGGATAAGCGACTGTCAGAGGAACATAACGCAGCACGTAAAGCCAGCTGATGAAGCTGGCGATGATGAGAAGAATCGCCCACCACACCAGCGGCGATTCAAGGCCGTTGATTCCGGTCCAGGAAAAAGCGCTGTCAGGCTCGGCCACCTCTGTAGCGCCGCGTTTCAAAAGAAGCTCCGAAACGAACACGCAGGCGACGCTTAAGCCGAGTTGAAGCCACGGGTTGCCAAATCCGGAGGGGCGATTTTGCATCCGCTTTTGTAGCGTGCAGTCACCTTATCGCAACAATTTTTGAGTTCCGTGCGTTTCGGTAGGGCGCGTCACTCCGTGCGCGCCGGGGCGTGCAGAGGACGGCCGGTCCTACCACGTGCGGCGGGCAGAGGGCTGCCCGCCCTACCAAGTTTGATGACCGCGCTGTCAGAGCTGATCAGCGTTGGAGAATCGTTTCAAAATTGGATCATGCCGCGTCGGTCCGAGATATTTGATCACTCGCCGAAATATTGGATTCAGCAGGACACTTGTGTGCCGCACATAAAGGTCGAGCGGCACCAATTCGCAATCCAGATGGAGCTTCGGCTCATAGTTAAGCGGATTGCTGTAATAATATTTCAATCGTTGTTGCAGCGCCCATGAGATGATCTCGCGGAGCGTGTAAAAATACAGATGCAGATCAAGTGCGACGCTGTAATCGAGCCCGATGCACTCGTCGTAAATCGCGTCACCGCATACGAGGCAAAAACTGAATGCGACGATTTTGCCGCTTTGTCGCCAGATGAAGAAACGCGCACGTTCCGGCATCCGCTTCGCGACGGCCAAGAAATAATCCTTGGTCAGCGTTTCAAATTTTAATAGCGAGCGCTCATGAACCGCGAGATACAGCGGATAGATTTCATCGACGAAAGGCGCGATGTCGGTTACGACCTCCATCTCGATCTTCGGCGCGCTCCCGGCCTTGCGGAATTTTCGGCGTAAATCTTTCCGGGTCGCTTTGCTGAGCGTGCGAAAATATTCATCCCAGTTCTCAAAACGCAGCGGCAGCCGCGTCATTGGCATACTCGGAATTCGCGCATAATCACTTAGGAGAAATGTTTTGAGCGCTGAGCGATAGGTCGCCGGAAAATCCTTCAAAACGACGAGGGAAGCTTTATTTTGCCTGGCAAAACTCCGAAGACTCGCGCGTAGCGCGTCGGCCGTCCATGATTCGTCTTTTTCATCGCAGGCGGCCAGGTCTCCAGTACCGGCCCCGCAGCCAACCATCAAGACGCGCATCGTCAGAAAATGCGGGAGAATTTTTCGAATTCCATCGACGATGGAGCGAACTTTGCCAGGCACGCCTTCGACGAGATTTTGCCGGACAAAGAACACCGGTTGGATGGCGCGTACGTTGCCTGAAGAGTCCTCGAGCAGCAGATAATGATGTTCGAAGTCGTTCTGCAGAGTTTCTTCGACGATCTCGTAGTAGCGATGATCTTGACACTTAGTCTGAAGCGCCCGTCCCCACGCGTTGCAATTCTGCAGTTCGGCCAGCGTGACTACTTTCGCCACGCCTTGGGGGAACGGAATCGCGCGGCTGTAGTGTCCGCTGTCCCCAGCGGATAACGCGCGTCTCGCGGTGCTCTCGTCCCGGTGCGCTGAGACAGCGCACGCTATAGCGCTCCCTTTGTCTTTAGGATCACTGGAGAGCATGGGCAACATGGTGCTGTTTCAGGATTTGAACGGCGCCTAGGCCTGCGATCGTTCCGCCTTTTCTTCGGCTGCCACGTTTTCCACCTTGAGCACGCCGTCGCGAATATGCACGTCGCGCTGGGGAAACGGAAACTCGATCCTGGCTTCACGAAACTTCTCAGCGATGGCAAAGTTTAGATCGCTCCGATAACGGCTTGGACGAGCGCTCATTTCACTGGTCCACACCATCAGCTTAAAATCGATCGAGCTGTCGCCAAATTGCTGGAGAAAAACGCTGGGTGCCGGTTCCTTTAAAGTGTGAGGATTTTCGTGCGCGACAGCGAGCAGCGCATCACGAACCTTGTTGACATCGCTGCCGTAGGCTACCCCGACCGAGATGCGAAAGCGCACACGCCGGTCGCCGTACGTCCAGTTGGTCACCGGCGAATCGATGAATTTCGTGTTCGGCACAATTATCATAATGTTGTCGTTGGTGCGAATGACCGTGCTGCGCGCGCGAATGTGCTCCACCTGACCGGCGATCCCCGCAACTTCAACGCGGTCTCCGATCGTAATTGGTCTCTCGGCGAGAATCACCAGGCCGCTGATGAAATTGCTGGCGATGTTTTGCAGCCCGAAGCCGACGCCTACGCCCACGGCGCCGGCAAAGACCGCCAATGCTGCCAGATGAATTCCGGTATTCTCCAGGACGATGACGATGCCGACCACCAGCACGATGTTGCTGACAACCTGGGCGATGGCGTACTGCAAAGAACGATCCAGGCCGCTTTGCGCAAGCAGCCGGTTGAAAAGAAAACGTTTCGTCCCGGAAGAGAACCAAAATACCGCGATCAGCAGCGCGACCAGCAGAAAAATTTGAGCCAGACTCAGTTTGATCGCCGGAAGAGGCGCGTTCCAGGCCAGCGGAATTCCCGCAGCATTCACCGCGGTGATGGTGAAAAAGACAATCGCCGCCAGACTTAAAATCGTTGTGACGATCGCAATGAAATTTGTGTCGATCTTGAAACGACTGAAAAAACTCCGGACGATCTGACTTTGTAAGAATCGCGCGATGACGAGCCCCGCTGCGAAAAACCCGGCGAACGCAATTAGCCCGAGGAGCGTGACGTAATGTCCACCTACTTCAAACAATGGCTTCTCCAATAAAGGAAAATTCATCGACGCCTAGTCTGAGCCGCGCGTTTCGCTTTCGCAACTAGGCAATGAATCGCGCTTTCAGCGCTGGCGTTTGTGGTTCTACAATCCCAAGGCGTTGCCCTAGGCTCGAGATTGAATGCTGCGCCTTTGGCGCTAAGGCCAAGCCGTGTTTTTGCTTCGAAGATGGGTCAGTCCGTAGTGGCCTTCGAGATCGCGCTACTGTTTGGACGATTTGTCTTCGATGTATTTGATGACGTCGCCGACTTTCTGCAGTTTCTCCGCGTCCTCGTCGGGCACTTCGACCCCAAACTCTTCTTCAAAAGCCATCACCAGTTCGACAATATCCAGCGAGTCGGCGCCCAAATCCTCAATGAAGGAGGCCTGCGGTGTGACCTGCTCTGGGTTGACGCCGAGTTGCTCGACGATGATGTCCTTGACCTTCTCTTCGATCGATTTTTCCGCCATAAGAATTTGTTCGGTTTGTATTAGTCGCGCGTGGGCAAGTCACCGGAAAACTTGGGATTATCCGGGCACAGCATGTGGAAGTAAATGAATTGGGCGGCTTGTCAATCATTTTCGGGGTTGGGGTAGGGACATCGGCGCCGCGATGTCCGGACCGCGCAGCGCACCGTCCTTATCTAAATTCTTAACAGTTGCTTCCGTTGCCATCCGAGTTACATGCAAGCGATGGCCCAGTCTCCCGTTGAGCCTGCCGATTTGCTCGATCTAAAGTTGCTGCCTGCGTGGGTAACAGAACCTCGTGAGCCGGGACGCTATGAGCGTTACACGGGAGAAGAAGAGAGTGGCGTCCAAAAAAAGGGGAAGGCGCGTCCGCAACACAGCAGATCAAAACGCCGAACATCCAACTTCGATAAAGCGCGAGCAGACATCCAACATCCAACGTCCAAGGAAGACAGAGGCCAGCGCGGCAGATTGCGGAAGAAAACAGGCGGCAGGGACCGTCGTGCACCCGGCGTCAAAGATCGCTCCTCGCGAGATGAGCATCTTCCAGCAACAAGAACGCCGTCAGTTACGATCCGTTTCTTTCCGTACTCACCAGCATTCGAAAATGTGGTAGCGCAGATCAAGTCCGGTTCAGTTGCGTATTCGCTATTTGCGCTGGCGCGTTTGTTCCTGGAAAAGCCGGTGGGCTACGAGGTGTGTCTCAAGGCCACGCAGGAGTCGCCGCTTTACCAGCTTGGCGACAACGGCATGGTGTCTGCGGATCGGGAATTCCTCGAGGGAAATGCATTCCGATTCGCCCATCGCGATTTCTACAGGATCGACATTTCGGAGACCGATCCTATCAAGGGAAACTTCTCGAATGTGGCGCGATGCCGATTAAGCGGGACGCTGCTTGGGCCGACTAACCATCACAGCTATCAACCGCAACTGCGCAGCCTTTACGAGCAACGTTTCAGCCGCCGGATGAGTTTTGCCGATTATCAGCGGCAAATCGAGATTGTAAACGATGCCGCGTTAGTCGAGCGCTGGAAAGAAGAAGCGCGAAAGGTGACGACCTACACAACGCTACGTGGAGAAAATCCTTTGACGTTTTCTTCTGCGGCGGAAGCGGAACGGCATTTTCGGTCGCATTATTTGCCAGGAGTGATCCGTAGCGTGGAGGAAGTGACCATCGGCGGGAGCCACAGCCGGAGTTTGCCGCATCGGATCCTGAACCGAGCGATCGAGGAGGCGTGGGCGAGGGAGACTCGTTCGCCTTCGAACATGATGCAGGAGTTGGCCAGTCGATTTCGACAAAATGGACTGCAGGTTTTCCGCCATCGCCGCGGTATGTTGTTTGTCTCGCCAATCCGGGGACGCGCATTTGTTCATGAACACGCCGGGGTGTCTCCGTCCGTGAATGCGATTCTCGAAGCGCTGTCAGGGACGGCAATTAGTCGTAAACAGCTTTTCGAAAAGTTGATTGGCGGTGGCGCGAGCGAAGGTGCAGAGGCGCGCAGCCTGGCGCTGGCGTCCGACCTGCGTTGGCTGCTCAATGAAGGTTACGTCATCGAGTTCAACGATGGCTCACTTGATCTGCCCCGAGCGAAAGCCGCTACGCAGCAAACTGTCCCAGCGGCGGAGCCTGCGCAGAGTTTGCCAAGTGGATTAACGGCCAAGCCCATGGAGCAGCTCTGGACGCGAACGCCTCTACAGCTTACTTGGCGCGAACAGTAATGTCAGGACGCGATAGGTCTCACAGAGACGCCCTACAGTTTCAGATGGCGCCAGCTTTCTTAAGCGCTTTGTAAGCACCGTGTTTGTTAATTGTCTTAAGTCCGCGTGCGGTGACGCGGATGCGCACAAACTTCTTTAGCTCCGGCACCCAAATCCGCTGCCGACGCAAGTTGGGCGCGAAAACGCGCGGCACCATTTTCGTGATGTGCCGGCCTACACCGCCTTTTTTCTTGGCGAGACCACGACGGTGAATAACGCTGCCGCGTGCTGCTCTTGATCCTGTGATGTTGCAAACTTTCATTTCTTCGGAAAAAGCGGCCTAAACTGCCGTGCCTGGATGCGCGGGTCAAGCGAATCGTTTGTTCGTCAGCCATTAGGTAGAGGCGATTGACCTCAATCGCCATGGGCGGTTCGGGTGAACCGCCCCTACCAATACTTTGACGTTGAACGCGCAATTACTCCTCGCGGTCAAATTTAGCTCGCACCACAGCCAGTCGAGTCTGCAAGATTGCTATCGCACGTAAGCCAATGCACAAAAATAATCACAAACTGCGGATCGGAATCGTCGGGGCGGGCAATATCGTTCGCACTCGGCATTTGCCCGGTCTGAAGAAGCACCCGGATGTCGAGATCGTAGCGGTTTCCAATTCCACATACGAAAGCTCCGAGAAATTTTGCAGTGAAAATGTGCCCGGAGCTACGCCAATAAAAAATTGGCCTGAGTTGGTGGCGCTGCCGGACATCGACATTATCTGGATCGGCACACCGCCTTACATGCATTCGGCGGTGACGATCTCCGCGCTTGAAGCAGGCAAACATGTTTTTTGCCAGGCGCGCATGTCGATGGATTTGGCGGAGGCTGAAGAAATGCTCGCGGCATCGAAACGTTATCCCGAGCTGGTGACCATGCTTTGCCCGCCGCCATTCGGACTACGAGGGGATTTAATGGTGAAAAAGATTCTGGCCGAAAATTATATTGGCCGACCGCATCATGTGCGGCTGCAAAGTTTCATCAGCAACTATTTGGATCCTGGCGCTCCGGCGCATTGGCGGCAAAAGATCGAGATCAGCGGGCTCAATATTCTAACTCTCGGTATTTACGTGGAAGTATTGCAACGCTGGCTGGGCGACATCACCGGCGTGTTCGCGCACGGAAAAATCATTTATCCGGTTCGCGAAGGTTACGAGGTGGTCATTCCGGATTTGCTCACCGTTCTGTGTAGTTTCGAAAATGGCGCGGAGGGGGTTCTGGAGTTTAGCGGCATCAATGCGCTGGCGCAGGGCGATCGGCTGGAGATTTACGGCAGCGCCGGGACTCTGACGTACGATTTCACTTCCGACGTCGTGCAAGCGGGCAAGCTCGGCGATCGTGCGCTGCACATGGTCGATCTCCCGCCAGAATTGGAAGGCGAATGGCGTGTGGAAGAAGATTTTCTCGCGGCAGTGAAATCGAAGGGCCGCGTGCGTCCCCATCCAAATTTCGAAGACGGCCTTCGATACATGCGTGTCGTGCAGGCTGTCGCTGATTCTCGTGCGCGGAATGAATGGGTAGCGATTAAGTCCTGAAGCTTCAAATTTGTTGTAGGGCGTCTGTGTCAGGCGCTGTTACATCGGCGTTTCGCAGAATGGAGCCGCGGGGACGCGAGCGACATAGGCGGGCAGGCCGTCAGGGCGAGAGAGCGGGAGCGAACGAGTCAAACGCCCCACAATTATCGACTCGGTCCCGGTAGCAGCCAGTCCAGGGCTTGGTAAAGGTCTACCAGCGCCGCGCCTTCGATCGGATCATTATGATAGGCGCCTTGCAATGCGATCACGCGTTTTTCTCCGGCGTAGGCGTTAACCACTAGCCGGTGAAAACGAGGCGCGACAACTTCATCCTTTTCTGCCAACAAGAAGATTGCTGGTGCGCGAATCGTCCTTGCGTTTTGAATGCTGTCGAGGTTCCGCGGGATCTGCAACGCGACCGGACCCGCCAACAGCCACAAGTTCCACCATCCGAACTGACGGAGGATCATTTCACGGAGCGGCGGCGGATTATGCAGAATCAACCCGGCAACGTGGCGCTGCGCAGCCACATGGAGCGCAGCCGTCGCCCCGATGCTCGCTCCGAAAGGCACGATAGGCCTATCCCTTGCGTGACGTTTCAATTCATCAAAGGCTGCAAGCGCTGCAGGCCCGATCTTCGAGAGCCGCGCTGGTCCTGTGCTCCCGCCGAATCCAGGATAATTCATTCCCCAGATTTCTATCACGCGATCATTCCACATCTCCGCCTCGGCAGCTGCCCAACGGTCTGCGCGATCTGCATTCCCGTAAAAACGCAAAACGAAAACATCAGCGACGCCCTGTTCGTGAGCACGTCGCGATTGCGCAGTCCAGACTTCCACCTCGGCGGTCTCGAACGGAACCGTTTTGCGAACGGCGCCACCAGCGTCGATCGGCGCTCTCGTTGGGAAGAGAATCAAATGGTCCGGCAAATGACCAAAGAATATCACGACCAAATATACGACCCCGATTGCTAGAAAACGCCAGGGCCAGCGAACGGTTTTCCACTTCACGGTGTTTTTTCAATCTGCGCGAGAAAGGCCAGGACTCGCGTTTCATATTCTTGTCGCGCTGCTCGATGAAGATCCACGTGTCCGGCATTGGGCACGAACCAAAACTGTTTCGAAGTTCGCGCGCGCTCAACAAGCATGCGTGTATCCGGAGGTCTGGTGTTTCTGTCTTTTTCGCCGCTGATGATGAAAACTGGGCACTCGACGTTGGCGATGTGATCGACGGGACACAATTGCGAAGCGGAAACGCCGAGCCGCCATTGCAATTGGTTCAACAGAAGGGGAGTCAGCATCCGGCCGAACACTCCAAGGTAATTTTCCATGCGATTGCGCGTTGCGATTTCAATGGTCGGATAAACTTCCTCGAGTACCAGCGCATCGACTTTCAGCGGCGGAGTTGCCAGCAAAGCCGCGACTCCGCCCAGCGAACTTCCAAGGATGGCAACGCGATGTACTGGGTCCACGTGACGCATGAAGTCGACAGCGGCGAGCACATCGCGACTTTCTTTCCAGCCAAACGTAATGTGATCGCCTTTCGTTTCACCAGTTGCTTGGAAGTCAATCAGCAAGACTGAATAACCAGCGCGGTGTAGAAATCTCGCGCGATCAACCATGCTCAAACGATTTGCACGTATACCGGGCAGGAGTAAGACGGCCCCGCTGGCATTCTGGATCGGACACCACCAACCGTGGACATTTGCGCCCGAATCGCTTGCAAACGTAACTGGTTCAGCGTTCAGATCGGCGGGCGGATTTCCGATTCGCCTTTGAACTGGATGCGCGAGCAGCCAGCCAGCAGAGAAGACGCAGATGACGACGGCACCGACCGAGGTGGCGACGATGATAAGGAGTCGTCTCAATTTTGTATTCTTAGTCGGAAGCGTCGCTGATACGAAGCGCCCGGCTCAACCAGCCGGCGAAATTCTTGGTTTCGGCTCATTGTTTTTCTCCGCAGCCGCAAGGAAGCGCTGATAGAGAAAGGATGCGACGATTGCGATTACGGCGACGACGATGAACGCGCCGACGCGATAAAGTTGGTCCAGCCGGGAAAGATCGTGGAAGAAAAGTTTCAGCACGGTGATGCCAAGCAATGCCAAACTGGCATAGCGCGCCGGGGCGGTCAGTTTTCGAATCCCGACAATGAGCAGCAACAGCGCGAACAGCGCCCACACGATGCTGTAGCTCATGTCGCGCGCGAAATTTCCTGAGAATTGGAATGTTAACGCCGCCGCGCCGGGCGCGCTGAAGTAATCGGCGATCTCGATGTTCACAATGAGAAACGCGAGCACGGTGCCGAGCGTGTAAAGCAACGGCAGCGCGCTGTGCCCGAGCACGCGGTGCCGCGGCGCCGCGAGCAATCCCGCGGCGGCGAACAAGCACACCGTCGCGATGCCATAGGTGTAAAGATACCAGTTAAAAATCGGAAACGCGGCGCGCGGATGATAACTGAGCACGGCTGGATTGAGCCCGAGGCGCGCGAACACGATCACCAGCAAAGCGACGCCTGCCAGACGCAGGCCCGGGTGCGGCACGCGATGAAAAAGCCAGCAAAGCGCTGCGCCCTCCACCGCCCACCCCATCGTGATCCATTCTCGATCGAACTCGATCGGGAAAATCAGCGTGATGAAAAACAGCGCGGCGCCGCCGAACAGCGCCACTTGCGCGTTCCGCGCCGGGCTGGTCACCGATGTGCGCTTGAGGAGCACCGACAAGCCGAGTAACGCTGGGAGCCCAAATGCGGCCGGCACCAAACCGGGAACCACGCTCGGATAGGCAGAGCGAATCAGGTCATAGACTAGGTAAAAGTGCAATGGACCAGCCAGCGCGGCGGTTGCCCACGGGGCTGTTTTTGCCGCGAACGTTCGATGGAAAATGAACGGAAATATCGTGAACAGCCCATAAAACCCGAGATACCAGATCAGCGGCAGCGCGGCATGCGCCGGATCGAAATGTTCAAAATGCCACGCGTGTTCGAGCGCGAGCACGGAGAGGAGCGCGACCGCGGGCAACAAATCGAGCGCACAGATTGCGCTCATGCCGAGAAGCAAAATGACTAGCAACAGCGCCAGACCGAATACCGGAGAAGGATTCGCCAGCGGTAAGCGCAGCGTCACCATGATTAGCAACACAAACGGCAGCGTCGCCGAGAGCGCGGGAAGTTGTGTCGCGAACTTTGCGTCTGGTTTGGCGTGGCGCGCAGACCAGCCCGTTGCGATGAAAAAGAAGATTGCGAACCCGGCAAGAATAAACAGCGCTGTTGGCAAGCCGGTAAGCTCGCTCGGGATTCGCGAAAGCCACGCGCCGATGGCGACGAGCGTGAGCACGAGCACGGCGATGACGGGCAGCAGTGTCGCAGTCGTCAGGGCGAGGACGAGTGCGACAAGATCGACAACTAACACGAACGGCCAGACCAGCAGCGAAAGCTCACTGAGTTGAAAAATGGGCATGAGAACCAGCAGAAGGGCCACAGCGGGGAAGGCGTGGCTCCCCCACGGGATGTCGGTCTTACGCAGACGTTGCAGCGCAATTGGCGCCGCCGCATGAAAAAGCGCGAATACAAAATAAAAGCCAAGCGCGGTATAGAGATTCGCCTTCGTGAGGTAATTTCCCGTCCAAATGCTGAGCAGAAGAAATGCGGCGAGGCCCGCCAGCGGTTGCGCGACGATCGCGCCGGTCTCGAGCAATGTGAGCGCGAGCGCCCCGAGATCGACCGCAAACACGTAGCCGAACAACAGCGCTAGCCGTTGCGCGATTGAGTGAAACGACAGGAAATAAAACGCGGCGAATATTGCAATTGCTGCCATGGCCAGCGCGCAGACCAAAAGCTCGCGATTGATTTTGCCCGTGCGTTTCGACCACGCCACCGCCACTAGAAACAAAACCTGAAATCCAGCGAACACAGCCATGGCAATGAGGACCTTGTTACCGTCGAAATATTTTTCGGGAACAAAGAACGTTGCGACCCAGGCAAATTGCATCACCGCGGTTCCAAGGGCCCCGAGAATCGGCAGCACATTCCAGCGTTGCCGTTGCGCGACGGCGAGCAGGCCGATGTCGAGCAGTGCGATGTAACCGAAAAGCCCGAGCGGATTGTCCTGGCCAGTCGAAAGCAATACCGGTGTGAGAAAACCGCCAGCGATGCCGAGCACCGCCACCACAATTGCATTCAACCGGACCGAGAGCAGAAACGCGACCGCCGTGATCAGCGTCATCAACAAAAAGGTTGGAACGAGACCAAAGAACGCGAAGTGATAGTACGATCGACAGGCAAACGTGACCGCGTAGAGCACAAGGATGCCAGTCGCGCAGAGCGTCTGCGCGGTGACGGCGTTTTCTTTCCGTTTCAGTAGCAGACCGCCGACGAGAAGGCCGACGCCAACGACGAACCCGATAGCGACCCGCATTTCCGGAGGGATAAGGTTGTGCTCGAAGGAATATTTCACGAAAAACGCCACGCCAAGGAAGAGCGCGAGCCCGCCGATCCATGCGAAGAGTTTCGCGCCCATGAACTCCTCCCAATTAATCGGCGGCTTGGCTGGTTTCATGGCTTGAGTAAGACTCGGTGCGACAAATTCCTGCGGGATTGACGGCGGCACGGTCTCTTTCTGTTGCGCGGGCAAAACGGGTGCTGTGATCGGAAGCGGCGGCAGGACTGCGAAGGCTGTCGGGGCAGGCGACTCCGCTTGCGGCGCAGGAACGGGACGCTGTCCCAACCTGCGCACGTCATTTTCAAGCGACGACAGTCGCGCAGTTAAGTCGTCAAGATCGCGCTTTGCACTGTTTGCTTTGGCGAGTGCGACAAAGGGCAGGACGATGATCGCAATCAACAGACCGATGACGAACAGGATCAGAGGTTCCATTTGTTTTTTGGATTTGACCGAATATTCCACATGGCTCGAGAGGATAACTACTTTGCGCGACGGATGTTAATTGATAAAAATGGCGGATTTCATCGACGCTTTAGATCATGAACATTCATTACTTGGAGCTATTCTATTTCGTCGCGAAGCACGGCGGGATCGCAGCGGCGGTGTGGAATATTCCTTATGGAATCCAGCAACCCGCAGTGAGTGGACAGATCGCGAAGCTCGAGGAGTCACTCGGCGCGAAACTTTTTCAGCGACGACCATTCGCGCTTTCGCCTACCGGCTTGGAACTGTTCGAGTTTATCAAACCATTCTTCGACAACATCGACATCGTCGCCGAAAGATTGCGGCAGAACAGTTCGCCTCGCTTGCGCATCGCCGCTCCGGCGATCGTGCTGCATGATTACCTGCCGCAGATTCTGCAACGTGTTCGGCTTAAATTTCCGGCGTTTCGGCTTTATCTGCACGAAGCGGCTCGCATTGAAGCCGAGAGACTGCTGTTGGCTCGCGATGTCGATCTAGCGATCATGCTGAGCGACAATAAATCGCGTGCTGGAATTCAGGTGCAACCGTTGCTCGAACTGCCGCTAATTTTATTGGTCCACAGAAAATCCAAACTCGCGCGCGCTGAAGAGTTGTGGAAACGCGATAAGATTGAGGAGACGCTGGTCAGTTTTGCCCGGACCGATCCGGTTCACGCATGTTTTCAGCGTGGGCTTCAGCGGCTCGAAGTGGAATGGTTTTGCGGGATCGAGGTGAACTCAGCGCGGTTGATCGAGCATTACGTTGCCAGTGGTTACGGTATCGGTTTGACGGTCGCAGTGCCCGGATTTATGCCACCGCCGCAGCTCCGCGCTCTTCCGTTGTCGCACTTCGCGCCCGTGGTCGTCGGGGTTGCATGGTCCGGCAAACTTTCCAGCATCGCGCTTCAACTACTGGCCGAGTTCGACATTGAAGCGGAGAAGCAACGGGCGCGAGTTGCAAAAGGCGAATCGCGATCCCGGGCGAATTTTCCTAGTCGGCGTCGTCCTTGAGGATCGATTTGATCTGCTCGCGCAATTCCGGCGTATTCTCGTGTCCGTGCGAAGAGACGGCATGCTGCACCGCTGCATCGAGCACTTCGTCTTCGGTGCCGGAAATTTTCAGCGAGCAATTTTTCTCGCTCGGATAATTCCTGCAATCAATTGATTTTCTTTGTGATGCCATACGAATTGAAGTGTCTGAGGGTTTTTACCAATCCTGAAAGCGGCGTCAAGCCGCCGCACTCCAAAGTCCCGAAAGTTCGGCGCAAAAGAATTCGTGTCGATTCGTGTCAATTCGTGGTTAGCTCTTCTTTAGTTCCGCCAAATCCTTCAGCACTTGCTCGCTGTGCTCGGCCGGTTTCACGCCCGTGTACACCTTGGCGATTTCGCCTTTGGGATTAATGATGAAGGTGTTCCGCGCGGCGAGTTTACTCCCTTTGTAATCCATCACCGATCCATACTCGGTTGAGATCTTCCCGTCGGGATCGGCCAGCAATTTGAAGTTGAGTCCTTCCTTTGCGCAAAAATCCTTGTGCGATTGCGCGGTATCGACGCTCACACCGAGAATGACTGCGCCGGCGTCCTGATATTTCGAAAGGTCGCGCTGGAAATTGCGCGCCTCCATGGTGCAACCGCTGGTGAAATCTTTCGGATAAAAATAAAGCACCACCCATTTACCCTTGAAATCCTTCAGACTGACTTGCGAGCCGTCGCTAGTCGTTAGACTAAAATCCGGCGCAGGCTTTCCGGCCTCTGGCTGTTTCTGCTCCTCTGCTCCCGCCACGAAAGACATCGTAACGAGTCCAACAATCGCTGATAAGAATATTTTGTTCATTTTTGAATCTCCCGATTTTCGACAAAGTTACCAACGATTCGAATTGCAATCAAAGAAAGATGATCTCGCGAATCTGGACGATTGGGCACTCGACGCGCGGCATCGACATCTTCATTTCTCTGCTGGAAGAGAACGGAATCAAGTTGCTTGCCGATGTACGATCATTGCCCGGGTCGAAGCGTTATCCGCAGTTCAACAGGGAAGCATTGGCAGAATCGCTGAACGCGCACGGAATTCGCTACGAACATTTCCCTGAATTGGGCGGAAGACGAAAACCCGAGCCCGACTCGCGCAACACGGCTTGGCGCAATGCGTCATTTCGCGGTTACGCCGATCACATGGAGATCGCGGAGTTCCGCAAAGGTGTCGAGCGTCTGCTCGAGCTTGCTGGCGAAGCCGGCCCGACTGCGATCATGTGCGCAGAAGCAGTCTGGTGGCGCTGTCATCGTTCACTCATTTCTGATTATTTGAAGTCGCGCGGCATCGAAGTCATGCACATCCTCGACGCAAACAAAGTCGAGCCGCATCCGTTCACCTCTGCTGCACGCATTGTGAACGGGGAATTGAACTACGAAGCGTAGTCCAAGGAGCGGCGGCTTGCAGCCGCCGGGGCGATCAGGAAAGCGCGCTTTCTTGATCAGCGCGGATCGGTGACGCGTCCCAGAAAAAGGCAGACACCACTCGGCACATGCTGAATTGCGTACACAAATGGGCGATCGACTTTCACTTCGATCGGCGGCGGGGGAGGCGACCTAAGAGCAGTGCCCGCCATCATCGCCACGGCGGTCGCGGCCGCGGCTTCCGTTCCCTTTTCATCTACAGCGATGAATGTCTTGTGAAAGATCTGCGAGATGTAAAGATAATCGTTCGGTTTTCGCGGCGCGATCCGGTCGAAATTCGCGCTGCCTTGAGGCTTATCGAATGCGGTCTTCATCCCGAGAGCTTCGAACTTTTCAGCCAAAGCCATCGTTGGCGGCTGAAGTTTGAACTTGGGCAGATGAAGATCGACGTCGCGCTTTTCAAGCTTTGCGCAACTGGCGAGTGTGTCGCCGGTTAGTTTTGATTCGAGCGCGCGCAGACTATTGACGTCGTCGGGAAGAAGAACCACAAATTGCAGATCGTCACCTGCATAGGGGAGGCTTACGACCGTGAATCCTTCGCGCTTCGCATAACCGAAGTGGTCACTTCTTTTCCTCATCATCGGGACATCCAGAGGTTCGCCACCGCGAACGAAGAACGGCTCTCGCTGCGTCGCGTTCTCTGAAAACTCACTAGCCCACGGCGCTTTCAAATAGAGCGCGTTCGCCAGGACGAGGCGCGTAGTCTTATCCAGCGCTCCTCCCGGAATCAGATCGCGAATTCGATCATGAGTCTGGTCTACGACCCATTTGTTGATGCGCTGCGTAGCTGCTGCAGGATTGGCAATGAAATCGATCGGCTCAAATGCCCCACCAAAATTTTGTTTCACCAGTGACAGGTAAGCCTCGCGAAACTTATAGTCCTTTTGCGCGAAGAGCCTGTTGGCGATGTTCAACGTGATCGGTTCACTTGGGCCACCAAATTTTTTAGATCGTTTTATAAGCTCGGTCGTCTTCCCGCTCATCTCTTCCAGCGAACGCTGGAGCGCGAAGAAAGAGGCGGGCACGCCTGCGTCGTTTCCGAAATGCAGAACACGCGCCATCTCCGTGCGGGTCTCGCCATCGGCGCCGGCGAACGTCATGGCCAGAGCGTTCTCAATTGAATAGGGAGAGACGCAAAGATTCTCGTCACCCGTGGCAAGCTGTCGGTGAAGATCGACAGCGAGTCCGTTTGTCGCCTTTGCCGCCACATCGAAGTTTGTCGCTCCCTGGGTCATGGCGGTTAACGCGCCGAATACATGGAAGATTAAAAGTTGCCTCATGTGGATGATGAAAAACTCAAACCGCGCGTGATAGATCGGCCGGGACTCGAACGCGGAACCAACGCCTTAAAAGGGCATCGTTTTGCCAGGTAGAAATTCTGGGTTGCTATTTTGTTGCTACTTTTTGCCTTTCTTCCGCCACCGCAAGAACACCCGCTGCGCCTTTGCAAGCCGCTCCGCATGAGCCTTTCGCTCAGGCTCGGCTGGAATTTCGAACAACTTTCGAATCATAGCGTCTCGTGCTGCTCTTAACCGATGCAGCCAGCGGGCGCTCGGAGTCTCGCAGGGCGACAGTGGCGGATTGTGGGGAATTTGTAGCGGAGCCTCAGCGATCGAACGGGATGTGTTCATATCGCCCGCAACACCGCCACCACCTTTGACGTCTTTTTCTGGCTGCAGGTCACGAACTTTGATGTGTCCCTTCCTCGTTCGGCGCCAAACGGAGCGGATCACATTGATATTAACATCTTTGTCTTGCATACCTGCACTGGCCCCCCAACGCCCGTCTAATAAAAACCTATGCCTTAGGTCAAGACAATTCTGTTTCGTTAAGGCAATTTACCCAAGGGCTAGACAACTCCGAAGCCTCATTACATGATGCCATGATTCGCGTTTACGATGCGGCTGGAAACGTGATTGAAGGCGCACGAAAATGCAGGCGAGTTCAAAAAGCCGTAGCGCAGTTGAATGTTCACGACCGCTTGCGGTCGCGGGGATTGGTTAAAGCCGTTTGTGGTCTGCGCTGCATACTTTTTCGCGATCTTATTTGAGCAATTCAAGCTGCCCCGTATCCAGACTGTAGTACGCGGCGACGATCTTCACTTCTCCGGATCGCACCCGCGGCGCTATGATAGGCCCGGTGCTCTGCAAGCGTTTCGCGATATCGCGTGCTATTGCGCTGCTTTCCGAGAGGCAAAATGCACGTTCAGAGGTTTGGGTCGGCCGGGACTCGAACCCGGAACCAACGCCTTAAAAGGGCGCTGCTCTACCAATTGAGCTACCGACCCGGGTCAGGAAACGTTTTCTAATCCAGATTGAACACAGTCGCAAGATTGTAGGCAGGCGCTTCGCCTGCCAATACTAGGTTCGGCAAGCGGAGTGCTTGCCCTACAATTTCAATGTCGCGCGCAGATCGCGTAGCGAATTCTTTTGTCGATCTAATCGAAAGATCAACAAACCGGCAGTGCTGGCTCCTTCCCAATCGCGTTCTGGATCGTCGCCGACGTGGAGGACTTCGTTCGGCTTCAGATCGATGAACTTCAGTGCGCGCCGATAAATTTCCGGGTCAGGTTTGTCCGCGCCGAGCTCGCTGGAAACGAAAACGTGACGAAAAAATTTCGAGACGCCGAGGTGCTCGAGGATCAAGCGCAAACGACCGTCGAAATTTGAAATTACCGCAAGTTTAAAGCGCGGCTGTAATTGCTCTAAGACGCCGGGAACTTCTGGATAAAGCTTCCAAACATCTGCCTCGGCAAAATGTTCGTAAGCGATTTCGAAAAAATTATCGCGATCGAATTCACTCAAGGAAGGCGCGACTTGGTCGAGCACAAGATCGACTAGTTCACGCCACCAGCCTTTGTCGTCGTTCTGGCGCGACCCGTCGGTGGCGGCGCGTTGTGGCATCTTTTTCCAAGCCGCGTGAAATGCGCGCTCCAGTTTTTGCGCATCAAGATCTAATCCGACTTCGCGGCCGACATAAGCGTAGTGATCACCAACGGTCTTCGTGAGGTAGAAGAGCGTCCCCACCGCATCGAAAGAGATCGCCTCGATCATTCAGCGCAAAAAGTTGACCGCCGGACGCTCGACGTTCAATGCTGAACTTTTTGAAGCCGTGCTGGTCCGAGTGATTTGTGCAATAATTGAGTCATGCTGCCGGTCGAGCATAACGATCCAATCAACGCCAGAATTCTTGCCATTTCAGAGGACAAAATCGAGGGATTCGTGCGCGAGCCCTTCGAGGAGATCGCGCGGCGCTCAGGAGTAGGTGTCGATGTCGTGATGGCGCGCATTGCCGCCATGTTGCGTGCCGGAACGATACGCCGCGTCCGTCAAACTTTGCTCGCGACGAATTTGGCCGAGGGCGCGCTCGTGGCGTGGAAAGTTCCTGAGGACAAAATCGACAGGGCATTCGACTGGATGTTTCAGCGCGATCCGTTTTCGGGTCACGTGGTGCTGCGCTCCACGGATACCGTCAGCGCCGGGTCGGACTACAAACTGTGGACCACTCTCAAGGTGCCTCAGGGATATTCATTGTCCGAGCACTGCGAATTACTGGCGAAGAAAGTTGGCGCGGAACGTTTTCGGCTGATGCCGGCGAAAGGAATTTTCACGCTTGGAGTCGGACATGTTCGCCGCAAAACGCTCGACCCTGGCAGTAAGGCGGATCAGCCGGCAAAAATGATTCCGGTGCAGACTGTCGAGCTAAGCGACTACGAGTGGAATGTTCTGCTCGCGCTCAAGCGCGAATTTACTCCGGAAGAGATCAAGCCATCGCCTTGGGTTACGCGCGCGAAGGAAGCGGGAGTGTCGCTGGACGAATTCTGTCGCGTGGCCGAGGGACTAAATGCGCGAAAGATTGTCGGACGCTTTTCGACTTTTCTGGAGCACGTCAAACCATCAGCTGGCGGTGTGCGTGTTACGCGGTTCAACGCCCTGTTTCATTGGGCGGCGCCGCCGGGCCGTGAAATTGAAACAGGCGGCGAGGTGGGACGTCACCATATTCTAACGCATTGTTACTGGCGCGAAGCGGGCCCCGAATTTAAGAGTGTCAACATCATGGCCGTCGCGCATGGCACGGATAAACAACTGCTGCTCGATCACAAGGCCGCCATCGATCGGCATCTTGATTCGTGCGGCATCCCAGTTTCATACACGAACGTCTTTTGGGGCGGACGCAGCGAGATCAAACCATCGGAGATTTCGCCGCATGTTTACCGCGAGTGGTGGGCGCAGCAGTCGAGAACTTAAAGGTTAGCACTCAGGCGCGAATCGCGCTCGATAAGTCCGATCCAGATTTCGCAACAGAGCGGCTGCAAAATTTTGGCGATCAACTCGCCGTTGCAGCGCCATGGCCAATGAGATTGCCCGGTTTCGCAATTCTGGTGGGAAATCTTCCAGTGACTGGTTCACGTTAATTCCGATTCCCACGACAGCCAGGTGCGGCGCGTTCTCTTGCGCGCGCATCTCGACCAGCACACCAGCTACTTTCCGCCCGCGAATCTGAATATCGTTCGGCAACTTAATCGCCGGTTCGAGAGAAAGTTCGGTTCGAATCACGTCCGAAATAGCTTCGGTCGCCCAAATGGTAAGCTGCGCAGAGTCGTTGATTTGAATTTTTGGTCGTAAAAGGATTGAAAACCAAAGGCCTTTGCCGGCCGCCGATTCCCACCGGTTGCCACGCTGGCCGCGTCCGGCAGTTTGATGTTCCGCAAAGAGAACAAAGCCTTCCTTTGGATTTGCAGTCGCGGCCTGCAAGATCGCATCGTTTGTCGAGCTGGTTTGCTCGAGCACAGTGATCTGCTGGCCGATAACGGCGCAGTGAAGTTGAGCTTTCAGTTCATCTGCGCGCAGCCGATCCAACATTTTCACCGGGGAACATGCGTCATTTCCAGCGCAAGATCGATCGCGCGCGCGGCGCTCGTTAGCGCGCCGATGGAAATGTAATCGACTCCCGTGGCTGCCATGCGCCTCACGTTTTTCAACGTGATGCCTCCGCTTGCTTCGAACTTAATATTATTTCTTTTCAGCGCCAGAGCTTCGCGAATTTGGGCGGGCGTCATGTTGTCGAGAAGAATGACGTCTATGCCCTCCACCTCGACAAAAGTGCGGACTTGTTCAAGGTCATCGGCCTCCACTTCAATCCGGATGTTTGGCCGCTCCTTCCGAAGACGACAAATTCGATCGGCAAAACTGGAGAGGCCTCCCAGCGCGGCGAGATGATTGTCCTTTACGAGCACCATGTCGTACAAGCCGAAGCGATGGTTAACGCCACCGCCAGCGACCACTGCAGCCTTTTCCAACGCGCGTAGCCCGGGCGTGGTTTTGCGGGTATCCAGGATTTTGGCCGAATGGTTCCCCACCGCATCAACAAATTGGCGCGTGAGCGTTGCGATGCCGCAGAGACGTTGCAAAAAATTCAACGCGACCCGTTCTGCCTTTAAAATTGAACGTGCAAGGCCACGCGCTTGGATGATGACGTCGCCGGCAACAATGTTATCGCCGTCCCGGCAACTAATCTCGATGACTGTTGAGGGATCGACCTGTCGAAAAACCTCTGTAGCCACTCCGGTGCCGGCAACGACGGCGTTTTCACGCGCAATGATGCGTCCGGTTGCGTGCAGCGTCTCGGGCACGAAAAAGTCGGTCGTGACATCGCCATCGCCGATGTCTTCTTCAAGCGCGGCGGGGATCGGATCGTAGCGGTTTGGTTTCATGGGCGCGGGAGAATGCGCACGATAATTGCGAAACGCGAGCTGGTCTATTAAACACGCATTATCAAACGCGCCGCGGGGAGTGTCGGCAAGTCACCGTGCCGAAAGAAACCACATGAAAAAACCGGAATCGGCAATCTTCGGTCGCCTTGCCTCAATCAGACAAAAAAAGATTCGGGCAGCACACGCTAAGGAGAAACAACGAATATTAAAAAGCCGTGCAACCACCCGAATCGCCTTAACCTAGTAACTTTGACAGCGAGTCGCAGACATTGTTCGAATTTTTTACGAAAAATCCGTATTCGTGCTTATCGACACGCGTTCGGGCGGTTACGCGGCTGCCCGAGCGGCGGACTGGAGACCGCCGCTTCCTGAGCTACAGAAGATTTTCCTGACCGCCCGTCCCGACACGCCCTGCTTCATCGCGCACTTCCTGAAGCAGCGATTTGAACTCACATTGCTCCAACGCACGGATCAGATTGGGATAATCGGGTTCGATTCCAAGCTGATCGATCGGCACAGGCAATTCAAGATGACAATCCAGATCGACCATTTTTCGATTTTGCAAAATTTGCTCCCGCCCGTTGGCCAGCTTCTCCTGGGTTCGCGCGCTTTTCACCTTGTCGATGTTGTTCAGCAATGGGTCCAATCCGCCGAACTCACGAATCAATGCCGCGGCAGTTTTTCGGCCCAGTCCGATTCCGGGGATGTTATCGACCGAATCGCCGGTCAACGCGAGGACGTCACCGATAAGCTTGGGCGGAACCTCCCATTTTGCGGTGACCTGATCTTCGCTCAGCAACGCGAATCCATCCTTTGGCGAGGCGAGATCGGCTTTCGCTGTGGTATAGACCTTCACACCCGGGCCGACGAGCTGATAAAGATCCTTGTCGTTAGTTGCGAGCACAACTTCCATCCTGGGCCGCCTGCAGGCGGCGATGGCGTAACATCCCATCAGATCATCGGCCTCGGTGTCCGGGACGGAAATGTTTCGAAAGCCCAGCATCGGCGTGAGCTTCTGAATAAACTCCAATTGCGGGATCATGGGCTTGGGCATTTCTTTGCGCGTTTCCTTGTACGCGGGCTGCAGTTCCACTCGCTTTTGCGGCACGCCTTCGTCCCACACGACTGCGCCTAAATCAGGCTGCAAATGTTTCAGCATTAGCCGCAGCGTCTTCGTAAAGCCGAAAATCGCGTTGGTCGGTTCGCCCCGAGAATTGGAAAGATTAGGGATAGCGAAAAACGAGCGGTAGACGTAGTAATGACCATCGATAAGCAGCAGTTTCATTGCAGAGGGAGATGCTGGATTCTGGATGTATGATGCTGGATGATCAAGACATGACGGAGGAATGGATCGTGCGCGTGCAGGGAAAGGAATATGGGCCGGCCGATATCGATACGCTGCGTGAATGGAAGCGAGAGGGACGGCTCCTTCCTGAAAACGAAGCCCGCCCGGCAAATGCCGACCCGACCGCCGTACCCGATTCCGCGACGGAGGTTCTTTGGAGCACAGCGGCAGCGATTCCGGGATTGTTTGATGTAGCGGCGGTTGTGCCAACCGCCGGGCGCTTGACACAAGCGCCCCTACAACTCCAGCGTCGCAGTTTCGGTCGGATTCTAACGGAAACGTTTCAGATTTATCGCAAAGGCATTTTCCAATTTCTTGGGCTTACGCTCTTGGTGTTGTTGCCGTCGATATGCAGTCAGCTAGCGACTGCATTAGTGCAAACCGCACACGGCTCGGATGGCGATTTGCGCGTTCTCGCTGGGGGTGCCTTTGCCTTTTTAATGTTCGTCCTCTCGATAGCGATGTGGCCGGTATACATCGCGGGAATTCAAATTCTCACTGCGGAAATTGCTAGTGGACGCCGTGCGGGTTTGGTCGCTGTGCTAAATGAAGCTGTCAGATTCTGGTCGCGCGTTGCTGCGCTGTGCATCTTCGTGTTTGTCGTTTTCGCCTTGCTGATGCTATTTGCGTTCGGAATAGCTGTCATGATTGCAGCTGGTGCGTCTTCATTGTTATTGATCCCTTTCGCGCTGGGTTTGCTCATTCTGCAGGTTTGGATGTTCGGGTGGTTCTTCATCACTGTTCTCTTTTGGCAGCAGTTTACTGTCCTCGAAAACGCCGGATTCATCGATTCACTGCGCGACAGTAGAAATCTCGCACGCAGCGGACGCGATCTTCCGTGGTTCCAACGTCCGATGTGGCGCGCGGTCTTTATCTCCTCGATTTGGTTTGCGCTTGTGCTGGCAATCGCGCTCGGCCCGCAGTGGACAACCCTGCAGCACTATTTTAATCAATTGGCGACCACACAGGATCCCCAGACGCTCCTAAAACAACTGACTGAAGCCCAGCAAGCTCACAGCTTTGATATTTACAGTTTCGCGTTGGGCATTCTGCAAAAAATTCTCCAACCGTTACTCGGAATCGCGTTCGTCGTGCTCTATCTCGACAGCAAGACCCCTTCAAGCGATAGCTACTAATTCGAAACGCGAATCTATTCGCGACTTAGTCTGTCCGCCTGTTTCGCAGGACAAGCGGTGCAATCGCGCTGAAGTAACGGGTGGTATAAAAGAGGTAACCGATGAAGGAAAGGAGCTGAGCACCAATCAACCAAACGTGCCGTGCGCGAGCAATGAATAGATCGGGCCGACGCCAAATGGCGAACGCGGAGACGAGATTGAGGACAATCAGCGCAGGAACAAGCACACAAATATTGAGTAGTTGATCGGACCTGGCGCGTCCGTAAAGGGCGCGCTCGGAATCATCGTGCGACTCGGCGACGCGGGCGCGAATCAGCCGCATATCGTAAATGAAGAGCAGCCAAACAATGCCTGCAAAAGCGGCGCTTAGTTGAAACCATGCGAGAGGATCATCCAGGCGAGTGAAAAGAATCGCTTCACCCAGCGCGCACGCGATGTAGAAAAAGTTGTGACCGAACTCCAGTGGCCACCGAATCAACGTGAGCGCGTGAATGACCGAACGCGACCAGAAGATAAAGATCACACACAACCCGGCCGCGACGTAAAGAAATGCGCTAACGTGCTCCTTCGGCAGGATTGCACGGGCATTGTCCGTTAGAAAAAAAAGTGCAACCCCCTGGATAATGCTGACCAGAGTGAGCTCGATGTTGATCACCACGGAGTCGAGCTCCCGGCGCCTTTCACTTGGCGGATTCACGAGCCGACTCGTAACCGCTCAATGATTGAACTGTCAAGACGGTAGAACGCCAAGGGCGATTGCAGAATAACTGGCGACGCTGATCGAAAATCCAGTTGCGATCAGTGTAATTTTGGGCAGTGGTACAGTTAGTCTGGCGGCAAACCGACCGCGTCTTTTATTTCCTGTTCGGAAAGATCAAAATCCGCCAGAACGGGATTCTTGAGATTTTATGACGCTTTGTATTGCAGCGATTGCCCGAAAAGAAGAACGAATCGTGACTGTAAGCGATTTCATGCTGAGCACAGAGACCATGTCTGCGGAACCAACCATAAGTAAATTAGCCATCGTCGGGCAAAAAATTAAATGGGTATCGATGTTCGCGGGTGATCCAACTCACGCTTGGTCTATAACGGACAGAGTCCGTCAGCTTCTTGATAACAAAAGAGAAACGCCAGAAGCGGTAATCAAAGCATTCCAAGCTGCCTATGAAAGTGAGCTTGAAAACCAAATAAATTCCGAAGTGCTGTCTCCATTAGGAATGACCAGAGACAGATTTTTGTTGGATGGACGCAGGGCGCTTGGAGATGAAACTTTCAACCAGCTCTATTATCGAATCTTAAACACGTCTTTGGAGACGGACTTTTTAGTGGGCAACTGCTACAGATTGTTCTCCATCCATCATCCTTCTACTGTCGTCTTTCATGATCCTCTTGGTTTTTCCGCTATCGGAACGGGAGAAACCCTTGCGAACGCATCTCTTATGGGAATTTTGAATGTCAACGACACGGTAGGAAACATTATTTACAGATTGTTAGAGGCAAAATTCCGCGGTGAATCAGCTATGGGTGTAGGCAAGAATACTTTTGTCGCTGTGGTTGATGCCAAAGGTAATCTAGAAATACTCCCTATGCCGATCACAGAGCAGATAAGAAAGTTATGGGAAGAAAAAGGCAAAGCCAAAATCCCTGGAGAAGTTTCTCTTTTGATTACCGCGTTTCTCAAAGATCAAAAACGAGTTAAAGAAGCGCAATCAGTTCATCCAAGCTCCAAACGTGATCGCTAATTCCCGCTTCCATCGCTGGCGTTACGCGCAACGTCTGATGTCGCCGAAATTAAGGCCGCGAACGTTGAAGTTCGCGGCCTTTTTTCTTTCGCTCAGTCGAAGTCGCTTGCTTTTCTGCTTGGCGAATCGTCGCCTGAGTCGTACTTAGAGTGATCCTGATATGGCGACAAAGACCGAAGAAAAAACAGCCACTGACAAACTCACCGCGGCACGAAATAAGAACCTCGATCTGGCGATTCAACAAATAGCCAAAGATTATGGTGAAGGCGCGATCATGCGCCTTGGCGACGAAAAAATTGTCGATATCGATGTCATTCCCACGGGCAATATTTTGATCGATCGCGCTCTCGGCGTAGGGGGATTTCCAAGGGGCCGGGTAGTAGAAGTTTTCGGCCCTGAATCGTCAGGGAAAACTACGCTCACACTGACGGTGATTGCTCAGGCGCAAAAGCGCGGCGGGCTGGCGGCCTTTATTGACGTGGAGCACGCGCTGGATCCTGCGTACGCGAAAAGGCTTGGTGTTAATCTTGATGATTTGCTTGTGTCTCAGCCAAGCTCCGGCGAGGAGGCGCTGCGGATTTGCGAAACCCTGATTCGCTCCAACGCTCTGGATGTAATTGTGGTTGATTCCGTGGCGGCGCTCGTCACCAGAGCAGAACTCGAGGGCGAGATCGGAGACACAACAGTTGGCGCGCAGGCGCGACTCATGAGCGCGGCGCTGCGCAAACTCACATCGCTGATTTCAAAGGCGCGGACTTGCTGCATTTTCACAAACCAAATCCGGGAAAAAATTGGGGTGATGTTTGGAAACCCGGAGACGACCCCCGGCGGAAAAGCGCTGAAATTTTACGCCAGCATGCGCGTCGATATCCGGCGCATCGGTGCGATCAAGCAGACCGATGGCGTTGTCACGGGCAACCGGACGCGAATCAAGATCGTGAAGAACAAGGTCGCGCCGCCATTTACCGAAGCGGAGTTCGACATCATGTATAACGAGGGAATCTCCTCGACGGGCGCGCTTCTGGATGTTGCTTTGGAAAAACAAATTATCGAGAAGCGAGGCTCCTGGTTGAACTACAAGGGCACCCAATTGGCCCAGGGGCGCGACGCCGCGAAAGAAACGTTAAAGAACGACAAGGCGCTCTACGAAGAAATCGAGGCCGCGGTCAAAGCGAAGCTGGACGAAGAGAAAAGGTGAGTTTCGCGACCACGCATTGATCACGAGCTAACGAATCGCCACCAGTCAGAGTGGCGGTTTCAGGTTTCCTAAAATTCGTGTTTATTCGTGGTTAGTCATGACCTCGGCTGAGATCCGGCAATCATTTCTCGATTTCTTTCGAGAGAAACAGCACACAATCGTGCCGTCGTCGTCGCTGCTGCCGGACGCGCCCAATCTCCTTTTCACCAATGCCGGCATGAACCAGTTCGTGCCGATCTTTCTCGGCCAGCAAAAGCCGCAGTGGAATCCGCCGCGCGTGGCCGACACCCAGAAATGCATCCGTGCTGGCGGAAAGCATAACGATCTGGAAGACGTCGGACTCGACACTTATCACCACACATTTTTCGAGATGCTCGGCAACTGGAGCTTCGGCGACTACTTCAAGAAGGAAGCGATCGACTGGGCCTGGGAATTACTCGTCGAACGCTGGAAATTTCCGGCGCAACGGCTTTACGCGACAGTTTACAAGCCCGGCGTTGGCGAACCCAGCGAGTTCGACCAGGAAGCATATGAGCATTGGGCGCATTTATTTCGCAAAGCCGATCTTGATCCGAAGATTCACGTTCTTAGCAGCGGCAAGGCAGACAATTTCTGGATGATGGGTGACACCGGCCCGTGCGGGCCGTGCTCGGAAGTGCATGTCGATCTTACACCCGACGGCGACACACGCGGCGCGCTCGTGAATAAGAACGACCCGCGTTGCATCGAGATTTGGAACTTGGTTTTTATCCAGTTCAACGCGAACCCGGATGGCACTTTTTCATCGTTGCCGCAACGTCATGTCGATACCGGAATGGGTTTCGAACGCGTCACCGCAATCATTCAGGGCACAAAGAAGCTCACGGATTTTTCTGGAAGCATTTCAAATTACGAGACCGACATTTTTCGCTCGATTTTCGACGAGCTCGAAAAACTGAGCGGAAGAAAATACGCCAGCACGCTGCCCGATCGCTCTCAACCATCAACTCTCAACTTTCAACAAGCGACGGACGTCGCCTTTCGCGTTATTGCCGATCACATTCGGGCGTTGAGCTTTGCGATTGCCGATGGAATCATTCCGTCAAACGAGGGCCGTGGCTATGTCTTGCGTCGGATTTTGCGTCGAGCGGTACGCTACGGCCGCACACTTGGCTTCCACGAACCTTTCTTTTTCAAACTTGTTGATATTCTCGCAAAGACGATGGGCGACGTCTTTCCCGAGGTCCGTTCGAAACAAAAAGCCATTAAAGAGACGATTCGACGCGAAGAGGACTCGTTCAGCAAAACGCTAGATGAAGGGATTAGGATGTTTGACTCGGCGATGCAGTTCGACATTGAAATGGCGAAAGTAGGACAACCCCGCAAGGTTTCTGGCGAGTTCGCCTTCAAACTCTACGACACCTATGGCTTTCCGCTCGATCTTACTGAACTGATGGCGCGCGAGCGGGGATTGACTGTCGATGTTGCGGGGTTCCAAAAATTAATGGAGGAGCAACGCGCGCGTGCGCGCGCTGCGCAAAAGAAGCAGGCGATAGAAATTGGTGCTGAATATGACAGTGTAACGGAATTCGTTGGCTACGATCTTCTCGAAGTCGATGCACAATTGCTCGGTACCATTGCAGACGTTAGGGGAAGGCAATTCGCGATCTTGGATAAATCGCCATTCTATGCCGAAATGGGCGGACAAGTCGGGGATCGTGGAGAAATTCGCGTGAACAGTGGCCGCGTGCTGAAAGTCACTAACACAACGAAACGTGGCGCGACGTTCTATCACGAAATTGAAGGCGAGTGGCCAATCACGTGGACAAATGTAGGGGGCGAACCATCCCAAGCGGCAGTCGATACCGAGAGGCGGCGCGCGATCGAACGTCATCATACGGTCACGCACATCTTGCATTGGGCACTGCACGAAATCGTGTCGCGCGATGCGTCGCAAAAGGGCAGCTACGTCGGATCGGACAAATTGACGTTCGATTTTTCAAGTGCGGCATTGACGAAGCAGCAGGTGCGCGATGTGGAAAAACTGGTGAACGAAAAAATCGGCGAGAATGCGCCGGTTTCGTGGAGGGAAATTCCGTTCGCAGAAGCGAAACAGCGAAAAGACATCATTCAGTTTTTCGGCGAGAAATACGGCGACACTGTCCGTATATTGCAAGTTGGCGGCGCACCGCATGCCCTTAATGGATACTCGATGGAACTTTGCGGAGGGACGCACGTGAAATCGACGGATGAAATCGGACCCTTCCGAATTGTAAAGGAAGAAGCAATTGCCGCAGGAATCCGCCGAATCGAAGCAGTCGCCGGTGACGCAGCTCGGGCATGGGCGAAGGAGGAAGCTGCGCGTCAGCAGGAGAAGTTTGAAGCGCTCGCGCGTAAAAAAGCTGAGGTTCCGGCGCTGCCTGATTTTAATATTGAAGCCGACACCGCCGAAATGCTGCACCAGATCGACGCGCGGTCAGCGCACCTTGAAAAAGTAGATGCCGAGGTTCGCGAATGGGAAAAGAAGAGTTCCAAAGCTGCCGAGGCAGAATTGAAAAGCCGGGCTGCTCAAATCGCAAGCGAACTGGCGCGATCGCATGCCGAAAAAGACTTCTGCGTCACCGAAGTGGCTGATGCTGATGGGAAGTTGCTGCAAGCCGTGGTGGACGCGTTGAGGCGGAAATTTAGCGGGCCAATTTTTCTCGCGGGTGCGCGAGACGCATCAGTCGCTTTGGTCGCTTATGTCCCTCCGCCGCTAATTGAGGAGTTCCAGGCGAACAAGTTGATCCAACAGATCGCGCCGATCGTCGGCGGCAAAGGCGGCGGCCGGCCCGAAAGCGCGCAAGGCGCAGGTAGAGACGCAAGTAAGATCAACGAGGCGCTAGCGAAAGCACGGGAATTGTTGAGCGCGGCGTGAGGCAGGCAATCCTGCCTGCCAATCTTTGAGGGGAAACCTGCACGCAGGCACGATTGCCTTGCGTCACGTTACGGCAACACCAGCGTAACGAAGAACGTCGCAGCGAGCGCGACTGCGAGGACGATTAGATAAACGAAGCCGCCAAAAAGGAATTTGAAAACGCTGGTGAACCACCCCTGCCGGTAAACGCGACGGATTGACAAGAAAATTTGCATGACGAACCCGATCCAAAGAAGCGCAATAATCCAGCCGGCGATCGGACCTGGCGCTGTGCGGTTGAGCCCGATTGTTGCGAGAACGATCAGCATGATCCCGACGTAAGCGAACGTGTGGATATGAAGCGCATAAATCAGATGGTCGATGTAAAAAATGTGGCGACGGATATACAGAATTTTCAGGACGAACGCGAACAGCGGGATGCAGCAAAGCATCATGTAAGGGAGGTTGCTGAAGAGCGTTGCGATAAACAGTCCCATCTTTGTTCCATGCTCACCCATCTTCTCTTTCGCTCGTGCTTCGATCCAGCGCTCGAAGGGAGTTGTGGATTTGGCTTGATCAAAAACTACAAACGGTCGCTCGTCGATTTTCCCGTGTTCCTGCCTCTGCTTATCGGTTTCGGGTCCGGGTGAAGGCGAGGGGACGTTCGTTGTAGGCGATGGCGACGTGCTTTGACGTGAGGAGCTGGGCGAAGGAGATTCCCTTAATAACGCCTCCAATTGCTCGCGCGCTGCAGGTGGCAGGTCTCCTTTCTTCAAATCGGCTTCGAGTTCCGCGCGGTCTTTTGGACTGAGTTTTCCCGGTTGCAAACGAAGATCTTTCGCTCCGTAATTCACCGCAAAGAAAAACAGGATACTGGCGAGCAGATACAGTCGGAGCGGATTCACGTAGCGGACGCGCTTGCCAGCGAGAAACTCATTCGTCAATCGCCACGGTTTTAAGACGAGGAGCGCAATCGTGGTGAAAAATTTCGAATCCCAATTCAGAAATGATTCAAGCACGTCGGCGACGACATGCCGGAATGAGCGGCGATAATCGACGGCGGCTTGCCCGCATTGCCCGCACCAATGCCCCTGAAGTTGCGCACCGCAGTTCTCGCAGTGCGTCAGCGGCCGGTGTCGGTCTTTGCTGCGACGGAACCAGCGCCGGCCGGGAGTTCGCTCGATGGCAGAAATCGCTGTGTCGCCGAGGATAATCTTTGCCGGTTCATCCGACATCCTGGGAAGTCTAGGAAATCATACGCTCTACGTCCATTCGGAAGCAATTCCGCAGCTTGACCTGGTGCCCGAACTGTTTAGACCTGGCTGCATGAAAATATTGAAAATCAGTTTCGCTATCGTTGCCATAATTGCCGGCACCGGTTTAAATTCGGTTCGGGCCGATCAGCCGCACATGAGGGCAGCGCTGGAGCACCTGCGTGCTGCGCGGGCTGAGCTCCAAAGCGCCGAACACAACAAAGGCGGATGGCGTGTGCATGCGCTCGAACACGTCAATCGAGCAATTGCCGATACCGAAAGAGGAATAGCCTTCGCGCGGTAACAGGCGAGCGCCTGTCTCATCAAATGCTAAGTTCGCGACTCCGCATTTTTGTCGAGTGAAGATTGACTCCGAAGCTTTGGATTGACCCGCGCAACCGCTTGATGAGACGATCTCGCGCGGTGGCCCTTCAACTGTTCAGAACCAAAAGCCCGGACCTTTTGATCGCCGAAGCGGCCGCGCCGGAGCGGCAAATGAAACGCACGCTTGGACCCGTCGCGCTCACCGCTATTGGAATCGGCGCCATCATCGGCGCGGGAATTTTCTCGCTCACCGGAACCGCAGCGGCGGGCCAAACATTCGCGTCCCGACTCGAAACGCCGGTCATTAATTTCATTCAAGCGTGGCTATCGGGCACAGGCGTCGTGTTTGGACGCGCGGGGGCAGGTCCTGCGATTGCCGCTTCGTTTATTGTGGCTGGCATCGCATGCGCGTTCGCTGCTTTTTGTTATGCCGAGCTCGCGTCGATGATTCCGGTCTCGGGATCGGCCTACACCTATTCCTACGCGACACTCGGGGAGATTGTGGCGTGGATCATCGGTTGGGACCTGATCCTGGAATATGCAGTGGGCAACATGGCGGTGGCTGTGAGCTGGTCAGGATATTTCGTCGATTTGTGCGGCAATTTGCCTTTCGGTTTGAGCATAAAATTCCCAGTTTGGCTTGTTGCCGATCACCAGACGGCGCTGGAAACCATTGCTAAGGGGGGCGACACCGTAGCGAAATTTTCATCCACGACCTTGCCCGTGATCGCCGGTCACTCGATCGCGATTAATCTGCCGGCGGTGCTAATTGTCGCAGCCGTCACCGTTCTGCTTGTTTACGGAATTCGAGAAAGCGCGCACACGAATACGACAATCGTGATCATCAAGACTGCGGTCGTCGTGTTCGTGATTGCCTTCGGCGCCTTCATGGTGAACCCGACCAACTGGCATCCGTTTCTGCCGCATGGCTTTCCCGGCCTGATGAGCGGCGCGGCGATCGTGTTCTTCGCGTTCATCGGCTTCGACGCAGTCTCGACGACCGCGGAGGAAACGCGCAATCCGCAGCGTGACATGCCGATCGGCATCATCACCAGTCTGATCGTCTGCACGGTGCTTTACGTGCTGATGTCAGGTGTGCTTACCGGAATTAAAAAATACACGATTTATGCTGGCGACGCAGCGGCTGTTGCCACCGCGTTCGCGAGCAAACCCTGGGCGCAGGCACTGGTGAGCGCGGGCGCACTCGCGGGCACCACTTCAGTGCTGCTCGTGTTTCAGCTTGGCCAGCCGCGCATTTTTATGGCCATGGCCCGCGATGGGTTGCTGCCGGAATACTTCGCCAAAATTCATCCGCGCTTCCGGACACCGCACATCACCACTATTTGGACGGGAGTTGTCGTCGCCGGTGTGGCGATGGTGACAAACATCGGTGACCTCGCCGACCTGACCAATATCGGAACGCTCTTTGCATTTATTCTGGTTTGCTTCGGCGTAAACGTGCTGCGCCGCGTCGATCCGGAACGGGCGCGCCCGTTTCGCGTGCCGTTCGTCCCGATCTTCCCAATCCTCGGCGTATTAATGTGCCTTGCACTGATGTTGAGCCTGCCAGTGATGACCTGGATTCGTTTTGTCGTGTGGCTGGCAATTGGGCTGCTGATCTACTTCCTGTACAGCGTGCGGCACAGCAAAATTCGCTGCGGCGTGGATACCGGCATCACCGAAGACACCCCGCCGCCGCTGATCAAGACGTAACGCTCTTGTAGCGTGCGCTGTCCTCAGCGCATTTGGTTGTCCACTGAGACAGCGGACACTACAGCAGCTCACGCTGCTTTCTGCGCGTGACTAACTTTATCGTCGATCTCCAGCCACTCGAACGTTGTGGTCTTCGCGGGATCGAGCCGGAGTTTTTTGACTTCATCGCTGAAGAACTCGCGCTTTTCCGGATGGTTGTAGAGACTGCTCGCCTCTACCTCTTCGGCCCACCGTCTTATTTCTGCTGGCGTTTTTTTCTCGCCGCTTTGATTGAGCCACTCGACTATCTCCTGGTCGCTTGCGCCCTGCTCGATCTGCGCTTTGAAATCGTCGCCCTGCACGCCCTTGAAACCGAAAAGCATGTTATCGAGCGGACAATCGAAGTGGTATTCGCCGATCTCCCCCGCCACCAGCGCGCGGCATTTATCGATGGTGCGTCCAAGAATGGCGAAGCCGCCGACTCGAATGCGCGGACTCCGCGGTGCTTCTTTTGTTAGATCTTTCCCGCTGATTTTCTTTTTCATACTTCAGATGTTTCGAATCAAGTCCCCGATGTGGCCGCAACCTTGTGGATGAAATTCAGAAAACAGCAATTGCCACTGATGGACATAGGTGAAACACAGATTTCTCCATTCTGAATCTGTGAAAATCTGTGTTAATCTGTGGCTAATCTATGGTCGAAGTCGCGGTCAAATATACCGGCAATTTGCATTGCGATGCGACACACGGGCCATCGCAATCGAAAATTTCCACCGATGCCCCGACTGATAATAAGGGCAAGGGCGAAGCATTTTCGCCTACCGATCTCGTTGCCACGGCGCTTGCCACCTGCATGAGCACGACCATGGGAATCAAGGCGCAGGAGCTCCGAGTCGATTTGAGTGGAATGTGTGTCTCAGTGCAGAAGGAAATGTCGAAAGATCCGCCGCGCCGGATCGTGGGCCTGCCTTCAGAGGTTCACATTCCGCTCCCGCCCGATTCGCCACATCGCGAAGTGCTCGAGCAAACCGCGCTCAATTGCCCCGTGCACAAAAGTCTTCCGCCGGAAATTCATCGGCCGACAAAATTTTTCTGGGAAGGATGAAAGGCTGTCATCCCGAACGGAGTGAGGGATCCCTCCTGTGAAATTTGCGTCACTCAATTTACGAGCGTGATCAACGAGTCTTTGTGAGATCCTTCGCTTCGCTCGGGATGACCGGACAGCGTTATTTGTCCGAATACAGCCACTGCATGTAGTCGCGCACACCGTCTTCCAGCGGAAAGCGTGGCTCGTAACCGAGCGCGCTGCGCGCGTTCGTGAGATCGGCTTGCGTGAAATTTTGATAATGCGCATGCGGATTCTCGATGTAATCCGGTCGAAAATTTGTGCCGAGGCATTTGTTGAGAACATCCACCAGTTCGTTAAACGAGCGCGCCTGGCCGGTCCCAAGATTATAAATCCCGCTCGTTTCCGCATCGAGCGCGCGGATGCTGCCCTGGACAGCGTCTTTCACGTAAACGAAGTCGCGTTTTTGTTCGCCATGCTTGAAAATGCGAGGCCGCTGACCCGCTTTCATCTGTTGCGCCAAATGATAAACCATGCTCGCAGGCACGCCTTTGTGCGCTTCGCGCGGCCCGTAAACGTTGAAGTAACGCAATCCGATGATGATCCAATCAGGCGACTCGACGGCAGCGCGCCTCGCAATGTTGTCCATGATGACTTTTGAAAAGGAATAAATATTCGCCGGCGCGGCGCCGTTTGATTCTACGCTGGCTTGAGTGACGGCACCGTAAGTGGATGCCGAAGAGGCGTAGATAACGCGGGTCTTAGTTGGGCGTGCAAAATTCAGTACCCGTCGAAAACTTTCGACGTTGTCGTGCACCTGAACGAATTGATCGTGCAGAGTGGTGTCAGTGATTGAAGCGAGATGAAAGATCGCGTCGAATCCGGCAGCTGCCGGATCTCCGAATTGTTCGCACCAATCGAGCGTGGCCAGATTTTGGGCAACGAAATCGCCACGATATCCAGTGAGGTTCTTGAAATTCCCAGAGCGAAAATCATCAATTACCGTGAGACGCGCATTCGAGAATTTTTCCTGCAGCGCAAGCGTGAGATTTGAGCCGATGAAACCGGCGCCACCGGTGACGATCAGGTTAGGAGCAGAATTAGACGAGGCCACAAGGTTGGGTTGGTCGGTTGATTAGATAAATCTTGACTCGCGGAGCGCAAGTCGCTAGTCCTCGATCCAGTTCTTTGCGAGCTTGGAAAAGTGGATCGGCGCAAGAAATCCCGTGAGAATCGGGAGCAGTTGCGCTGCTGTAACTGGATACGACTTCCCATTGGGCCAATTCCCGAAAAACTTCGGGAGTGAAGGCGGGAAGAAGGCAAAACCAGGAGCCAGAATATTTGTCCGGTCCACCTCATTCGGCTGTAGAGGCGGCTGTGTCAGCCGCCCGGCGTTCGCTGCGGCGTACGCCGCCACAATGGCTGCAGACCGAAAAAACTTCTTCGCAAAAAGAAGAATGAGAGCTGGACGATGCAACGCCGTCGATGGCGGCCTAACAAGTCCAACTCTCTGAGTTGGAGGTAACTTGTTATGCGAAATCGTTCAGTTTGGTTGATTCCGGGGAGCGCATCCGTCTCGGATGCTGGTTTCGGCGTCCCGCCGAAACAATCTTTCTCTAACGCGAGAATCTCGGGGTGTCGTATCGCGCAAGAAAAGTCCGCGATCGCGAGACGCGCTCGCCATCGCGCGAGATGCGGGTGCTCCCCAATCAGGTTCGCTGCGCTCGTCGTCGTGTTCGCTCCGCTCGTTTGCCACGGACAGGAAGCCTCGCCGACTCCTTCACCAAGCGAAGCGGAGGTTGAACAAGTGGTCGTCTCCGCAACCCGTTTCGACATTCCTCTCGATCAATCGCCCGCCAGCGTGAGCGTGATTAGCTCGGAAGATATCGAGCAAAAACAAATCGAACGCGTGGGCGATGCGCTCCGCGAAGTGCCCGGGCTGTCGGTTGTGCAAACCGGCACGCCGGGACAGCTCACTGACGTCTTCACGCGTGGTTTGCCCAGTGAGGATACGCAAGTCTTGCTCGACGGCATTCCGATCAATCAAGGTTTGGCCGGGCTTTTTAATTTCGCCGACCTCACGACCGACGACATCGATCGCATCGAGGTTGTGCGCGGACCTCAAAGCACTTTATACGGGCCGCGCGCACTCGCTGGCGTAATTCAAATTTTCACGAAACAAGGCCAAGGCCCGCCGGGCGTTACGCTCAGCGAAGAAGGCGGAACGTACGACACGTTTCGCGAGACGCTCGCAAGCGACGGCAAGATAGGCAATTTCGATTACTCAGTTGGCGCGAGCCGGCTCGATACGGACAATGCGCGCCCGAACAACAATTACCGCAACACGGCTGCGATCATCGACATTGGCTGGTCGCCGAACGATCAGCTACGGATCGGTAGTTTGTTTACCTACTCCGTGAGCGACACCGGAGATCCAAATACGATTTTCGATCCGCGTCCGATCGACCACTTGCTGACCGAGCGCTGGCTGATTGGGCCACACGTCGATTGGAAGGTGACCGATTGGTGGGAGCAAAAATTAATCTTCGACTACGATCACGAGCGACAAGTGAATAACCCTAATCAAGACGGCTTTGTTGGTCCGACGCGCGCTCTTTTCGAGCGAACACAAGTCGATTATCAAAACGATTTGCGGCCGACTTCGTGGCTAACCCTGACGTCAGGGTTTTTCTACAGTGAGGTGAACGCGGGGCAGGAGCGCCCATTCGTAATCTTTGGCCCTACGTTCGTGAGCGATCACACCGAGGAGATCGCCGGATTTTTGCAGGCGACGCTTACGCCGATCGAAAACCTGATCTTCGTCGCTGGTGGGCGTTTCGATCACTTCAACCAATTCGGCGGGGTCTGGACTTATCGGTTCGCTGGGAGTTACAAGATCGACAAGACAAACACAACGTTGCATTCGAGCGTCGCGACGGGATTCAGTCCGCCAAGCAGCCAGGACAAAATTTTTGGAATGAATTTCGGGTTACGCCCTGAAAAAGATTTCGGCTGGGACATTGGCGTCGAACAACGGCTTTGGGAAAATCGCGTGACGGTCGGCGCGACTTATTTTCACAATGATCTGTCGAACGTGATCGGATTCAACGGTCAGTTCCAAACGTTGAATCTCGGCGCGGCGGAAACGCAAGGACTTGAAACGGAGTTACGCGCACAACCGATTGCCGATCTAATTTTCACTGCGAGCTACACTTATCTCGACGCATACAAAACTTCGTCGGCGGACATTTCGCAGCCGCAAGGCGCCCGACTGCCGCGGCGGCCACGGAACGAAGTTTATCTTTCGGCTTCGTATCTTTGGTGGAAAAAATTGCGCACGACGATCGAAGCCAAGTTCGTAAATGCGCGCGAGGAAATTAATTTCGGCGGACCAAACTTCGACATTGAGGACTACAGCTTCGTCAATGTCGCCGCCGAATATGAAATCAACCCGCACATGTCGATCTTTGGCCGGATCGACAATCTCACTGGCGAGCATTATGCCGAGGTTTTTGGGTTCCCGAATCTAGGAACGGCGGCCTACGCGGGGATGAAGGTGCGGTTTTGATCGGACGCGAGCAATGAAAGCACCAGTTGTGATGTCGTGGAGCGGAGGAAAAGACAGCGCAATCGCCTTGGATGAGTTGCTGAAGGTCGGCGATTACGAAGTCGTCAGTCTGATGACGACCGTGTCCGAGGAGTATCGGCGGATTAGTCATCACGGCGTTCGCGAGACCCTGTTAGAAAAACAAGCGCAGGCAATCGGAATTCCGCTTGAGAAAGTTTATCTTCCCTCCGGAGAATCTGGCGGATGCACCAACGATGTTTACGAAGAAATTATGAGTCGAGTGATGAACAGTTATAAAGCCAGAGGCGTGCAGACGGTTGGGTTTGGCGATTTGTTTCTGGAAGACCTGCGCGCATGGCGCGAAGCGAATCTCGCGAAGGCCGGCATGCGCGGCGTGTTCCCAATTTGGAAGCGTGACACGACCAAAGTGGCTCACGACCTGATCCGACTCGGTTACAAGGCGTATCTTTCATGCGTCGAGGGAAAGGTTGGCTCAGGATTTGCGGGAAGGCTGTTTGACGAGGAGTTCTTGCGTGCGCTCCCTTTGGGGATCGATCCATGCGGCGAGAATGGCGAGTTTCACTCGTTTGTGTTCGACGGGCCAATCTTCAACAAGCCGGTGTCGCTGCGACTGGGCGAAATCGTACTGCGCGATGGAAGATACTACGCAGACCTTTTACCGAACGAATCCGTAGAGAAATGCACGGCGGAACTGATTCCGCCGATCTGAAAGAACGAAATTATGAATAACCGATTAATCACATTGAGCGCCATCATTGGTCTCGCTGCCCTGTCACGTTTGTTGCCGCACCCGCCCAACGTAACGCCGATTGCGGCCATCGCTCTTTTTGCCGGAGCGCATTTTTGCAATCGGAAAGCCGCTTTTCTGTTGCCGATTGCGGCGATGTTCTTAAGCGACCTGGTACTCGGCTTCGCGGTTTACGGCGGTGCGTTGCTCAAATCTCAGCCAGTCGTTTATTTTTGCATGCTGATGGCAGTTGTAATTGGGCGCCTCATTCGGAACAACGGATCTGCGTTGAAAATTGCATCGGCAACACTTGGTAATGCCGTGATGTTTTATCTCGTCACGAATTTTGCGGTATGGGTGTGGGGCGCGCTTTATCCGAGGACTTGGGGTGGACTAATCGCGTGTTACACCGCCGCGATCCCATTTTTCCGTAACAGTCTCATCGGCGATATTACTTTCGTGGCCGTGCTCTTTGGAGGATTCGCTGTGTTGCAGAGATTTTTTGTTTCATTACGGGAACCGTTGCCCGCATAAGGGCGTCGAGTCATGCGCATCGTGTCGTTACTTGCCAGCGGAACTGAGATCGTTTGTGGCCTGGGCGCGGGCAAAGATTTGGTCGGCAGATCGCACGAATGCGATAATCCAGATTGGGTGAAGAGATTGCCGGTTTGCACTCATCCGGCTTTCGACGTGGAAATGTCGAGCCGCGCGATCAATGCGGAGGTAAGCCGGCGAATCAGAGCAAACGAGCCGCTTTATTACATCGACGCCGAATTAATCGCACGACTCGATCCTGATCTTCTCATCACGCAGGAGCATTGCGACGTGTGCGCGGTGACACCCCGCGACGTGGCCAGAGATGGTTGCCAGGATTTGGCTCGCCAGGTTTTGGCGCTGAGCGCGGGGACGGTGCGCGGCATTTATGACGGAATATTTGCGGTGGGAAAAGCGATCGATCGTGTTGCCGCCACAAGAGGTCTCGTTGCTGACATTCAGCAGAATATCGACAACGTCCATCGAGCAATGCGTCGAAAATCGGCGCCGACTGTTGTCGCGTTGGAATGGACTGATCCAGTTTTCCCGATGGGCAACTGGGGACCCGAATTGGTCGAGGCCGCCAATGGAAAATTGTTGTTAGGGAAAAAAGGCGAACATTCGCAGGCAACTTCGTGGGCGCGCGTGCGGGAGGCGGACCCGGAGTTCCTGATCATTGCGCCGTGCGGCTACAATTTGAGCAGAAGTATGCGCGAGATTCCGATTCTCGAAGCGCTGCCCGGCTGGTTCAAGCTCAGTGCCGTCAAAAATGCACGAGTCGTTTTCGCCGACGGCAACAAATTCTTCAACCGCTCCGGCACCACCATCGCAGAGACGGTGGAAATCGTCGCTGAGATTCTGCATGATCATCGATTTCCACAGAGTTGGGAAGGAAACGCGTGGCAGCGCTACACGCCCGCAGCGCGAATGGCGGCGTGAAGATCCGTGAGGGACTCAATTTCGGAGGCCCGAATTTCGATATCGAAGACTACAGCGTCGTCAATGTCGCCGCCGAATATGAAATCAACCCGCACATGTCGATCTTCGGCCGCATCGATAAGCTGACGAATGAACATTACTCGGAAGTTTCGGTTTCCCCGCGCTCGGCCGTGCCGCGTACGGAGGGATGAAGGTGCGGTTCTAGGGTAACGTGAGCTCTGGCTTGCGAGTTTGTCGAGTCACAAGCGGGACGCATGTGCTACTCTACTCACCATGTCCCTGGAACTTTCTGACAAGAAATTAGCCGTGCTCGGTGCCGGCAAGCTTGGCGGTATTCTGCTGCGTGCGTATCTGAAGCAAGGACTCTTTGTGTCCAACCGCGTCACCGCGACGGTGAGACATCAGGAGAGGGCGGCCGCGCTCGCGAAAGAGCTAGGCGTTGCTGTGACCACGGATAATCGCGAAACGGTCAAAGACGCCGAAATCATTCTACTGACCGTAAAGCCCCAAACCGTCGCGGGAGTGTTGCGGGAGATCGCTCTGGAAATTGGCGCCAACGCGCTGGTTGTGTCCGTTGCGGCTTCGGTGCCGACAAGTTTCGTGGAGCAGCAACTCGCTGCGGCGAGTGGCGGTAAGCGTAATGAAGTGGCGGTCGTTCGAGCGATGCCGAACACGCCCGCCGCGGTCGGCTGCGGCATGACGGCAATTTGTCGCGGTGCTCATGCAGCACCGGAGCATCTTGAAATTGCTCGCAGTATGTTTGACGCGGTTGGCCGCACCATCGTGCTGGATGAAAAACATATGGACGCGGTGACGGGCCTTTCGGCGAGCGGCCCTGCATTCGCATACGTCATTCTGGAATCGCTTGCTGAGGGCGGTGTGAAAGTTGGTTTGCCGCGCGATGTAGCCACTCTTCTTGCGGCGCAGACCATGAAGGGTGCCGCGAGTGTTGTGTTGGAAACCGGCGACCATCCCGCGCTCCTAAAGGACGCAGTCACTACCCCAGCTGGCTGCACAATCGATGGCATCCTCGAACTCGAAGAAGGGAAACTTCGCGTCACGCTGATTAAGGCAGTCGTCAAAGCGACCAGCCGCGCCGGCGAACTGCTATTTGAAAAATAGCGCAGGCCGGCAACAGAAAAATCACCCTTTTTAGCGCACGATCCGAAGCGTGCAGCGCCTGCAGCTTGAATTCCGTGCAGCATCGTTTAATCACGCACTATGAGCCCGCTGCTTTACGCCATAATCGGGTTGATCGTCGGTGGATTTGTCGTTGCGGTGTTCGCTCTACTTGCGCGCCGCGGAACGGCCGGTAGTGGCGTGGAGGCAGAACTAGTCAAGCGATTGGAAATGATCGATCGCGGGTTGCGTGATGAGTTTTCGCGCAATCGTGAGGAGGCAGGCGCGGCCGCGAAGAACCAGCGCGAAGAACTGACCAAATCTCTCGAAAGCGTACGCTCCATTGTCGATGATCGACTGCGACAACTGCAGGAGGACAATGCGAAGCAAATCGACAAGATGCGCTGGACCGTCGATGAAAAATTGCAAGGCACACTGGAAAAACGCCTCGGGGAATCTTTCAAGCTGGTGAGCGATCGACTTGAGCAGGTGCATCAAGGACTCGGCGCGATGCAGCAACTGGCCAGTGACGTTGGCGGATTGCAACGCGTGCTGACAAACGTAAAGACGCGTGGCGGCTGGAGCGAATGGCAACTCGGCGTCCTGTTGGAAGAAATGCTGACTCGGGACCAATTCGCCACAAATATCAAGATGCGCGAGGACACCGATGAGCGCGTCGAATTTGCGATCAAATTGCCGGGCGACGAGAACGGCGCGCCGGTGTGGTTGCCGATCGATGCGAAATTTCCGATGGAACATTACGAGCGGCTGGCGGCGGCGCAGGAGAAGGGCGACCTAACTGCGGTCGACGCTGCGATGAAGACTTTGGAAACGCAGTTGAAGCGATGTGCGAAAGACATTTGCGAGAAGTACATCAACCCGCCTAAGACGACCGATTTTGCTCTCATGTTTTTGCCGAGCGAGGGACTTTACGCGGAAGCGATTCGGCGCGTCGGTTTGGTGCAAAACGTTCAGCGCGATTGTCGCGTTACATTTGTCGGACCAACTACGCTAGCCGCGTTGCTCAACAGTTTGCAGATGGGTTTTCGCACGCTCGCGATCCAGAAGCGATCGAGCGAAGTGTGGAATCTGCTGGCCACGGTGAAGACCGAGTTTGGAAAATTTGGTGAGGCGTTGTCCGCAGTTAAAGAGAAAATCGATCAGGCCTCGCGGAAGATCGAAGACGTCGATGTTCGTTCGCGCGCGATCACAAAAAAGTTGCGCGACGTGGAAGAACTGCCATCGAACCCGCAGCCATTGCTGAGAGATCTTTTGCCGAATGAGGATGACGAAGATCTTCGTGAGTGAGCCTTTTCAAAGCTCGCATGAAGGGCGGAAAGGTAACGTTTCTGGAGCTCGATATCGCCGATAATGCAAGCGTGACCGCCGCTGCGCGTGAGCTGTCGAAAACTACAGATCATCTCGATGTGCTTGTGAACAACGCCGGTATCATGGTGGACGGCGATGATGCGATCTTGAAAATCAGTGATGAACTCTTCCGAAAGACAATCGAGACGAACGCACTTGGCGCATTGCGGGTGACGCGTGCCTTTGCGCCGTTGCTGGCGAAAAGCAAGGCGCCACGGGTCATCAATGTCTCCAGCGGCGGCGGTCAATTGACCGGCGGCGCGGATGGTTGGTCGCCGGCTTATTGAATTTCTAAGACTGCGCTGAACGGAATGACGTCGCAGCTTGCCGCGGCATTACCGAAGTTTGCGGTGAATTCGGTTTGCCCAGGCTGGGTGCTAACGGACATGGGCGGAGAGAATGCGACCCGCTCAGTCGAGGAAGGAGCGGAGACGATAGTGTGGCTGGCGAGCGAAGCGCCGCAAGAGCTTACCGGGAAATTCTTGCGAGATCGCAAAGAAATTCCCTGGTGACCTTTGGAGGGCGGCGACATGTCGCCGCTTTTAGAAGCGCGGACATGTCCGCGCAGTCCAAATTAGAGCACTTCGTTCCATTTACTCTGGTCTTTGAGCATGATTTCGCGGAGGATACGAATGGGTGGCATGCCGTGGTTGAGCAGCTCGTTATGGAACTTTTGCAGTGAGAAATCGTCGCCTTCTTGCGCTTTGTAGTCGTCGCGTAATTTGAGGATCTCCAATTTTCCCAAGGTGTAATTGAGATAGCCGGGATCGAAAGTGCCGCGCATGGCTTCCTGGCGCGCGTGTTTCTCCTCGTAGTAACAATTGTCCCTGAAAAATTTCGTTGCCTCGTCGAGCGACATGTTTTGGGTGTGCATTTTGATGGACGCACATAACCGACATAAGCGCAGCAGCGCTTCATCGGCTTGGGCCATGCGATATTTGGCCTCGCGTTTTACGTCCTCTTCGCTCGGGCTCGAATTGGTCGGGCTGCCGAATCCTTCGTCGAGCATCATTTTCTCGCAGTAATGCGCCCAGCCTTCGATGAACGCGTAGCTGCCGAAAATTTTTTCGACCTTGCTCGCCGGCGATGCGTTCAAGTGCAGGAACTGCACATAGTGGCCGGGATAAGCTTCATGAATCGAAACGATGTCGGAGGTGTAATAGTTAAAGGCGGTGAGCCATTCCTCCTTTTGTTTGTCCGGCCAGTCTTTCTCCGTAGGCGTGACATAATAGTAAGCTTCAGTTGCGCGCTTCTCGAACGGACCGGGTGTGTCCATTGATGCAAAAGAGGTGGCGCGTAGATATTGCGGGGTCTCTTTTACCCTTGCGCGAATCTCCGATGGGATGCTGACCAAATGATGGCTCGTGACGTACTTGCGAATTTTGTCTAGGTCTTTGGCGACATCCGGAATGAGTTTGTCCGGAGTGGGATGTTCGCTCTGGATTTGCTCGAAGACCTCGATCGGCGACTTGTTTGGATCGATCTTCTTCGCGGCTTCGGCGAATGCGTCCTGTTCGGCTTTTAGTTGCGCCATGCCGATCTCAAGAACTTTTTGCGGCGGAAGATCGACCAGTTCCGTCTGCGCGAGGAAACGGTGGAATTTTTCTTCGCCGAGCGCGAAATCGAGTGAAGCCTTCGGTAGTTTCTCACGCTCCAGCCACGCTGCATAATCATTAAGCGCGGTCGCAGCCTTGCGGTTGGCGTCCAAAAACGCCACGCGGAGCTGTTCATCCTTAAGGCCGGTGACAGCGGATACCATATCTTTCTTCAGAAAATCGGCGGAACCTCTCGCGACCTGAATAGCCAGTTCCACATACGGTTTGGGAAGCACCTCATTGAGGTTTGTTCTGGCTGCAATCAGGATATTTGGAATTTGCGATTCGATGGCGACCAGGCTGCGAACGCGATCCTCAAGCGGCGCAAAATTTCTTTTGATATAAACGTTCACGTCAGCGGCGCGGGCATAGACCATGGGATTTCGCTCGAAGACCGACATATCCTGCATTTCAAAGAGATCCCTCTTCACCGCGGTTTGCAGAATTCGCAGGTCGATGGATTGGCGCGGACTCAATTTGGCTGGATCGAATTTGGCCAAGCGATCATCAAAGCGCCGGAGCCTGGAAAGTTCGGCATCCAACGCCAGACGGCTGTAATCGCTGATCTTGCCGTCGCATTCGTGGAGGCCGAGGGCAGTTCCATCTAGCGGATGGGCTGCCAGATACGTTTTAATATATTCGTCGGCTACCGCTTCGTATTCGGCGTCGTCTGTTTGCGCGGCGAAGTTGCTGGCGGCGTGAAGAAAAACCGTCAGCAGAACAAGAACGAACGAGAAAGTTTTCCGCAAGCCGCTCTCATTAACACCGGGCTTCAGCCTGGTGCAACCAACCGAAGTAGATGGAAACCGTTTCAACGGTTTTGCCGCAGATGGAAAGCCGTTAAAACGGCTCATCTCCAGCTGACTTTCCACGCCCGGCTGAGGCCGGGTGTTAATGGGATCGGCGAAATCGTTGCTCATCTTTGCGAGTCTCAGTTAAGACAACGGTTTGTGTTGGGCGTTGCCAAAATTTCCTCATGAGCGATGGTTAGGTTGTTCCGAATTTTGGGTCGAAACATGAGGCGCTTGGTGATCATCCCGTTGCTGGCTTGTCTTGTGCTTGGCGCTTTTCCTGGCGTGTTCGCGCAAGAAGCGCAGCCAGGAAAGAGCGAAGAAGATAACGGCTACGCGCAGATTTCCATTTTCGCAAAGACTCTGGAATTGCTCCGGCAAGATTACGTGGATGAGAACAAGACGAGCTATCACGATCTCGTGACTGCGGCAATGAAAGGCATGCTTTCTTCGCTGGATCCGCATAGCCAGTTCATGGACCCGAGTGATTTTCGAGACATGCAAGATGACACGCGCAGCCGCTTCAACGGCCTCGGGATCGAGGTTTCCATGAAAAACGGCCTGCCTACGGTCATCGCAGCGATGGAGGATACACCTGCAGCCAAGGCGGGCGTTCTCTCCGGCGACCAAATCCTGCGAATCAACGGCATTTCCACAGAGAGAATGGATCTCCAGGACGCGATCAATGTTTTGCGTGGTCCTGCGGGCGCGAAAGTGACCCTTACCTTGCTGCGGCCTTCAACGAATGAAATCAAGGAATACACGCTGCAACGTGCAGAGATCAAAATCCAAAGTGTCAAAGGAGCAAGGTTGCTCGATGCTGAGCTGACCGGCCCATTCAAGATCGGTTATGTCCGGCTGATCCAGTTTAACGAACCTACCGCCGAGGAACTCTCGAAAGCGCTCGACGACTTGCAGAAGCAAGGCATGCAAGCGTTCATTCTCGATCTTCGGAATAATCCGGGCGGCCTATTGAATAGTGCTGTGGACGTGTGCGCTCAATTCTTACCGCCCAACACAAAAGTGGTCTCGACGCAGGGACGGGTCGTTTCCCAGCAGCGTGATTACTCGACTTCCGGCGTGAAAAAGGAGCGTCCGAACTTTCCGATGGTCTTGCTGATCAACGAAGGGAGCGCGAGCGGGGCGGAGATCGTTGCTGGAGCGCTAAAGGATTTGCACCGGGCCGTGCTTGTCGGCGAAACCACTTTTGGAAAAGGTTCCGTGCAGAATGTCATGCAATTGCCGGACGGGTCGGCGGTGCGTTTTACCACTGCAAAATACTATACGCCAAGCAAACAAGTTATTCAGGGAAATGGCGTGACTCCGAATATTCGTGTCGACATGACCGCCGACCAGGAGCGCGCTCTCTTTGCAGTGCGCAATACGGAAAACATGAAACCCGAGGACGAGACCAAGATTATCAAGACCAAAGATGCTCAGATGTTGCGCGCAATCGATGCGCTAAAGGGCGTCATGACTTACGCGCAACAGAGCGCGCCGAAAGCCGAAGCGGTAAAGAAATAGGCGCCGCCATGCCGTTTGTTTGTCATTCCGAGCGGAGTCGAGGAATCTCAGTTTGTTTCTGATATCCTAGGGGATTTAGCTTCGAGAAACGTCTCGACTTCGCTCGACATGACAGTATTGGCCCTCGAGACCTCCTGCGATGAGACCGCCGTGGCGGTGTTACGCGGACGCTACAATTATTCCGGGCACGAATTGCTCGCCAGCGAAGTCGCCTCGCAGGTCGCCGCGCACGAAAAATTCGGCGGGATCGTGCCGGAGATAGCGTCGCGTAACCATCTGATCGACGCGCCGCGGCTGCTCGATCGCGCGATCCGCGGCGCGGGGATTGAGGTGTCGATGGTCGACGCATTTGCGGCGACGAGCGGTCCCGGACTGGCGAGTTCGCTAATGATTGGCGCGTCCATTGCCAAGGGACTGGCAATCGGCTTTAGCAAACCTTACCTCGGACTCAATCATCTCGAAGGCCATTTACTGTCCCCGTTCTTTGTGGCATCGGATTCCAGCCGACGTTCTGATCACGGACAAGATGCTCGTGCCACGATTAAGCCCAATGTTTCGCTTATTGTCAGTGGCGGACACACCATGCTGGTCCGAGTGCGCGCGCTATCTGATTACGAATTGATTGGGCGCACGGTGGATGATGCCGCTGGCGAGGCGTTCGACAAAGTCGCCAAGATGCTTGGCCTCGGCTACCCAGGTGGTCCGGAAATTGAAGAGCGCGCGCGCGGTGGTGATCCGAATCGTTTTGATCTTCCGCGTAGCATGCCCGACTCGGAGAATTTCAGCTTCAGCGGGTTGAAAACCGCAGTGCGATATTTGTTGCCAAAAATTGGGGTCATCCCGAGCCGCGGAGACGGCGAGGGACCTCCCATTCGGAGCGAGCATGATCAAGGGTCAAAGCGTGATCAATCACCCTCTGAGAGGTCCTTCGCGTTCGCTCAGGATGACAAGCTGCTGAGTGATCTCTGCGCGTCATTTCAACAAGCAATCATCGACGTGCTCGTGGCAAAGACGATTGCGGCAGCGGAGAAACATCATGTTAATCTCGTGACGGTGAGCGGCGGTGTGAGTTGCAATCAGGAATTGCGGCGGCAGCTGTATGCAGCATGCAGTCGGAAAGGATTTGAATTCAAAAATGCCGAGCCGTGGTTGTGCACGGACAATGCGGCGATGATCGCGTTTGTGGCGCTACTGCGAGTGCAGGCGGGGTTTCAATCGAAGATAACAGAAGAAATCGATCCGAATCTAGCGCTGGTCCTGTAGCCGTTTCGCTGTGCGAAACGTACGCAGAATTGATCGTCACTCACGCGCCGCGTCGCCCACAGGGCGACGGCTACAGTCAGTACTCGCGCTCAAGAAGATAATTTGCCAGTGCATGCAGCGGTTCGGCATCGCGGCTCCTAAACACGGACAGAGCATTGTGCGCCTGGTTCGTGAGCCGTCTGGCTTCGGCGCGGGATTTTTCCAAGCCGATCACTGCAGGGTAGGTCGCTTTTTTTGCCGCCACATCTTTGCCGGCGCTCTTTCCCAATATCTCAGAGGTCTGGGTTACATCGAGAATGTCGTCGATGATTTGAAATGCGAGGCCAAGCCGCTGGCCGAAGCGAGTGACGGCAAAAAGTTTTCTGGCGTCTGCGTTGGCGCTCATCGCACCCAGCCGCACCGAGCTTTTCAAGATGGCTGCCGTCTTGTTCTCGTGAATAAATTGCAACTGATCGCGTTTGACGTTCTTGCCTTCGGCTTCGAGATCGGCTACCTGGCCGGCGATTAGTTTTTGGCTGCCCGCCGCAACTGCAATTTCGCGCAGCAAGATCGATGTGTCGTAACGCGATGTCGGCTTTGCGTTGGAAACAATTTCAAACGCGATTGTCAATAGCGCGTCCCCGGCCAGGATCGCAATGCCGTCGCCGAATACTTTGTGGCACGTAGGACGGCCGCGGCGAAAATCGTCGTCGTCCATGCTCGGCAAATCGTCGTGCACTAGCGAATAGGTGTGGATACATTCGAGGGCACAAGCGAGAGGAAGTGCGTTGCCGATCTTTCCACCACACGCTTCGGCTGCCGCGAGACAAAGAATCGGTCGCAACCGTTTGCCACCGGCAAAAAGGCTGTAACGCATCGCCCGGTGCAGCGTCGCAGGTTTCGCATTCGCTTTCGGCAAGTAGCGATCGAGCGCGCGTTCGATCACCTTCTGGCGAGAGGCGAGATACGTTTTGATGTTCACGTCTCTGAGTGCTCCATTCTGGCTACGGGTCGTTGCGCGGCTGATTATCTAGCATCGAGTTTCCAGAATCCAGTATCGGAATCTTTTTACCACCTCAGAGATTTTCCGCCGCCTCAGTGGTGGCGATGGGCTTGGTGCGCATAGCGAGGAACGCGCCGAGGAGAAGGATCGCCGCGCTCCAGATCTGGGCATGAGTGAGACGTTCGCCATAAATCCAGGCTGAAAGGGCCATTGCGCCGACAGGGCAGAGAAGTTGGAGTGATTGGGCAAGGGCCACTCCGATCTCTCGGATGGCCACATAGTAAAAGACATGCGCAAGTGTGATACAGGTCACGGCCGAGACGATCAGGACCAAATTAACTTGCGGTCCTGTATGAAGCGGCGTGCCAATTTTTCCAAATGCAATTGTGAGCGGAAACAGCAGCGCAGACGTCATCAGGCTGATCACCCCGAAGCTGCGGATCGAGCCGAGTTCCCGGGAAGGCCGTTTCACAAGGATACCGTAAAGCGCCCAGCAAAATGTAGCGGTAAATGCCACGAACAAACCCGGGAGGGCGATGTGACCTGATTTCCATCCCGGTTGAAACCAAACAACCCCGAAGGCGCCAATCAATCCCAAGCCTGTGCCCAATTGAAACTGCCATTGCCTGATGACGTGGCGTTCTTCAGGGAAAAATGCGAGCGCAAGCAACGCAGTGAAAATCACGGAAGCACGCGTGAAGATGGTGTAAACGCCCGGGCCCATGTAGTAAAGTGCGATCACCTGGGTGACCTGATGGACAACGTTAGGCAGGCAGGGCACGATGCAGATGGTCACGGCGCGCCAATCGATAGGCGCTGCGCCGTATCGCATTCGATAAATCAGTAACGGCGCGATGGAAACGCAGGCCACCAGATAACGATAAAAATTCTGCGCCCACGGATCATAGTAACGGTTCAGGTAGTACTGAAAAAGCGATGGCGTTGACCAGATGAGAATGGTGGCAAAAACCGCGGCATAACCTTCCGAGGTGTTCGTGCGGCTGTGCATACCGACGATCTCCCGAGTGGGATTCAGTTGGTTCATCGCTATTCTTTTTTTGTTGCGTTAATTTGCTCGCCTACGAGCGAGAAATCCCTCAAAAAGTGGGCTTGAAGGAGAACACACCATTATGATTACCAGTCGAATCACAATATCTCTGATCGCTGCCTGCCTTTTCGGCACGGCCAGTTTTGCACTAGCCAAAGAGAAAGCACCAGCCAAAGAGAAAGCGGCGGGAGCCGGGACGAGCGAGTACACAAAGGGCATCCAATTGCTTGATAGTCAGCAGTACGACCAAGCGGTGACAGAGTTTACCAAGGCGATTCTGGCAAACGATAAGCAGCCGGCATTTTATGAAGGTCGTGGTTTTGGCAATTTCGCGCTCCAGCGATACCAAGAGGCGGGTGACGATTTTTCAAAGGCCATCGAGCTGTTGCCTAAAGACATGCGGGCTTTCGTCGGCAGAGCGCAAGTTTTCCTGCAGCAGAAAAATTATCAGCAAGCGCTGGCTGACACCGAGAAAGCGCTTGAGATCAAACCCGACGAAATAGCGGCAATCAAGCTCCACGGGTTCGCCGAGCTCGGACTCAGCCAGTGGGACAAGGCAATAGCCGATTTCACTAACGTGATCCAAAAAAAGCCGGACGACCTGCAAACCTATGATCGGCGCGCACTGGCCTATCGGGGATTGAAGAACTTTGATGCGGCCATTTCGGATTACACATTTCTTCTGGAGAAAAACGCGAACGACACCGAGGCCCTCACCAAGCGTGGTTACACCTATAGTTTGATGGGACAGTACGAAAAGGCGATCCCTGATTATGAAGCGGCTTTAAAACTCAACCCGCAAGACAATGATACATTTCAGCGCTTGCAGTGGACCCAAGGACAACTTAATGCGAAAAATGCGCCGCCTCCCAGTACGACAACGACAACGGCAGCGGCGCCTACGGCAACTCCAGAAAAACCGAGTCTGATTAGTCAGATCAGTCCGCTGTATATCTTGATCGGCATCGTGGCGCTGATTTTAATTGCTGCAATCGTGCGTCTGATTACGCGAGGCAAGGTAGAGGAGAAAAGTCACATAATCCGCTGAAGGTAGGGACATCGCGCTGCGATGTCTGGACGGCGCACCGTGCCGTCCCTACCGACGCCAGAATTTTTTTGACACGACGGTAGCCGCGGTTAGCTTGCGGACGCTTTTTGCTGGAACGAAGCGGTCCCATGGTCGTTCAAATTGCAAATTTGACGCGGCTTTGGGACTTTTGAGTCTCTGGTAGATAGCGAAACCGGTTTGCGGCTCGGGTTGCTGCGGAGGCGCTGGGCTGACAAAAGCAGGCCCATGTAGCTCAGTTGGTAGAGCACGTCCTTGGTAAGGACGAGGTCACCGGTTCAATCCCGGTCATGGGCTCCAGAAAGAACTCGCGGCCGGCAGTGGAATAATTAAAAGAAAAGACGAAGTTTATTTAAACAGGAGAATTGAAATGGCTAAGGAAGCTTTTAAACGCGACAAGCCGCACGTGAACGTCGGTACGATCGGGCACGTGGACCACGGCAAAACAACCCTGACAGCGGCAATCACAATGGTGCTGAACAAAAAGGGCATGGCCGAAGTGCGGGCATATGAATCAATCGATAATGCGCCGGAGGAGAAAGAGCGCGGAATCACCATCAACACTGCGCACGTCGAGTATTCGAGCGAGAAACGGCACTACGCCCACGTCGATTGCCCTGGCCACGCCGACTACGTCAAGAACATGATCACCGGCGCGGCGCAAATGGACGGCGCCATCCTGGTTGTGTCCGCTGCCGATGGCCCAATGCCGCAGACGCGTGAACACATTCTGCTGGCCCGCCAAGTAGGGGTGCCCTCCATTGTCGTTTTCCTAAACAAAGTCGATATGGTCGATGATCCCGAGCTGCTCGATCTCGTAGAGATGGAAGTTCGCGATCTGTTGACGCAGTATGAATTTCCAGGCGACAAAATCCCGATTGTCAGAGGCAGCGCGCTCAAAGCGCTCAATGGCGACGCCGACGCCGAAAAGCAGGTGCTCGCGCTGGTGGAGGCGGTCGACGATTACGTCCCTGTACCGGATCGGCCGGTCGATCAGCCGTTCCTGATGCCGATCGAAGACGTGTTCAATATTGAGGGCCGCGGCACGGTGGCCACGGGTCGTGTCGAGCGCGGTGTTCTCAAGAAAATGGGGGAAGTCGAACTGGTGGGTATTCGTCCAACGGCCAAGACAGTGGCGACCGATATCGAGATGTTCCGCAAACTTCTCGATGAAGCGCGAGCGGGCGATAACGTCGGCGTTCTATTGCGCGGCTTGAAGAAGGAGGAGGTAGAGCGCGGTCAGGTCATTGCGAAGCCGGGCTCCATTACACCTCACAAGAAGTTTAAGGCGGAAGTTTACGTGCTGAGCAAAGAGGAAGGCGGACGTCACACTCCGTTCTTCTCAAATTACCGGCCGCAATTTTATTTCCGCACCACGGACGTTACCGGCACCGTTAAGCTGCCTGAGGGCGTGGAAATGGTCATGCCCGGAGATAACATCTCAATCGAAGTGGAATTGATTACTCCGATTGCGATGGAGAAGACGATCCGGTTCGCCATTCGCGAAGGCGGAAAGACTGTCGGTGCTGGTCGCGTGGCCGAGATTCTGGACTAACACTCTTCCTCTAGCTCTTCCTCTTCGTCTGCTCACTTGAGGCGAAGGCGGGGAAGAGGAAGATTAAGCGGAAGAGGAAGATTAAAAATACGCCAGTAGCTCAATTGGTAGAGTAGCGGTCTCCAAAACCGTCGGTTGGGGGTTCGAGTCCCTCCTGGCGTGGATCAAGAGACGGCAAACGCCGAACGCCCAACATCGAACTCCGAACTTCGAATCGCCAGCAGGTAAATTGGACGTTGAGCGTTGGGCGTTGGATGGTGGATGGTGGATGTTGGATGTTTGTTTTGGTTTAAATGATTTCGAAAATCAAAAACTTCTTCGGTGAAGTGAAGGTGGAGTTGCAAAAAGCTTCCTGGCCGTGGGACCCAAAGGAAAGAGGGTTCCGCCGTTACAAGGAACTGAGTGACTCGACCGTTGTAGTTGTCATCTCGATGGTACTGCTGGGCGGCTTCGTCGCGTTCTTCGATTTTGTCCTGGTTAATTTCGTCCATTTCTTTACCCGATTACACTGATTTATGGCACAGATACTCGCAGGGAAAGATCAATGGTATGTCGTGCACGTGCTTTCCGGACAGGAAAACAAGGTGCGCGAGAACATCTTGAAGCGCGTTAAGACAGAAGAAATGGGCGACTTGATCTATGACGTGCTGGTTCCAACCGAGCGCGTCTCGGAAATCAAGAAAGGGAAAAAGAGCGAGACGACGCGGAAATTTTTTCCCGGTTATCTGATCGTTAACATGCATTTGCTAGACGAAAACAATCAGCTGGTCGGGCGCGCCTGGTATTTCATCCGTGAGACCACCGGTGTGATCGGGTTTGCCGGGACGAAGGACAAACCCATCCCAATGCGACAGTCGGAAGTGGACAGCATGCTCGCGCAAATGAAAGAACGCGAAGAAAAGGTAAAACCGAAAGTCAGCTTCGAAGTGGGCGAGTCCGTAAAAGTCGCCGACGGCCCGTTCCAAAATCAGACTGGTATCGTCGAAGAGATCGATCCCGAGCGCGGCAAACTGCGCGTCTCGGTCACCATTTTCGGTCGCGCTACTCCGGTGGAACTGGAATACTGGCAGGTCGAACGCGGCTAAAGTTCCGACAGAATTAACAAAATAATCAGAATGTTTTCAGGAAATTTGTCAGCCACCTATTTTGTAGATTCTGTTCATTCTGTCTAAATCTTATGGCGAAAGAAGTTGTTGCTCAGATCAAACTCCAGATTCCGGCGGGACAAGCTAACCCGGCGCCTCCGGTTGGTACCGCGCTAGGTCCACGCGGCGTCAACATCATGGCGTTCGTTCTTGTCATGTCGAGCGAAGTCGAGACATCTCTCATTTCAAAATAGGGTCACACAATGGCAAAAGAAGTAGTAGCGCAGATCAAACTCCAAATCCCTGCAGGCCAGGCGAACCCAGCTCCTCCAGTGGGAACTGCATTGGGCCCGCGCGGGGTCAACATCATGGCGTTCTGCAAGGAATTTAACGCCGCCACCCAGAAACAAGCCGGTGACATTCTCCCAGTTGTCATCACCGTTTACAAAGATAAATCGTTCACGTTTATCACCAAGAGCCCGCCGGCGGCTGTTCTCTTGAAGAAAGCGGCCAACATCGCCGCCGGTTCCAAAGAGCCGAACAAAACCAAAGTCGGCAAGGTCACGCGCAAACAAGTCATGGACATCGTGAACACCAAGCGCAAAGACCTCAACGCGCGCGACGACGAAGCCGCCTTCCGCATCATCGCCGGCACCGCCCGGCAAATGGGCCTCGAGATCGCCGATTAACGTCGGAAGTAAGGCAGCTTGCCTGGCTCTGCCGGCAGGCTGCTAACTTGCCGTTTTGGATTGCAAACCTGACAAGCAGGATGCTTGTCTGCCGATACAGGCTGGAAGCCTATCTTCCGAGCGGCGGCAGGTCGCGGACGTCGCCGAGATACTCCCATTGCTGCAGCGCGATCGGCACGTTGCCGTTTTGCCAGACGAAATCGTGGAAGGCGCGCAGGCTGAATTTTTCGCTCTGTTGCATCCGCGCATCGGCGAGAAATTTAAAAATTTGGAGTTTGCCGATTTGATACGTGATAGCGCCGCCAGGGCTGGTGGAGAAGGTGATTGCTTCCTGGCGTGCGGTTTGTTCGTCCATCGGGACTTTCTCCTGTAGGTATTTGGCGGCTTGTTCGAGCGTGAATTCGCCGAGTGCAAGTTTCACGTCCACTTCCACGCGCAGCGCGCGCAGCCGCATGAAATTGTAAATGATCTCGCGCGTGTGCGGGCTGTCATCGAACAGACCTGCCTGCAGCATCATTTCCTCGGCGTAAAAGCCAATCCCTTCGTTCGCTCCGGAATCGTAGTAATGCCGCCGGATCGGGTCTTCATGTTTCCAGGAGAGACAAAGCTGGAAATAATGACCCGGGATTCCCTCGTGAACAGTGATCGGCCGTGGATCCATTGCTGTCGCACGCCAGAAGTAACCGAGCTTTTCTGAGGGCTCCAGCACGTAGCGGATGCAGTTTTCCTTCAAGCGCGACGGCCCAGTGAAGTCGTCAGTCTCAGTGAATCCGAGCACGCGAAGATATTCCGGCGTGGGACGAAGCGTGTAATGTTGTACCCAATCGGGAACACTGAGAATGCCGCGTTCAACCAAAAATTTTCGGATCGACAATTCCTTTGCCGCTGCGTCTTTGATCCAATTGTCGATGTTATCGGCGATTTTCAGCGGCGACACGTCCTTGTTCCGGTTCTTCTCGTAAGCTTCGAACGCGACTGCGCGATTCCATTCCTGTCGTCCCATCGCGAGCAGTTCTTCTGGCGTGAACGGCATCAGCGCGACGTTGCGCAAGAACCAGATGTAAGCGTCGCGACCAAGGGCAGTTTGTTGCGGAAGCGTTGGCAGCTTCTGCTTGAGCTGCTGCTGATATTTTTCCAGCGCATCCGCTGCGCGCTCACACGCACTGTTCAACTTGTCCCGATTTAAAGTTGTCGATGCTACGAGCGAGCTCGCCATTTTGCGGAGACGCTCGCGAATTCGCTCGAGATTCTGAACGGCGACCGTCGCGAACGGCGCAGACGCCTTCTCGAGGTTCTCTGCGCCTTGCTGTAAGATCGACGGAATATTTTCAACGCGCGTCAGAATCTCGCGACTGTGCCCTTCATCATATGGCGCGGGCACCGTGAGCGCTTCCACCAGCGCGGTCAGCGTCTGTTCGATATAAAAGTTCGGATCGCGTTTCCAGCGCGGATTGCGGTCGAGCTCCCAGCGCACGCGCGACAAGGCCGAACCAACCAGACGATAATCGACCTGCTGCGGAATCGGCCAGTGACTGGCATCGATTTTCTTCCAGCGCCTTTCAAATTGTTCGAGATCATTCCGCCGTTGATCAATGCTGGCTCGCGACCAATCGCGGATTCCGCCCGGCCGCTCGATTCGATTCACGTCGTCGCCCGTAAACGGCGCGTATTTCGCGCGCCAAGTCCAGAAATCGTCGGCAAGTTTATTTAGTGATTCGCTCTCTGGCTGCGCTTGGCCTACGCACCAAACGATCATGCAAACCGCAACCAATATTTTTTTCATGAAGGTCTAATCAGTACTTCTGCGCATCGAAATGACGGCTGGATTCCTTCCCGGCCGATACATCGACATGCCGTAACAGAGCGCGGCGCTTTTTTCACGCGCGTAACGAATGTGGTTCAACTTCTCATCCCAGCGCTCGATGTAGGAGCAGTTAGCCGTTTTCTCGCTGCCGGGGATAGGAACGTAACGATTCTCCGTAAACGTGAGAAACGCAGCTTCGCCCTGCAACGGAATTGGCGCGGCCCAGTTCGGTGAAAGCCGGACAAATCGCGGGGCGCTTAAGTCCAGCGCGAAAACAGTGTCGCCATCGGTGCTGTTTAGGTGCAAATCGAAGAATGCCAGTCGTAGCGGTCCATCGAAAAGAAAGTATTCATCCTTGTGTTCAATGGAGTGCAACAACCCTGCGACTCCGTAGAACCCCGGCAGATTTTGGAACTCTGTTTCCGTGCCTGCTTTCACGTCGCGCAGCAAGTAATGTTTTCCATGACCCGGACCGTTGATCTGATCGTCTTCCTCCTTGAAGTCCACGCGTAGAATTAATTCGACCGACCCATCCGGCGATTTGTAAGTGCCCAGTGTCGTTAGAGTCGGTGAACCAGATTCGAGTGGAGAAGCTGTCGCGGTTGCCGAATCTGGTTCTTCGGGCTCAATGTTTGTGAAATATGGCGAGCTTTTCGCTTGCGTGTACCAGTCCGGCGCAGCGTCGAGTTTCTTCAGATTAATGCCGCGTGGCTCGATGCTCCAAAATTCGTGCACTTCTTTTGGCTTTTCTCGCGTGAACACAATCACGTTGCCATCCGGCGAGAAAATTGGAGCCGATTCCTGACCTGAGTTGTCGTTCGTCAATTGGCGCAACAGTTTTCCGTCTTCGCGATATAAATAGAGATGCGCATGGCTCGTTCCAGTGGCTTTCAAATAGCGGATGGTGATTACGATCTCGGAAGCGCCTCGGAGAGTTGTCGCGAACAGCGAAAATACTCCGGCGGCGATCAAGACTTGAAGGGAGGAGCGCATCAGCGAAGCGCCCGTTGAATCGCGCTTGGGTGCTGCGGGTACAGCGCCGATGGACTTCGTCATGCGAGCATTGAAGCGAAACCTCCCGGGTAAACAATGCGCAAATATCTATTCGCGGTCATCTTGGGTGAATGGCAATTTCGTTTCCGAAAGCCGACCTTCTTATCCCGCGAACATGAATCTTTCCGCAAAACCTTCGCGTCGCCCTTTTGCCAAACTCGCGTCAAAGTCGAACCGACAGGTGGAAGCTGCAGGGATTCTTTCATCCAAGGCGGAGCTGCTCTGCGCGGGCGCGGTGTTTCTTGTTGCGCTTCTCCTTTATAGCCGGACGCTCGCGCCCACGGTCACTCTGGTCGACAGCGGCGAACTGATTTTGGTCGCACAGGGACTCGGGGTCGCGCATCCGCCGGGTGTCCCGCTCTGGGTCATTCTCGCCCATGTGGCATCGCTCGTGCCGTTTGGAAACGTTGCGGTACGGATCAATTTTTCGTCTGCCATTTTCGCCGCGCTCGCTTGCTCGATGCTCACTCTCGTTGTGGCGGAGTTAATCATCACCGGTTCATTTGTCGCTCCATCTAAGAAGAGAGGCGTGCAGCAAAGAAAAAGCTCCGGCAATTCAGGCATTGGGCGCCTTTTGATCTTCGCGCCCGCAGCCGGCGCGGGCTTGCTCATGGCCTTTTCCCGGACGCTTTGGTCATACGCGACAATTACCGAGGTTTACACTCTAAACACGCTCCTGATTCTCGCCGTCTTTTTTCTGATGCTTCGCTGGCGGCGCTGCGTCGTTGCAGAGAGAAAGGATGCCGGGGCAATGGTCACGAAGCATGACCACTGGCTCTATGCCGCTGCGGCTGTATTTGGGTTGGCGCTGGGCGATCATCACGTCACAGTGGGACTGACACTTCCGGCTGTGGCCGTTATCGTTTACAAGACGCAGGGCCTGCGATTTTTTACAAGTCGCCGGCTCACATATGCCGCGCTCATTTCGATTGCGGCCTTAATCGCTGTTTACGCGTACTTGCCGCTAGCGGCGTCGCGCTCGCCGCTGATCAACTGGGGTAATCCGCGTTCACTGCAGGAAATTTGGTGGCACATCACCGGCCGGCAGTATCGCGTGTTCCTACACTTTACTCCGAGTATAATGGGAGTGCAGTTTGTTGAATTTTGCCGAATGCTCCTGCGGGAATTCGGGCCTGCGTGGTTGCCTTCGCCGCTGGTGCTTGCTTTTGCGGGTTTCGCCACTGCTTATAGGCAGGACCGCACAACGTTCTGGTTTCTGTTGTTTATTGTCATCGCTAATTTGGCATACAACCTCAGCTACGAAATTGCGGAAGACAAGGACGCGTACTATCTGCCCGTATTTATCGCCATCGCGATCGGTGCCGGGTTCGGTATCCGTTGGTTGATCCAGCTGACTGCTGTGAAGTCCATGTCCTTCGGAACATCGTGCGGTGTCGCCGCGATTGCTGTTCTGCTTGCATCTGCGACAGCGTTCGCGGGGAACTGGCCGTTCAACAACCGCAGGCATTACTTGATCGCGCATGATTACGTTGAAAATCTGCTCAGCGCGGTCGAGCCCAATGGTCTTTTACTGACACAAGACTGGCAGGTCGCGTCCCCGATGTTTTATGCGCAGCAGATAGAACAGCGCCGGCGCGACGTAAAAGTTGTTGATGTCAATCTGCTGCGGCGCTCGTGGTATTTCGATTATCTAAGACGCACTTATCCTGACTTGATCGAGCGATCGCGCGAGAAGATTGAAGTGTTTGTCGAGGACCTCAAAGCATGGGAGCGCGATCCAGCGGCGTTTAAAAGCAACGCGGTGCTGACCCAAAAAATCAGCACAGCATTTTTGGAGATGATTCAGTCGATTGTGACGAACGAGAGCGCAGTCGGGCCGGTTTACATTACGAGGGATTTGCTGTTGCCCGACACGACAAACGGCGCGGTGACACAGTGGCTTACTCAAAGCTATCAACTTGTTCCGCAGGGCCTCGTTTTTAACCTTGCAAGCGACTCAACCTTTCACGATTCGCCTGACCTACGGCTCGAGACCCGTGGTTTGGCTGATGGCACCGTGCGGTATGAGAACGATGACGTGGTGAACCTCAAGATCTTGCCGGCCTACACCAGCATGCTGATCAACCGTGGGCGCTATCTCGCGGCATTCAACCAGCATCGGCGTGCCATTATTGCTTTTAGGGAGGCGCTCGCACTCGATCCCAACCTGGCCGCGGCGCGAGAGGGCCTTGCGGAAAGCACAGCAAAACTGCCGAAACTTTAGGAGCGTATTGGGAACTAGGCCGCACGTTGACCCATTCCTTTCTTGCCAGTCTCGCGGATTGCTTCTAAACGGACAGAATGAAAATGACGTCTCGTGTGCTTGTAATTCTCTTGTGTCTCGGCATCGCGGCGCAGGCTGCCGATCAGCTAATCGCGCTGAAAGCGGCTCAAATGTTTGACGGCAAGTCGAACGCGCTTGTGCAAAACGCCGTGGTGATCGTGCAGGGCGATAAGATTGTCGATGCCGGAAGCAATTTACCGATCCCGAGCGGCGCGCAGGTGATCGATCTGGGCGATGCGACGCTTGCGCCTGGTTTCATGGATGCGCATACGCATTTGACCGCTGATTTCTCCGGTAATTACAACGAGCGCCGACTGCAGCAACTTGATCTGAATGTGTCCGAACAAGCGATCCGCGCGACGGCCTTTGCCCGCGTGACCGTCGAAGCGGGTTTCACTACCGTGCGCGACTTGGGCAGTCGTTTCGTCGCCAGCCACGAGTTCGTTGATGTTGCGCTGCGCAATTCGATTAATAAGGGCGTGATCGTCGGGCCTCGCATGCTGGTTGCGACGAAAGGAATCGGCGCCACCGGCGGTCACTTTGATCCGACCGGAGGGTTTCGTGATTTTCTTTTCGGGCGCGAACCGGATTACACGGACGGCATTGCGAATGGCCCTGACGAAATCCGAAAAGCGGTGCGGTTTGAGGTGAAAAATGGCGCGGACGTCATTAAGGCTGCAGTTTCCGGAGGCGTGCTTTCACTCGGGGACGAAGTGGATACGCCCCAATTAACGCCCGCTGAAATGGCGGCCTTGGTCGATGAATCGCATCGGTTGCGCAAAAAAGTGGCTGTGCATTGCCACGGCGACCAGGCCGCGCGCGAAGCGATCGAGGCGGGCGTCGATTCGATCGAGCACGGCTCGTTTATGAAACCGGAAACGCTTACGATGATGAAAAAGAAGGGAACGTTTCTAACACCGACGCTGATGGCCTCGGAGTGGATCATGGGCAAGCTCGACAATTACCCGCCGGCGTTGCAGGCGAAGGCGAAAGCGGCGACAGCAGCTCGCTCCGAAATGTTCCGCAACGCGGTTAAGATGGGCATCAAGATTTCATTTGGAACGGACGCAGCGGTATATCCACATGGGCAAAACGCGAAAGAATTCAAGTTAATGGTCGATCTCGGTATGAATGCGATTGATGCACTGAAATCCGCGACGGGCAACGATGCCGAGCTTCTCGGGATCGGGCAAAAAGTCGGGACTCTGGAAAAAGGGAAACTGGCCGATGTCATTGCAATGCCGGGCGATCCGACTTCCGATATCACTGCAACCGAGCGCGTCTCGTTCGTAATGAAAGAAGGCAAAATCATTCGGCAAGGCCCGCGCGCGCGGCAGGGGACCGCCGAATCGACGAGGTCGCCAGATGTTTCAGATCCGGTCGATTAACCGTCGGCCTACGGCTACGGCGGCGGTGGCTGCGGCGTTTCCTTATGCTGGGACGCGGCGCGATTTACGATCACGCGGGCTGCGAAATAGCCGTTATAAAAATCGGGATTCGATTTTTTATACGGCGTCATCATCTTGTCGATCTCGTTGCGAAAAATGCTTCGCACATTTGCGATGAGTTCCGAGAGCGACTTCGTCAGCGCCTTACGGCCCGCCGCCAGTTCACGGGGCGTACTTTGGATGCCCTGAAAAGTCGTTCGCGCAGTGTTGAGCGCGGTCACGTCCGCTGCCGCCACGCCGTAGGCAGCAAGGGCAGCGATGTTCGTGTTCGCGAGGTCCGCGACGCGCTCGGCAGTCGCTTCCAGGTCGTTGGGCTGCATTCGATCCAGCGACGACTTCGTCATTTCTACCTTCGCCGCGAGATCGTTGTTGCCGTTCTTCGCCGCCAGCGCCGCGAGTTGATCGGCGATCTCCAGCGTCTTGTCCTCAAGATCGGTTCTCGCCTGGGCTTTGTCGGCGGTCACGCCGGTGGTCGGCGTCTGCTGCGAATCCGCGGCAGTATCGATTGCTGTTAGGCCGTTTTTTGCGCGGGTCACCGCGTCCGCAAACGCGGCTGTGCCGCTCCACGTGCCATTGTAATCGTCCAGAAGCTTGATCGTCGTCTGGAACATTGTTCTGATATTATCCTGGTTTCGGGTCATAGTGCCACGCATTATGCCCGTGTAGGATATTGCCTTACAAGGCAAATCTTTCGAAAACTTCAAGGGAAGCTGTCAGCTCCCCAGCCTCATCTGCGCGGGCCGAAACCGCGTTCGGGCCGCGCCGAGACCTATTTGCACGAAACCGAGATCCATTTGCAGAACCTAGAGATCCGTCTGCACGACCCGGAGATGCATCTGCGCAGCGCCGAGATCGACTTGCACGATCCCGAGATGCGTTTGCACGATCCCGAGATGCGTTTGCACGACGCCGAGACCCGTTTGCACAACGCTGAGACCCTTCCGCGCGACCCGGAGACGCCTTCGCACGGACCGGAGATCCAATTGCACGACGCCGAGAAGCATTCGCACGACCCGAAGATTCGATTGCACGACCCGGAGAGCCGATTGCACGCCGCCGAGAAACGATTGTGCGAAGCCGAGCTTCAATCCGGCGAAGGCAAGATGCGTTGCCACGAGGGAAAGGGCCATCTGAGCCGCCCATGGTTTCTAGAAAAACAAGAAAGGTCTCGACATCTTTGACGCGCTTCTGGTAAAAGCTTTTTCGTCACTGGAGCTTAAGGGATGGAAAAGGAATCTGGTGCTCAATCCGCTCCTGCCCGCCGTAGCCTCGGCGAAGGCGGGTTCTTCAATCTGCGCGTTTCGATCGCGGTTCTTCTTTGCGGGGCCGCTGCCTGTTCAGCGCTAAGTGGAGCACTGCCGGCTTTCTTGCGTCCTGAAGCGCCGGCGAAAGTTTCGCAAAGAACGCTGACGTTTGCGGACCGCGTCGCTTATCAACGAGCGATCGAAGAAGTTTATTGGCGGCATCGCATCTGGCCAAAGGAGCGTCCTGATCCAAAGCCGTCTCTCGATGCGGTGATTTCTCAGGCGCAGATCGAGAAGAAAGTGGAAGATTACCTGCGCAAATCGCAACTGGTCGCAGATCCACGGCGATCGCCAATCACCGCGAGCGAGCTGCAGGCGGAGATGGAGCGAATGGCCAGTCACACGCTGCATCCGAGAGTATTGCTGGAATTGCTTCAAGCGCTGGCCAACGATCCTTTTGTCATCGCGGAATGTCTGGCAAGACCGCTCGTGGCGGAGCGGCTCGGTAATGAATTAAGTCAGCGAGGCAGTGTAGAGGCGTTTGTGCCAAACGCCAAGACGCTCACCGCGGCAACCGCTTTTACGTCTCAGAGCTACAAGCTGCCAGAAATATCAGTTCCGCTAGACTGCACCGACGACACTTGGACCGCCACAACGATTGTGAACGTCCCCGAGGCACGCGAGACTGGCCCTGCCGTGTGGACTGGCAGCGAAATGATTATATGGGGTGGAGCGAACTTTAACGGCGACCTAAATACTGGCGGTAGATATAACCCAGCGCTAGACACTTGGACGGCAACCACCACCACCAACGCGCCCACAGCACGAGGCGGTTATAGCACGGTGTGGACTGGCAGCGAGCTGATTATCTGGGGCGGGTTCCACTTTGACGGCGTGCTGAACACAGGCGGCAGATACAATCCGATAACCGACAGTTGGACATCGACCAGCACCACTAATGCACCTGCCGCACGGGATCAACACTCGGCGGTATGGACCGGCAGCGAGATGATCATCTGGGGGGGCCATGGCATTAACGTCAGGTTCAACAGTGGCGGGCGATACAATCCAGGCACTGACAGTTGGGTAGCTACGAGCACCGTGAATGCGCCCGAGGCTCGATGGAAGCACACCGCAGTGTGGACCGGGAGCGAAATGATCGTCTGGGGTGGAAGTAATGATACGAACTATTTGCATACCGGCGGCAGATATGATCCCAGCACGGATAGTTGGGTTTCCACGGGCGTCCCCAATAATGTGCTCGGCCGGTTCGTTCATTCGGCAGTCTGGACTGGCAGCGAAATGATTGTCTGGGGCGGCGTTGATTCAACGTTTAACGATTGCAACACAGGCGGCAGATACAACCCAAGCACGGACAGTTGGCTAGCCACGAGCCTCAACAATGCGCCGTCGCCGCGAGACTCGCACACGGCGGTGTGGACTGGCAGCGAAATGGTCATCTGGGGCGGTATCTTTTGCTACCCCTGCATGGATTTTAACACTGGCGGCAGGTATAATCCTATCACGGATAGCTGGGTAGCTACCAGCACAACTGGCGCACCCCAGGGTAGAGAGAATCACACGGCGGTGTGGACCGGCACGGAAATGATCGTCTGGGCCGGGCGCACTAACGCCGGCTACCTTTATTTGAACACCGGCGGGAGATACTGCGCGCAGGGTGGTCCCTCGCCAACACCTACTCCTACGGCCAGCCCATCGCCAACTGCAACAATTCCCCCTACTGCGACGCCAACCGCTACTGCCACACCTACGCCTACTGCAACTGCGACGCCAACCGCTACGCCAACCGCGACACCCACCTCCACAGCCACGCCAACCGTGACGCCCACCTCGACACCTAGACCAACACCTACACCAAGGATAACTCCGAGCCCGAGAAATCGACCGACCCCGCCGCCGCGCCCGTAGCTTTTGTCGATGAAAAAGAAACGCACTGCTCAATCCGCGCCTGCCCGCCGTAGCCTCTCGACCCGGCGTAGGCTTGTGCGAAGGCTGGTTGGCGAAGGTGGGTTCTTCAATCTGCGCGCTTCGATCGCCCTTCTTCTTTGCGCAGCCGCGGCCTGTTCGATAGTGAGTGCAATCCCGACGACGTCGGGACTCGCTTTCTTCCATGGCGCACCGGCGTCAAAGCTCCCGGACAGAACTCTGACGTTTACGGAGCGAGTAGCATATCAGCGAGCCGTTGAAGAAGTTTACTGGCGTCATCGGATCTGGCCTAAGCCAAATGCCGGCCCAAAGCCGCCGCTCGACAGGGTCATGCCGCAGGCGCAGATCGAGAAAAAGGTCGAAGACTATCTGCGCAACTCGCAGGCGCTGGAAGATTACTGGCAAAGGCCGATCACGCCTGACCAGCTCCAAGCCGAGATGGAGCGCATCGCCAGTCATACAAAGCAACCCGGAGTGTTGCGCGAACTCTTTGCCGCGCTGGGCAACGATCCGTTCGTGATCGCTGAGTGTCTGGCCAGACCTGTCCTGGCGGAGCGTTTAATCACGGAGTTGTACGCGCATGACCAACGATTTCACGGGGAGTTGAAGCGACGCGCCGAAGCTGAGCTGCGAACGCACAGAAGTGTGAGGCAAATGAAGCAGACTAGCGGCACGTACAGCGAGATGGAATTGATCAAAAGCGACAGCGCCAAGGAAGATTCTGCTCCGGCCGATGCAAAGAGCGTCGAGGCTCTGAAGATGAACGGTACCGAGTGGCAAGCGAGCGTCCAAAAGCTGGCGAACGACTTTGGCTTTGGAGTGTGGTCCCGCCAGCGCGGGAGCGCCGCTTTCGAAAGCGCTGACATGTCAGCGCACTGCAAAAAGGCTGCTGCGCCCGTCGAGTACAAAACTTTGCCGGTAGGAAAGGTAAGCCCACTACAGGAAGACGACGCGCATTACTACGCCGTCGCGGTAATGAACAAGGCCAAAGACCGGTTGAAACTTGCCAGAGTTGCGTGGTTGAAAGAACCGTTGCGATCGTGGCTGGCTAAAGCCGAGAGCCAAGCGCCGGTGACGATGGCGGCAGTGACCGCTAACTATACGCTTCCCGTCATAGGCGGTCCGTCGGGCAAATCGAAACCGTCGGGCACCTGCACCGATGACACGTGGACTCCAACCAGCCTCAACGGCGCGCTCATTGTTGGCCGAGAAGAGCACACGGCAGTGTGGACTGGCAGCGAAGTGATCGTCTGGGGCGGGCAGGGCAGCATCGATCCCTATGTTTACAACACCGGCGGCAGATACAATCCCAGCACGGACAGTTGGACGGCCACCAGCACCAGCAACGCGCCCAGTGCCCGGTACCTTCACACGGCAGTGTGGACTGGCAGCGAAATGATCATCTGGGGCGGGGGCTTCAGCGGCGATGTGAACACGGGCGGGCGATACAATCCCGGCACAGATAGTTGGATAGCCACCAGCACCGGGTTCTACGTGCCCGCTGCCCGATCAGATCACGCCGCAGTGTGGACCGGGAGTGAAATGATCGTCTGGGGTGGAATCGAGGGCGTGGACGAACACTTCTTCAACACCGGCGCAAGGTACAATCCTGGTACCGACAGCTGGACACCTACTAGCACGACCAACGCACCTGATGGACGGATCCTTCACACGGCAGTGTGGACTGGCAGCGAAATGATCGTGTGGGGCGGAGTTAATCCCAGCGGCTATTTAAGCACCGGCGGGAGATATAATCCTGGCACCGACAGCTGGATACCCACTAGCACGACCAACGCGCCCGCTGGTCGACAGGCGCACACGGCAGTATGGACTGGCAACGAAATGATCGTCTGGGGTGGATTATCTAACGGCGGCGATTTGAACACCGGCGGCAGATACAACCCCGCTGCGGACAGTTGGACAGCCACCAGTACCACCGGCGCGCCCGCTGGCCGAGATTCTCACACGGCAGTCTGGACCGGCACTGAAATGATCGTCTGGGGCGGGTTCACCTACGGCGGCCCCCCCTTCTATCTGAACACCGGCGGTAGATATAATCCCAGCAGCGACAGTTGGACAACCACGAGCACCACCAACGCACCGAGCGCCCGATGGTACCACACCGCAGTATGGACCGGTAGCCAGATGATCGTCTGGGGCGGAGAATTTTTCGACGGTGTCAACTACTACTTTTTGAACACCGGTGGCAGATACTGCGCTGGCGTACCGGGTGCGACACCGACACCTACACCGACTGCGACACCCACAGCCACCCCTACAGCGTCACCTACGCCAACGGCGACAGCGACGCCTGCGGGTGCATGCGCCGACGATACCTGGACTGCGACCAGTATTCTGAACGTGCCCGACGCGCGCGGCGGCCACGCCGCGGTCTGGACAGGCAGTGAGATGATTATATGGGGTGGAGAGAACTTTGATGGCGGCCGACTAAATAATCTGACCACTGGCGGCCGATACAATCCAGCCGACGATACCTGGACAGCGACCGGTACGACTAACGCTGGGATCGGGCGATCCGTTCCCACCGCGGTGTGGACTGGCGCCGAGGTGATCGTCTGGGGCGGCTTCACCTCCGGTATCGGGGAGTTAAACACTGGGGGCAGATACAATCCCAGCACGGACAGTTGGACGGCCACCAGCACCGCGAACGCCCCCTTTGCACGGGACGGGCACACGGCGGTGTGGACTGGCACTGAGATGATCGTCTGGGGCGGCCGAAATAATGTCCTTTGGACGAACACCGGCGGACGATACAATCCAGCCACCGACAGTTGGACAGCTACTTACCCTTGGTATACGCCGGAGGCGCGATGGTTGCACACCGCGGTATGGACTGGCAGTGAAATGATTGTCTGGGGCGGTACTAATCAGACGATCTTTCTGAACACCGGGGGCAAATACAATCCCGTAACGGATAGCTGGATCGCCACCAGCACGACCAACGCGCCTATTGGTCGATGCATTCACACCGGGATCTGGAGCGGCAGCGAAATGATCGTCTGGGGCGGCTTCGACATCTCGTACAACGGTCTGAACTCGGGCGGCAGATACAACCCAAGCGCCGATAGTTGGACAGCTACCAGCATCGCTAACGCGCCCACTGGCCGAGCCTATCACACGGCGGTGTGGACCGGGAGTGAAATGATCGTTTGGGGCGGATTGCGCTACGCCTCGCCGTACGAGTTTAACACAGGCGGCAGATATAACCCTGGCACGGACAGTTGGACAGCCACCAGCCTCACCAATGCGCCCGTTGCCCGAGTCTATCACATTGCAGTGTGGACCGGCAGCGAGATGATCGCCTGGGGCGGATGCAGCGACCTTAACTGTATCAACTTTTTCAACACCGGCGGGAGATACTGTGCGCAGGGCGGTCCCTCGCCAACACCGACTCCGACGGCTACTCTAACGCCGACGCCCACACTTACTCCTACTGCCACGGCAACTCCGACTGCAACTGCGACTTCGACAGCTACGCCTACGCCGTCATCGACGCCTCGAGCATCACCTACACCAAGAATGGCCCCGACCCCGAGGAGTCGACCCACGCCCCCGCCACGCCCGTAGAACGGCCTTGCAGTGGAACGGGAGCCTGAGCTTCTATCGACACACGGCGTCATCCCGCAATGGCGGGATCACGCCTGAGCGTCGGGAGGACGCGGGCGTTGCGATTTATTGACGCAACGTTTTGACAAAGCGGAGATAGCAGCTAGGTTCCGTGTCCGCTCGCTGGATTTGAGCGGGAAACGTTTTAAGCAGGAGCCTAGTTGCCCGTGACCAGGCATTTGAACTGCACAGGAAATGCAAAGAAATCGAAGCAAACGTTATCGCGCAGCCGCCGAGCAGGTGAACCGGAGCAAGAATTACAATCTTGCCGACGCTGTCTCAACGCTAAAGAAGTTTCCGCCAACCAAGTTTGATCAGACTGTGACGGTTTCGTTCCGGCTCGGGGTTGACCCGAAGCAATCCGATCAAATGGTGCGCGGGACCTGCTCGCTTCCGCATGGCAGCGGCAAACAGGTGCGCGTACTTGTCTTCGCGGAGGGCGAGGCGGCCAACGCCGCGAAAGAAGCGGGTGCGGAGTTTGTTGGAATGAAAGATCTGATTCAAAAATGCCAGGACGGTTTTCAAGATTTTGATGTGGCAATCGCTACACCTGCGGCAATGGCGGAAGTTCGGAAGCTAGGGAAGGTGCTCGGACCGCGCGGATTAATGCCCAATCCCAGAACCGGAACGGTGACCGACGACATTGCCAAAGCAGTGAACGAAGTGAAGGCGGGCCGGGTCGAATTCAAGCTCGACAAGAACGGGAACGTGGCGGTGCCAGTTGGAAAATTTTCTTTTGAAGAAATAGCCTTGGTGGAAAATGGAAATGCAGTGATCGAAGCAGTCGTGCGGGCGCGCCCGGCGACAGCCAAAGGTCGCTACCTTGAAGCCGTGACAATCAGTGCGACGATGTCCCCGGGAGTCCGCATCGATCCAGCTCCGTATTTGAATGTCTAGGGTAAAAACTCAACGTCGAAATAGATGAGACCGGAAAAAGCCAGCATCGTTTCAGATTTGGCCGAGAAATTGAAACAGTCGCCTTTTGTCCTGGTGACTGATTATCAGCACATGAAGGTGGCTGATTTTACCGAATTGCGGAACCGGTTGACACCGGCAGGCGCAGAAATGCACGTGGTGAAAAATAATTTCCTTAAGCGTGCCATGGCGGATTCCGGTTTCCCGGACGTCGGTGACCAGTTGGTGGGCCAAACGGCTGTTGTCACAGGCGACAGAGACCTGGCACCAGTTGCGAAAATTTTTAAGACGTTCGCGACTGAATTTAAAATCGCCGCCCTAAAGCTTGGTTTTGTCGATCGCGCTGTTCTTTCCACTGCGGATTTGGAAACGTTGGCAGAATTGCCGCCGCGCGAAATTTTGCAGGCGCAATTGTTGGGACTGTTCTTGTCGCCAGCAACGCGACTGGTGCGCTTATTGAATGAACCAGCCTCGGCATTGGCACGGTTGCTCAACGCAAAGGCTCAAAAGGAAGGAAAACCAGCGGAGGCGAGCGCATAAAAGATTCGCCCCGTCTGTTGGCGGGTCGAGGAACTAAACGAAAACTGTCCGAGCCGATGGCTATCGGCCTTAATTCTTCGAAGGCTTTCGGAGGCGGCAATTGGAGGAAAAAATAAAATGGCAGACACAGAAAAATTGGTGGAGCAACTCAGCAACCTGTCGGTGCTGGAGATTGCTGGATTGGTTAAGCAGCTTGAGGAAAAATGGGGTGTGAGCGCCGCAGCGCCGGTCGCAGTTGCGGCTGGCCCCGTTGCAGCGGGCGCGCCTGGCGGAACCGCAGCCCCGACGGCCGAGGAAAAAACTACGTTTGACGTGATCCTGAAGGAAATGGGCGCGAACAAGATCGCTGTGATCAAGGAGGTTCGCGGTGCAGTTCCAGGACTTGGTTTGGCAGAAGCGAAGGCATTAGTCGAAGGAGCGCCCAAGACAATCAAGGAAGGCGTGACAAAGCAGGAGGCGGACGAGATGAAGAAAAAGATCGAGGCCGCCGGTGCAAAAGTCGAAATTAAGTAAGTAAATCCGATTTTGCGCAGCCGCCGCGGCATGAAGTGTTTGCGCGTCGGCCAATCTCGAGTACCGTGAAATTTGGTTAAGCCTAGGCAGACGTATTTTTAACCCGGCGCTACAAGGCAAAACACACTACTGGCAACGAAATGGGGGTCGTCAATTTGACAGACCACTATTTTGATGGAAGTATTGTGCCTTCGCTCGTCGCTGAAACGGTAAAATCTTGCCCGCGTCGGCCCTCATTTGTGAGGGTCGCTGCGAGGTCTTAGCTCTTGATCTTAGTGAATATGTCCGAACGCATCTACTTTGGAAGCATTAAGGAAGGCATTGAACCGCCCAATCTGATTGAGGTTCAGGCCAACTCATACATCGATTTCCTCCAGAAGGACGTCCCTTATTCCAAGCGAAAAAATCAGGGACTCCAGGCTGTTTTCAAGGAAGTTTTCCCAATCGAAAGCTACGACGAGAAAGCGGAGCTCGATTTCAGCCATTATGACATCGGTGAACCCAAATTGGCGGCTCTCGAAGCCCAGCGGGAGGGACAGACGTACAGCGCGCCGTTGCACGTCACATTCCAGTTGCGAGAAGAGAAAGGTACCAAGGAAGAGAAGGTGTACATGGGCGAAATCCCCCTGATGACACCGCAAGGTACTTTCGTCATTAATGGTGCGGAGCGCGTGGTGGTAAGCCAGTTGCATCGCTCCCCGGGAATCGCTTTTGAATCAACCGTTCACGTCAACGGCAAAGTGCTTTACAGCTTCCGGATCATTCCAGACCGGGGATCATGGATCGAGGTGCAATTTGATACGGCTGATCTTCTTTATATTTACCTGGATCGGCGTAAGCGGCGTCGAAAATTTCTCGCCACTACGTTCTTGCGTGCGCTGGGTTACGGCTCCGACGAAGAGGTCATCCAGCTTTTCTACAACATCGAGAATCTGAAGCTGAGCGAGAAACTCGACGAAGAGAAGCTGGCGACCAAGGTGCTCACTGCGGATGTCCGGGATGGTGAAGTGACGGTGGCGCGCGCGTTCGAACCGCTCACTCTGGCGACTGTTCGCCAAATCATGGCACTCAAGATTCACGAGGTGAAAGTAATCGACATCTCGAACGATGACACAATCGTGAAGGCGCTTAGAAAAGATCCGGCGCACGACCAGGAAGAGGCACTTAAAGATATTTATCGGCGCCTTCGCCCGGGCGATCCCCCGACGGTGGCCAACGCCCGCGCTTTGCTGAAAAGGCTCTTTTTCGATCCCAAGAAATATGACCTTGGACGCGTCGGCCGTTACAAAATTAATCAAAAACTGGGGATCAACGTCGATCCCACCGAGCGGATTTTGACCGACAAAGATTTTATCGCGGCGATCAAGTATCTGATCAATTTGCGGCGAGGCGAAGGCACTCTCGACGATATCGATCATCTGGGGAGTCGTCGCGTGCGTACAGTCGGAGAACTACTCGCCAATCAATGCCGCGTGGGTCTTGCTCGCACGGAGCGGTTGGTTAAAGAACGCATGACGTTGTTCGACATCAATGTCGATGGGATGACACCGCAGAAGCTCATTAATCCAAAAGCGCTCAGTGCGGTTATCCGGGATTTCTTTGGCCGGTCGCAGCTTTCGCAGTTCATGGATCAAACGAATCCGCTCGCAGAATTGACGCACAAGCGGCGTTTGTCGGCTCTCGGTCCTGGAGGTCTCAGTCGGGAGCGTGCCGGATTTGAGGTGCGCGACGTTCATCCATCCCATTACGGCCGCATTTGTCCGATCGAGACGCCAGAAGGCCCGAACATTGGCTTGATCAGCTCAATGAGCACTTTCGCGCGCATCAATGAGTTTGGTTTTATCGAGACACCCTATCGGAAGGTCGAAAAGGGCCGCGTGACGGACCAGATCGAATATCTTACCGCTGATCGCGAGGAGAATTTCCTCGTGGCGCAAGCCAATGCGCCCGTTGACGGACGCGGGCATTTCACGGGGGAAAAAGTCTCTGTGCGGTACCGCGGCGACTTCCTTGAAGTCGATCCCGCCAAAGTGCATTACATGGATGTTTCGCCGAAACAGCTCGTCTCGGTAGCAGCGGGCCTAATTCCGTTCCTCGAACATGATGACGCAAATCGTGCGCTGATGGGTTCCAATATGCAGCGTCAGGGTGTTCCGCTGATCGTATCCGAGGCGCCGCTCGTAGGCACTGGCCTTGAAGAAAAAGTGGCGCGCGATTCGCACGCTGTCGTTTTGGCCAGCGACAGCGGCAAGGTTGCTTCAGTCACGGCGGATCAAATCGTTGTCACAAAGGACGGCCACCTGCCCGAGAGCAAAAGGAAGCTCAAGACCGATCCCGAGGGAGGGATCCACGTTTATGAACTCCGCAAATTCATGCGGTCCAACGCAGGCACATGCGTGAACCAGAAGCCGATTGTGCGCAAAGGCCAGCATGTGAAACGCGGTCAAGTCATCGCCGATGGTCCGAACACTGATCACGGCGAGCTCGCGCTGGGACGCAATGTCCTCGTCGCGTTTATGCCGTGGAACGGATACAACTTTGAGGATGCCATCATGATCTCCGAAAAGGTCGTGAAGGAAGATATCTACACGTCCATCCACATCGATGAATTCGAGATCGGCGCGCGCGATACCAAGCTTGGACCGGAGGAAATCACGCGGGACATTCCCAATGTCAGCGAAGAAGCTTTGCGCAACCTTGGCCCGGATGGCGTAGTGCGGGTGGGAGCGGAAGTGAAGCCGGGCGATATTTTGGTTGGGAAAATTACGCCGAAAAGCGAGACAGAATTGGCGCCGGAAGAGCGCCTGCTTCGAGCGATCTTTGGGGAGAAAGCGGCCGATGTTAAGGATACCTCCCTTACTGTTCCTTCAGGGACATACGGAATCGTGATGGATGTGAAGGTCTCTTCTCGTCGCGAGGTTTCGCGGGAAAAACTTACCCCGGCGGAAACGAGACGGCAGCTCAAGACCATCAGCGAAGAACACAAGCGCAAGAAAGAGGGGCTGATCGAACAATTGACCGATTCGCTTTCAAATGTCCTGCTGGGTGAAAAGGTCCCTCTCGACGTCGTCAACGCCAAGAATGGCGAGATCATTATTCCAGCTAATCGCAAAATCACAAAAACGCTGTTGCGAAAACTAGCAACGGCGCATGACCATATTGAGATCGATCCGAGTCCGATCCGGAATCGGATCCGCGAAATTATTGGCTCGTACGAGCACAAGTTCGCGGAGCTGGAGCTTGAACGCGATCGCGCGATGGACCGGGTCGAGAGCGGAGACGATATCGATCCGGGAATCATCAAGCAGGTCAAGGTTTATATCGCCAGCAAACGCAAGCTGAGTGTTGGCGACAAAATGGCTGGACGCCACGGCAACAAGGGCGTCGTCGCCCGAATCGTGCCCGAAGAAGACATGCCTTTCCTGGCGGACGGAACACCGGTTGAAATCGTGCTTAATCCGCTAGGTGTCCCCAGCCGCATGAATGTGGGGCAGGTTCTGGAAACACACCTTGGCGTTGCTGCGAAGGCGCTCGGATTCAAGGTAGCGACTCCGGTGTTCGACGGAATCAAGGAAAAGCAGATCCGTCAATATTTGCATGATGCCAAAAAGAAAGATGGCTTCACATGGGTGCAGGAAACAGGCAAAGCGCGCCTTTTCGATGGGCGTACCGGTAATCCATTCGATCAGGAAGTTGTGGTTGGCCACATCTATATGATGAAACTCGGCCACTTGGTGGCGGACAAAATTCACGCGCGTGCTGTGGGACCGTACTCGCTCGTTACTCAGCAGCCGCTTGGCGGCAAAGCGCAATACGGTGGACAACGCTTTGGTGAAATGGAGGTCTGGGCTCTCGAGGCCTATGGCGCCGCCTATACTTTACAGGAATTGTTGACCGTCAAATCTGACGATGTGCAGGGCCGAACCCGCATCTACGAGTCGATCGTTAAAGGCGACAACTCACTCGAAGCGGGGACGCCCGAGTCTTTCAATGTTCTGATCAAGGAAATGCAGAGCCTTGGTCTCGACGTAAAGGTCGGCGGCCAGGCACCCACCTTCATGGAGAGCGTCGCATAATTTTCAGATTCACCCGCCTTCGCCAAGGCTACGGCGGACAAGCAATCACAACACTGAGTTAAAGAATAAATGAACGAACATTCCTGGCGTGAGTTAGTGGGCGAAGAGCGCCCCGTCGGTTTTGATCAAGTCGCCATCGGCGTTGCCTCGAGCGATACCATGCGTTCGTGGAGCAAGGGCGAAGTCAAAAATCCCGAGACAATCAATTATCGCACGTTTAAACCCGAAAAGGGCGGGCTCTTCTGCGAACGCATTTTTGGTCCGACTCGGGACTGGGAATGTTCCTGCGGAAAATACAAGCGCATCAAGCATAAGGGAGTGATCTGTGATCGGTGCGGCGTGGAAGTCACCTTGGCGCGCGTTCGCCGCGAACGCATGGGTCACATCGAATTAGCCGTGCCTGTTTCGCACATCTGGTTTTACAAGTGTATGCCCTCGCGCATCGGGCTCATGCTCGATATGAGCGCGCGCCAGCTCGAGCGTGTTATCTATTACGAGGACTACATCGTTATTGACCCAGGCAAGACGCCGTTGCAGAAAGCACAACTGCTTAACGAAGTCGAATATCGTGAGGCGCAGGAGCAGTACGGCGAAGATTTCGTAGCCGGCATGGGCGCGGAAGCAATCAAGAAACTGCTCGCCGAGATCGACCTCAACAAGCTCAACAAAGAGCTGGAGAAGGCGATGTCTTCCACCAAGAGCAAACAAATTCGTAAGAAACTGGCTAAGCGCCTTAAGCTCGTTCAAGGATTTCAGAATTCACATGCACGTCCCGAGTGGATGATTCTGGATGTGTTGCCTGTGATTCCGCCGGATTTGCGGCCCTTGGTTCCGCTGGAAGGCGGGCGTTTTGCGACGTCCGATCTGAACGATCTTTATCGGCGCGTCATTAACCGCAACAACCGGCTCAAAAACCTGCTTCTGCTTAAGACGCCCGACGTCATTATTCGCAACGAAAAGCGAATGTTGCAGGAAGCGGTGGACGCTTTGTTCGATAACGGCAGACATGGTCGCGCCGTGACGGGAGCCGGCAACCGGCCTCTCAAATCGTTGAGCGACATGCTCAAGGGCAAGGGCGGCCGTTTCCGCCAAAACCTGCTCGGTAAACGCGTCGATTATTCGGGCCGCTCGGTTATCGTCATCGGCCCGGAGTTGAAGCTGTATCAGTGCGGTTTGCCAAAGAAGATGGCGCTCGTGCTTTTCGAGCCGTTCATTATCCGCCGGCTGAAAGACCTCGGTTACGTGCACACGGTGCGCAGCGCGAAAAAGATGATTGAGCGCCAAACGCCGGAGGTCTGGGACATTCTCGACGAAGTGACCAAGGGTCATCCGGTGTTGCTCAATCGCGCGCCCACTTTGCATCGCTTGTCGATTCAGGCTTTCGAACCGCAATTAATCGAGGGCGAAGCCATTCGCATTCATCCGCTGGTTTGCACCGCGTACAACGCGGACTTCGATGGCGACCAGATGGCAGTGCACGTACCGCTCTCGGTGGAAGCCCAAATGGAAGCGCGCATGCTTATGCTCGCTCCGAATAACATTTTCTCCCCCTCCAGCGGCAAGCCCATTACCACGCCTTCCCAGGACATCACTCTCGGTTGTTATTACCTTACCCAAAATCCGCGCGGTCAAAGTAAAGACGGCCAGCGGCTCCCGCTCTTTGCCGATGCAGCCGAAGTAGAATTTGCCATGACGGATGGCAGCATTCGCACGCATGACCGCATCCGGATTAAAAACCCCGATTTTGGAAGGAAAACCATCTACGGGAATGCTGAAGCCAAAACTGTCGAGACCACGCCGGGGCGCGTCATTTTCAATGAGATCTGGCCCAGCCAGCTTGGATTTTTCAATAAACCAGCCGGCAAAAAGCAGCTCAGCGATATTATCTGGCGCTGTTACCAAATCGCTGGCCCGGCAGATACCGTGGCGACGCTGGACAAATTAAAGGAGCTCGGTTTCGCCGAAGCAACCAAAGCCGGCATCTCGATTGGAATTTCGGACATGATCATTCCGAAAGAGAAACAGACGGAGCTGGACAATGCGTATAAGCAAATCCGCCAAGTTGAACAGCAATATCGCAAAGGCATCATCACCGACGGGGAGCGTTACAACAAGATCATCGACATCTGGACGCACGCCGGAGACGAGATCTCCAACAGCATGTTCCGTACCCTGGAGCACAATGAGGGTCGCAAGGAATTGAATCCGGTTTATTTGATGGTCGATTCCGGTGCGCGTGGCAACCGGCAACAGGTGCGTCAGCTCGCTGGCATGCGCGGTTTGATGGCCAAGCCGAGCGGCGAAATTCTCGAGCATCCGATCACCTCCAACTTCCGTGAAGGTCTTAGCGTGCTTGAGTACTTTATCTCCACTCACGGCGCTCGCAAAGGTCTTGCTGACACCGCGCTCAAGACCGCGGACTCCGGTTATCTCACCCGCAAGTTGGTGGACGCGGCGCAGGACGTGATCATCAATGTGGAAGACTGCGGAACAGTGAATGGAATCGTGGTCCGCTCGATTTATGAGGGCGATGAAGAAGTGGTTGATCTTGGGCAGCGCATCGTCGGCCGGGTGAGTTGCGAAACCATCCCCGACCCGGTGGACAAGAAGAAAAAGATCGTAAAGGTGAATCAGTACATCGATGAGAAGATCGCCGCGGAGTTGCAGCGCATCGGCGTGGAGAGCTTGAAGATTCGTTCGGTTCTTACGTGCGAGTGTGGCCGCGGCGTTTGCGCGATGTGCTACGGACGCAACCTTGCGACTGGCCAGTTCGTGAAAATGGGCGAAGCAGTTGGCATCATCGCCGCGCAATCCATCGGCGAGCCGGGAACACAATTGACGATGCGGACCTTCCACATCGGCGGCACGGCCAGCCAGACGTTCAAGCAACCGATCATCAAAGCGAAAAACGACGGCACTGTTCGATTCAATGACCTGCGAACAGTCCAGGCGCTCGATGGCAGTTGGATTGTTTTGAACAAGAACGGTTCGATCAGCGTGCACAATGCGGAGGAACGCGAACTTGAGCGCTACAACGTGGTCATCGGCTCCATGATTTCCAAGGATGACGGCGCCTCGGTGAAAAAAGGCGAGACGTTCGTGCAATGGGATCCATACAATGTGCCGATTCTCACCGACAAAGGCGGCAAGATCGAGTTCCGCGACATGATTGCCGGCGTCACCATCAAGCGCGATGTCGATGAAGCAACTGGTCTCATGGGCACAGTCATTATCGAGCACAAAGAAGATTTGCATCCGCAGGTGGTCATTGTAGACGACAAAAAGGAAGTGCTGGCCAGCTATTCCATCCCGGCCGGCGCACACGTCGTAGTTGAAGAAGGACACAAAGTACGCGCGGGCGCGCTGCTGGCAAAGACGCCACGCAAAGTCGCAAAGACAAAAGATATCACCGGCGGTCTGCCTCGGGTGGCGGAATTATTCGAAGCCCGGCGGCCGAAGGACGCAGCAGAGATCGCCAAGATCGATGGCATCGTGGAAATGGGTGGAACTGTCCGCGGAAAACGACGGCTGATTTTAAAAGATCCACAAACCGGAGCTGAGGAAGAGCATCTGATCCCGCTCACTAAGCATATCATCGTTTTCAAAGGCGATTTCGTGAAGAAAGGTCAGCAACTCACTGAAGGTCCGATCGTGCCGCACGAGATTTTGGAAGTCTGCGGTCCACAGGAATTGCAGGAGCACCTCGTCAACGAAGTGCAGGAGGTATATCGGTTGCAGGGCGTAGAGATCAACGACAAACACATCGAAATCATCGTGCGCCAGATGTTGCGCAAGGTGAAAATTACTGATCCGGGCGATACGTCATTGCTTTGGGGCGATCAGGTGGACAAACTCGACTTCGAAGAGGAAAACAAGAAGGTCGTCGAGAAAGGCGGCAAACCGGCAGAGGCCGTTCCCGTTCTTCTAGGCATCACGAAGGCCTCTTTGGAAACCGACAGCTTTATTTCTGCTGCATCATTCCAGGATACGACGCGCGTTCTCACCGAAGCAGCCACACTCGGAAAAATCGATAAACTACGTGGCTTCAAGGAAAATGTGATCATGGGTCACTTGATCCCTGCCGGAACTGGGTTCGGACAGCATCGCCAGATCAAGCTTGTCGAAAAAGGCGAGCCCATCGGCGCGCCTGTAATGGAAGAAGCCGAGCCGCAGCCCGCGATCGGCTAAGATTGATAGTTGCGAATGTTGTAGGGCGTCCGTGTCAGACGCCATATAACCGATTGGCGATTGACACAAACGCCCTACAGTTGGGCTGATGTCGATAGTAACCAAAACTGGCGACAAAGGCGGAACGTCGCTGATGTACGGGCGTCGCCTCTCGAAAGTCGATCCGCGCGTTGACGCTTATGGGTGCATCGATGAGCTGACCGCGGCGCTTGGTCTAGCTCGATCCATTTCAACCGATAGATTCCTTTCAGAAGAAATCTTCGCCGCGCAAAAAGATTTGATCGTTGTGATGGGTGAGCTCGCGACGGCGCTAGAGGACCGGGAACGTTACATCAAAGATGGCTTTCACCTCACGACAGCGGCGATGGTGGATCGCATCACAGCTGTCATCTTCGATCTTGAGAAAGATAAATCGCTTTATTCTAAAGACTGGGTGATCCCCGGCGGCACTGCGGTTTCTGCGGCTCTCGATTTTGCTCGCGCAACATGCCGGCGCGCAGAGCGCCACATCGCGGCATTCAGCGCCAGAGAGAAAGACTTTAACGCTGAGATTTTGCGTTACCTCAATCGGCTTTCCGATCTTTGTTGGATTCTGGCGAGATACGCCGAGAAAATCTAGGGGATGACGGCTTCTAAGCCGTCAGGGTAGGGCGCGTCACTCCCGTGCGCGCCGTTTTGGATAGATCCCAGCGGTGTGCAAAAATTGACAACTGTTCGGCAGCAGGTTTGCTCAGGCGATGCATGGCCGCGGTGAAATTCAGATCAACATTCACGGTTGGACTGCGCGAAGCGTTACCGGTGTGTAGCGTTGCCAAAACAAGATGCCGTTTTGGAATTTTGGAACCGTCATGGATTTGCCGATGCCGCCGTGCACGAGCACTCGGCATATTCTATCGGGCCAACGATTGGTTATGGAGGGGGACGCTGGTGGACCGCGCTCGGGTTCCTGCATCAACTACCGATCGGACAGGCTTTCAGCCATGAAAACAAAGAGTTCGTTGCGCACGACGGTTACATTCTGGGTGACGAGCACGAAAAATATTACGTGCGGCTAAGAGTCGGATTTGATTTTTAACACTCACCGAACTTGCCATTTTGCCTTCGTCGTGTGAGCGGCGAATTTCGGGTTGCGCACGGGCGCCTCCTGTAGCATCTTCACGCTCCCGCTCCGGAAGCTCCCGCCCTCGGGAATTTCTCTTATGGCAGATACAACAGAATTAGTGCCTGAATTGTTGGAAGCCGGTGTCCATTTTGGACACCAGACGAAGCGTTGGAATCCGAAGATGAAGCCTTTCATCTTCGAACAGCGCAATCAGATTTACATTATCAATTTGGACGAGACCGTCCTGCAACTTCGGCGGGCTACGGAATTTCTCCAGGAAGTCGCGCGCCGCGGTGGCAAAATTTTATTTGTCGGCTGCAAGAAGCAGGCGCAGGAAGCGATAAAAGAGGCGGCGCTAGCTTGCGGACAATTTTACGTGAATCAACGCTGGCTGGGCGGCACACTGACTAACCTTGCGACGATTCGCAAGAGCATTGGGCGCTTGAAATACATTGAAGAGATCGAGCAATCGCCCGAATACAAGAAAATGGGAAAACAGGAATTGGCCGCCCTTAATCGCGAGGCGGCCAAGCTCCGGCGTAACCTAGACGGCATAATCGAGATGTCGCAGTTGCCCGATGCTTTGGTGGTGATCGATACGATTCGCGAGCAAAACGCGGTGAATGAGGCGCGTCGGCTCGGCATTCCAGTGGTTGCCATCGTGGATACGAACGCGGACCCCGAGATCATCGATTACCCAATTGCCGGCAACGATGACGCGATTCGCGCTATTCGCGTGATTCTGCAGAAGCTTGTGGACGCCATTGTTGCGGCAAGCAACGAAGCGCGCATTCGCGAGCAGGTGGAGATGGCGGGCGTGTCCGCGTAGGCGGAGGAACACGTCGAACGCCGAACGTCGAACGCGCCAATTTCAATGAAAACAACAACCGAAATCGATCCTAAACTGGTGAAGCAACTCCGCGAGAAGACCAACGCGGGGATGATGGATTGCAAGCGCGCTCTTGTAGAAAGCGGAGGCGACCTTGAGAAGGCAGAAGCGATCTTGCGCACCAAAGGCGTCGCCGCTGCCGGCAGAAAAGCCGCGCGTGTAACGAAGGAAGGCATCGTGGCCTCCTACATTCATCTTCAAGGCAAAGTCGGCGTGCTCGTCGAGGTGAATTGCGAGACCGATTTTGTAGCGAGGAATGAAAATTTCCGCGAATTTGTGAAAGATATCACTCTGCATATTGCCGCGGCACATCCGCTTTACGTCAGCCGCGCAGATGTTCCCGGTAACCTCATCGAAGCCGAGTGCGAAATTTACAAGGCACAGGCAAAAGGGAAACCGGAAAATGTGATGGAAAAAATTGTCGAAGGAAAACTCGACAAATTTTACAGCACAGTTTGTCTCCTCGAGCAAGGATTCATCAAAAATCCGGACGAAACCATCGATGACCTCGTCAAAGCCAAAATTGCGGAGCTAGGCGAGAACATCGTGATCCGCCGCTTTGTCCGCTATCTCGTTGGCGAGCCGCTGCCCAGCGAGGCTTAGAGGGTGTTGTGGCGGCGTTTGTGTCAAACGCCGCGCGTCTAAATAGGCGCTCACCACGCGGCGAGGGCTTCTACAACTTCGCGTGCAGCTAACTGATCCGTGGTTAGGTTGCGTAGAAATGGCCCTGGAGGAATACAAACGGAAACGCGACTTCAAGAAGACTGCTGAGCCGGCGGGCAAACCGTTGCCGAAGAAAGTCAAAGGCGCGTCGCGCTTTGTCATTCAAAAACATGCTGCACGCCGTTTGCATTACGATTTCCGACTGGAAATGGACGGCGTGCTGAAGTCGTGGGCACTACCGAAAGGCCTTCCCTGGAAGCGAGGCGAAAAACATCTCGCCGTAGAAGTTGAAGATCACCCGATCGAATACGAAGACTTCGAAGGCATCATCCCGGAGGGTCAATATGGCGGCGGCACAGTGATGGTGTGGGACCAAGGCAACTACCACGTTTACGGCGAACAACCTGTGAAATCATTGCGGGACGGCAAGCTTCACCTTGTTCTCGATGGCGAAAAGGCCAAAGGCGAATGGACCCTGTTACGAATTCGCGGTCGTGAAGATGCGAAAAATCAGTGGTTGATCTTGAAAACGGGAGGCGACGCAAAGCCGCCATCGAAAAAACTCGAAGATCAATCGGTCAAGACAGGGCGCACGATGAAGCAAATCGCGGAAGCGCGCGACGCGGAGTGGCAGTCCAATCGCGAGGAAAAAGATGCGAGCGCTACCTCGAGATTTAAGACACGCATCAGAGAAGCGATTAAAAAAAAAGCAAATGATGAAGTTGTAGGGCAGGCGCATCGCCTGTCAGCCGAAAAGCAGGGCGACCGAAGCGGTCGCCCTACAGTCGCATTACTAAGAGATTTGCCGGCGGCAAAAGCGCGCTTCGTCGAACCGATGAAAGCGAAACTAGTGGAGGAACCACCGGCGACGGGCGACTGGATTTACGAACTCAAATTCGACGGCATCCGATTGCTCGTAGTTAAGAGGAAAAAAAAAGTTTCGTTGCTGTCGCGAAATCAAAATGAATTGGGAGCGCGTTTCCCAGAAATTGTCGAGGCGATGAAAAATTTGCCGGCGGGCGAATGCGTGATCGATGGCGAAGTCGTTGCGCTCGACGAGGAGGGTCGTTCCTCGTTTCAACTCCTGCAAGCGGGCGAGATGGAAGGGCGAAAATCGCCAATCTATTTTTATGCATTCGATCTGCTCCAGCTCGACGGCAAAAGCTTGGTTGGGATACCGCTGGAAGCGCGGAAAAACGTTCTGGGAAAACTCTGCGCCGATGCAGGCGACCCAGTCCGTTACTCGGGAGCGATTGGCGGCGATGCAAAGCGGCTCCTCGACGAAGTGAAGCACCGCGGTCTGGAAGGGATTATCGGCAAGCAACGCAACTCCGTTTACGAACCGGGCCGCCGAAGCGGCGCATGGATCAAGCTCAAATGTGTCAACGAACAGGAATTCGTGATTGGCGGATACACGCCACCACAGGGCGCGCGCAAACATTTCGGCGCAATTTTGGTTGGCTACTACGAGAACAGAAAGCTGGTCTTCGCCGGCAAAGTCGGCACCGGATTTACCACAAAGTCATTGGCGACCTTGTACAAAAAATTCCGGGCCGAAGAACGGCCCGAGTGTCCATTCGTCGATCTTCCGTCAAAACAAAATGGCCAATGGGTCCAGGGGATCACGCCGTCGATGATGCGAAAGATGCACTGGATCAACCCGGTGTTCGTCTGTGAAATCAAATTCGCCGAATGGACGCGCGATGGAAAATTGCGTGCGCCCGTTTTCCTTGGTTTGCGCGAAGATAAAAAGGCGGGCGACGTCGTTCGGGAGGGCTAAAGGAAGCACAAGCCGGCATCGATTCGCGCGCTTGCGATTCGACCCGATCGCATTGGGCGAAAAATATTGAACAGGCCCGCATGAATGGGTGGTCGGAATTATTATGCAAATTGCTCAGGTGGCGCCGCTTTTTGAGACTGCACCGCCAAAATATTACGGGAGGAGCGCGTAATGGCCAGGGAAGTCATCCGTATCCGGGACGAGTTTTATATTCGTTCATCTTCACCGCGCGTCGATGTTCGCACCCGGGTGTTGAAGCAGGGAGAGACCTTCGCTGTCTTCGACCGATTCGGCGACATCGACACATTCGGATCTGGTGAGCTCGGGTTGTACTACCAGGATACTCGATTCTTGTCCCGGCTGACGTTGAAGCTGGGAAAGGATCGCCCGCTGTTACTCAGTTCCACCGTTCGAGAAGACAACGCTGTTTTGGCAGTGGACGCCACTAATCCCGACGTCTGGCGCAACGGTGAGATAGTAATTCCGCGGGGAACAGTACACGTCTTCCGCTCGAAAATTCTTTGGGAGAAAACGTGTCACGAGCGGCTTCGAATCCATAACTACGGACGCGCAGCTGTCGATATTTCTTTAGCAATCGAATTCGATGCTGATTTTGCCGACATTTTCGAGCTGCGCGGAATGAATCGAGAATGTCGCGGCCGTCGGTTGGAGACGCAGGTTACGAAGGACGGACTTCTGCTCGGGTACGAAGGGCTGGACAATCGCCTTCGCCGGACGCGAATTGTTTTAGATCCGCCGCCTACCCGGCTAAACCAGTCCGTCGCCACGTTTCTAATCCGTCTGGAAGCCGGTAAAGACGCCAGCTACCGGTGCGCAATTGCATGCGAAGTGGATGGCGATTCACGAAACAAGGTCACGCCTTGCTACGAAAGCGCCGTGGAGGAGGCAGCGAATGCGCTCGAACGCGTGCGCGCCCGAGAGCCCCAGATTTTTACAGGAAACGAACAGTTTAACGATTGGCTGAACCGTTCGCTCGCCGATCTCCACATGATGCGAACGGAAACGCCCTACGGTCCGTATCCTTACGCTGGCGTTCCATGGTTTAGCACGGTTTTCGGCCGCGACGGAATCATCACCGCGCTCCAGTGTCTGTGGTTTGACCCGTCCGTTGCGCGTGGTGTCCTGGCGTACCTCGCAGCTACTCAGGCCGATGCGCACAGCGCGGAGCAGGACGCCCAGCCTGGCAAGGTGCTGCATGAGATGCGCGCAGATGAGATGGCCACGTTGGGTGAGATTCCATTTAAGCGCTACTACGGTAGCATCGATGCGACGCCGCTTTTTGTCATGCTCGCCGGGGCGTACTACAAGCGCACCGGTGACCGCGCCTTTGCCGAATCAATTTGGCCTAACGTGGAGCGTGCGCTTGAGTGGATCGATCGTTTTGGAGATTCAGATGGCGACGGTTTCGTAGAATATACGTGCAAAGCAAAACACGGTCTGATCCACCAAGGCTGGAAAGATTCTCACGACGCGATTTTCCACAGGGACGGCAGTTCTGCCGAAGCACCAATCGCGCTTTGCGAGGTGCAGGGTTATGTCTATGCCGCAAAGTACGCCGCGAGTGAGCTTGCCAAGATGCTCGGGGACGCTGCACGCGCGCGCGAGTTGTCAAAGCAGGCGGAGGCGCTCCGTCGCCGGTTCGAGAAAACGTTTTGGTGTGATGAGCTTTCCACTTACGCCCTTGCGCTGGATGGAAGCAAACAGCCTTGCCGGGTGCGAACATCGAACGCGGGGCATTGTCTTTTCGCCGGTATCGCGACATCGGAACACGCGCGCCTCGTAGCGACAACTCTCATAGACGAAACATCGTTCTGCGGTTGGGGCATCCGTACGGTGGCTAGTAGCGAGGCGCGCTACAATCCGATGTCGTATCACAATGGATCGGTCTGGCCGCACGATAATGCCTTGATTGCTGCGGGATTCGCCCGCTACGGATTAAAGCAGTCGGCGACGACGGTCCTCGCAGGTTTGCTCGACGCCAGTCTTTTCTTCGATCTGCATCGCTTGCCCGAACTGTTTTGCGGCTTTCCCAGGCGTCCTGGTGAATCTCCGACGCTCTATCCTGTAGCCTGCGCACCGCAGGCATGGGCGTCGGGTGCGGTCTTTCTTTTGCTTGAAGCTTGTCTCGGGTTGAGCGTGTCGGCCCCCGAACAAACGCTGGTGTTTTCGAAGCCAGTTTTGCCCGCCTTCCTCCCCAAGGTAAGCATGCGTGACCTGAGGGTAGGAGATGCGCGAGTTGACCTTTTGCTCACCAGACACGATGAAGGCGACGTAGGAGTGAACGTGCTCCGCCGCGACGGAGCACTCGAGGTCGTGGTTTTAAAGTAAGTGGCTTGAGAGGTGAACGGAGTTTCTGAGGGATTGCGCTTGTCCGCGTGCTCGCCGACAAATATCGTGAAATGATGAATGCAAAAGTGATTGTGATGCCAAAGGCGGCGGTGCTCGATCCGCAAGGCAACGCAGTCCGTGATGCGATGCGGCACCTCGGAATGCCAGAGGTGCGGAGCGTCCGAATCGGCAAATACATGGAGATCGATATTGATGGACAAAATCGAGATCTTGAACCGCGATTGCATCGCCTTTGCCGCGATTTGCTGTCGAATCCGGTGATCGAAGATTACGAGGTGCAGAAAACCGGGGATCGGAGTCATACGAGGACGCCCAACGCCCAACGTCCAACGCTCAACGTTCAACGGCAGAAGAGGAAGAGGAAGAGTTCTGGATGAAAGCGCTGCGATATTTTTTCTGTGTGGTGCTGCCGCCCCTTGCGGTGCTTATGACCGGTCGCATTGCCAGTTTCTTTCTCAGCCTCATTTTGACTTTGCTCGGCTGGATTCCAGGAGTCATTCACGCCTGCCTCGTCGTGAACGATTATCACGCTGAACAACGGGCCGCTGTGCGTTAGATCGAGATGAAATTCGCTGTGATCCAGTTTCCGGGTTCGAACTGCGATCAGGATTGTGTCGCTGGGATTAATGGGCTGGATGGATTGCGTGCCGAGTACGTCTGGCACAAGGAAACGTCGCTTGATGATTTCGACGCGATCGTGCTGCCGGGAGGGTTTGCCTATGGGGATTATCTTCGTTGTGGAGCGATCGCTCGTTTCTCGCCGGTCATGAAAGCAGTGATTAGCGATGCGCGTGCGGGTAAGCTTGTGCTTGGCACATGCAACGGGTTTCAGATCTTGTGTGAAGCCGGCCTCTTGCCTGGGGCGTTGGTACGGAATCGTTCGCTGCGCTTCGTGTGCGACATGGTCACCACTCGCGTGGAAGTGGATGATTCGCTGTTCACTCACGGCTGCCCCAAGGGGACGCTTCTGCGCCTGCCTGTAGCTCACGGCGAAGGTTGTTTTTTCGCCGACGCGAAAACTTTGCGCGACCTAAACGCCAATCAACAGGTGATCTTGCGCTACGCGGACGCACGAGGCCGGATCGTTCCGGACGCAAATCCGAATGGCTCAATCGAAAACATCGCTGGCATCTGCAATCGTGAAAGGAACGTCTTCGGTTTAATGCCTCATCCTGATCGCGCCTCCGATGCACGGCTCGGGAGCGCGGACGGCGCGAAGATTTTCAAGTCAATGATTCAAACGATTCGCGCCAGTGGTTCGGTGAGCGCACCCGAGCGTACGAAACAGGTCGCGTGAGTCTCTTCATTACCGGGACGGACACCGGCGTAGGCAAGACGCACATTGCCGCGCGGCTTTTGCATCTGTTGCGCGCATCGGGCACGCGCTGCGCTGGGATGAAACCGATCTGTTGTGGAGATCGTCGTGACGCGGAAATGCTGCTGGCGGCAGGCAGTGACGGCCTGACAATCGATGACGTTAATCCCGTTTGGTTGAAAACACCCGCTGCGCCGATCGTGGGTAGTCTAATGGAGAAGGCGCCGATCGATGTCGAGAAAATCTTTGCTGCGTTTCAGACTCTACAAGAACGCGTTGAACACGTGATCGTGGAAGGGACAGGGGGTTGGCTGGTGCCGATTCGCTCAGATTACTTTGTCAGCGATTTGGCCGCGGTGATGAAGCTGCCAGTCTTGGTGGTCGCTCTGAACCAGCTGGGCTGTCTTAATCATGCGGCCCTTACAGTGCGGAGCGTTGCTGCACACAAGCTGCGCTGTGTAGGTCTGGTATTGAACAGCACCGAAATCACGAGCGATATAGCTGTGTTAACGAATGCCGATATTCTCAAGCGCATTCTCGGTATTCCATTGCTTGCTGGATTAGGAGAAAGCCTTACGGAACTCCCCGTGGACTGGCGACTTATGCTCGATTCGACTAAGGCATTTAGCGTCTTGAGCTGATACAAGATTGTAAAGAAAATGAACACAATTCGCCTGAGATCAGCTTTAGTTTGCCTCGGGCGAAGCAATGGCATCGCTATTGCTCAGATTAGTCTCCGAAAACCTTATTCGTATGCTCTTACAAAAAACCTTACATATGAGCCAGCCGTTACCGGAGTGCAAAGCTCGCCTGGCCAGCATTCAATCATACCGCCGACAGTTTCTAATGGTGACGCGTGCAACTGTAACGTCGTCGAAAACCGTCGATTTCAGTTTTCGCGGCCCTTTTGGTTTCGAGGCGCACACAGTCCTTCTATCGGTCGAGAGCGACTCGCCAGACCAGTATGCATTCGAGTCCGTGGGCGGCAATATTGCTCTCATGGGCATTGTTGATTTCGCTCAGATCCGGGCAAACTGCACGGAGGTCACCCTGGCGGTTCACTACGAGATCAAGAACAAATTGTTTGCCTGGCTCGACCGGCGTTTGCATTTTGTGGACAGCTTCGTGACTGCGGAACTGCGCAGCATCCGCGCGCATTTCGAAGGCATCGCGGCCAGCTATCTGGATCACGCGCGCGTCATGCCCGTGCTCCAAACGGCCACAGCCTGATAAAACGAAGCTCGGACAGGCACGACTGCATCCTCTCGGGGTCCGACTCGCCGGGGATTACTGTATTCGCACGGCGTGTTTTCGGTCGAGACGAAGAATCTGGCCCGGCTTAAGGGTGATTGTTGCCTTGGGATCCTGAATCTTGATTCCATTCAGCTCCACGCCTCCCTGTTTGATCAATCGCGAAACTTCGCTATTCGATTTTTGCAAGTTGAACACTTCCCGGTAAGCATTCGAAACGAGGTTCACTGCCGCAAGCCCTTCTCGGTCAACTGGCGAAAACGCCGGAAGATCGGCATGTTCCAGGTCGCGCTTGCTGAATCGGGTGTTCCATTCATCGAGCGCTTTTTGGGTGACAGCGGACGAGTGGTAAGTCTGGACGATTTCGAAGGCGAGCTGCTTTTTCGCGTCGAGCGGGTGCATCCCTGTTGGCGGTTTGCGCCCGAGGAGCAATTCATAATAGCGAGCCATCAACTCATCCGAGATGCTCATCAATTTCCCGAACATATCTGAGGCGGGTTCGTTGACCGCGACAAAATTCCCGAGGCTCTTGCTCATTTTTTTGGAGCCATCCAAGCCTTCGAGGATTGGGACGAGGAAAACAACTTGCTGCGGCAGGCCCTCTTCTCTTTGAAAATCGCGTCCGATTAAAATGTTAAATAGCTGATCTGTTCCACCGAGTTCGACGTCAGCTTTTACCATCACCGAGTCCCAGCCCTGCATTATTGGGTACTGAATTTCGTGGGCGCGAATGGATTGCTGCTTATCGATCCGTGCCTTGAAATCTTCGCGCTGCAACATCTGCTGCAACGTCACGCGGCTGTTCAGGCGAATGACATCTTCGAACGACATGGCTCGGAACCAGTCGCCGTTGCACACCGTCTCCGTGCGCGTCGAATCAAGAATTTTGAATGCCTGCTCGCGGTAGGTTGCCGCGTTTGCGATCGCTTCCTGATGCGTTAATTGCGGGCGCGTAACCGAGCGACCGCTCGGATCGCCAATCATTCCCGTGAAATCACCAATGATGAGAATCGCCTGGTGACCCAGATCCTGAAACTGCCGTAGTTTTCGCAGAACGACCGTGTGGCCAAGATGAATATCGGATGTCGTGGGGTCCACCCCCAGCTTCACCCGCAACGGCCGGCCGAGAGCGAGTTTGTCACGCAGCTCATCCTCGCTAATGATCTGCGCGGCGCCTTGTTTTAAGAACGCGAGAGCTTCTTCTGGTTGCATGCTCAAAGACAGAATAGCACACCGGCCAGCGCTACTTATTTTTATTCAGCAACTCGCGCACCTGTTCGATCGTGAGCGGCGCATTTTGTCTGTTGAGCGATTTTTGACTTTTGCCTTCGTCTAGGAATGGCCGGTTCTCTGCGTACGCGCGAACGGGAACTTTTTTTCCAGATTGCGAAGCGTCGCGAACGCCGCCCGCACTCTGGTTCGCATAAGCAGATCGAGAATTTCCCGTCGCTTGCTGCGAGGGGACGTTGAACGCGCGTTTGCTGTGAAAAGACCGAGAATTGATTTCTTGGGTGGAAAACTGTCCTGTTCCTGAAAAGCTTTTCTGATTGGATTTCTTCTGGACGTAAAATGTTCCGACGTTCGCCCGTTTGTTCATTGAGGCACCGTCGGCGACAAATTTCTTGTGCTGTGCGTCATTTTGCAGGGTCATGTCCGGCTTGAGCAGACGATCGACCAGCTTGCGTTCTTGATCCTGGCCGCGTACGCATGAAAGCGCAGCCAAAACTAATAGCCAGATGGCCACCGATTTTCGCACATCGTGAGGCTGCCGGAGTTCAGACGGGTTTGTAAAGCAAAATTGCTGATCGGTAGGCACGCCGCGCAGCGGCGTCCGGCCGGCGCAGCGCGCCGACCCCGCCAGTGCAAGGCTTTTTGTTTGTGCGATCGTTTCCTGGGCAGATAATGAGCGCATGCCCGATCATGTTTATAAAAAAATTGAGATAGTTGGTTCGTCGCCGAACGGATTCGAAGAGGCTGTGCGAAATGCATTGGCGCGTGCCAAAAAGACAGTCCGCAACATGCGATGGTTTGAAGTGACTGAGACCCGCGGATGCATCGACGAGGGTAAAGTCCTTGAATGGCAGGTGACGCTAAAAGTCGGTTTTACATTGGAAGAATGATGTAACCGGGACTTGCGGCGAGCCCAAATATCGGAGAAAGGCGCTCGGCGCGGCCAGCCTCTTTGCAAAATCGCTATTCTTCCTGGGCCGCCTGATACAGCTTGGCGGCGCCATAAATCAAAATCGCTGGTTTTAATGCGAAGATAAGCAGTCGGAAGAGACCAGCTAGAACTCTGCCGAGTGGCAGGCGATTCAGAATGTACCCAGCCACAAACGCGCACAGAAGAGATTCTGTTGGTTTTTCCCGCACATAACTCTCCGTTTCGCCGAGAACCGCCTCGACTCGGTCTTTCACCCATTGCACGCCGCGTTCCGGAAGTTCAGCAGCTACTTCGGCAGATGACTGATCCATTTCGTTTAATGATTCGCATCGGAAGCCTGTCTTGCGCGCCTGCGCCTGTCAACGCAAAGCGAGCCAAATCGAGCTTGCGCCCGCGCCCGCCGGAAAATCAGGCAGTCGGGACGACCGATGAAATGTAGCGGCCCTACGCGTTGATTTAAGGCAATAGCGCGCCATCACTTCCAGTGCATGCTCGCGCAATGCAGAGCAATTGGTCGAAAGCAAAACGTGGCTGTCGCGCTCTGCCAGTTTGATAGCGTCAAGCAGCAATTTTTCGAAATCGTCTTCGACTTGGAAAGTTTTTGCTCCGGGCGAACGTGAAAACGTTGGCGGATCGAGAATGATTGCGTCAAATTTCTCGCCTCTTCGTGTCAGGCGCGGCAACACTGCTCTCACATCGTCGGCGATGAAGCGATGGTCCATCGTTGGCAAATTATTCAGCGCAAAATTCTCGCGTCCACGTGCCAGATACTTCTTGGAAACATCAATGTTGAGAGTGGTTCCGCCTCTGGACGCCGCACTGATAGAAAACGAGCAGGTGTACGCAAAGCAGTTAAGCAATCGTGTCGGTGCGATATGGCGCACGTAGCGGCGATTTTCTCTTTGATCCAGAAAGAGGCCCGGGGAATAGCCCGTACCGAAATCGATCCTGAACTTCAGATGTCGCTCGGTAGCGATTGTCTGCAAATTTTCACCGGGGTCGCCAAATATGAGACGCGGCGGTTCCCGCTGTTCACTTTTTCGAGGGACGAACCTTGCGAAAATGCGTCGGAACTGGAATCCAACAGAGCCAGCCCACGATTGCAGTTCTGTGAGGAGTCGCTCGCGGGTCAGCACTTTTTTGAACGAGATGAGGACGTCGCGTCCGAAGCGTTCCACCCAGCCATCCTCCATCGTGCAGAGTCGGTGGGAGTCCGTTCCTTCTGCCTGAAAATCCCGAAGTAACGCGGAATCAATCCACCCAAAATTCATTTCTTTTGTCGTCTCCAACCGCATACTTCGAATCGGTATCGCGTGACGGATCGGTTGCCGGCTGAGCCCGCGTTGCTACACTGCCGCATCGTAGAGCATCGTCGCACGCACCCCGATGCGGCGGGGCTAACCTATGGAACAAATTATCGTTCGCGTTCCGGCGAGCACTTCCAATCTCGGTCCTGGCTTTGATTGTCTCGGTGTCGCACTGCGCATCTACAATACTGTCAGGGTAGCCCGCAGTAGGTCGAGTCAGCATTTTCATCCGCGGATTGTCTCTGAAGCAGCGAATCGATTTTTCAACCAGACGCACCGTCGCGCGTTTTCGTTTTCCTGTTCAATTGGGGAACAAATTCCGCGATCGCGCGGCTTGGGAAGCAGCGCAACTGTTCGCCTCGGTATCTTGCTTGCACTCAACCGGCTCAGCGGCAATCCGCTCGATCGATTGAAGATCTTCCAACTATGCGCCCAATTGGAAGGACATCCCGATAACGCTGCGCCGGTAATGTTCGGCGGTTTCACTGTGGTTCATAGTAGCGCGACCGTCTCGGTTGTACGGGGCAAGCGCGACGCTTGCCCTACCATTCAGCGCTTCGTAGTCTCACCGCGATTGTATTTCGTTCTATTGGTTCCCGATCTTGAGATTCAAACTTCGAGGGCGCGAAACGTTCTGCCTTCAAAGATTTCACATGCCGCGGCAGTCGAGAATTGTGCGAATGCGTGTGCGCTTACGGCGGCTTTCGTATCACAAGATTATGAAAAACTGCGCGGCGTTTTTGCCGATCATCTTCACGAGCCATTTCGGGCAAAACTGATTCCCTTTCTTCCAGACGTCGGGGCAGCCGCGGAAAAGGCGGGCGCGCTCGGCGCCTTCCTCAGCGGTAGCGGATCGACAATTGCTGCCATGACGCTTCGGTCGGCGAACGAAGTGGGGCAGGCGATGTTGCGTACAACGGGCACGATCCCCGCGCGGATAATTATCACGCACGCCGACAATCACGGAGCACGCTTTATCCGATCACCGATTACTAACCACTGATCACCGTTTCCGAATGGGCCGCCGGCTTGAAAAATTAGAGGAGTTTGGCATCGACGTTGTTCTCGAGCGCCGTCATGGCATTCGAGCGTCGGTGCTGCGCGGGATTCTTTACGCGCTTTCATTCGTTTACGACCGTGTAGTCCAGCTACGGCTTTATCTTTATCGGAAAAGAATCTTCCGTGAACGCACGCTGGGCTGTCTGGTAATCAGTATCGGCAATCTGACCGTGGGTGGCACGGGCAAGACGCCGATTGTTGAGAAGTTTGCGCGCTCCTTGCGGGCGGGTGGGCGGCGCATTGCTATCCTGAGCCGCGGTTACAAGAGCGTACCGCGCAAGCGAAACTGGCTGAATTGGCTTCGCAGAGACTCCGATCCTCCCCGGATTGTCTCCGATGGCAAATCATTGTTGCTCGACTCGCTGACCGCCGGTGACGAGCCTTACATGCTCGCGCACAACTTGAAGGACGTAATTGTGCTGGTGGACAAAGACCGGGTCAAAAGCGGGCGGTTCGCCATCGATAAATGGCAGGTCGACACGTTGTTGCTCGATGATGGATTTCAATATCTGCATCTCAAACATCGGCTGGACATGGTGCTTGTAGATCGGCAAGCTCCTTTCGGAAACGAATTCTTGCTCCCTCGGGGCACTTTGCGTGAAATGCCGCGCAATCTCCGCCGCGCCAGCTACATCTTTATCACAAAAAACACCGGCGAGCCGAATTTCGATCTGATGAGACGCATCCGCCGTTACAATCGTACCGCGGAGGTCATCGAATGCGCGCATAAGCCGCTCTACCTTCAGAATGTTTTTACGGGCGAACGATTGCCGCTTGAGGCTTTGCGGGACACGTTCATCGGCTCGCTCTGCGCGATCGCCGCGCCCGCAAGCTTCGAGGAGGCTTTGAAGAAACTCGGGGCGCATGTCGATCTCTCCAAACGCTACATCGATCATCACTATTACACCGAGGCGGAACTGATCAGCTTTATCAAGCGCTGTATCCGCCGCGACCTCGCAATGATTGTGACTACCGAGAAGGACTCGGTGCGGATGCCACGCTTGCCCGAAGCGGAATTGAAGGTGCCGATCTATTTTCTGCGGGTGGAAATTGAAATCCTCAGTGGGCATGAAAGCTGGGAGCATTGCGTGGGGCGCATCTGCAAACCCAAGGCCATGCTTTCGCCCGAGCGTTTCTTTGCCTGATCGTTTCCCGAATTCGATGTTGGACGTTCGGCGTTGGGCGTTGGACGTTTCCTTCGCGTATGCCCAACAAAGCTGAGCTCATCGTCGAGGGCCGCAAGATTCAGGTATCGAACTTGGACAAGGTTCTCTACCCGCAGGTCGGATTTAGCAAAGGGCAGCTGATCGACTACTACATTCGGATCGCCCCGGTCCTGTTGCCGCATTTGAAGGATCGGCCGCTCACTATGAAACGCTATCCCGATGGCGTCGAAGGTGAATTCTTTTACGAAAAGAATTGCCCGTCGCATCGACCCAAGTGGGTGCAGACAGCAAAAGTATGGAGCGAAGGCAACCAGCGGACGATGCAATATTGCCTCGCAAACGATCTGCCGACGCTCGTTTGGGCCGCAAACCTGGCGAACCTGGAGCTGCACACATCATTGTCGCGCAAAAATAAGATCGAAAGCCCGACCATGATGGTGTTCGATCTCGATCCCGGCGCGCCGGCCGACATCGTGGAGTGCTGTCAGGTCGGCCTGTGGCTTCGCGATTTGTTAAGCCAAATGAAACTGAAATCGTTCGCGAAAACGAGCGGCTCGAAAGGTTTGCAAGTTTACGTGCCGGTGAACACGGCAGTCACCTATGATCAGACGAAAAGTTTGTCGCGTGCACTTGCTCAACACCTCGAACGCGAACACGCCGAGCGGATGACCTCAAACATGTCCAAGGCGGTGCGCAAAGGCAAAGTGTTCGTCGATTGGAGCCAGAACGACGAACACAAAACCACTATTTGCGTCTATTCCCTCCGCGCCAGAGAAGAACCGACCGTCTCCACTCCGGTCACTTGGGACGAAGTTGAAAACTGCCTGAAAAAGAAAAAAGCTGATCTTTTGAAATTCCGCTCCGACCAAGTTCTCGCCCGCGTCGAAAAACGCGGTGACCTCTTCGAGCCGGTTGAAGAAATGAAACAAAAGCTGCCGAAGAAGTGGAACATATGATGTATTCGTTGCGGCAAGGATTATAGAGAATGAACAACTACATATGGTTTGATGCGATCGGATGGCTGGGAGCAGCGGCTCTCCTTGTCGCTTACGCGATGATTTCCCATAAGAAATTGGAAGGAGACTCGGCTACGTACCAACTCCTCAATATCAGCGGCAGTCTTCTGTTGGCCGCAAACACGATCTTTTATGGCTCTTATCCTTCTACATTCGTGAACCTCATCTGGGCAGGGATAGCCGTTTTTTCGATCGCAGCCAGAAGGCGAGTTTCCTCCCGCTAGATTGAGACGAATCGATTGGAACCTGTGTCACATGAGGAAAGTAAATTTGAAAGATATCCCGGAGCAGAAGCGGAAATCGCCAAAGGGAAAGTTTGGACGCACTTCGAAGAATATTTCGATTGCGCTCGGACGGGAGCCGGAATCGCTGGATTTATCGAAGCGGCATCCGTTTGATCTCGCGCTGGTGCGCATCCCGAAAGGCAAATCGCTTTGTCCGTATCACGCGCACGCGGCTGAATCGGAGCTTTACCTCGTCGTTTCGGGTCACGGCAAGGTTCGCGACAAGGATGGGATCACAGAAGTCGGTCCAGGCGATGCGTTTTTCTTTCAGCCGGACGAAGCGCACCAACTTACCAACGCCGGTGATGAAGATTTTGTTTATTTCGTGATTGCCGATAATCCGCGCAGCGGCGGCGCAACCGGTGATTCCTGTTATTATCCCGACAGTGGTAAATGGGCGGTTGCGAAAGAGGGTTCGGAGGAAGTGATAGTAAAGGGAACGGAGACCGATTATTTCGATGGCGAGGAATGATTTTTGTAGAGGCGATTGACCTCAATCGCCAAGTTGCGGTTCGGTGAACCGCCGCCACCGGTTAAAATGAAAAAGATGAACCTCAACGAAATCAAAGAAGAAGCGTGGCAGTCGCCAGGCGGAAAGTATGCCGTCTCTTTCAAAGGCATTTCCGAAGCGCTGGGGCGCGAGCCAAGCTCGCTCGATTTGTCCAAGCGTCATCCGTTTGATCTCGAATGGAACTGCGTGCCTCCGGGAAAACCAAATTTTCCTTACCACTCACACTCGGCGCAATGGGAGCTTTACTTGATTATTTCGGGCAGGGGAAGTGTCCGTCATAAGGATGGTACCGCCGAAGTCGTGGCTGGCGACGCGTTCATCTTCGGGCCCAACGAATCCCATCAACTGATCAACTCTGGCGAAGAGGATTTCATTTACTACGTGATCGCAGACAACCCCATAGGCGAATCGGCCTATTATCCCGACAGCGGGAAGTGGAAAGTAAACAAATCTTCAGCGAAGGATCGCGTCGTCATAAAAGGTCGGGAAACTGATTATTTCGACGCCGAAGAGTAGATTTTGAACCATGAAATCCGGTAAGTCGCCGCAAGATTTTCCGTACAAGACTTACCTCAACGTTCTGCACGGACCGCTTGAATTGATCGATGTGCAGAAGCTGGCTGATGCCTGCAAGGACAAATGGTACAATCAGACGCTTTGCAAAGTGAACGATTCGGTCGTCAGGATGGCGGTAGTGCAGGGCGAGTATCACTGGCACGAACACGAAGAGATTGATGAATTCTTTTTCGTTCTGAACGGACATTTCCTGATCGATCTCGAAGATCGCACGGTAGATCTCTTGCCGCGCCAAGGCTTCGTCGTGCCGAAAGGCGTGCGCCATCGCACTCGCGCGCCTGAACCAACCGTGATCTTGATGGTCGAGCGCGCGGACATTGTTCCGACCGGCGATTGAATGCGTCGCAGGGCAGGTGAAAATTATTTCCGGTGGGCAAACAGGCGTTGATCGCGCGGCGCTCGATGTCGCGCTGAAACACGGAATTGAGTGCGGCGGTTGGTGCCCGACTGGACGTCTCGACGAATTCGGAAGGATACCGGATCAATATCCACTTCAGGAGCTGGAAGTTGGCGCGTTCACTGAGCGGACATTACAGAATGTAAAGGATTCAGACGGGACCGTCATCATTTACCCGGGCAAGCTTGGCGGCGGCACTGAGCAAACAGTCCGCTTCTGTGTCGAGCAACCACGGCCGTACGAGTTGATTGGTGCGTCAAAGGTTTCCGCAGAAGACGCCGCGAAATTGATTTCCAATTTTATTCGCAAGCACAAGATCGAGATTCTCAATGTTGCTGGTCCCCGCCAAAGCGAGTGGCCCGAAGGATACGATTTCGCTTCTCGCGCGCTGGAGATTTTCTTGGCTACAGATCACTCGTAGCGCAGCGCTTTGACTGGATCGAGACGCGCGGCGAAGTAGGCGGGGATCAGTGCGGCAAACGAACAGATGAAAAACGCGCTGATGCAGATGATGGCAACATCTCGCGGGATGACCTCCGCTGGAATGGAGGAAAATTGATAGACTTCACGCGGGAAGATCTCGATGTGCAATGTCGAGGCGAGCCAGTGACTGAATTCGTTGCGGTAGCGAATCAACGTCATCCCGAGGCCCAGACCTGTTAGGGTTCCAAAGAGACCGACGATTGTCCCCTGGCCAAGAAAAACCCAGATGATTTGTGCGATGTTCGCTCCGAGCGCTTTCATGATTCCGATCTCACGTCGCTTTTGCACGGTCACCGTGATCAGGGTGCTCATGATGCCGAAGGCCGCGACGACCACGATAAAGAACAACAGGAAAAACATCACTGTGCGCTCGAGCCGCACGGCTTCAAAGTATTGGCGATTCATGTCGATCCAAGTCTGCGCGTATTGCGGGGACTCTAGGAATTTTTCGATTTCCTGTTTCACCCGTTCGGCGCCGTAGGGGTCGTCGGTCTTCACGGTGATGCCGTGCAACGCGTCACCCAGGCCGTATAACTCCTGCCCCACGTAAATTGGCACGAGAAGAAACTCGGAATCGTGCAGGTAATGACCAGTCTCAAAAATGCCGGTGACAGTCAGTTCTTTCGGGAGAATCACGTCGCGCAACTCGTCGATCGCTTTTTTCTCTTCTTCGCCCTCGGCGTTCTCCAGTTTCTTAATGCCATCGAGAATCTGACCAAGATTGCCGGGCGAATAGACCGTGATCTTGTCACCGACACTTACCCGTAGTTTTCGCGCGAGCTCAATCCCGAGCACGGTCGATTCGCCTTCCAGATCGAGCTTGCCGTATTTGATGAATTTCCGGAGCGGAATGACTTTTTCTTCCTGCTCGGGATCGACACCGCGAATCAGTGGCGCGAGCCGCCGGTTTTGAAATTCGACGATCACTGGTCCTTGAATGTAGGGGGCGGTCGCAACGACGCCCGGCGTATTGTCGATCTTGGTTTTGAGTGTTCGCCAATCGCGGAAAACGTCTTCGGAGCTCACGAGAATATGCGCATCGAAATCGATCACTTTTTGGCGTAGCTCGCGGTCGAAACCAGTCATTACCGAAATCACAAGAATCAACACCGTCACGCCGAGCATCACGCCGAGAACGGAGATCAGTGTGATGATCGAGAGAAACGTCCGCTTCGGTTTCAAATACCGCAGCGCCAGGAAAAGACTAAATGGCAGCTTCAATTCGCGCTTAGCGTGGCGGCAAACTCGCTCCAATTCAACCGTCCGCGGCCGTAGGCGCGAATTTGCGGGTAGCGCACGCGTCTCGCTTCCTGGTTTCGGCGTCGCGCCGAGACGAACTTTGCTTTAGATTTCGCTCTCGGGCGAGGGATGAGATGCCATAAGAAAAGTTCGCGATCGCGGGACGCGCTCGCCAGCACGCGAGACGCGCGCGCTATCCAGAGAGAGCGTGCGCCTTTAGTTCTTCCAACGTGACGAATTCGATCGCGGAGGCGTGAGTGGCTTCAAGATCGACAGGGGCGGCGCGGTTGTGATCCATGGCGTCTTTCCAGCGCGTAACGCACACGCACCATTTGTCGCCCGGTTTCAGTCCCGGGAAACCCCACTCCGGACGCGGCGTCACCAGATCATTCCCGTCCAGAACTGAGAAGTCCAAAAATTCCTGTGTGACTTGAACGCAAACGGTGTGCTGGCCGAGATCTTCCGGACCTGTTCGACAAAAGCCATCGCGGTAAAATCCGGTCATCGGCTTGCGGCAACAACATTTCAATTCTGTTCCCAGAACATTCGTCGGCATAAACAAGATAAGGCGTTAGTATTTGGACAATCTTACAGAACGAGGAAACAATGCCAGTCCGAGCCAAGTACGTTCACACAAATCTGATTGCCAGAGATTGGAAAAAATTGGTTCGCTTCTACACCGACGTATTCGGATGCAAGCCCAAAGGTCCCGAACGCGATATGTCTGGCGCGTGGCTCGATAGTGTGACCTCGCTTCGAAAGGCACATCTTACCGGCGTCCACTTACGTCTGCCCGGCTATATCGATGATGGTCCGACGCTCGAGATTTTCAGCTATGATCAATTGGTCGACGGCGAAATGCCGGCCGCGAACCAGTGCGGGTTCGCTCACATTGGATTTGCGGTTGACGATGTGGACCAGGCGTTGCAGGCGGTAATTGCGGCTGGTGGCGGTACGGTCGGAAAGATTGCTACAACAGAAGTAGATGGTGTCGGTCTCCTTCGCGTCGTCTATGCGCGAGATCCCGAAGGCAACATCGTCGAACTGCAAAAGTGGAGTTAGCCGCGCATGTCCAGACGAATCGTTATTGCTTACTGGCTTATTCCCGCGGAGCCGGCGCGCAGCTTATTTCACGGAGTGATCAATGATCTCGCGCGCCGATACGACGCGCCCCTTTTCGAGCCGCACGTGACGATTCATGTGGGATTGAATCGCGCAGCTGCGGCTGAAACTGCGATCTCGCAAGCCCCGCGCGCTTGCAAACCAATCAAGCTCAAAGCGCTCGAGATCGGCCACTCCAGCGAGTTCATCAAAACACTCTTTGTGCAATTCGCACTGAATGCAGAGCTGCGGCAACTTAATGAAATTATTCGCGACGCTGAGCAAGATTCGTCCCACTACGAGCTCAAACCGCACTTGAGTCTGCTCTACAAGAAGATGCCAGCCGTAACGCGGCGCGAGTTAATGGATTCGATCATGGCGCCATTTTCGGAAGTTACTTTCGATGCACTCAAAGCTGTTCGCTGCATTTCACCTACGCGAACTCGTGCCGACGTGGAAGCATGGCGCGTGGTAGCGGCGACAGAGCTGTTTGCGCAATAACGCTCAACGCTGTGAAGCCGTTGGCGTCGGGCTCAACTCCACCGGGGTCGATGAAATCGCTGGCGACGGAGTTGCAGAAGCAGCGGCGAGTTTGGTTTTCGCTTCATCGAGCAGTTTCTTCTCTTCCGGGTAAATCTTTCCGTTCTCGGCTGCCGCAATGTACTCCTGTGCGCCATCGAGTTGGCCTGCCTCAGCTAACAACAGCGCGACGTAAACGGCTGCATGCTGATCATGCAACTGGTCCGGCGGCAAATTCTGGATAATGGGAAGACCCTCGGCGTTTCTGCCGAGACTAGAGAGAGAAAACGCGTAAGTGACAGCACAATTCACCTCCTTGGGGGCGCGATCGTACGCCTCCCTGGCCAGTTGATGCGAGCGTTCTGTATTTTTCTCAAGGTTAAGGCCGAGCCGGGCGAGATCCGCTGTAATCGGCGCTTCGTTGGGAGAACTCTCATGAAGGCGCTGAAGAACATCGTAAAGCTTCCCTGTTTCATTCTTTGCGCGATAAAGCCGGCGAAGCGCCTCAAGCGCCTCACGCCGCATCGGAGGATTTTCCGCGACGCGCCGCCAGAGCTCCTCGGATTCGTTCTCGAGTTCCCACTTCGAAGCCAGACGCGCGAGCACCAGTTCCTGTTCTGGCTGCTCATTTGTTAATTGTTCCGCAGAGCGCCACAGCTTTTCGAATTCCGTGTTGGCAGTTTCACCGCTGGCAATTGCCTGATATGCGAGACGCAGGTATTCGGAGTCGCCCCACATTCCAGTGCGCGTCCAGCGTTTCAAACGCGGCCAATTTTTTACTGTCGCATACGCGTCCGCGATTGCGATGGATGTCGGCGGCGAGCTCAGCTGCGCTGCCGGCAACTTGTCGATCCACTTAACAACATCTGCTGCGAGTCCGTTTTGGTTCATCCACTCCATGAGCGATGCCAGATCGGACGAATTGCGCGCAGCAAACGGTTTCACTTTTTCCAATAGCAGCCGGAACTTCTTCTCATCGAGCTTCCGATAAAAGTTCAGGCACAGGAGATCGTCGCCGAATGTGACCTCCGGCGACATTTGGAGTTGTTGCGCAAAGTTATCCGCCGCGGCGAGATCATTGCGTGCCACAGCATCATTAAGCAAGGCACGCAGCGCGCCTGTTCGGTAACGGGCCAGCTGGCTAAGTCGCTGGAGAGTATCGCGTGCTTTCGCGCTTTCTCCCGCATCACCGGAGTGAATTCGCAGCGCGGCGAGGTTGAACTGATAAAGATCATTGTTGGGCTCTTTTTTCACCGCGGCCGCAAACTCTTCCTCTTGCTCGGCAAGATTCCCTTCCGCGCGAGCCAGCCAGCCTGCAACGACATGAAAAGCTGCCCTGTCCCGATCAGCCGCAGCGACCCGATCTATCGCTTCTCGCGCCAGATCGAGCTTTCCAAAGCGCAAGGCCGCGGAAGCGAGATTGAGCTGGTTGTCAGGGTCTTTCGGGACCAATCGCGCTATTTGCTCGCGCCACCAAACGGCCTCTTCGAGATTTTGTTTCTCCGCTGCCTCCGCCAAAATGTAGAGCGCCGGCAAAGAATTGGGATGTCGTCCCAGGAGTTCTTGCGCCGTCTGCGATGCTTCGCTGGGTTTTCCCTCTTGTAGCAATGCAGCGGCGCGGTGCAGCAAACGGTTTTGCCGCCAGTCCTCATATAATTTTGAGCCGTAGCCAACGAAAAGCGCCCCCAGCAAAAAAGCGATTACCAATGCGGTAACCAAAACAGCGAGACGGGCTGGCCAGAAGCGACGTCGGAAGAGAGACGCCGGACCGAGAAATGACTGGCGAGGTCTTCCGCGCCCGGCGCCTTCAATCCGTTCCGCCATTTCGTGTTCTGTTTTCGCGCGCATTGATCTGCTCGTCCTCCCGCGCATGCTGTTTCCTGCGCTAAGGATGCGTTGCTATCTCGGGTTCTTGAACTGCAAGAGCCGCGTCGGTTTGTTCGATAGTCTGTTCTTTTAAGCGTCGCCCCCAAACATAGCGCGCCAAGAGAACCTTCATTGTCGCGGTGAGCGGTACGGCAAGGAGCGGACCGATTACCCCGCCAATAATTAGACCCCAGGCAAAGATCGACACGATCACCGTCATCGGATGCAATCCCACATAATTTCCGACAATTCGCGGAGCGTAAAATATGCCTTCGAGATTTTGTATGAAGATGAAAATGAGCGTCACAATAATGGGATGCGTCCAGTCGCCCCATTGAAATGCGGCGATCAAAACCGCTGGTATCCAGCAGATAATAATGCCGATGTATGGAATCATCGTGAGGATCACAACGAGCACACCAATCAACGGCGCAAAATTCAGGCCGAAAATGGTCAGCGCGGTCCCAATGAGTATCCCATCCACCAGACACACCAGTAGTTGGCCTCGAAAGTACGCCGTGACGTAACGATTGATTTCCGACAAGACGTCCGCGACTTCATCTCTGAAGGGCGATGCGCGTAGCGGCAGGTAATCTTTCCACCGCCGTTGGATCCGCGGCTTTTCGTTCAGCAAGAAAAACAAATAGATCGGCACCAGAATGAGACTGAGCAGAAAACCTGTGACGCCGAGAAATCCGCCGACGCTCTTCTTCAAAATGGCCCAGAGCTTTTCCAGTACAATCGGGAGCGCTTGCTCCAACTTCGGCATTTGTTTTTCTACGTAAGCTTGAATGCGCTGGCGTTCAGCAGTGGTCAACTTTGGCGGGCTTGGGGCAATTATTTCGGTCGCAGTCGCGGTGGCTCCTGGCGACGCGCTCGGAGTCGCTATCGGTTGTGCCCGAGAAGAAGGAGATGCCGCGGGGCCGATGAGCCAGTTCGTAACGCTTGTCGATGCAGATTTCCCGTGCGCTCCGCCTAGTAAACCGAATGTGTGGTCGAATCGATAGATAAGATCGACCATGTAGTCCCGTGCTCGGTCGGTATAGGCGGGAACTTGCCTGGCAAAATTCGCGCTCTGGATCGAGATAGTAGGGATAAGCCACGCGCCCAATCCTCCCAAAGCGAAAAAACCAATCGCGAAAACAAGAGCCACGGCTTTGGTGCGACTGAGCGTCCCGCGAGACATTTTCGTCACCAGCGGGTCGAGCAGATAAGTGAGAATCGCGGCGATCGCCACCGGGATCAGGATTGGCTGGAGGAAACTAATGATATTCGCCCCGGCCCAAATCACTGCGCCGAGGACAACGACGAGAAGGAGCACAAAGCAGGCAGTCAGCGCCGCCCACATCATCTTGCGCTGCCAAGGCGTGGGATATTCCTTCATGTTACGTTTTCAGCGCCCGACCTGGAACGGTCACTACGTCGGATTGGTTTTTTCAGGCAAATCTTTGCTAATTGTCTTCTTGGTGCCCTCGATCTTGTCCGTGAGGTTTTTATTTTTTGGATCGAGCACCAGCGCTTTTTGCCAGGCGTCCAGTGCTTCCGGCACGCGGTTCAATTTCAGGTAAGTGTCGCCAATGTGTTCAAACACGACGGGATCGTCGCGCTCCACTGTCTTTGCGGCGCGAAGCAGGTCGGTCAAAGCTTGATCAAATTTGCCCTTTCGAAATTCCACCCAACCAAGGCTGTCCAGATAGGAGGCGTTGTTTGGTTCGCTCTCGAGGGCGCGCTTAATCATGGTTTCAGCTTCATCCAGATTCATATTGTGATCCGCCCACATGTAACCAATATAGTTGTAGGCCTCTGCCGAATTCGCCGGGTCGAGCGCAATTGACTTTCGAAGCAAATCAGCCGCTTTTTCGTAGAGACCAGCTTGCTCGGCTGCCGCTCCGTAGTTGAAGTAAAACTTGGCATTTACCACGTCGTCATCCTCATCGAGTTGCGCTTCGTGTAGCGCTTCCTCGAAAGTCGCCACGGCTTGCTGGCTCTGCTTCGCCTCGCGCTGCGCGATCGCCAGATAGTAAACAATCTCCGGCGCGGCGGGGAATCGGCGCCGGGCTTCCGTCAGCAGTTTCACCGCGCGATCTGCGTCTCTCAAAGGTCCGAGAACCAGCTCTGCCAGATGCAAATAGGTGCTGGGATGATTTGGATTGATCAACAGACTTTGCTCATAATTTGCGGCTACTTTTGCAAACTTAGCTTTGGCTTCCTCGAGTCGGTTTGCGCGCTGCAGTGATCGTGCTTCGTCATCGAGCACCTGTGCCAGCAAATCGTAGGATTGATATTTTTCAGGGTGCTCCTTGATGATTTGCTCGAGCATCTCGACCGCTTTCTCGCGCTGGTTCGTCAGAATAAAACCAGTCGCCAGTTTCTCTCGCGCATTCGCGTCGTCCGGTTGCAGTTCGAGCACACGCAGATAAAGCGGGATCGCTTCCTTCAGCTGCTGGGATGCCGCGTAATAATCTGCTATTTCCTTTAGGACCGCGGGATCGTCTCCGGCGTGTTCGGCTGCTTTTTTGAAAATCTCGTTGGTCCTTTTCAATTCATCCGGTTTCGGCTGTGAGTCAGACTTAAAGAGAATAGCCATGTAAAGCTTTCCCAGGCGCATCCAGAAAGCGGGATCGCTACTGCGAACCTTTGCGGCGCGATCCAGAACTTCGAGCGCTTTTTTCTCTTGGCCGGCTGCAACTTCGATTTCGACCAGGCGCTGGTAACCTTCCGCGTCTCCCGGATTCAGGGCGATCGCGCGATTGGCATAATCGATCGCCTGATCCGTTTTCTTGAGATACTTGAAATAGATGAATGCGAGTTGCTGATAAGGCTCGGCATTATTCGGGTTTGCCTTGATCGCGTCTTTGAGAACGTCAATTGCCTGTGGAAAATCGTCCTGTTGTATCAGCAACCCGGCCACACGCGAGGCGAGTTGGGACTGGCCCGGATCGACATTGAGCACTTTGCGATATGCTTCCAGCGCGCGATCCATCTCGCCATTTTCTTCAAACGCCATTCCTTCAACAAAATTGGCGAGTGCATCCGCTTTGTGTGCGCCGCCAGCACGCAAGGCAAGATCGGCAGCCGGTTTAGGATTGAGTGAATCATCCTGCCGCGCGACCTGTTTTGCTTGGTTTGAACGCGGAGTTTTTGCTGGCGAAGGTCTTGTGGTCCGGTAGGCAAGCGCATTCGCCGCCGTGAGAAGAATCAGCGCGAAAATAATTTCCCGGCAGGCGAAAATTCCGCACTTTGTGCGCTCCCTCATCTTCGAGATTCTAACTTTCAGCGCCGCGCTCCGCAAACCACCCTAGGAAGCGTTCGGCGGCTGCCGCATCGGATCGCAACGTAGCCGGGCTTGATCTGTTGCCTGGAAGGTCATCCCGAGCGGAGCGAGGGACCTCTCACAGAGTGATTGATCACACTAAGTAACCAGTGTGACACAAGCTTCATAGGTTTGATCCCTCACTTCGTTCGGCACGACCCGGTTTGAATGTTTATCCGGCGAAACACCGAACGTTCTGCATTCGATTTTCGGTGCTGGACGGTCGATGTTCTCGGGAGCGAGGGAGTGCGGCCTTAGACTTTGTAACGAAGCCGCTTCTTGTGCCGATGCGCCCTCATTCGCTTGCGGCGCTTGTGCTTGGCAATTTTCGCTTTCCGTCTTTTCTTGAGAGAGCCCATTCAGATTTTCAGAGTCGCAAGTTGCGATTCAACCATTTAATCCGCTGCACTGCAACTGCAATTGGTAGGGACATACTTTTCACGGTAAGGCAGTCTGCCCGCTCCAATGAAGCGAACGACGCGGGAACCGGCTTTTGGTTAGACGTGTTCGTGAAAATCTCACCGGTTGAATCGGAAACGATTTCAAACCCGCACGAGCGGCAGCGCCCCGTCGAGAGCGCAACCTCACCGGCTCTGCCGACAATCGATCTCTCACACCGGGGGACAGAGCAGATCAAGATGCTCCGCTCGGTATCGGGCAGTGCGTAAAGCGAGTGCGGTACCGAGAAGAACAATCGATGAATTCAGGATGAGAAAGCTTAGCCACAGAATTCGGCTCTGCGGTGACGCCTTCAGAAAGCGAGCAAAACCGCAACGCCGAACGCGACCAAAGCGCAAAGGGCGATCAGGGTTGCCTGAGTCGCACGCGGACCATACGCGGTAAGGCGCTCCTGCAACTGTTCGCGGGTCATGGGTCTAACGAGGAATAAGATCAAAAAATTCAGTCCCATCCAATCACTTCTTCAGCATTGCATCGCGTTTGGCGCGGAACTCGCTCCCGGGTTTCCACTCGGGAAATTTGTCGCCGTTGGCGACCTGGTAGCCCACCTCAAACAAAAGTTGAACGTCTTGCACCGCGCCGGAGAGATCCCAGCTTGGATCAACTTCGTCGGACGGTTGGTGGTAATGTTTCGCCACGAATTCATCGCGCTTCTGCTTTCCGTACTCTGGTGGCTTGCCAATGATGTCGATGCCGCGGGCTGCGTGCAACACGGGCACACCGACTTTGGCGAATTCAAAACTATCGACCCGGTAGAAGCCGCCTTTCTCCGGTTCGCTGTCCGGCTTCATTACGCGGCCCTGTCGCGCCGCAGCCTGGCCTAACAAGTCATCCAGGGTTGAATTGCTATTGGTAAGATCTTCAAGGTCGCGCGTTTTCCCCCACGGATTGATGCCGTCGATGTTGATGTCAGCAAGGGTTTTCTCCAGCGGATACAGCGGATGCTCCGCGTAAAATTTCGCGCCGAGCAATCCCGCTTCTTCAGCTGTCGTTGCCATAAACAACACCGACCGTTTCGGCGAGGGATTCAATTTTGTGAACGCGGCCCCAAGCTGAATGACAGACGCCACGCCCGACGCATTATCGATCGCACCATTGAAAATCTGATCGCCCTGTAATTCGGGATGACACCCGAGGTGGTCCCAGTGCGCGGTATAAATAATGTATTCATCCCGCAATTTCGGATCGTCCCCTTCGAGTTTGCCGATGACATTGTGCGATTTGAACGAGCGAATCTGCTGTTTGATCTCAATGTTGGCTTTGGCAGTCAGCGTCACCGGCCGGAACTCTTTTGTGACCGCCGATTTCTTCAGCGCCTCAAAATCCTGCCCGCAATCCGCGAATAATTTTTTCGCAACATCGCGCGTGATCCACGAACGCGCGGAAACCGCGTCCATGTTCTTGTTCGGATTATCAAGCTCGAAGTTTTCTTTGCCCCAGCTCGATCTCACCACCTGCCACGGATAAGCCGCCGGTTCGGTTTCGTGGATGATGATCGCTGCGGCCGCGCCTTTTTGCGCTGCGATTTCATATTTGTAGGTCCAGCGGCCGTAGTAGGTCATCGCTTTCCCCTTGAACATTTTGTCGTCGAGTTTTGACGGATCTTTCGGATCCGGAACCGGCGGATCGCCGATCAACATCAGGATCGCCTTGCCGCGCACATCGACATCTTTGTAATCGTTCCAGCCGTATTCCGGTGCCACGACGCCGTATCCGACAAAGACCACGTCGGACTTGTCGATCTTGATTTCCGGTTGGAGACGTGCCGAGGAAGCAACGAAATCATCCTGACTTTTGAGATCGACCGTTTTGTCGCCAACCGTGAACGACATCCGCGGTTCGCTTTTGATCCCGGCCAGGGGAACCTCCTGCGTGTATGTCCCGTCCGGATTTCCCGCTTTTAACCCGATCTGTTTGAACTGATCGGTGATGTAGTTGACTGAAAGCTCTTCGCCTTTCGTTCCGGGCGCGCGTCCTTCGAATTCATCGGATGCGAGAACTTTGATGTGCGCGAGCAGGCCGTCCGGTGTGATCGCCTCCAGTGCAGGCTGCAAACGCTCCCGCAGTTCATCGGCCGCGAGGAGCGAAGCCGCGAGGGCGAAAGAGATGGCGATGAACCAGGGTGAAATTTTCACCCCATACGGAGACGTTGTAGCGGCGTTTGTGTCAAACGCCGAGCGTAAGAATGGACGCCCTCGACAGGCGCTCGCCGCGGCGAGCGCCTCTACAACAGCCTATCTGCTTTCCTGCGAAGGCCCGGCCGGTGCTTTCTTTTTGTTGTCAGCTTTCACGCCAATCTTCTTCAGGAACGGCTCGATCGATTGCTTGCGGCCGAGAAACCTCTCGATCGAGATGTTGACCTCGCGTGAATCGCCAGGCTCGTAAATTTCGCGGCGCAATTTCAGGCCGGCTTGTTTATCGAGGTAACCGTCCCTTGCTTTTTCAAACACGGTTGCCATGTCGTCGGCGATGGCGTCCGCCCAAGCGTAGCCGTAGTAGCCGGCGTCGTACCCGTTTAAATGACCGAAGTAAGAGACGAACGTCGTGCTCGGATCGATTGGGAGAAAAACTTTTTCCAAAATCGGATTCGATATGGCGACGCAATCGTAAGGCATGTCTTCAGGATGCGGGTCGTGCAGGGCGAGGTCGAGCGACGCGAATGCGAACTGTCGCCGATAAAAAACACCGGCGTTAGCCAGCTTGGCGTCGTTCATTTTTTTTATGATGTCCGCCGGGATCTTTTTCGATGGGTCGCGGTAATCGGACGCGAACGTGTCGAGGACCTTCTTGTCCCAAACCCAATTCTGCAGCATCTGCGAGGGCGCTTCGACGAAATCACCCGGCACATGCGTTCCCGCGAAACGTCCGTACTTGGCGCGAGTGACAATGGAATGCAAAGCATGACCGAATTCGTGGAACAGCGTTTCTACATCCTGGTGTGTGAGCAGCGACGGTTTGTCGGCAGTTGCGGGTGGAAAGTTGCAGAGCAAAGCGACGGTCGGCCGCTGATATTTGCCATCCGGTAACAGTTTGCCGCTGATAATATCGAACTGTGCGAAGTGATTGAATTTTCCTTCGCGCGGGAACATGTCGAGGTAAAACATGCCCAGCGGTTCGCCACTGGCGGCATCGGTCACCAGGTAAAGCTGGAGATCATCGATCCATTTGTAGGGTGCGGCGATCTTTTCAAATTTCAAGCCAAAGATGCTCTGATAAATGTTGAACATCCCATCGAGCACTTTTTGGAACGGGAAATACGCGCGCAACGCTTCCTTATCGACCTCGTATTTTTGTTTGTTACGCTGGTTGCCGTAGTAGCGCCAGTCCCATACCATGATCTTGGCGTTGGGATCGTTCGTCTCGGCGGCTTTTGATTTTTGCAATTCCGCCAGTTCACTGTCGAATTTCGGCTGGATACCCGCGACCAGATCGTTGATGTATTTTTCCGCATTCGCGCCGGTCTTTGCCATTTTGATTTCGGTCTGGTAGTCGTCCCACGATTTGTAACCGAGCCGCAGCGCGATCTTGTTCCGGAGCGCAAGCATTTGGTTGAGAACGGGAACGTTGCTGTCTTTCGCGAGGGTGTCGTGAATGACATAAAGTTGCTTGCGAACCGCTTCACTTTTCGCGTTTTCCTCCACGGTGATGAATTGCCAGGTAACATTTGCCATCACCGTGTAAACGTCATCGCCGGTCTTGATTCCCGGCGAGGCGAGGAAGCTTTCCGGGACCCCATCCAGGTCAGCCTTTGTAAACATGACCGGAGCAGTGGACTTAACGATGTTGGTATCGAAATCGGTTCCGAGTTTGGACAATTCCTTGCGCAGCTGTTCGACTTCCTTGCGCTGATCCAGCGGCAACTCTAGACCCGCGCGGCGATAATCGCGCAGCGTCTCCTTGAGCAGCTTCTCGTCTTCGCCGGTGAGTTTCGGATGTGTATCGGCAAAAGCTTTGATGGCTTTGTAAACGTCCTGGCGATAATCGATTCCAACCGCCCATTCCTGATAAGCCTTCACCGCGTTCTCAGCCGCGGTGCGCATCGCCGGATTCGTGTTTGTTTCCTTAATTATCGTGGCCTTGTTCGCGGCGATTCCGGCTTGATATGTGAGATCGTCGAGCGCCACGAGGGTGCTTTTGAAAGTAACCTTGCCCGGGTCTTGCGCGCCGATCTGATCGAGCGCGCTGTTTGCTTTAGCGATCGCATCTTTCATTGATGCCTCGATCGCTTCTGGCCTCTGTTCCCAATCGAGGATCGTCAGCACGGCGTTTGCCTTCGCAGCAGCAGCGCGAAAGTCATCGACGGATTTCAGTTCACCGGCCGGGAGATCGACGACGGCCGCATAAAGCAAGATCGACAGGCACAAGTTTTTCATTCGGAAAGGTTTGATTGCTGAAGACGGCGAACATTGTGTAGAACGTTCATCGCGTAAAGTGAAATCCCTGCGCTAATCGCATGATTGAGAAATTTTTCCTCGCCTTCATTCCGGTCTTTGTCGCCATCGATCCAATCGGACTGGTCGCGATCTTCATGGGTCTTGGCACGAGCGCGTCGCGCGATCATCGAAAACAGCAGGCGTTTCTGGGAATCTTCACCGCTCTCTTCGTTGCCGTCGGATTTATTTTTCTCGGGAAAATTATTTTCGCCGCGCTTGGAATCACGGTTGCGGATTTTCAAGTCGCGGGTGGTCTAATCTTGCTTGGCCTGGCCGGGCGCGAACTGCTCGGCCTCGGCCCGCATGATCGCGGAGGTAGCGACGAATTTGGCGTTGTTCCACTCGGTATGCCGCTCATCGCTGGACCGGCATTACTTACGGCTCTCTTGATTTTAGTCGATACCGTCGGCCTGCTTTTCACCTTGCTTTCGCTTCTGATAAATCTTGCACTGGTCGCGATCGCGTTCTGCAATGCCGATCAGTTTACGCGCTGGATGGGTAAACAAGGGCTGCGCGGCGCATCGAAAATAATCGCGCTGCTTCTCGCGGCGATTGCCGTGAGTCTGATTCGCCGTGGCTGGCACGCCGCCGGGGCCTAATCAGTTATTGCCTTTAGCAACGCGACGTTTTAATTTGCGGCAGGTTAAATCCGAAGAGGAGGCCTGACCCGAATCAACTTAGCGTATTGAGAGCTTAACTCGCGGTCGTTGACACGCTGGCGACCCTTGTTACTATCCTCGCTCCTATGAGATTTCCGCTCGCATTAACAACAAAGATCGCGGCTTACATGATCGGCCACAAGTTACGTGGCACGAAGAAGTTCGCCACGGTGCTTCAGCTCGAGCCGTTGCACACCTGTAACCTGACTTGCACCGGCTGCGGGCGGATTCGCGAATATTCCACGTCGCTCAAGGACATGATGAGCCTGGAAGACTGCCTCGGCGCGGCGGAGGAGTGCAACGCGCCGATGGTGTCGATCTGCGGCGGTGAACCGCTCATTTACCCGCATATCGAAGCCCTGGTGAATGGATTGCTCGAGCAAAACCGGATCGTTTACATCTGCACCAACGCCATGTTCATGCGCAGGAAAATGCGCGACTGGATGGCATCGCAGATCGCCAGGCGCCGCGAGTTCGTCGATCAGAAAATCGACGAGTTAATGAAGGCCGGTTTGCTTAGCGAGAAAGATGCGGCTGAAATCCGCAAAGGTCCGAAAGACCCGAGCAAGCCTGCGATCGCGCCGAGTAGATGGATGTATTGGAACGTCCACCTCGACGGGCTGGAGCGCATTCACGATCTCATCGTGGAGCGCGAAGGCGTTTTCAAGGAGTGCATTCTCGCAATCAAGATGGCGAAGATTCTCGGCTATCAAGTCGCCACCAACACGACCATTTACAAGGAAACCGATATGCAAGAGGTCGAGCAGATGTTCGATTATCTCTCCGATCTTGGCGTGGACGGCCACACAATTTCCCCCGGCTATGAGTACGACGCCGCGAAGAAAGATATGATCAAACGGCTCAGTCTACGCCCTGAGGATTTTTTCCTTACGCGGTCCATGACGATTCAGAAATTCCGGAAAGTGGAGGATTGGATGAATCGATACACATTTTTCGGCACGCCGGTTTATTTTGAATTTCTCGCCGGCAAACGGGATTTGACCTGTTCGGCCTGGGCGATTCCGACCCGAAATATTCGCGGATGGAAAGGGCCCTGCTATCTGATGACCGACGGGCATTACTCGAGCTACGCGGAATTGCTCGAGAAAACGGAGTGGGACAAATACGGCGTGGTGAACGGGGTCGCGCGCGACAGCCGTTGCGAGAATTGCATGGTGCATTGCGGCTACGAGCCAACCGCCAGCCTTGGCCTTCAGGCGCATCGCGGCGATACTTGGAAGACGATTAAGTTCAATTTCGGGGCAAAACCAAAGCCGACAGGCCGGGGCAGCGAAACGGTTGTGTTTAACGGTGTAAGCAGCGGCAACGGGCATATCACGGGGAAATCCGCGCAAACGAACGGCGCTGCAGCGCACGGCTCATAAGATCGACATGCTGAATCCGTCGAAGAACCTGATCGCTTTGCCAAGCGCACGGCCCGAAGTCTCGGAATCTTATTCCGCGACTGATCAAGAGATCGCCCACGCGATTGCTCGCGCGCAGGAAAACCTTTTACGGCAACAGAAACCCGACGGCCACTGGTGTGGCGAGCTCATCGTCGATAGCACGCTATGTTCCGATTACATCCTCTTTATGCACTGGTGCAGTGAAGTGGATGCGCAATTGCAGCGGCGTTGCGTTGGTCACATCCTGAAACGGCAACTGTCGGATGGCGGTTGGAATATTTATCACGGCGGTCCGAGCGAGATCAATGCGTCGGCCAAGGCCTATTTTGCCCTGAAACTCGCCGGTTGTTCCGTGGACGCGCCGTTTATGCAGGAGGCGCGGGCGACCATCATGCGTCTCGGCGGTATCCCGCATATGAACACGTTCAGCAAACTTTACCTGGCGTTGCTAGGACAGTTTCCGTGGAAATATTTGCCGGCCATCCCGGTAGAAATGGTGCTTCTCCCGAGTTGGTCTCCGTTTCACATTTACAAAATGTCGTCGTGGAGCCGGGCCATGATCATCCCGCTCGCCATCATCAATCATTTCAAACCAACTCGGATGCTTCCCGGCGAAAAACAATTGCATGAGCTTTATCCGCTGGGCACGGAGCAGAGCGATTTGCGGCTTCTTCGCAGCGAAAAGTTCTGGACTTGGCGCAATTTCTTTCTCCGACTCGACGACACTTTCAAATTTCTGCGGCCGCTGCGGATCCGTCCATTGCGCCGGCGTGCACTGGAAGCAGCCGAGCGCTGGATGCTCGAACGCATCGGCGAGGGAAGCGACGGTCTCGCAGCGGTCTTTCCGGCGATGCTGAACTCTTTGATCGCTTTGCGCGCGCTGGGTTACTCGAAGAAAAATCCGGTTTACGCCAAGGCGGAGAAAGATTTCGCCGGGCTGTTTGTCCATGATCCGGAAGATTTCCGGATTCAACCGTGTCTCTCGCCCATTTGGGATACGGCGATCAACGTCATCGCGCTGGCCGAATCCGGTGTCTCGCCGCAACATCCCGCCCTGCAAAAAGCCACAGATTGGCTCGTCAACAAAGAGGTGCGGATCCGAGGTGATTGGAAGGTGAACAATCCGCATGCGGAAGCGAGCGGCTGGGGGTTTGAGTACAACAACGTTTATTATCCGGACACCGACGACACAGGGATGGTGCTGATGGCATTGCGCACGGTACGGCCCAGAGATCCACAAACGCTCGATGCAATTTTTCGTCGCGCCCTTAGCTGGCAGCTTAGTTTCCAATGTGACGATGGCGGCTGGGCCGCTTTTGATAAAAATGTGACGACGCCATGGCTCGAAGACATGCCGTTTGCCGATCACAATGCGATCCTCGACCCTACTTGCAGCGATCTGACCGCGCGCACGCTCGAGCTGTTCGGCTATATCGGATTCGACCGGAATCATCCCGCCGTGAAACGCGCGCTAAAGTATTTGATCAAGACGCAGGAGGACGACGGTTCCTGGTACGGTCGCTGGGGTGTAAATTACATTTATGGCACATGGCAGGTGTTGCGCGGTTTGCGCGCCATCGGTCAGGACATGACGGAAGACTGGGTATTGCGCGGGCGCGATTGGTTGGAGAGCTGTCAAAACAGCGACGGCGGCTGGGGCGAAACGTGTGCAACCTACGACAATCCTGGGGCGAAAGGCATAGGCGAGAGTACCGCTTCGCAGACTGCGTGGGCGGTGATGGGTATTTGCGCGTGCGGCGAGCTAGATCGACCAAGCGTTCAGCGCGGCTTGCGCTTCCTGCTCAGTTCGCAAAAACCGGACGGCTCGTGGGACGAAGAACAAATTACAGGCGCAGGGTTTCCGAAAGTCTTCTATCTCAAATACGATTTCTATCGACAAAATTTCCCGCTGCTCGCGCTGGCAACGTATGTCAATTACTGCAGCGGCCTCGGACATCCATCGAGTTTTTACCGCTGCGATTAGGTAGGGCGCGACCATCGGGGTGCCAAGTCACAATTGCGCGAAAAATAAAACCTGTCGCGCTGCGTAATTCGATCTAACAGTATAGATTATGGCTTACGAATTACCAAAATTACCTTACGCCTACGATGCTTTGGAACCGCACATCGATGCGAAGACGATGGAAATCCATCATACAAAGCATCACCAGGCTTACATCGACAACGTCAACAAGGCGATCAAAGGCAAGGCCGATCTCGAAAAGAAATCGGTGGAAGATTTGATCAGCGATCTCAAATCGGTGCCGGACGACATTCGTACAGTCGTGCGCAACAACGGCGGAGGTCATGCCAACCATTCCTTCTTCTGGAAGATCATGGGACCGAATGCCGGCGGCGAACCGAAAGGGAAACTCGCCGACGACATCAAGTCCACCTTCGGCGGCTTCGACCAATTCAAGGAAAAATTTGCCGATGCGGGTGTGAAACGCTTCGGCAGTGGCTGGGCTTGGCTAATTAAAAACAAGAATGGAAAGCTCGAAATTATTTCGACGCCGAATCAAGACAGCCCTTTGATGGATGGCAACACGCCGATTCTCGGCGTGGACGTCTGGGAGCACGCTTATTATCTCAAATACCAGAACCGCCGGCCCGATTACCTTAAAGCTTGGTGGAACGTGGTGAACTGGGACGCGGTGGTGAAGAACTACTGACAGCGAGCGCGAACGTTGTAGAGGCGCTTGTGCCAAGCGCCTATCTTTTTAGGTTCGGCGTTTGACACAAACGCTGCTACAACGATGGCCTATCTCAACGAAAATTATCTCAAGCTTCAGGCCGGCTATTTGTTTCCGGAAGTCGCGCGGCGGGTACGCGAATTTTGCGAAGCCGATCCGAAAGGGGCAAAGCGGCTAATCCGATGCGGAATTGGTGATGTTACCGAGCCGTTGCCGCGCGCAGCAATCGAAGCGATGAAGCGGGCCGTCGAAGAGCTCGGCCACTCCGAAAGTTTTCGCGGTTACGGACCTGAGCAAGGCTACGAATTTCTCGGATCAACGATCGCGCAACACGATTATCGCGACCGCAATATCGACATTGCCCCAGACGAAATTTTTATCTCTGACGGATCAAAATGCGATTGCGGTTATATCTTGGATATTCTCGGCGATCAAAACAAGGTGGCGATCCCCGATCCGGTTTACCCGGTCTACGTGGATACAAACGTGATGGCTGGCCACACAGGCAAGGGCAGGAAAGACGGCGGCTACGAAGGGATCGTCTATTTACCCTGCACAGCAGAAAATAATTTTGTGCCCGATCCGCCAAAGCAACATGTCGATCTGGTTTACCTTTGTTTCCCTAACAATCCTACCGGGGCGGTAGCTTCGCGCGCGCAGCTCGCTCGGTGGGTTGAGTATGCCCAGGCACACGAGGCGCTTCTGCTCTTCGATGCCGCTTACGAAGCGTACATTTCCGAAACGGAAATTCCGCATTCTATTTTCGAAATTTCCGGCGCCCGCGAGTGCGCGATTGAATTGCGCAGTTTTTCGAAGAACGGCGGTTTTACGGGCGTGCGCTGTGGGTTCACAGTGATGCCCAAATCGGTACTCGCGCGGACGGAGAACGATCGCCGATTACCGCTTCATCCATTGTGGCAGCGGCGCTGGAGCACCAAATCCAACAGCGTGAGTTATCCGGTGCAGCGCGGCGCCGAGGCGTTGTATTCAGCTGAAGGTCGCAAGCAGGTGCGGGCGCTTATCGAGCATTACATGGGAAACGCCAAACTGCTTCGCGAAGCGGCGGCCGATGCTGGGCTGAAAGCTTTTGGCGGAATAAACGCGCCGTACATCTGGGTGAAGACGTCCGATGGCCTGACGAGCTGGCAAATGTTCGATCGCATGTTGCGCGAGCTGAATGTCGTCATCACACCGGGTGCTGGGTTCGGCGCGCAAGGGGAGGGCTACTTTCGCGTTTCCGCGTTCAACAGCCGGGAGAACGCCGAGGAAGTAGCGCGTCGTTTGAGGGAGTTGCGCTAGGCTAAGCACCCATCAGACTTAACCCATAGGCGGCATATGCGTGACGCGGCATCGAAAAGGACGATGCACCGCGGCTTTGGATGCGCCGCATTACCGGAATCGCAGCTTGTCGATGCTGCAGAGGCGCGTAGAGTGCGCAGAGTTTTTTTTGGGACATCAGGCGTGCCGGATCGCAAACAAAATCTGCCGCAGCTCTATCGTTTTTGTTTCTTGCTGCTGGGCGACTCGCTCAAAGCGCAGGAAGTCTTTCAGACGACGTTGCGCGAAGCGGCTCTCCGCGCGGCACAGAGGGAACTGCCCAGGGAACCGTTTTGGCTTTTCCGCGACGCGCGCTGGCGCTGTTTGGAAGCAACCAAGACTGATTTGCAACCGGAGTCGCTCGCAATCGACGAACATGATGTAGCTTCGCGTGCTGCATCACAGATTGAACGGCTTGAGCCCGCACAACTCGCCATTTGGATTTCCGGCGCGCCAGATCCTCAACGGACCGCGCTCGCACTTTTTTTTCTCGACGAATTCGATTATCGCGAAATTCTTGAAATTGCCGATCTAAAGCTCAGCGAGTTTTCGCGGTTGCTTGCGCAGGGGCGCCGGCAATTGCAGGCATGGCTGAACGCAAAATTTCCTGAACCTGGCAACCTATGAAACTGCCATGGCTGTCGCGCGGGCAGCGCGCTCTGCTGAATTGCGCACCGATCAGCGAAAACGGATTGGCTGACCGTTCCATGCGCTCGGCTGTATCTCGTGCAGCGAGCTCCAGTGATTTTATAAACCAACAGAACTTCGATCGCGCTATCGCCGAGATCGTTCGTCTCATTCCAATTCCGCCAGAAACAGCCGAATGGTTTTCGGAGAAAGACCTGGTCGTTGGCTCAAAGTGGACGTGGAAAAGAATGGCGCGGAACCCCGCCGTCCTTGCGATTAGCATTGCGGTCGTGGTTATCGCCGGAGTCTCCGTGTTTCAAGTGCTCAGTCGTTTAAATGATTTTCCGGGATCGGCGACGGCTCGGAAATTGCTGACCGTGGCTGCTTCCACGCGACCGGTGATGCTCGACCCGGTAAGCACTGAAGCGGGGACATTGAGCGATCTGTTTTTTATGAAACACGGGCTGGAACATTACGATGTCCCTGCAGAATTCGCCGATTTTCGCACAATCGGTTGCCGTGTTTTCGAGGACGAAGAGTCGCGTCGCATTGCCCAAATCTGGCTCGCCGAGAAACGGATGCAGCTCTTTCTTTTTCCGGCGGAGCGGAATGCGAAAACCGGCGCGGTGCTGCACTTTCCCGGATGGCGCTATGTTCATCAGGAAGGCTGGGTCGGTGCAGTGACTGAACGCAGCGGCGTATGCTTCATGGCCGCACTGCGAGGGAACGAGAAAGAGTTCGCGCCGTATATTTCTGGAGCTAAGCAGTAAGCTCTTCGGTTTTTCACTCGTGCTCCTGCTCGAACACCCCTTGATTGAAGATCAAGAGCATGAGCAAGAGAAAGAGTTAAGAAATGCCATCGCGAATTCCGCTTCCGTTGACAGTCCGACTCGCGCGATTGATTTTTGTCGCCGCGAAATACACGCCAGGGTAGCTCAGTGGTAGAGCAGGGGACTCATAAGCCCTTGGTCGGGAGTTCGAATCTCCCCCCTGGCAGTCGCATTTTCGATTTTTGATTTCAAATTGTCGATTTAATTGCGTCATGCCGTACCGATGCTGCTGCTTTGCATTCTCAGTCGTCGCATTGTGGTGTCTCACGTCGCCCGTTTATGCGAATAACTCGTGTTTGTCATCCGCTCATTTCGCAAATGGGGCAACGTCAGCGCTCCTGCCGGGCGTCATCCGGAACGAGAAAAGTCATATCTTCATTTCGACACGAATAATCGGCCACGACGAAGAGTTGCGCTTCGTCTTCGATACCGGTGCCGGGCGCACTGTTATTGATCGCCGCGTGGCGGCGCGTCTTGGACTCAAAGCCACTGAGAAGAGTTCAGTCGGTGGCGTCGGTGTCGGCCGGGTAGAGGTGGACGTTGTGAAGAACGCATCGCTTCAGTTCGGCGATGTTCGCCTCGACGGCGTCGATCTGAATCTCGTTGACGATATTCACGAAAGCGAAGGAACTGCCGGCATTATTGGATATGATCTGCTTTGCACAAGCGTTGTCACGCTCGATTATAAAAAACCGGCGATCATCGTTACCGCGCCGTCCGCGTACCAGTATCACGGCGTCGGCGACGTTCTGCCGCTGAGTTTTAAAGGACGCTGGCCCTATGTCCGAGGCGTGTTGAAAGTGCCCGGCGTCGATCCTGTCACCGACGATTTCCTCATCGACACCGGTTCTGAAGACGCAGTCAATCATCCGGTAATTCGACAATCGAAAGGGCCGTTACGCGAAACGAACACCGGAGCGGGCGGCTTTGGACAATCATTGCGAGGCGTTGTCGGTCCGAACGAGTGGTTTCGGATCGGCAGCACGACCATTCCCGCGACTCAGTCGGCATGTTGCGCTGGAAACGACGACGTCAACCGCCAACTCGGCAGCGCGATTCTTTCGCATTTCCGGATCACGTTCAATTATCCTGCCCGACAAATTATTTTGAAAAAGAATTGAGATATCGGTCTCTGCTTTAATTTCTCTTGATTTGAGGTTGGACTTTGAGCGTTGAGAGCTTGCCGGGCGTCGCTGCGATGAATGACGAGAACTTTCTCAAGAACCTTTTTGCACTCGGAAACTCTTATTGGCTGACGCGATTCGTCATTCTGCGACTGCTGGGTTTTGTTTATGCCGTAGCGTTTTTGGTTGCTGCCCAACAGCTCGTCCCATTAGTTGGGGAGCACGGATTAACTCCGGCTAATCATTTTCTTGCGAGCATACAAGCGCAGCTCGGTTCGCAAACTGCCGGCATGCTGCGAGTGCCGACGCTTTTCTGGCTTGGAATGTCCGATACCGCATTGTCGATCGTCTCCTGGATCGGTTTCGGTTTGTCGCTGGTTGTTCTCGGCGGCTACGCCAACGCAATTTTGCTCACGGTGCTTTGGGCAATGTACATGTCGATCGTTCACATCGGGCAGATCTGGTACGGTTACGGCTGGGAGATTCAACTGCTCGAGACTGGGTTCTTATCCATCTTTTTTTGCCCGCTCATCGACGGGCGGCCATTTCCAAAGTGCAGGCCACCGATTCTCGTTATCTGGCTTTTCCGCTGGCTTGGGTTTCGGATCATGATCGGCGCAGGCCTGATCAAACTGCGCGGCGATCCGTGCTGGCGCGATCTCACTTGCATGTATTACCACTACGAAACACAGCCGATCCCGAACCCGATCAGTCGCTATCTGCATTTCGCGCCGCTTTGGTTCCACAAATTTGAGACGGCATGGAACCACTTCGTCGAGTTGATCGTACCATGGTTTTCATTCGGACCACGGCGGGCAAGACATATCGCGGGCGTCTTACTTGTCACTTTCCAAATCTTTCTAATCATCAGCGGCAACCTGTCGTTTCTCAATTATCTCACCATCATTCCGTTTTTGGCGTGCTTTGACGATTCCTTCCTGCGCCACTTTCTGCCGAGGGCATTAGTTAGGCGCGCTGAACGAGCGGCTCAGGAATGGGAGCCGTCGCGCATCGGCAATGCCATCGCGATCGCGTTATCGGTCCTGGTGATCTATCTGAGCGCTGCACCTGTACTCAATCTTCTTTCGGGGCGACAGTTAATGAATTACTCCTACGATCCGTTCGATCTCGTAAACACTTACGGGGCATTTGGCACCGTCGGGCGCGAACGCGACGAAATTATTTTTGAGGGAACGGACGAGGCGGTGATCACCGGTGATACGAAATGGAAGGAGTACGAGTTCAAAGCCAAGCCGGGCGATCCAAATCGGCGGCCGCCGTTCGTCGCGCCGTATCAACCGCGAATCGATTGGCAAATCTGGTTCGCAGCGATGGCGTCGCCCGCGGAATATCCCTGGACGCTGCATTTTGTCTGGAAACTTCTGCACAACGATCGCGGCACACTCTCGCTCCTAGCAAACAATCCCTTTCCCGATGCGCCTCCTCATTACATTCGCGCGCGACTTTATCGTTATCAGTTCGCGCCGATTGGCGAGAGAGCATGGTGGAAACGCGAACCAATCGGGGAATGGCTGCCGGCGCTCTCCACAGATGATCCACAATTTCGGCGGTTGCTGGAAGCAATGGATTGGTTGGATTGACAATTCGATCCAGCAGCCGCTGGACAGAAAGAGCCGCTAGCTAATGAAGATCACTCCAACAGTCAGCGCGAATTTCCTGGAGCGGATTGCTCAACCGGCATCCCCTTTTCATTCGGGTTACTTATCGTACCGAAATGGCGAGATCACGAAAAACGAACTGGTCGCGCGGCTGCCGCACGTTGCAATGCTGGGCGACAGCGTCTGCATGGACATCTACATCTCATCGCCTTGGCGCACGTTCTGGCGCGCACACACTTGCCGCGCGATGAACCGGTTTCTTCACTTCGATGCTTCTCCCGGCATTTGCAGCATTTCGAAAAGAGTGGCAACGATCACACCTTTTTTGGCCATCGAATGCGCCGGGGTTGGTGCCCTGGTCGATCATCACCGAACCAGGCAAAGCTTTTTCCGCCGCATCCTTGGAACACGCAATTTTTCCGGTCAAGTGACCCGGTTGATTCGGTTGCGCCGGTTTCCCGATCTGGTTTTGATTTCGATCGGGCATATGCGCGAGAGCTGCGACGCCTGCTTGATCGTGCGCGCACGGAGCAACATCGTGTGGCCTTCGTTGCTTACGGGCTGGTCAATTTCGAATCGTATTTCGAAGGTCGTGAGGAACCGGAGCGTCTGCGCGAGTCGGACACGAACCGGTATCCGCACTTGGAAACAACCTACAAATATTTCGTCTCTTTCCATCTGGATTACCGGCGCAATTTGACTCGCCTCACTTCGATGGTGAACGAAGAATTGCGCACGATGGTGGAACAGTTGCAGCGCGAGCTCAGTGGAAACATCCAGTTGCGATATTCCGATGCGTTGGCAACAGTCGACCTCAGCCGCGCGGAATTACTCCATTCAATTGATGGTTGGCACGCGTCGGTGGAGGGCCACAATGTGCTGGCGCAAGCGGCATTCAGCGATCTTGGCGCAAGTTTGGAATTTCTCGGAATCGCGTGACTCTCATTAACACCGTGCTTTAGCGCGGTGCCGTCGCGAAGCCCCTCCCTAAAGCCGTTTAAACGGCTTTTATCAGCTCACTTCGCTAAAAGCACCCGGCTAAAGCAAGGTGTTAGTGATATCAGGCCTGTTGCGACGCGGACGGCGCGCTTATAAATCGCCGCGCTGCTTCAGTCGGGCGATTGTTTCGGGCATCATGCGATGGCCGAAGTGTCCCTGTTGCACTCGCAGCAGTTCTGAGCCGCGCCATTTCTGCTGAATCGCCTCGATCTCGCCGGCAGGCGCGATCGAATCGAATTCACCCGAGACGAACAGAACGCCAGCTGGATTACAGAGCGGTTGAGTGTGCAACGGTGAGCTCAGATGAAAATGCCGGGCAACGAGGGACGGCTCGATATTGGCCTGGAGCAGTTCGCGCCGAATACGACGCGCAGCCGGGCTTTGCCAGATAGCGTGCTCGACGTTCACGATGGGCGACATCAACGCCACAAAGCGGAAGTCGCTTTCGACAAGCGCTAGCAACGCGCCAATCCATCCGCCGTAACTAGTGGCGAGCACACCGAACTCGCGGCAACCGCGTTCCCGCAATGCACCCATCAACTGCCGCAATTCGATTACTCCCTGACGCAGCCCTTCTGCATTGCGAATCAGATCGCAGGTGATCGCAAGTTCGCCATTCCAATAGCCGCGTGGGACACGCGAAAAGTGATAGGGGAGGTGAAGGAAACAAGCGTTCCAGCCAAGTTCGTTGAAGCGCTCTGCGCAACGGCGATATCCGGCGCGACTGGTAGACATGAGCGCGTGCAGCAGCAACACCGTGGGCGCGCGGATGCCTTGCGCGCACTGGAAGAATTCCGCGTGAGCAACATTGTTTGCCGCAAAATGTGTCCTAATCGGGCTGTTCCACGCCATTGTCGCGTGTCCGTTTACAAGCGTCTTCGCAAGATCCGGTTCATGCGTCGCGGCGTAATATTGCTGCGGAGTGAGCCCTTCGCATTCTGCTACGTAACGCACCATCTCCTCGCGGCTGCGACCATTCAGTCGGTGCCGAGTATGAAGCAAGTTGAACGATCCGCAGATGAGCGAATCGATTGTACCTGAAGCAAGACGCTGCAACCGAGCGTTGGAAATTGTAGGGCAACCGCTTCGGTTGCCAGTGCTGGGCGGGGCAGGCGAAGCGCCCGCCCTACAATATTTTATTCGTTCCCGCGGCGGATGCGGCAGATCATCAGTCGTGAGCCGAAATTTTTCGCGTAATTCCGCGTATAGATTTTTGAATGCGGCCGCCAATTCGGATTCGATCCGCTCGCGCGCGTCCGTTTTTTGCAGCTCTGGAAAATGTGAGATCGGATTCCCGAAGGCGATCCAGATCGGCGTCCGCCGAAATGGCAGCCACTGTCTTTTTGAATAGAGACGATCGCTGCCCAGGATCACGCACGGCAAAATCGGAACGCCAGCGATTTGCGCGAGTGTCGATGCGCCTGGCCGGAGGGGCGCGCCTTCCAGCAGCGAACGCGTTCCATCACGAATGCCGCCCTCTGGAAATAATCCAACGACGCGTCCGCTCTTCAGCCGCCCGATTGCAGTGCGAATCGTTTTGAGGTCAGCACGATCTCGCTCCGCGGGGAATGCATCGATCGCGCGCAAAAGAAATCCCAGCACCGGGGAGCGAAAGAATTCCGCCATCGTCATCCAATCAATTTTCCGCCGCACGGCCAGGGATATGAGAAACGGATCGAAATGACTGATATGATTCGCCGCCAGCAAAAATCCGCCGGTGCGATTTGCATTCTCGCGTCCGATTACACGAATATGTGCGACACAGCCAGACGGTAATTTCACCAACAGTTGTCCAGCTCGATAAGATGCCGTTTTGATTTCCACCTTTTGAGTGTTTCGCTGCTTTCGTGCGATCGGAAAGCTATTTTTTCCGGCTGATTCCTTTTTTTAACGTGGTATGATAGTTGGCAGTTCCCACTGGAGTGTTGGGTAAGAGGCTATGAAACCGAGGAGTCCTTCCACGGGCGGGAAGGGGCAATTCCCGCAGACGGACTATTTTCTCCATTCCGGTTTCAGTCAATGGCATGGAGGGAATTTCTGGCCTTACGACGGCGAGGATCGATCGCGATTCAGGAGTTTCTATAATTTAGGACGCGAATATCGGATCGAAGCGGCGCGAGAACGTGCCAAGGAGATGGCAGTGTTTGCTCTGATTGTCCTGACTTCGGCGTGGCCGGTGCTCTACATGATCGTCACCGTTGTGAAATTGTTGAGCAAAGGCCGCCCGCAGTAGTTAGTTCTCTGCACCCGCAATTGCGACGCGTTTATTGCTGCTTCGGCTAGAGAAATTCGTCGCGATATTCCGGCGTCTCTTCCGGAACAAGACCGAGCCGGCTGCTGTTTTCGGTCACCACGCGCGGGATTAGGAAGTTCAGGAGATAATCTTCGCCACCGGCCTTGGTGCCGCCGCCGCTCATTTTGAATCCGCCAAAGGGATGGCGTCCGACAATCGCGCCCGTGCATGAGCGATTGATATAGACGTTTCCCGCCTCCAGTTGCGCTTTGACCCGCTCGATGTTGGCTGGACTACGCGAGAAAAAGCCGCCGGTCAACGCGTAATCAGTGCCGTTGGCCACTTCAAGCGCGTCGTCCAAGTCGCGTACTTTTAACACGCTCAGCACAGGGCCAAAAATTTCTTCGCGGGCGATGCGCATGTCTGGTTTTACGTCAGTAAAAATCGTGGGTGGGATGAAATAACCCTGCGATGGGATTTCCTTTGCCTGATAGGCAAGCGTCGCCTCCTTTTTACCGATCTCGATGTATTCCAGAATGCGCCGGTAAGCCGCCTCATCGATCACGGGGCCGACCATGATCCCCGGTTCTTCAGGATTGCCGACGCGCAGACTGGCCGCGGCAGGAATTAAACGCTCCATCACGCGGTCGTAATTTTCTTCCAGAAGAATCAGACGCGAGAGCGCTGAACATTTTTGGCCCTGATAACCGAATGCGGAATAGATGGAATAGCCGACCGCTTCGCCGAGATCGGCATCGGCATCTACGATCATCGCGTTCTTGCCGCCCATTTCGCAAATCACATGTTTGAGCTCGCGCTGACCAGGCCGTGTCACACCTGCCGATTGCCAGATTCTTAAGCCAACTTCGCGCGAACCGGTGAACGCGATAAGATCGACATCTTTATGATCGACCAGGTGCGCGCCGATAACGGAGCCGTGTCCGGAGAGAAAATTCAAAACACCCGGCGGAACGCCCGCTTCTTCGAAGACCTGCATGAGCATGGCGCCGCAGACGATCGATTGCTCGGATGGTTTCATGATCACGGTGTTGCCGGTTACGACTGCAGCCGACGCCATTCCGCAAAGAATCGCGATGGGAAAATTCCACGGCGCAATCACGAACGCGACACCGCGTGGCCAGTAGTGGTGATAACTTTCCTCGCCGGGAACCTGCTGCGTGAGCTTGGGACGTCCCAAGCGGCGTATCTCATGCGCATAGAAGCGGCAGAAATCGATCGCCTCACCGATGTCTGCATCTGCTTCGTTCCACGGTTTGCCTACTTCGAAGACTTCAACTACTGAGAGTTCATAGCGCCGGCGCCCCAGGATCTCCGCAGCGCGCTCCAGCAAGCGCGCTCGCTCTTCAAAAGGCGTCCGACTCCATTTGCCAAATGCTGCGCGCGCAGCTTTGACGGCACGTTCGGCTTCGGGAATTCCTGCTTCCGATCCGTAACCGACAATCTCGTTCGGAGCGCTCGGGTTCACTGAAGGCGTCAGCTCATCGGTCCAGATTTTTTCACCGCCGATCACGAGTGAGTACTTTTCGCCAAAGCGTTTGCGCACGTCGCGCAGCGCGCTCTGCATTTTCTCCTGGCTGTCTTTGTAAGCGAAATTCACAAGCGGCGAGTTTCGGTAAACATCGCCGAGCGCAATGTCAAGCGAAGCGCCATTTTTGCGATGTTGATCTTGCGTTCTAACTACACTTGCTAATTCCAGCGGGTTCGCTCCGTCTGGCTTTACCAATTCTGTGGGATCGCGGAGCAATTCTTCGGCTGAAACGTTCTCAGCAAATTTTGCGCGCAGAAATCCTTCATTCGACGTGTTCTCGAGCAGGCGTCGAACCAGATACGCCATGCCGGGAAGCAGCTCGCCGACCGGGCAATATTCGCGGACGCGATAACCCATTTGCACCAGTGCCCGCTTGATTGGCCCGGCCATCCCATAGAGCAGTTGAAACTCAAAGCGGCTGCGATCGATCCCGAGCTCGTGCGCGAGCGCCTGTGCGTGTGCGATGCTGCGAACATTGTGGGACCCGAACGCAGCGGTGACGATGGATTCATTTTCGAAAAGCACGCGCGTGAGTGCCTCGAAATTCGCGTCGCTCTCGGGCTTCTGAGGAAAGACTGGAGAATGTGATCCGTTCTGGCGTGATTTCGTTGTTTCGTAATCCCAGTATGCGCCTTTCACCAAGCGGACTGCGAACCGCGTCCCGCGGGCGCGGCCCCACTCGATCAGGTCGCGCAAATCGGCTTCTGAATCCCGCAAATACGCCTGGATGACGATCCCAGCATGCGGCCAATCTCTAAACTCCTCTTCGGTGAAAATGGTTTTGAACAGTTCAAGAGTGATATTTTTGTGCGCGTAACTCTCCATGTCGAAATTGATAAAAGCCCCGAGCTCGCGCGCGCGGCGCAGGAGCGGTCGCAACTTGGGTGCCAGATGGGCAATTGCATCGGTCGGATCGGCCGGACTGATTTGCGAATAGAGCGCAGAAATTTTGATTGACAGATTTACAATCGGGAAGAACTCCGAATTCTTGCCTAACGGATCGGTCCAGTTTTTCGTTTCGCGCGCGAGTTTCTCCAGTAAATCCAAGTAACGCGCCGCATATTCATCCGCCTGTGCTTCGCTAACGACGCCTTCTCCCAAAAGATCGACGGTAAATCCAATTTTTTGCGCGTGGCGCTTGCGCAACGTCACCATTACGTCGTCCGGATTTCTTCCGGCGATAAACTGGCGCGCCATTCCCGAAACATTCCAGCGCAGGATCCGTCCGCTCATCCATGGAACGATGCGCGCCAGGCGAACGCCGACGCCGACTAGCGGCCCAAAGCCGTCATCGGAGAAGTAATCGTCGAGATGCTCAACAATCTCCCTTGAGCGACGCAGCGAGGGTAGGACATCGACGAAGCGAAAGAGTTGCGCCTTGAACCGCTCGTCCCGCATCGAGAGCGCCATCAGTCGCTGATAAAATCCGGCCTTGCTGAAAAGTGGCTCCGGATGCTTATCGACCAGCTCGAAAACGCGCTTGCCGCGCCGCTCAATTTCCCTTTGGAGCGCCGTCATTTACGAAATTAGTCTGCCCCTGTGGGTTAGGCAAAACCGAAGCAGGCCACCTTCCCGGGCATGAAATAATTTTGCTCGCGGACACACTCATTTGGGGCCTCATGGCCGAAATAAAAATGAAACTGCTGCACGCAATTTAGGGGAGCAAGTGGAGAGAGATTTGCCTGGCAGACTTCGGAGGCCCAGGGCTCGAACTGTCAGGCAATTTCTTGTGTGCTGATTGATCCGGCGCAAAAACTCACGTAGCAAACAGACGAGATGATTGTAGAGCGCCATGAATTTTCGAGCGACAACGTCGCATCGATTTGCCCGGAGGCCTGGGCCGCATTGCAGGAAGCGAATGCCGATTACGCGCCGTCCTATGGCGAGGACCGCTGGACCGCGCGCGTGTGCGATCGGATCCGTGAAATCTTCGAGACCGACTGCGATGTTTATTTTGTTTTCACCGGCACGGCGGCGAACGCGCTGGCGCTCGCGCAGCTATGCAAGTCGTTCCGGAGCGTGATTTGTCACCAGCATGCTCACATTCAGACCGACGAATGCGGCGCGCCTGAATTTTTCACCGGAGGATCAAAACTGCTTTTGGTCGGCGGCGCCGATGGCAAGATCGACATCGGTCACCTGGGAACGCTGCTGGCCCGCCAGAACGAGTTGCATTCGCATAAGCCGGGCGCGATCAGCATTTCACAAGCGACGGAGTTTGGGACCGTTTACAGGCGCGACGAAATTGCGGCGGTTGCCGACCTGGCGCGCCGGCACCAACTGTTTCTCCACATGGACGGCGCGCGTTTCGCCAATGCAATCGCGTCGCTTAACTGCGCGCCCAAATCGATCACATGGGAGGCGGGGGTCGATGTTCTCTGTTTTGGCGGGACAAAAAATGGAGCGGCGGGCGGCGAGTTGGTGATTTTTTTCGATAAGAAAATCTCACGCGAATTTGATTACAAAGCGAAACAAGCCGGGCAGCTTGGATCGAAGATGCGTTTTCTGGCTGCGCAGTGGCTAGGGCTTTTGACCGGCGACGCCTGGCTGCGAAACGCGCAGCACGCCAACGATGCCGCGCGGCGGCTTGCGAGCCGTTTGCGGAAGGAAGCAGGGATCGCGAGCGTATTTCCAGTCGAGGCAAACGCAGTGTTTGTGTCGATGGATGAGCGACTCGCCAGTGGTCTCCACGGGCGCGGCTGGCGTTTTTATAGATTTATCGAGCCCGACGTTTATCGTCTGATGTGTTCCTGGGCCACCACTGAAAGGGACATCTCCGATTTCGTTGGTGACGTTAGCTCAATATCATTGAACGAATAGCGAACAGAAGGCATCTGTATGAAGACGAGAATGAAAGCTATTGTGCGAGTGCTGATGTTTGTGTCGGTCCTCCTTGCCGGATGCCGGGCGACCCAAGATGTCGCTACTACGTCTTACCATGTCACTCGTGGCGCTGCGGTAGGCTCTTATAAAGTGGCTCGGGCCGTTGCGGTCGAGTCATATCGTGTTGCCAGCGCGCCGGTTCATTATGCCACGCGAAAAGGTACCGGCGAACCAACAATGGTTGGAACGACAGAGGCAACGCCGTCGGATGTCACCCAGCCTGGCCAACCAATGTCGCCAGGGACGGCTTCAGCACCGCGCACGACGCGCAAGGAGACAGCGCAGTCCTCTACGAAGGCCGGGTCGTCCCGCCCTTCCGCCTCACAGGACAATTTCCCCACTGCGAAATCGGTACCCGGTAAATCGGGCTACGTGTTCAGCCCGTTCGACGCCGAAGGAAGATACGTCGATGTCAGCGGCTTTGCGCCGGGCACCAAGGTAAAAGATCCGTGGACCGATAAGATTTTTATTGTTCCATAGACCGCGGCGCTTCTGTAGCCGTCGCCCTGTGGGCGACGTGGCCCACTGATTGCCGCAGAGGCAAGCCGATGTTACCTGATCATATGAGAGTGCCATCGCGATTTGCGGCCTGCTGGATGCTTTGCTGGTCGATCATCGCTTTTGCGCCGCACGGCCTCGGCCAGGAGTATCAAGGGAGACAACTCGTTAAGGCGGAGCTTCTGGCCGACACGAACGCAGTTGTTCCCGGCAAACCGTTTACTGTCGGTTTGCTGCTGCGAATGGCACCAGCCTGGCATACTTACTGGAAATTTTCTGGCGACGCTGGCCTTCCCAGTGAATTGAATTGGAAGCTGCCACCTGGGTGGAAAATCGGTGAGGTTCAGTGGCCGATTCCCCTGAAAACAATCGATCCGGGAGACATTCAAACTTACGGATATGAAAGCGAAGTCCTGCTCATGCAGGAAATCACGCCGCCGACCAACCTTGAGAGTTCCCCGGTAAAACTTTCCGCCGACGCAAGTTGGCTGGTCTGCGAGAGAATCTGCATCCCTGGCGGCACAACATTGCAGTTGGAATTGCCAGTATCGACAACCAGCCAGCCAGCGAACACGGAACTCTTTACGCGGTATCGGCGTTTGTTGCCGCAAAACTGGCCTGGGGCGAAAGTGGCGACAGCCGATTGGGATCGGGTTGGATCGGATCTTCGCCTTAAACTCAACAGCGAGACCCTGGCAAATTATCCGGCAGTCGATTTTTTCCCGTTGCCGGAGCAGAGCACCGTTCTCGGCCATCCAAGAATCGAATCACGGAACAAAAATGAAATTATCTTTCGCATTCCGATTGAGTCGTCGGAGAAGAAGTTGTCGTCCATGGCAGGTCTTATCGTCTTTTCCCATCAGCCAAATGGGGAGGACCGTGCGGCGTGGCGGCTTACAACTCCGTCAGCTGTTTCGGCGGCTCGCCCGGCGCCGGTTCGGGGAGTTTTCACTTTTTTACTCTTCGGTTTTATCGGCGGCATCATTTTAAATTTGATGCCATGCGTGTTGCCGGTGATTTCGCTGAAGATTTTTGGATTCATCCAACAGGCGGGCCAGAGCCGGCAGAAAATCTTCCGGAGCGGAGTCGCGTTCACGATTGGGATTTTCGCGTGGTTCATCGCGCTTGCGCTGCTCCTGATTGCACTCAAGTCCGCCGGGCGCGATGTCACCTGGGGAGGATTTCAATTTACCAATGCGTATTTCGTTCTCACGCTGAGCGTGATTGTTCTCGTGTTCGCCCTGAATCTTTTTGGTGTGTTCGAAATTTCATTGCCTCAAAGCATGACCCGCGGTCTGCTTTCGACGACCGAGCGCAAAGACGACCTCGGTTCATTTTTCCAAGGGGTGTTCGCCACCGTGCTGGCCACGCCGTGCACCGCGCCGTTTCTTGGCACCGCGCTAGGCTTCGCGTTTTCGCAGTCGCCTGCAATCATACTGTCGATGTTCGTGGCCATCGCCGCCGGGATGAGCGCACCGTATTTGCTCCTGAGCGGGCAACCTGCCTGGCTGCGGTTTCTGCCAAGGCCTGGCCCGTGGATGCTGCATGTGAAGCAGTTCATGGGCTTTCTGCTGCTGGCGACGCTGCTGTTTCTTCTTTACGTGCTGGGCGCCCAACGCGGTCTGGAAGGGGCGATCTGGGCGAGCTGTTTTCTCCTGATGATCAGTGTCGCGTGTTGGATGAAAGGCGCGTTCGTTGTGCCAACCGCATCAACGGTGAAGCGAAGTATCACGCTCGTGCTTATGCTCGCGCTCGTTCTCGTGAGCGGCATTTATTTCATCGGGGACAAATTTCACTCCGCGAATATTGCCTCCGCTGATTCGCGACTCCGGGGCGACTGGCAGGCGTTCACGCCTGACCGGTTGCAAGGAGAACTGGAGCAAGGCCGTTCTGTCTTTGTCGATTTCACCGCCGCCTGGTGTCTCACCTGCAAATTCAACGAAGCCAGTGTGCTTGAGAGTACCGAGGTGCGAGAGGCGTTCCAACGTCATGGCATCGTGAAAATGAAAGCCGATTGGACCAACGGCGATCCGGTGATCACGAAGTTATTGCAGCACTTTGGCCGGCCAGGTGTGCCTCTCTATGTGCTTTATCCCGGGAAAAACGAAGAACCAATCGTCCTTCCGGAACTGCTCACCAAAAGCATGATCTTGGAGAAGCTCGAAACCAGCGCGCGCAGGGTCGCTTCGCAATAAGCTTGGTGGAATGCCTCGGATTTTTGTGAGCAGCGTGGTGAATGCGCCGGCGGAGAAAGTGTGGGCGGTGATCCGACGATTCGATGCGGTCGCGGATTGGCTTCCGTTTGTAAAATCGAGCCCGATTGAAGATGGCGGCGATCCAACCCGGGTTGGATGCGTCCGTGTTTTAACCCAGACAGATGGAGAGATATTTCGCGAAGTTCTGGTCGCGCTTTCAGACGCAGAACGTTCCTACTCCTATACGTTCGTCAGCTCGCCAGTTCCGGTGCGCAACCACCAGACTACGCTTCGTGTGTTGCCGATTACAGATGGCAACCGTTCATATGTTGAATGGTCTTCGAGATTTGAGATCGACCCGGAATACGAAGCGCAGCTCGTCGATTTGATGAATCAAAATTTTCTCGCCGGGCTTCGCAATCTGGCAGAGAAATTCAGCCGGAATCGAGCTGCGTCGCCTTGAAATCCCTGCGGCCTATTGTCATTGTGTTACTTACGAGAACTTTGAACCAATTAACAACTACGCTTTCTAATCAATCTATGAAAATGAAAATAACTTTGACCATTGTCACATCATTGATCGCCGCCGTAGCCTATGCCTTCGATCCGCCTGCCGTGGGCAGCGCCGCGCCGGATTTTTCGCTCTCCGACGCAAAAGGCCAGACGCACTCGCTTTCGCAATACAAGGGCAAATACGTCGTGCTCGAGTGGTTCAATCCGGAATGCCCGTTCGTGAAGAAGCATTACGGCGGCGGCAACATGCAAAAGTTGCAGGACGAATATACGAGCAAAGGGATTGTCTGGCTGACCATCAATTCCAATGCGCCGGGCACCCAGGGTAATCTGACCCCGGAGGAGGCGGAAAAGATTACAACTGCATGGAAGACGCATCAGACCGCGTTGCTACTCGATCCCGAAGGCAACGCGGGGCGCGCGTACGGCGCCAAGAACACGCCTGATATGGTGATCATCAATCCAGAGGGAAAAATCGCCTACGAAGGAGCAATCGACAGCAAAGCAACGCCGAATCCGGCGGATATTCCCAGTTCTACGAACTATGTTAAGGCGGCGTTGGATGAGTCCCTGGCAGGCAAACCCGTCACGACACCACAAACAAAGCCGTACGGCTGCCACGTCACATACAAATCGTCATAGAGCGACATTGTTGCTTGTAAGGTTTCGAAGCGGCGGTCAATGTGACCGCCGCTTTTGTTTGCCGAGCATGCAGTTCAGCCTCGCCCCGGCGAGAGCCGCAGTATCAATCGCACGACAGGCATCGGCATCAGTCGAGTCAGGAACATTGCAAGCTTCATTGCAAATCCAGGAATCACAAGCGGCCGGTCTGCTTCCAGTGCTGCCAGCGCCTCGCGCACGACTTGTGCGACCGGAACTTGGAGAAAGTTAGGGCCTGGGCCGGGCTTGACCTCCCGGCTCGGACGGCTGGCAACTTCTTGAAATTCCGTATGCACGGGACCCGGGCACACAGCACATACGCTTACGCCTGCTCGCCGGAGTTCGGCCCGCAGCGCTTCGGAGAAACTTGTCACATACGCTTTGGTGGCGGCGTAAACGGCGTCGCCAGGGATGGGAAGAAAACCGGCCGACGAGCTGACGTTTAGTATGCCGCCGCGCCGGTTCGCGATCATTTGCGGAAGCAAACTGCGAGTCAGCGACGTGAGCGCGACCATGTTTACGAGTGCCATTTGCTCATTTCGCATTGGATCGCTCGTGGCAAACGGCCCGAGATCGCCGAGCCCGGCATTATTGATCAAAAGATCAACATCGACCTTATCACGCGCGAGCGAATCGACCAGCAATTCGATCTGCGCTTTGTCGGCAAGATCGACAACGCGAACGTGGACCTCCAGGTTTGGATTTCGGTTCAGCAATTCGTCGCGTAAATCGGCTAGACGTTCGCTTCGTCGCGCGACCAGAACAATTGAGCGCGCGCGGTTCGCGACTTGTCGCGCAAATTCGGGGCCGATGCCCGAGGAAGCGCCCGTGATTAGCGCGCTGCAACCGTCAAGTTTCATCGTGGGGAAACGGGGAAGTTGTCTATTTTCTGTAATGCGGTGAGCTCGCGTTTTGTGAGCATCCGCCAATGCCCGCGTGGCAAATCGGCAAGCCTAAGATTTCCGACACGAACGCGAAGAAGATTTTTGACGCGGTACCCAACGGCTTCGAACATGCGGCGAATTTGCCGATTAATTCCCTGTCGAAGAACAACGCGCAATTTAGTGGTCGTGACCGGGCGGAGTTGCGTGATCCGCGCTCGCTGGCCATCGAGAAAAATTCCCCGCAGCAATTTGGACGCTAGCGCTGGGTCCCACGACCGATCCAGCGTCACCTCGTATTCCTTATCGGTCTTATAACGCGGATGGGTAAGCCGCTGCGCAAGTTCGCCATCATTTGTGAGAAGAAGCAAACCTTCAGTTTGCGCGTCCAGACGTCCGATGTTGAAAAGCGGGGAAAATTTTTGTGGAAGCAGATCAAACACAGTGTCTCGCGCCTGCTCATCTTTTCGGGTCGAAACAAATCCCGGAGGTTTGTGCAGCATGATCGTAAGCGGCGGAGCGACGCGAACAAGTTTGCCATCGACCTTGACGTGGTCATGCGCGCTGGGCTGTGCGCTGAAGTTTGTGCAGACTTTACCGTTGATGGTGACGCGACTCGCCGCGATCAACTCATCACAATGTCGGCGCGATCCGACGCCAGCGGCTGCGAGAAAACGGTTGAGGCGCATCGTGGTTGAGGCGTTGAGCAGTTGAAAGGTTGAGGAGGGATCACTGCCTGCCTGCTCAACCACTCAACTTCTCAACCATTCAACCGGCTTAAACGTCCGGCTTCGTTTTCGGCAGGCCGATGACTTTGCTGCCTTGCTTCCACTGACCGCGCTTCTTCAGAAGCTCGACACGTTCGAAGCGTTTCAGCACATTGCGCCTTGCGGCTATGGTGCTCGCCCCTTTTAAACTGCGATGTTGCGACATGTGATTCAGTTAAAACGTTAAAAGAGTTACAAAGTATAATGGGAGAATAAGCCCCAAAGGTAATCCAGCGTCCGAATTTTTCAAACGGCCGGACGCCGTCGCATGTTGTCTTTGTACCTCCTGTAACCGCCTAACCGTTGCTCACAATTGATTGCTGAGCACCAGGTACGTCCCCGATGACGAGACCTGATGATAAACGTGAAAGCGACTGGTCAATAGCTGTTTCCAGTAATCCGCCCGGCTTTGCTCCACTATAAGATAAACCGCATCGGGTTGATCCCATTTCTTTAGGACCGCGTCTTCATTCAAGAAAATATCGACTGGGGGCATGCCGAGCGGCGCCGCTCTCTGGCGGTTTTGATTAACAAGAAAGAACTTCCGGTTCAGATAAAAAATAAGGCTACTGCTTTCGTCGAGCGACCCTTCAAAAATCGTATCGCCGCCTGCGTCGATGCGCGGATTCAGAAATCGCGCTACATCGGCGAGTGAGAAATAGGGCGCGGCCCGCGCGACACCCTCCATCATACTGAGCCCGCATGGAACCATCGACGCAGCCAGAGCGACGGCAGCAAGTTTCGTGCGCCGTTTGAACATAAGGTAAAGCGCCACCAGCGAGAAAACCACGAGCGAGGTACCGGTAATCGCAACCAATGGCCGTAATGCCAGCCAGGCTGACATGGGCATGTCGTGTAATGCCTTCCAAGCCGTCCAGCGCGCGTCCATTGTACCCCAGTTTCCGTTCACAACGCGCGCGGCATCGGCGAGGAAGAACGCCGCCGCTCCACTCATGGCACCGGCGAGACCCACCGCAGTTGTACCCACGACGCGCAACCCCTCAGGCATCCGATCCCATGCAACGGCTCCCCAGAGTGCAAACGCGCCCCACATGCTCATCGAATAATAATCCTGCCGTTGTCCCAAAAAGAGCAACGGGACAAAAACGACGCCCATCCAGCAAAGCGGCAGCGCATCGGCGAAATTGATCTCATGCGGCCGCATCACGCGACGCCAGGCGAAAATCGCGCCGGGCAGGAGCGCGATCGACCAGGGGAACCACCACGCCAGATGCATCGCCACAAATTGATAGTCAGTCACGCCAAGGTAATCACGCAGTTCGTCGGAAAGTCCCCATAGATGTCCCACCCATTCCCGTGTGATGAGGTAATGAAAGTAATCTGGGAATTTCCATTCCGCCCAAACGTGCCAGGGTGCCACGATTAAAAGAAAGATCGCCAAATATTCCCATCGCAAAAGCGCGCGATATCGCAGGCGCGCTTCGCGATAAAACATCGACAGCAAAAGAAAAACCGCCGCCGGGTAAACAACTCCGAGTAAACCTTTGGTCAGGCAAGCGAAGGCCGAGCAGATCCAGAAGCCACCGAACCACGCCCGCCGATGACGCCGGCGCTGATAACCGCACAACCCGCAGAAAATCGCGCCCGCGATAAATGCGCCGACGAGCGGTTCGGGCATGACAATGCGGGCGAGCAAAAATGTACCGCAGCAGCTGAGATACATGAGACCGGCAATGAAGCCGCGCCAGTAATCCGTGAGCTTTTCCCCAATCAAAAAAATCAGGGCAACCGAAGCGACCACCGCCAGCGCACCGGGGAGCCGCGCAGCGGCAGCGTTTGTGCCGAAGAACTTGAACGAAACAATAATCAGCCAATAGAGCAACGGCGGTTTTTGCAGACGCGGGATACCGTCGTTCGTTGGGAGGAGCCATTGATGGCTCTCGACCATCTCGCGGGCCGCTCCGGCATATTGTCCCTCGGTCTGGCTGTACAGGTCGCCCGTGCCAATCGTCGCCATGTGCAACAGCGCCGCTGAGGCAATTAGAATCGCAAACAGCGCGTGCCGCGTGGGCGGCGGAGGCAGCGCCGGCGGCTCGAGCAGAGTTTCTTCCAGGCTTAAGCTGCGGACGCCTGCGGTCATTGAGCAGATTCCTCTCCAGAAATTCTGGTCCGGCATTCGTCTATAGCGTAATCGGCCGAGTGCTCGTTCCGATATTTCTGCCAATGTTCAGGCAAGCGCAGCAATTTTCCCGTGGGCATTTCGATCAGCGCGAGCATCTGACGACATAGGACAATCAACGTGTTGTCATCTGGTCGTGTGATCCGAAATGCGCACCAGAACCGCGCGCGTTCCACCTGATCGAGCCACCCATCAATCACCAGCTGGTCGCCGAGTTTGGCTGCGCGGCGATAATCAATCTCAGTGCGCACCACTACAGGATACGTTTGCTTCTCGGCCATTTCTGCGAGGACGAGGCCGAGTTCCTCGGCGAGATGTGTGCGCGCGATCTCGATGAAACGGAGATAAGCGATATTAGAGACGACGCCTCCGCAATCGGTGTCAAAAAACATCACCTGTACTTCTGTGCGGATTTGCGGTGGGGCCATTTCGGGACTTCAAATTTCAAATTTGAGATTTCGACTCCGCATCTTGTTGCATTGTAAAACGCAAAAGGATGATTCGATGACTTCGTAGGTCATACTCGCGAGTGTCAGATTTGAAATCTGAAATTTCAAATTTGAAATCTCTTGGTAAGGATCGACAGCACTGCATCGGCCACTTCCTGAGTGCTCACCGTTTTCATGCAGCGAAAATCAATTGGGCATTCACGGAGAAAACAGGGGCTGCATTCGACGTGATGACGCAGGATGATGTGACCATTGCCGAGCGGCCCAGTCAGGCGCGGCTCGGTGGAACCAAAAATGGCGACTACCGGCACGCCCAGCAATGCCGCAAGATGCATCGTGCCGGTATCGTTGGTGAGCAGTAAACAGCATTCGCGCAGCTTGTTAATAAGTTCATCCAGCGTAGTCTGGCCGATCCGATTCACGCAACGATCGTCGAGCGCAGCTGCGATCTGATCCCCTATGGCGGCGTCCTTCTTCGTTCCGAACAAAACCCATTGCACCGATGATTGTGCGCTAATCTTTGCGGCCACCTCGGCGAATCGCTCCGGGAGCCATCGTTTGGCTGGGCCGTAATCTGCACCCGGACAAATGCCGATCTTCAGCGGTTGATCGGCGACCGTAATTTGGGTGTTGTGTGTTTGAAGTTCGGAGTTTGACGTCTCCGCTCCGCATTCACGCGCGATACGAAGAAAGCGGAGCGAATGATGCTCCGGCGGAACTGGTTTTCGGGGCTCAGGCACGGTTTGGTTCAGCAGCCATCTTCTCCGGTGTCCGTGATAACCGACCCTGCGTGGAATTCCGCTTAGCCAGGATTCAAGACCAACACGCAGCGAATTTGGGAAGAGTATCGCGGCATCAAAATGCGCTCGTTGCCGGATCGACCGTACAGACCGCAGGAGCGAACGACTTGATATTGGAATAATCGCGTCCACTTCAGAAGCGAGCTTCCACATCGGCGCGATCTTGGTTGGCGCAGCGATTGTGACTTGAGCGTCAGGACGGCCATTCTTGATCGCGCGGACTGCTTGCACGCTCATCACGGCGTCCCCGAGCCAGTTGCTTGAACGAATGAGAATCCGAAATGGCTTCAGTGGTTGTGGTGAAATCTGGTCTGGCAGATAGATCCCGCGCTTGTACTGGGAGAGGAGAAAATGCGGCTGGGGCGTCTTCCACCGATTATGCACCCAAAACCAATCTTCCGGTGCGTGCCGGATTTGTTGTTCGATGACTTCATTTATCTTGAATGTAAGCGCCCGAACAGATGCCTCTGCAGTATCAAAGCGCTCGGTAAACACCATGCGCCATCGTGCGAAGCCGTCCGTGTAAACTCCGGCAGCGACTAGCGCGGCCCTGGTGCGTTTGGCCAGCAGAGCAGCCAGAAGCGAAGTGGAAGCTAGTCTTCCAAAAAATGGCGTCCAAACGCCATGGTCGCCCGCGTGTTGGTCGCACAGAACACCAACACCCCCTCTGGAACGAAGTAGTTCAATCACCGGTTGAAAGCCGTCTTTCCGGTCAAAGAGTTCCAATCCCGTGCGACTGCGGGTGCGCCGCACGTGCGTGTCGATAAAGCGATTGCCGAGTCTTTGATAGACACTGGCGTTCCGCACGTAGCCAACGAACTTCGGCATCAACTGGGCAAACAGTTCCCAGATCCCGAGATGGCTCAGCACCAGCACGACGGGTACGCCGGCGCGAAATCGGCTGTCCATCGCCTCGATGTTTTCGACCCTAACCCGCCGCAGGATTTTCTCCGGCGGCATTTGCATGAGTTTTGCGCTGCAGAGCAAATTAGCGCCCAACCGCCGAAAATGCCGGCGCACAAGCCGACGCAGTTCGCGCGGCGACTTTTCATTGGCAAACGCAATCGCGACATTGCGTTCTGCCAGGCGCCGATATTTCCCTGAAACGAGCCACGCGCAAGACCCGAGGATTTGCCCAACGGCAAAGAGCAACCGCAATGGCAGCGCGTCGGCGATGGCCGACCCCGCGCGATAAAGGAGATAAACGACAAAATCGAGCATTGCGGGACCGCCGGTATCGCAGTGTGGCGCGGCAGGGTAGATTTGCCTGAGGCTTGCTTCAACCAATATAATGTGTGCTGTATCGCCGCCCGTGGATATGGTGCATCATCACCGTCAGCCGATCCCCACGCACTATTTGTTTCCCTCCACCGCGGGGTTAATTAAAACGCCCATTATACTGAAAATCTTTCTCGTGAACGCGCCGATTTCTCGCTAGGCAAGTAAACGCTTTCGAAAAGACCGACATGAACAAGAGCGAAACAAATTTGTGGCTGGGCGTGAGCGAGGCGGCACGAAATGCATTGACTCCGCGCAATTATAAATTGGACTCTTTGCCGCAACGAGTCGCACGTTCAGGTATTCCTGCCGGCGAACTGGCAAAGGCAGACCGATCGACGCCGGAGATAAAGCGCGCTTGGATCCCCGGCGTGGAAATTTTCTCTCGTACAATCCATTCCCAGCGTCATCGCGGAGTTTTCGGTGAATTTGTCCGTCGTCACGAGGGAGTTCTTGCGAAAATCGGATTTTGGCCGAGGCAATGGTCGGCCGCGCGCATGTTTGCACCCAGCGCCAAGGGATTTCATGTGCATCCACCGAGTATTCCGTCCGATACGACCGCCGAGAAATGGCTGCGACGTTTGTTCATACGCGGGCCAGAAAATTATTCGATGCGTCGTTACGATGACGAACAGTGGGACGTCATGTTTTTTCTCCAGGGACGCGTGGAGATGATTTTGTGCGATGTGCGTGCCGGTTTTTCCAAGCGCGTTATGCGTTTCTTCATCGATGGCGACAATCATCAGAGCAGCAACAATGTGGGAGTGGTCGTTCCACCCGGGGTGGCGCACGCCATTCGCGTAGAAGGATCGGAAGACGTGATCATGGTTTACGGAACAAGCACCATTTTTCATCCGGAATTTGAGGGGCGCATAGCGAGCGAGATCGAGACCGCGCCGATGCCGGAAGCCTGGCAGAAGTTCTTAGATCAATCAGGAAAATAGGAAAGAGGAAATGTTTTTCGGATTTCCTGCTCTGCTGCTTTCCTGATTCAATTTCGGCGGATGAAGCGAAGCTTCGATCCAGCTGTCCTGGAAATGATGGACCGACCGCAGCCGGTCTCGGCCGAGTTGGAGAGCGACTTGGAACGTATCCGGCAACTCAATCGCTGGTTCGGCAGCTATCGTCTTGTCTTGAGCTTTATGCGCCGTTGGATTAAGCACGGTGCTCCTACCCGCATCGTCGATCTTGCTACAGGTTCCGGCGATATTCCGCGATTAATCACCGATTACGCCCGGAGAATTGGCGTGCAGGTCGAGATCGATGCTGTTGATCGACAACCCGCGACTCTCGAAATCGCCAGGAAGTTGAGCGCCGGCTACCCGGAAATTTCCTGTCACGAAGCCAATATTCTCGAATGGCATTCTGTCGAATGCTATGACATTGTGCTTTGCACGCTTGCGCTTCATCATTTCAGCGACGAAGACGCCGTAAGTTTGTTGCGACGATCTCGCGAACTGTCTCGGAGATTTGTTCTGGTGTCGGACTTGCGGCGCGGGTTTTTCCTCCAAGCCGGCGTTTATCTTTTGACCGCGCTGATTTTTCGCGAGCCGATGACGCGCTACGACGCCCGACTCTCTGCGGTTCGCGCATTTTCATCTTCCGAAATGCGCGATCTCGCGCAGCGTGCCGGCTGGACAGATTTTGGACACAAAAAATTTCGATTCGCGCGGCAGGCGATTTGGCTGGAATGAAATTTACCCAGTGCCCATGCCCCTCGTTTCAGTAGTTCTCGAAATGCCTTGAAAGTCCGTCTTCGAAGGGTAATGGACTGAACTACCAAATACACAAGCATTTATGCCGCTTCTGAAACCCGATCCCACGTTTTATCCTTCGCCACGGCTGGCAATGCAGGCGCCTCCGGAAAAAAATGCGTTCGTCGCCGCGCTGAATCCGCCAGGGAGCAAACTCAACGACGCGTTGTTGGTTGTGGATGTTGACCCCGAGTCGCCTACGTACAGCCAGCGCGTGGGCGAAGTAATGATGCCAAAGTTTGGCGATGAACTGCATCATTTTGGTTGGAACGCGTGCAGCTCGGCGCTCTGCCCGTATGCGCCGCACCCGCACGTTGAGCGGCGCTATCTGGTTGTGCCCGGGATCCGGTCATCACGCATTCACATCATCGACACGAAGCCCGACCCGCGAAAGCCGAAGATCGTCAAAGTAATCGAACCGGAGGAAGTTTTTGCGCGCACGAATTATTCACGTCCGCATACGATTCACTGTGGGCCCGAGGGCATTTACGTCAGCGCGCTCGGAGCGCCGAATGGCGACGGCCCGGGCGGCATTTTCATGCTCGATTGCGAGACGTTTGAGATTCTGGGTCAGTGGGAAATGGACCGGGGTCCCCAATTTTTTCAATACGATTTCTGGTGGCATCTTGGGTTCGACACGCTGCTTAGCAGCGAATGGGGGACGCCGAACATGATTGAAAACGGCGTGCAACCCGATCTGCTCCTCGGCGGCAAATATGGGCATCAGATGCACGTTTGGGATTTGCGCCGCCGCTGCCATTTGCAGGCGCTCGATTTGGGCAAGGAACAACAGATGGTCCTCGAGATGCGCCCTGCGCATGACCCGAGGAAAGCGTACGGTTTCGTTAGCGTCGTCGTTTCTGTTAAGGATTTGTCCGCCTCGATTTGGCTGTGGCATCGTGGCAATGGCGCGTGGGGTCTCAAAAAGGTGATCGAAATTCCGGCCGAACCTGCCGACCCGGAGAAGTTACCGCCGCTGCTGAAGGATTTTAAGGCCGTGCCGCCACTCGTGACAGACATTAATTTATCGCTCGACGACAAATTCCTTTACGTTTCCTGCTGGGGGACAGGCGAGTTTTTGCAGTACGACGTGTCGGATCCGTTCAATCCAAAGAAGACCGGCTCAGTGCGCATTGGTGGCATTGCCAATCGCACACCGCACCCGAGGAAACCAGATCAGCCGCTCGCCGGCGGTCCGCAAATGGTGGAAGTAAGCCGCGATGGCAAACGAATCTATTTCACCAACTCACTTTACGCCGCGTGGGACGAGCAATTCTATCCTGACGGTGTGGCTAGTTGGATGGTGAAACTTGATGCCGGTCGTGACGGCGGCATCACGTTTGACGAAAACTTTTTCGTGGAAAGCAGCGATTACCGAGTGCATCAAGTTCGCCTCGAAGGGGGCGATTCCTCGAGCGATTCATTTTGTTTTCCGTGAGCGGGCTCTGGCCGTGGCTGGCGGTCTTTGGGCTGGGTCTTTTTCACGGGATCAATCCCGCGATGGGATGGTTGTTCGCTGTGGCGCTCGGGCTGCAGGAGCAAAAACGCGCAGCGGTCCTCCGTGCGCTGCCGCCGATGGTGCTGGGGCATGCGCTTTCCATCGGGATCATCATCGCCGCGGTGCTTGTGGCTCGCGTCAACCTGGCGTATCGCGCTCTAAAAATTGCCGCTGCCGCGATTCTGTTTGCTTTCGGCTTGTATCGTCTGTTCCGGTCGCGTCACCCCAACTGGGTCGGGATGCGAGTCGGGTTTGGCGATTTGACGCTTTGGTCCTTCATCATGGCATCAGCGCACGGCGCAGGGTTGATGCTCGTCCCGTTCTTTTTGGGATCGCCGGCTGCGCACGACCTGCATCACCACGGCAGTGCGTTCGCGAATTTTAGCGCGCCTTCTCTGCTTGCGGCTTCGGTCGCAGTTCACACGTTGGGATATCTTCTAATGACTGCGCTGGTCGCTATCTTGGTTTACGAAAAACTTGGGGTCGGCATGTTGCGCCGCGCCTGGTTCAACATCGATTTCGCCTGGATGCTTGCGTTGATGATCACCGGCGCATTTATCCTGCTCTTTTGATTGGGCGGGCGCTGGACCTTACCGATTTTCTCGATTCGCACACTGGACGCGGTTGGATAAAGCTGGCGCTATGAAGATTCTGACAACAATCGCGGAGGCGCAGGCACAGCCGCATGAAAAGCGGCGCGTGCTCGTCCCGACCATGGGCGCGCTGCATAAGGCGCACGGCGAGTTGATTCGCGTCGCGCGTAAACATGCTGGCCAGGATGGCGAGGTCGCAGTCAGTATCTTTGTGAATCTGCTCCAGTTTGAACCGGGAAGCGATTACGAGCGATATCCGCGCCCTGAAGAAACGGATGAAGAATTTTGTCGAAAGGCCGGTGTCGATTTCCTGTTCCGTCCCAACGCAGCGGAAATGTATGCCGACGACCGCTCGGTATTTGTTGAAGAATCCTCTCTTTCGAAGGCGCTTGAGGGTAAGTCGCGGCCCGGACATTTTCGCGGGGTTTGCACCGTGGTCGCGAAGTTGTTTAATATTCTTGCGCCTGACGCGGCGGTGTTTGGCGAGAAGGATTTTCAGCAACTGGCGATCGTTCGCCGCATGGCGCGCGATCTTAACTTTAACATCGATATCATCGCCGTACCTACGGTGCGTGAAGAAGACGGACTGGCATTGAGTTCGCGCAATCAGTATTTGAATGTAGAAGAAAGGAAACAGGTAACCGTTTTACACAAAGCATTGTGTGCCGTGGCGAGTGCCGGCGCAAAATCTGCCGGAGAGATCGTTGCTCTTGCGCGAAAGGTGATCAACGAAGCACCGCTCGCGCGGATCGATTATGTTGAGCTTGTCGATGCGGAAACGTTGCGGCCGGTCGAAATGGCTGGACCCAACTCGGTGCTCGTGTTGGCGGTGTTCTTCGGCAAGACTCGTTTGATCGACAATATTCGGTTGGGATGAAGGAATACGATTTCGCGATAATCGGCAGCGGCATCGCCGGTCTCAGTTTTGCATTGAAAGCGGCCAGGCACGGATCGGTCGCCGTCATTACGAAACGTAAAGGTGCCGACACAAATACCGCCTGGGCGCAGGGCGGAATTGCATGCGTGACCAGCGATGAAGATTCATTCGAGCTGCACGTACGCGATACGCTCGAGGCCGGTGCCGGTCTGTGTGACGAAGTGATCGTGCGCACGGTTGTAACCGAAGGCCCGGAGCGCATCCGAGAGCTGGCAGAGCTCGGCGTGCAGTTCGATCAGCGCGAGGCCTCTGGCCATCGTGAGCCTGATCTGGGCAAAGAGGGCGGTCACTCGAAGCGGCGGGTGTTGCATGTGCGAGACGGGACCGGGAAGGAAATCGAGGAAACATTGCTGCGTGAGCTAGCGAAGCGATCAAATGTCGAACTTTGGGAAAATCACATGGCGGTGGATTTAATCACCGCCGCCAAGCTCGGTTTCGCAACCGAAGACCGTTGTCTTGGGGTCTATGTTCTGGATGAAAAAACCGGTGACGTAGAAACTATCCGGTCGGATCGGACCGTGCTTGCGACCGGCGGTTGCGGCAAAGTTTATTTGTATACGACAAACCCAGACATCGCGACTGGCGACGGCGTGGCGATGGCATGGCGCGCAGGCGTGGAGATTGCGAACATGGAGTTCATCCAGTTTCATCCTACCTGTCTCTTTCATGTTGAGGCGAAATCATTTCTCATTTCCGAAGCAGTGCGCGGTGAAGGCGGTATTTTGCGCAACGATCGCGGCGAAGATTTCATGAAGCGCTACGATTCGCGTGGGTCGCTTGCGCCGCGCGACATCGTGGCGCGTGCCATCGACGCGGAGATCAAGCGCTCAGGGGCGAAATGTGTATTCTTGGACATCACACATAAGCCGCCGGAATTCATTCGCGAGCGTTTTCCGCACATTTACCAGACGTGTCTGCGGCTCGGCATCGACATGTCGAAGCAGGCTATCCCCGTCGTGCCAGCAGCGCATTATCAATGCGGCGGAATTAAGACGGACGTGAATGGCGCGACCAGTTTGCCCGGGTTATATGCAATTGGCGAGGTCGCCTGCACGGGCATGCACGGAGCGAATCGGCTTGCGAGCAACTCACTGCTGGAAGGCTTGGTGGTGGCGCATCGCGCCGCGACGGCCGCTGTGCAGACCCGACCAGCTCGAAAACAAAAAATCCCCTTGCCTGAATGGCAATCGGGAAGTGTCCAGGACGTAGATGAACTTGTCGTCATCTATCACAATTGGGACGAAATTAGACGTCTGATGTGGGATTACGTAGGAATCGTGCGTACCGATAAGCGGCTGCAGCGGGCAAGCGCGCGGCTGCGAAATCTCCAGCGCGAAATCCGCGAGTTCTATTGGAACTTCAAAGTGTCGGTTGACCTGCTCGAGCTGCGTAATCTCGCGGCGGTGGCGGCCTTGATTGTCGATTCGGCCCTGTGTCGGAAAGAAAGCCGCGGCCTCCATTACACGCTCGACTATCCAGAGGCGAATGATCGACAATTCAAACGCGACACATTGCTCAATCGCGGTTGAGCCAGATCAAGAGAGGGGCATCGCGCCGCAAATGGAGCATACACGCGGCGCTCCGCATTCGGGAAGCAGGAAAATTCGGCTTGCCTGACCGCCCGAAATCGGATAGAAGGTGGCGGCGGTTGTAATGAGGAGACTTCTTGCGGTCTGTCTGAGTCTGGCGGTCTTTGTCGTCCTAAAACTTTTCGGGGACGAACAATCCACTTCCCCATACGCGACCGCGGCAGATTTCGCCAAGTACGCGATGAAACTGCGGGAGCAGGCATTGCTGAAGGTGGAACCGCAAGTCTTCATCCCAACCAGTTCCCGTCCGGCGATCCAGCGTTACCCGTGGAAAACGAATATCGTGACGACCGTCTTTTGGGTTGGAGAACAAGCCGGAGGCAATAATCCGGTTCCCAACTATAAAAGCGCGTGGGATTTTAATTGGACGGCGAATTACGGCGGAACGGATAATCCTGATCCAAGCGCGCGGCGCAATTACATCCCCGTGGCGTTTATACCAAAGTTGAATCCCTTCTACTATGCGCTGCCGTACAACGATGTTACGCATGGCCAGTTCAAGCCGGAAGCACCGCTAGTGATTCCCTGGTTTAAACAAGCTTATTCGGGTTCGGGAGAGTCGGTGTGCCGGCACCGCTGGATCGCCATTCGCAAAGGCAATCGCACTTGTTATGCGCAATGGGAAGATTGCGGTCCATTTCGCACAGACCATTTTCAATATGTCTTTGGAAATGAGCGGCCCAAGCCGAATCTAAACCATGGTGCCGGGCTGGATGTTTCCCCGGCTGTGCGTGATTACTTGGGACTCGCGCCGACCGACGTGACGGATTGGCAATTTATCGAAGTGCGTGACGTGCCTCCCGGGCCGTGGCGAAGCTATGGCGAAAATAATCACTTTGTTGTTGCGCGTAGCAAGAGCGAGCAGCGGATGGCTGACGGAAGCGTTAGCACCGCGAAGAAGTAGACGTCTTGCCGCTCTAACGGCAATCCTAGCCGCTTGGAGAAGATGTTGAAGGAGGAGCGAGCGAAGGCGTAGGAGTGGCTTTTGTGAGTGCGCTTCCGCCGGGCTGTGGACTTGGATGAGGAGCTTGCGGCACGGCCATTCGAATCAGTTCCGATACGGTGACGAATTTAAAACCCCTGGCCTCGAGCGCATCTAGAGTAGAGGGCATTGCTTCGATCGTCCCCGGGTGAATGTCGTGAGATAACACGATCGAACCGGGTTGCGTCTCCTTGAGAATGCGCCTGCGAACCACAGCCGGGTCGGGCCGTTTCCAGTCAAGCGGATCAACCTCCCAGAGAATGATCTGATAGCCGAATTCATCGTGAATCCAGTGCTTTTCCCGGTCTGTGATCGATCCGTAGGGTGGCCGCATTAATGTAGGACGCTTGCCGGTCGCGTTTTTGATTGCATCATCGGTTCGCTGTAGTTGGTTGCGAACGCTCTCGGCCGACATCTTGCCGAAGTTAGGATGCGACCAACTGTGATTGCCAATTTCATGCCCTTCTTGAGCAGCCCGTGCAACGATTTCAGGATGTTCCGCAACATTTTCACCGATGACGAAGAACGTTGCCTTGATGTGGCGCGCTGCGAGTAAATCGAGCAGTTTTGGGGTAAGGGTCGCGCTTGGGCCATCGTCAAAGGTCATTGCGATGTAGGGACCATCCGTATGAACGGAATTGAACACGATATTCTGCTCCGTCGGAGCTTTGCGTCCGCCCTTTTCTGGCGTTTGCGGCGGATTTTTCGGGTCCGCTGCAACAGTGCGCGTCGCCACCAGCACAACAACGCAAAGGGAGTACAAACGGAGAAACATTAGCGCGAAGATCGTGGATGAATCGCGTGTATCTAGCAGAGGTCGCCAGCTACGCAAGGCGTGGCACGAGTGAACTCACAACGACTTTTCGCGTTTCCCAGAAAAGCGGAGCCGTTCAACCTTTGCGCAATTTCTCCAGTTGCGCGATAAGGTCCGCGCCGCGCAGGTAGCCCTCGTATTCCCAAAGTTTTTGCCCATTGCCATCGAGAACGATGAGCGTGGGAAATCCGTGCACGTTATATTGGCGTGCCATCTCAAGGTTTTGCTTTTGCAATTCAGCGGTTTGCGCCTGCGCCCGAGGACCGCCGGGCCGCGGAAAGTCGAGTTCTATTAGCACCAGATTTTTGCCGGCATAATCTTTGAAATCAGACTGAGAGAAGACATCCTGGTCCAATCGAATGCACCAGCCGCACCAGTCGGAACCGGTGAAATTAAGCAGCAATAGTTTGTGGCTGGCTTTGGCCTCCTCCTGGGCTTTGTGGTAATCGTCCAGCCAGCCGGACGCGGCGGCGCTGCCAGTCGGCGCATGGAACAGAAAGCAGGCTGCAACGGCAAAGAGAATGAAACGATGCTTTTTCACACCGTCACCTTGAACTAGACCACGCCCGCGCGCAAGCCCGGCAAACAACCGTCCGCGCGGCAGCGATCTGTTATCCATCTCCGCAGATAGCCCGGCGGGGAAACGCCGGGCTATAAACGGCATTGTCGATCTAACGCAGATGCTTCGAAACGAGCTTGGTCATCTCGAACATGCTCACTTGGCTCTTGCCATTAAACACCGGCCGCAGTGAGTCGTCAGCGTTGATCATAGTTCGTTTCTTTTTGTCCTGCAGACCGCGCCTCTTGATGTAGTTCCAAAGCTTTTTGGTGAGCTCAGAACGTGGCAGCGGCGTTGACCCAACAACGGCAGAAAGCTTGTCGTCAGGCTGGACCGGTCTCATAAAGGCGGGATTCGGTTTGCGTTTGGAAGTTTTCTTTTTGGTTTTCGGCATGGACGCTGATTAGCGTTTCGCTCGGAAGAGAGCAACATTAAATTTTGAATAAACAAAAATTTTTTTTAGGCGGTTCGGCGCACCGCCAAAGCCGCCACGTCATCCGGCAACGCCTCTTCGGCCTTGGATGGTGCTGTCTCCGCCAATATTCGCCCAAGGAGGGCCTCGGCGCTGGGCGCAGAGTGATCGAGTATTTTCTCGAGGAATTGTGTACTCAGACTGGACTCTTTGCCTTTCCTTGAACCGAACAAACCGTCCGTGTAGAGGAGGAAAGTGTCGCCCGGTTTTAGATTGACAATCGTTTCTGTAAGTTCTGGACATTTCACGAGGCCTAACGGCGGCGCGACAGAAGCGATCGTCTCGGTGGCTCCGGTGCGACGTGCGATCAAGAGAGGAGGATGCCCGGCGCCGACGATACTCGCGCGTCCGGTCGATGGATCGACTGCGACGCACATCGCTGTCATAAAGGAGCGGCCGCCAAAAATGCTGCGAAAATCGTTGTTCACCGCTTCCATTACGCTGGCTGGTGTGTCGTGTTCCGCGCTGCCGTGGTGAAAAAGAAGTTTTGCCAGGGTCGTGAGCAGCGCCGCAGCGGCGCCGTGACCGGTGCCATCGGCGATCCAGAATAAAATCCTGCCATCCTTCATTCGTAGCCACCCATAGATATCGCCGCCGACCTGGATTACCGGGCGATAACAAGTCGCAACCTCCCAACCAAGCAGCGCTGGCGGTTTTTGCGGAATCAACGATTGCTGCGTTAGACGCGCAGCTGCCAAATCGCGCTCAAGATCACGGCGCCAGTTCTCCAGTTCGTCATTCTGCCGCTCTAATTGCCGCCGCATAGAGCGGAGGCGAAGCTGAGTCTCGATTCGCGCTCGCAACACCGCGGCATTGACCGGCTTGGTCACAAAATCATCCGCGCCAGCGCGCAGACAAGATACCTCGCTCTCTTCACTTCCGTGCGCGGTCAACATAATGACGGGAATTTGCGCGACTGCTGGATTGTGGTCCGATCGGAGGCGTGTTAACACTTCCGCGCCGTTTAGCCCTGGCATATCGAAATCAAGCAGCAGCAGCGAGGGCGGCCTGGCATGAATTATCTCTAGCGCTTCGGACCCGTCTTTACAGACGCCACACTTGTAACCACCAGCCGTGAGCAATTGCGCAAGCAACCTGCGACTCAAGGCATCGTCGTCCACCACCAAAATCTCTGCATGGGAACCGTGCGACATCTCATCTTTGGATTCGGATGAAAGGCGTCAGGTCATTGTATTTGTACCGCTCTTTCTAAAACGCCGCGCAGGTTGAAGAAAAAGTGATTTAATGATTGGCAACGAGTCTGACTCCGGATACGATTGCGACAGTATTTCCGTTTATGAAATTTTCATTGTTGCTCGCTCTCCTCGCGGCATTCCTGCTCGCCTCGTGCGCTGAAGAGCCACCGCCGCCACCCGCTCGCCATAGGACGGCGAATTATCCTCCCACCCAGACGGGAGAATACCCGCCGCCGCAACAGCCGTTCAATCCGAACGGACCAGTTCAACCCACGGGTACGCCGCCAGCCGAAACCGCAGCAACTTCACCGCCTCCCACCGCCGCGCCGACAAAGATTGCTAAGGGAGATTATCCGTATGGAATTCCTGTCCCTGGCAAACCGCACCTGGTGGAAAGCCCTTATTCGCCCGGCAAATATATCGACGTGGAAGGATTCCCTCCGGGAACCGAAGTGAAGGATCCTTATACGGACAAGATCTTTCTTGTACCGTAACCGCGTGCCGCCCCTGATAGTTTAGCGGGTTTCTCCGATGCTGGATGCTAAATACTGGATGCTGGATTAGCGCCGCTGATTTTTCATCGAGGATCTAGCATCAAGTATCCAGTATCGCTTTTTCATTTTCTATGGAGTTACGAGTAAAACGGGCGCCTCGAATCGATTTGGAAATTACTGTCCCGGGCGACAAAAGCATTTCGCATCGCGCGGTAATCATCGCAGCTCTCTCGAATGGGGTGTGCACTCTGCAGGGATTTCTCCCGAGTGAAGATTGCATGCACACGGTAAACGCGATGCGCGCTTTGGGTATCAAGATCGAGCAGCCCGAGCCGACCACGTTAATCGTTCACGGGAAAAAGCGGGTCCTTACCGCACCTAAAAACGAGATTAATTGCGGCAACTCCGGTACGGCCATGCGGCTCCTGGCCGGCTTGCTGGCGGGACAAACATTTGAAAGTCGCCTCGTCGCGGATGCGGGACTGTCGCGACGCCCGATGGATCGCGTGATCGCGCCGCTCTGTGAGATGGGCGCGAGCATCGTTGCTGAAGGGCCGGACCAAAGAGCGCCGTTGCGCGTCAGCGGCGGTTCGTTGCGTGGGATTCATTATCGCCCGTCTGTGGCAAGCGCACAGGTCAAAGGTGCGTTGCTGCTGGCGGGTCTTTTTGCCAGGGGCAAAACCACCGTCGAAGAGCCGTTACCGACACGCAACCACATGGAAAAAATGTTCAATTATTTCCTGGTGCGGACTGCAACTGAAGAAGCTGGCAGCGTCACTGTATTCGGTGACCAAGTGCCCGAGTCGCGCGACTTTGCCATTCCCGGCGACATTTCTTCCGCAGCCTTTTGGCTGGTTGCTGCCGCGGCACAACGAAGGGGACATCTGCTTATCCGCGACGTTGGTTTAAACGATACACGAACCGCGTTGCTTGGCGTCTTGCTCCGCATGGGTGCGCAGGTGCGCGAGGCTGTTGAAGATGTCGATCAGCTTGAACCGCGCGGAATTGTCGAAGTCACTGGTTTTCCGCTTAAAGGAACCGTTATCCAAGGCAAGGAGGTACCACGGCTTATTGACGAACTACCGATTTTGTCTGTTGCAGGGGCTTTGGCAAACGGCAGGACGGTTATTCGGCAGGCAGAAGAATTACGCGTTAAAGAAACGGATCGCATTGCAGCAATCGCGCACAATTTGCGCACCATGGGCACCCAAGTAGCAGAGTTGAATGATGGCCTCGAAATTTCTGGGCCGGCACCCCTGCACGGTGCGCAGGTGGCGAGCTTCGGCGATCATCGCATCGCAATGGCGTTTGCCATAGCGGGTCTTTTCGCTGAAGGCGAAACCGTTGTTCAGGACGCTGAATGCATTCGTGAGTCTTATCCGGGATTTGAAGCGATGCTTGAAGAGTTCACGAATCCGAAACGAATGCAGGTCAGCACCCCAGTGATTGGTTCACTCACTCCGACGGCGCCCGAGCAAGCCTAGGCGAGTGCCATACGACACGTACGACGCAAGTGACCCATGGGATTGCGCATTTCTCAGCGAGATTTCCATCGGGTAGTTGCCATTGATGGTCCGGCTGCCTCTGGAAAAAGCACTGTCGCGCGAGAGCTTGCCCGGCGGCTCGGCTTTATCTACGTGAACTCGGGAGCCGTTTATCGAGCGATCACGTGGTACCTCCTGGAAAAAGGTATCAATGCAGAAGACAGCAACCGCATCGCCCAGGCTCTCGAGTTAGCAGCTATTACCTGCTGCATTCAGGACAGCGATTCGCGCCTCCTGGTCGATAAGGTCGATCCCACGGACCATTTGCGCGATGATCGTGTGAACGAAAGCGTTTCGCGCGTTAGCAGGTTGCCTCTTGTCCGCAGGATTGTTGGGCAGAAGCTGCATGAGCGTGCGCGGAGCGACGACTTAGTCGTGGAAGGACGGGACATTGGTTCCGTGGTTTTCCCCAAGACCCCTTACAAATTTTATGTTGATGCTTCGCCTGAGGTGCGCCTGCGGCGTCGTGCCGCGCAAGGAGAACGCGACGAAATCACGCTGCGCGATCACGCCGATTTTTCGCGGTCTGTTTCACCGCTGGTTATTGCGGAAGACGCATACGTGATCGATACGTCGCATCTTACGATCGAGGCAGTCGTCAACAAAATCGTCGCACGGCTTAAGCAAATGGGTCTGCGGATTTAGAGATTTAAAGAGAAATCGCTAAATCACTGAATCGCTCAGTCGTTAAATGAATTTCTATTACTGGGTTGGCTATCACTTTTCCCGTCTGGTCGGCCGATTGTTTTTTCATTTTCGTGTAGTCCATCGAGAGCGCATGATCCAGAGCGGGCCGGTGATCCTCGCCATGAACCACCAAAGTTATCTCGACCCGCCTCTTGCAGGGACTACTTGCGATCGCGCGATATACTTTCTGGCCCGGCGAACACTCTTGGAGGCGTCGCTGCTCGGCTGGCTCTTGCCAAAGCTGAATGTGATCCCAGTTAACCAAGAAGGCGTGGATCGTACCGCTATTAAGGCATTGATTCGTATTCTAAAGGCGGGGAACGGGGTACTGGTTTTCCCGGAAGGCTCTCGCACGCTGGACGGTAAGTTGCAGCCAGCCGAGGCCGGATTGGGCCTCGTGATTGCAAAAACGCTCGCGCCGGTAGTGCCGATGCGGATCTTTGGCGCGCACGAAGCCATGCCGCGCCGCGGTGGTGGTTTGCACGTTGTGCCAATTACCATCGTGATCGGAGAACCGATCTTTTTTACGGCAGCCGATCTTTCCACGCCGGGAAAAAATCTCTACGGGCGACTAAGCGAGCGCGTTATGGATGCAATCGCGGCCTTGCGCTTGTAAGGTCGACTTCGATACTAAGGCGTGAATTCACGCGAACCACCCCAGGAAAAATCGCGACCATCCCAGGTCTCAACGAGCGCTGTTGTGATGATGCTCATCATCATTGGCACACTGGCCTTATTGGCCCCCTTCGCCAATGTCCAGCGTTTTCGGCATGGGCAGGTAGAGACAGTTGTGGTCAGGCCGGCAACTACGCCAGCGCCGCAGGCGCGTTAAGTTTCGTTTGACTAATCGTTGGCCCTCCGTTTTCTTCGTCAAAATTACGGAAACCGAATATAATTTATTCCTGATATGAAAAAAATTTTTGTCCTTTCGGTGCTCATCCCGTTTGCGATGATTTGCTCCTGCCAAAAACAAGGTTTGGCGGCTGAACAGCAGCTTGCTCAACGGAAAGCGGAGCTGGACGCACGCGAGAAAGCGTTAGATGAAAGAGAGAAAGCATTGGCGGTAAGAGAAAAAGCCGCAGCGAGCGCCCGCATGATTCCCTCTGATCTTCAGTCGCGAAGGCAGGTTCGCGACGCCGAGCAGGTGAAAGCAGAAAGAGAGAGGAGATTACAAGAGCTCCCCCCAGACTTGCAGGGTCTGATCGCCGACCCCTCACAGGGGCGAGATGAAAACGACACCAGAATGCAAGAACGACTCGCCCAACGACAGCGTAGGATGGAAGAATTCGAAAAAGCGAGGATGGCTCATGCAGCAAAACCTGTTGGGGCGGAGGCGACGTCGCCAACTCCATCTCCTGCGATAGAGGCTGCTTCGCCGTCTCCGTCGCCTACGCCTGAGTAAATTCGAGTTGGTACTTACGCGCCTGGGTCAAAACTGGCCGCCAAGTTTGCACGGTGCCCTGCAAGCTCGCGAGCATACTGGAGCGTGTCGATAGAATCGACGTTCTTGTCGCGCCGGATAGCTTTGATTCTCGGGAAACGCAGTGCCAGTCCACTGGCGTGACGCGTGCTGGCTGGATTGAATTGAAGGCAACCTCGAGCACGACATCCGGTTTCACTGTACGATACCGGCCGTGATCGACGAGTGTGTTCTTTTTGAAGTGCTCGGTTAATTCCACAATCTCCCCATCGGTCAAGCCGCTGTAAGCTTTGCCAATCGTCAAAAGGTCGCCAGTCTCTTCATCGCGCACCGCAAAGGTGTAATCGCTCAGGACATTGTTGCGCTTGCCATGGCCGAGCTCCGCCGCGACAACCACCACATCCAGCGTTGCCAGCTCCTTCTTGAGCTTGAACCAAAACATCCCGCGGGTTCCGGGTAAATAAAAGCTTTCCGGGTCTTTGATCATCAGACCTTCATTCAAGCGCCGGCGAGCCTGTTGAAACGTTTGTTCGATCTCGGCGGCAGAATGGGCGACGATCACCCTCGCAATTTGAAATTGTGAAGGTAAACGCAGGCCGCCGAGGTGTCTTCGCCGCTCGCGCAACGGGGTTCTTAGCAACGACCGCCCGTTTAGCCAAAGAATATCAAAGATGACAAATGCGACCGGCACGTCCGCTACCGCGCGCGCGAATAGATCCGTGCCGTAGCTTGTGCGGCCGAGCCGCCTTTGCAGATCGAAAAAGGTGAGTCTGCGACCTTCCTGGAAAGCGATAATTTCGCCGTCGATAATTAGCTCTTCCTGGAAGTTCCTGGCTTGATCGGCCAACTCGGGAAATTGACCGGTGATCCGCCGCAAATCACGCGAGAAAATTTCAACGCGTTGTGCGGTGCGATGAAGCTGCGCGCGGATACCATCGAATTTGTCTTCCAAAAAAATGGTAGCGGGCGGTGCTGACACCGATTCGCAATCGGCGTCTGTTGTGCTGACAAACCGTTCCCACACGGCTTCGGCAGTCGGCTGAGGAGTCGCAAGCATGCACTTGATCGGACGAAAGAGCGACAGCTCGGCCCTGTGCAGTTCCTTTCGGGAAGCGAGCAGCGCGGTCCGGCCGATGTCGCCTGACAACATGTTGGCCTCTCTTACCTGCTCGAGGGGAACATCAAACGCCTTCGCAATCGCTTCCTCCACCAACCCCTCGCGCAATCCGATGCGCAGGTCGCCGGTCAAGATTTTGACGATGTACTGACCTTCGCGCGCGGACAAGGTGAACAAGCGATTTTGCAGCAGTTTCGCCTTGGCGTTGGGGCCGCGCGCGAGATGCAGGTTTTGGAACAACTCGCGCGATTCACGGATACTGAATGGCTGCGGTGCTGTTCGCCCATCCAGAATTTCGAACGCACTTATGCCAGCGTCCCCGTGGGCGCTGGCGATGCGATGAACTTCCGTGTCGTCGATGTTGGCGGCGGCTTGCAGCGCCCGGAAGATTACTGCCCAGCCAACCTGCAGTGTGCGCAGATCATTTTGGGCAAACGCTCTTCCCGTAAAGTAGAGGGTTGCGATCGGCAGTTGCTCGCTCGTCAGGCCTCGGAGGTAATCGGCAAGCAGTCGAATTTTCTCGAGCTTTGCCGGAGTCGCAGCGATCGCTTCACCAATATTTGCAAACGCGAGAAATTCGGAATCAGGAGCGCACTGGCGCCAGGCGCCTGCGTGAGCGGCTGTAGGGGCTCGCGATGAGGTTGTCGCGACGAGCCCGCGAGGGTGCGTTCGCGCGCCGGAATGCAACGGGAACTCCATTTGATTTTCCTCGCTCAATGCCCAGGCTTCGACGCCGCGCGTGCGAAGATCACTGGCGAATTCAGCGGCGAAACCATGGAGCGTAAACACTAGCCGTGGCCGTACCAGTTCCACGTAACGAATCAAATCATCATAATCTGCGTGATCCGATAGAGGAAATGCGGCATCGACCCCGTAGCGATAGACCGCATTTGGATCGACCGCCCAACCGCTGATCATTGCCACGCGTCTATGCGGGATTCTCTCCAGCATCTGCGAATGATTTGCGCTCGGTGGGCAGATCAGAACTTTTCCTGCAACATCATTCGCATTGTACCGCATGTACTTGCAAAACGATTGGCCGAACTGCTCGTAGATGCGTGTCATCTGATAAACCGAGCCGTGGAGCATGGGCGTCAGGTCCGCTCCATCAAGCGAGCACAGTATCTCCTGAGCTTTGCCTAACGAGTAGCCCAGGAGCACGGGCACTTGGCCGGCTTCGATTGTTTCGCGACAGAAAGCGACTATTTGGTCAATGACTTGCTGCGTTGACGGAAATCGATAGCGCGGCAGGCCGAATGTGGTCTCCATTATGAGTGTATCGGCGTGGCGCCAGTGCGCCTGCTCGGCGGATTTTCCGGGACGCAGTTTGAAGTCCCCTGTGTAAAGAAGTGTCTCGTGGTCGGCAAAGAGGAAACATTGTGCCGAACCAAAGATATGGCCAGCTGGCAATAACATCAGATCGAGGCCATACACACCTCGTTTTTCACCAAATGGCAGAACGTGTTCAATGCGATGACCCGGCATGCGGTGTTGAAGCAAACGCGACGTCCGCTCGGAAACAATAATCTCCTCGTGAGGCGCTATGTGGTCGCTATGCGCGTGCGAAATGAAAGCGAAGCGCTTTGCATCCCACGGGTCGAGCCATAAATCCTGCCGCGGCAGATACACCCCGCGCTCATAACGAACTTCGATCATAAAAAACGCAATTTACTTTTAGATCGTGACAGTTCCATAAGACATAGGGGCGAATTGACAGATGATTCTAAAAACGGCTTTATTACACCGATGAGGCTTGTTGCTTCTCTCTTCGCTTTGAGCTCTTTGGCGATCGCCGCGCCAAGTCACGCTGCGCGTCAGCGTGTAGAACCAATGGTCGTCGAAAAAGTGACGCGGCTGCCAGTGGCGCTAAACAGCGATTTCGACTTTCGAAAAACGAAGCTTTTCCTTTTGAGTGAGAAAGCACCACAAGGAACCGGGAGCCGGCAAACGACAAGCACGTTGGGCGGAAAGTCGAATTCACCGAGCCAGAAAACTGCCACGCTTCAGGACGCTCCTATTACCTTCGAGCGCCAATACCGGATGTTTGGGGCAGTGACCGGCCTGGATCAACGCCAGCGTTACGGCAATTACTTCGATTTCTTTTGGCGAACCAAGCGACCCTCCGACGTCACTGTCCGTTTGGAGTATCGCCAGGAAAAATTACACGAACACGTCCAGGCACAGGAGATTACCTATCGAAACGCGCGTGGCACCCATAAGACCGAATTTAAGGTCATTGGCGACGATTACTTCGACGACGGGCGCGTGATTGCTTGGCGGTGCCTGTTAATCGCAAACGGCCAGATCGTGGCAGAAAACCGCTCGTTTATGTGGGAATAGTGTGGGGGCCACCCGTGTCGACCGCTTTTCTTAGTCGCGCTTGAGCGTTGCAACGGCGACCCTCCGCTTAATGCGGCCTTGGAGGAGCCGGCGCTTCGAATCAAATTTCGGGAGCTCGCGCAGTCGTGTGAGGTTTGACAGCATGCCTTTTGGACTGGTATCGTTAAGAAGTAACTGTGGATTCATCTATTCAAGTAGGTGTAAGAGGCCCGACCGTATGGGTCAAAGTGGAGGGGAAAGGTAGTTTTCTCAATAGCGGCAACCTGAAAGAGTTCGCGCGCGAGATGTTGGACCGCGGCTATCGGGAGTTTGTGATGGATCTGGCGGACTGCGCTATGATGGATTCCACGTTCATGGGAACGATGGCCAGCGTGGCGTTGCGGTTGAAGGAACTTGGCCAGGGCCATCTTCACATCGTTCATTGTAGAAATCGCAGCCAGGAGCTTCTCTCCGGCTTGGGTCTGGATCAGATATTTGATATTCATGCCAACGGAGCGCGCGCGCCTGAATATGAGGCGCTCGAGCAAACTCCTAGAGGCCGGTCGCCAGAGGCCAAAAAGAAAGAGCAGGCAGAAACGATGCTGGAGGCGCACGAGGCGCTTTGCGAGGCAGCGCCGGAAAATCTCTTTCGATTTAAGGACGTTCTCGATTTCTTAAGACAAGACCTTCATCACGAGACGCCCTTGAAGTAAGCTGGCCCTTTCATGATGTGGCCGACTCTTCTCCTCGGACTGCTTGTCGCGTCTGTTGGAGGATGGATTCTTACCACGTACCTCCAGGCGCGGCGGATTCGCACGCTGGAGCGCTCTCACGAGGAGATCCAAGTCGAGGAAACGCTCGTTTTCGATTTCCTGCACGGTCTCGGCGAAGCCTTCCGGGAGACCATTCGACCTCAGGAACTGCACCGGCTCATTGTCGAGGGTGCTACGCGCATTCTGGACGCGCACGGTGGCGCGCTTTATGTAACCGATCGCACCGGCGCGAAACTTACGGCGGCTTTTATCTCCAAGGGTTGTCCGCCCCTAGTCGATATTCCGCCGAATATTTTGCAACAAGCGGCAGCCAATCCCGTCGCGCTTGAGAGCTATTTACGGCTTCACACGGTTGTCCCTGGCGAAGGATTGATTGGGCGCATCTGGCAAACGGGGCAATCTGTTTGCCTGAACGAGTTCTCGGAAGCGCCGGAGTTGGCGAAATTGCGTGGCAGCGCTTTTGGCAGCTCGTCGGTCATGGCTGTGGCGCTCGGGTATGGAAATCAAGATCTCGGTGTGCTGGCGCTCGCCAATGGTCCGACGGGTGCGGCCTTTTCGCAGGGCGATTTCGTCGTTTTTAAATCCCTCGCTGAGCAATCTGCCTTCGCGCTCTACAACGCCATCATTTATTCGATGGCGAATGAAAAGAAACGGCTGGACCACGATCTTGAGATCGCGCGGGACATCCAGCGTATTTTGCTCCCATCAGAAGCGCCGATGATCAATGGATTTCAGATCAGCGGTATCAATGTGCCGGCCCGCCAGGTAAGCGGCGACTACTTCGATTATATCCGAGTCGATGAAGAACGGCTGGGCGTGGCAATCGCAGACGTTTCTGGCAAAGGCGTTCCGGCATCGCTCATCATGGCGATTTGCCGCAGTGTTTTGCGCGCTGAGGCGTCTCGGAACCCGTCTCCAGCGGATGTCTTGCGGAAGGTGAATCGTCAGCTTTATCCCGATATCAAGGAAGACATGTTCATCAGCATGGCCTATCTGATCCTGAATCACCAACGCAATGCCATCACCCTCGCGCGCGCGGGACACGACGCGCCGTTGCTCTACCAACAGCACTCGCAGACTGTTACGCCGGTAAAATCGCCGGGAATGGTCGTGGGAATTGACAGTGGGAGCGTGTTTGATAGGCTTACCGTTGACTTCGCCGTCTCGCTAGAGTGCAATGATTGCCTCGTCCTCTATACCGACGGTGTGACGGAAACGCTAAATACTGAGGGAGACGAGTTCGGCCTTGATCGCATGATGGAATCGGTCCGCGCCAGCGCGAACGATGGCGCGCAGGCGATTGTAAAGAAAATCATCCAGGACGTGCGCGACTTTAGCGGCTCGGCACCTCAAAATGACGACATGACGTTGATTGCCATCCGCAAAACATGAAAAAAATTCCTGTTTCTGAACAAAACGAACAAATGAAGGCACCCGCGTCGGCAAGAGCGATACCTTCACCCACCTCGTCCACGCGGGCAGCCGTTCCCGAGCAGACCGAGGCAGAAGATGCCATGGCCGGCTTGCAAGCCGATCTCGACCGGTTCCGCGATCTCGCATTGCGCAGTCAGGCTGATTTCGAAAATTATAAAAAACGCTCTGCCCGCGAAAAAGCGGAGGCGATCAAATACGCCAACAGCTCGTTGCTCGAGAGGTTAGTATCAATTATCGATAATTTTGAGCTTGGTCTCGCAGCTGCGAAAGAGCAGGGCGAACAGTCTCCCATTTATTCGGGGATGATCCTCGTCCAAAAACAACTTAACGATTTGCTGGCGGAAAATGGGCTGCAAACGATCGAGGCCGAGGGCAAAAAGTTTGATCCAAACGTGCATGAAGCAATTGCACATGAGCCGAGTGATCAAGTTCCCGAAGGGATTGTGCTGCGTCAGGCCCGTCGCGGTTATCGATTTAAAGACCGATTGCTTCGGCCTGCAAAGGTGGTCGTTTCAAGCGGACTGGGAAAATAGCGGAGGCTTCTTGCCTCGGAAGTCCCTTCAATTCCATTAGTCACAAAGATATGTAGCCATATGGCCACCACCAATAAACGTGATTACTACGAGGTGCTGGGCGTTGGACGAAGCGCCACCGATGAGGAGGTCAAACGCGCCTATCGCAAACTCGCGGTGAAGTTTCATCCGGATAAAAATCCGGACGACCCGCACGCCGAGGAAAAATTTAAGGAATTAGGCGAAGCGTACGACGTCCTCATGGACCCCGACAAACGCGCTGCCTACGATCGCTTCGGCCATGCAGCGTTTGCCCCGGGCGGCGTCGGTTTCGGCCGCGGCGTTTTCCATGATCCTTTCGATATTTTCCGTGAAGTGTTCGGCGGAGGTGCATTTGCCGGCGGAATTTTCGACACTTTTTTCGGCGGCGGGGGTGGGACACGCACAGAAGACCGACGGCGCGGAGCAGATTTGCGCTATGACATGGAAATCAAATTAGAAGAGGCGGCTTTTGGTGCGGACAAGCAGGTTGAGATCGAGAAGCCGGACACCTGCGATAAATGCCAGGGCAGCGGCGCTGAATCGGGTTCGCGCAGGATCAGCTGCCCCACTTGCGGCGGTCGTGGCCAGGTCGTCAGTTCACGTGGATTCTTTCACATTTCGCAGACATGTCCTCGGTGTCATGGCGCGGGTGAGGTAATTGAAAAGCCGTGTCAGAAATGCCGCGGCGAGGGGCGTGTGGAAAAATTGAGTCGGGTTAAGCTGAAAATTCCCGCTGGAATCAGGGAAGGCACGCGGCTGCGTTCGTTAGGCAATGGCGAGGCTGGCATCAGCGGCGGCCCGCCGGGCGACCTTTACGTCGTGATTCATATCAAGGAACACAAAATCTTTCAGCGCGAAGGCGACGATTTATATTGCGAGGTACCAATTCCATTCTCCACTGCGGCTTTGGGCGGCGAGATTGATGTGCCGACGCTGGAAGGCAAAGCGAATCTTAAAGTGCCCGCGGGCACGCAAAGCGGGCAAATGTTCAAATTGCGCGACAAAGGGATCGTGAACGTCAACGGCCGTGGTAATGGCGATTTGTTCGCCCGTCTAATTGTCGAGGTGCCGTCGCGCTTGAATGCCGAGCAACGCGACAAACTGGAGGAGTTCGCTGCGCTTTGTGGCGAGGAAAACACTCCGATGCGCAAAAGTTTCTTCGAGCGGGCAAAGGAATTTTTCAAGTAAGCGCCCCAGTTCCGTGGTTCACAATGCTGTTAAACTGATCGAGTGCCCGCGTGATGCGTGGCAGGGTCTCAAGCGGCAGATCCCCACGGAACTGAAGGCGCGTTACCTGCGCGCGCTCATCGGAGCAGGCTTCAAGCACATCGATGCTGTGAGCTTTGTTTCTCCTAAAGCCGTCCCACAAATGGCGGACAGCGAGAGGGTGTTGGAGCAAATCGATTTTCCTGACGACGTCGAAATCATCGGCATCGTGGTAAACGAAAAAGGCGCCGAGCGCGCGATCGCCACGAGATCAGTTGCCACCTTGGGTTTTCCTTACTCCATCTCCAAGACGTTTCTGCACAAAAACCAAAACCAGACACTCGAAGACAGCTACAAAATTTTGCAATCGATTAAAACAACGGCTGACAAGGCAGGGCTCGGCATGGTGGCTTACATTTCAATGGCGTTCGGAAATCCGTATGGTGATCCGTGGAACGAGGATGAAGTGTGCCAGGCAATAAAGAAACTAGCCGGCATTGGTATTCGGTCCATTTCGCTCGCTGACACCGTAGGCGTTGCTGACACTGAGGTGATTCGCCGTGTTGTCCAATCGGTAAAAAAGCAATACACCGATTGCGATATTGGTGTGCATCTTCACAGCGCGCCCGGGAAAGCCGCGGCAAAAGTGCTGACCGCTTATGATACAGGTTGCCGTCGCTTCGATTCGGCGATTGGTGGTCTTGGTGGATGCCCATTGGCGCAGGACGCGCTGGTTGGAAACATTCCTACAGAGAGCGTAATCGCAGCGCTCCAAAAGCGCGGGATAGAGCTGCCGATAAGTAAATCGCTGAGTGACGTATTGGCGTTGAACTCGCTTATCGCAGCTATCTATTCATAGGTCGTATTAGTCCCATAGGTCTCATGTACCGGTTCTATGTTTCACCGGAAAATTGGAACCCTGGCGCGCTGGCGTTAAGCGGATCGGATGCTCATCACGCGCGGGACGTACTGCGCATGAGGGTAGGGGAAAAGCTCGTTCTCTTCAACGGACAAGGACGCGAAATCACTGCGGAAGTTTCCGATTTTAGTGCCGAAGAAATCAGCCTGCGCAGATTGCATGAAGCGGAAACGCCGCCGCTGCGGTGCCGGATTGTTCTGGGACAAGCCATTCCAAAAGGGAAAAACATGGAACTGATCGTGCAGAAGGCGGTCGAGATCGGCGCAGCCGAAATTGCGCCAATCATTTCGGATCGCACCATTGTACAGGTCGATTCCGAAAGCGCCGCGCAAAAACAGTCGAAGTGGCAGCAAATCGCCATTGAAGCGGCCAAACAATGCGGTCAGAATTGGCTGCCGCGCGTGCACACGCCGAAGAAATTGGCGGAATTATTTTCTGCGGCGGCTGTAGATTCATTCGATCTTCGGCTGATCGGATCGCTCCAGCCCGATGCCCAGCACTTGAGGAAGATCCTCGCAGATTATTCGACCGAACATCAACATCGTCCTGGGAGTGTATTGATGCTTGTTGGGCCGGAAGGCGATTTCACGCCTGCCGAACTTGCGCTTGCGCGGCGACATGGGTGTCGGCCCATCACACTCGGCCCGATCATCCTGCGAGTGGAAACCGCGGCAATCTATTGCCTGAGCGTTCTCTCCTACGAACTCCTGATTTAGTCAGGCGGTTGAAACCGGGGAGGCTACTCGGCTATCGCTGCTTCGACCGCGGATTCGCTCGGACGATCGGGTGCGTGCGCAGCCCGATCCGTCGGCGCGGGTTGGATTGAGGTAATCGTAAATTGAACCGTGGCGTGCTCAGTGCTTAGAGGAACGGTCTGGCCAATTTCATGACCGAGCAGCGACTGCCCAATGGCGGTTTGATACGAAATGATGTGCCGGTCGGGGTCGCCGTCCCACGCGCCTAAAACTGTGTAGGTTTCTTCCTCCTTCGTCTCCGCGTTGCGTAGCGTGACAATTGTCCCGATGGAAACACGGGACGTGTCGGCATTCTCAAAGGAAGTCCCGCGCGCGTTGTGCAGCATTTGCTCAAGCTCGGCTTTGCGTCGCATCAGGACGCTCTGCATCTGTTTGGCCGCTTTAAATTCAAAATTCTCGCTAAGATCGCCATATGATCTGGCGAGGGCGATTTCCCTGGTGTTCTCGGGAATTTTTACTTTTACAAGTTGTTCGTATTCAGCCTTGCGCTTTTCCAGGCTGCTCCAGGAAACGATTAACGCTGCTGCCTTTTCCTGTGCTTCCACGCCTGTGATCATGCTTTCCAGTTCTGGATAAACTTTCACGATCCGCGCCAGGAGCGAGCGTTTCGTCAACTCATCGAATAGCGGGCCCAGTTGGAGCCGCCGCATCGCATCGCGCGCAAGAGCCACATCGGCGTTTTTAAACATGTCCCCAAGCAATTGCCGATCGTCGACCAGCGCACGGTGCAACTTGCTGGCGCGGCCCGGAGCGTTGTGCTTTTCCCGCTCCAGCGCGCCAAGAATCGCGCCGAGCAAATCTGGCGTAATCAGCTCGTTCCAGTCCTCGCGTTCGCTGCACAGCCAGATGAGCATCTCGCTCGTGGCTGAATGTTCGCGAACGCTCCGCTCCAGCATTTCCCGAAGCTCAGCATGCTGTCCGCCTTCACTCAAGATGCGGGCAATTTGCGCGACCATGCGGCTATGACCCAATTCCATCAAATGTAAGGCGCGCTCCGTCCAGTGCGGAGCGAGCGCCGACGGCAAGGCTTCCAAAACCCGTTTCTCTTTCGCCGCCGGCAACTTCGGCAGGATCAATATCAGGCGCTTCTCTTCCTCAAGAATTAATTTCGAAAGGGTCGAACCAACATGGGTCGAGTGGAGTGACGCGACGCGCCCGAGCAAATCGTCGCGCGCCATGATGAGCTCGAACGCCAACTCTGGATGCATTTTCTGATTGCGCGCCGCCATGTTCTCGATGGTCACGACAATCGGCTGAAGCTGTTTTTCAGGCTCCTTAAATTGCTGATAAGATTTTATGATCTGCTCGAGCGCCGCGATTTGCTCTTTCGGCTGTCGCGCTTTGTTGAAAGCGGCAATTAGCTCGTCAGCGTGCGACACCCCTTGGCTGCGTATTTGGATTGGCTCGGTCTTTTTCGCCGGGATGGAAAAAACGCCGCTCGCTTTCAACGCTTTCTTCGTCGATTCCCACCAGCGTTTCCATTCTGCTTCAGTAAAAACATCGCCCACCAGCCAGTCCGCAATTTGCTGGGTGATGGCTTTGCCCTCCAAGCTTTCCAGAATGTTTCGCACCAGCGCGACCGGATTTTCCCTGGCCAAATTTTTGATCGATACAAGGTCGGTTGCCTTGCGTGCGAGAAAATGCTCTGGCGCTAGCGGCGTAAGATTTTCCGCCGCGTACTGGACCTGCATGGGATGGGACTTCTTGCTGGCAAAATCGATTACGATCTGATTGAGGAGCAAGTTCCATTCGAGCACGCGACCGAATCCCCAACTCTTGTGCAGACAGAATGTGCCCGGCTTTAGTTTTTCCAGTTGCTCGGCGGCTTTCGAGGTGAGCTTTCCCGATTCGACAAGCTTTTGTAATTCAACGTCCATTTTTGCAGGGGAGACAATATCATCTCATGGCAGATACGCCATAACCGTGAGATAAGCGCGCAATTTGCGATTGCCGCGTGCCTCACCACATGAAAACCTCAGCACGGTGACGACGAGCATCTGGTTTTGGATTGCCTTTCACATCGGCGTCTTTACTGCAATCGGGATCGACCTCTTTGCCTCCAAGCGCCGCGGCCGGGAACTAAGCATGCGCGCCGCGGTGCAACGCACCGCGATCTGGGTGCTCGTGTCGCTGGCGTTCAATGCCCTCGTCTGGCGCATCAAAGGACCACAGCATGGCCTGGACTTTCTGACCGGCTATCTCATCGAGTATTCGCTGAGCATGGACAACATTTTTGTTTTTGTGTTGATTTTTGCGCATTTTCGCGTTCCTCCGCTCGCACAACGTCGCGTTTTGGTCTGGGGAATTGTCGGGGCACTCGTCATGCGCGGCACGATGATCCTGTGCGGTATCGCATTGGTACAACGGTTCCATTTCGTTCTCTATCTCTTCGGTCTCTTCCTGCTCGTCACAGCAGCGCGCATGTTTTTTAGAAAAGCTGCAGCGCGCGATTTCAGAGAGGGTTGGGTATTGCGAACGTGCCGTCGGGTCCTTCCGATTACGCGCGAATTCCATGCCGAGGACTTTCACGTGCGCGTGGAGGGCCGTTGGATGTTGACTCCATTGGCTTTGACCATGATCGTGATCGAGGTCACGGACCTGATCTTTGCCGTCGATTCGATCCCCGCGATCTTCGCCATTACGCGAGACCCGTTCATTGTTTATACCTCTAACATTTGCGCGATTCTCGGCTTGCGGTCGCTCTACTTTCTGTTGGCCGGATTGTTGGATCGTTTCATTTACATGAGAACAGGACTCGCATTCGTGCTCGCCTTCGTCGGAATCAAAATGATTATCGCCGACTACTTGCCCCTACCGCGGAGCCTTTCACTCGGCATCATCGTACTCATCCTCGCAGTCACCATAGGTATTTCGATGTTGAAGACGCAGAACCGGGTGGCAGCCGAAAACCGAAAATAAGTATTGCCTTTGCTGTTCGGAATCATTTAACTGGTTTCGAACGCCTATGAAAACAATCCTTGCCCTCGCAACGGTGGCTGGCCTCGCCAGCGGAGCCTTGGCCGATATTCAAGACCCCCCGGGGAATGATTACGGGCCAACGCGCAAGCTCGGTCGCGGCCTTTCGAATTTTTTCATCGCTCCGACTGACTTTTTTGTGACGGTTAACCAAGTCAACCAAACGGAAGGCAATTCCGCTGGGGCTGGTTATGGCGTTTGGCGCGGACTGGGGCGCGCGGGCGCACGACACGTAGCGGGTCTTATTGAGATCTTGACGTTTCCGTTTCCAATTTGGCACCAAGGCTATTACCCCATTCTGCCGCCGGACATCCCGTACATTCATGCCGGCTATCCGGAATTTCCGCCTGAGGTCGGTAACGAGTCGAAATACCCCTACGTGCGCGATTCGCACCAGGATTTCAATTAGCATTCGCCTCGTCGAACCTGGCGTGTTGTTCTTGAAAATTCCGACGGCCCCGCGGCGTGAGGTGTCGGCAATTGTCTAGTCGCCGACGACACTGAATCAGGCGTATTGACGTAGTTTAACGCCAGCGTAAAAGTAAACGACGAATAAAGGCGGTTGGCGATGCAATCGCGACGTTTCTCCGGGCTGCCGCTGATCGGCATCTTAGCGGTCATTTATTTCATAGTCGGGAAATTCGGTTTGATGCTGGCGTCATTGCACGCGAGTGCATCGCCGGTGTGGCCGTCGGCGGGAATCGCGCTGGCCGCAATACTCTTGTTCGGTTATCGCGTATGGCCGGCCATCTTTGTTAGTGCGTTTCTGGTGAACGTTACGACCGCGGGAAATGTGGCCACATCGTTTGCCATCGCCATCGGCAACACGTTGGAGGCGCTGGCCGGCGCATGGCTCGTAAATCAATTCGCGGGCGGCAAAGAATTCTGTGATCGTCCCCAAGGCGTCTTCAAATTCGCGCTTGGAGCAGGGATTAGCACCATCATCAGCCCTGCTTTCGGTGTGACGAGTCTTGCCCTCGCCGGCTTTGCCAATTGGACAAACTACGGCGCGATCTGGCTGACATGGTGGCTCGGTGATGCGACGGGCGATCTTGTTTTCACTCCCCTTGTTCTTCTCTGGATGGGTGCCTCAAAACGACGTTGGAATAAAAAGGAAGCTGCGGAAGTCGGCACGCTCCTCCTGTTGCTGGTGCTGCTGAGCAGTATCGTCTTTGGCGGCTGGCTTGAAATTTCGTCTCGGAATTATCCGATCGCTTTTATTTGTGGACCCATTGTGATTTGGATGGCCTTCCGATTCACTCAACGCGAAACGGCCACGGGGATTTTCATCCTGTCCGCGATCGCGGTGTGGGGAACGCTGCGTGGCTTCGGGCCGTTCGTTGAAGAAACAGAAAATCAGTCGCTGCTCGCCCTGCAATCGTGGACAGCGGTGCTGACAATTACGGCGATGGCGCTTTCCGCCGGTATGGCCGAGCGACGGCGCATTGAGGAAGAGCTTCAGCAGCAAAAGTCGGTCGTGGAAACCGCTAATCGCACCAAAGACCATTTCCTGGCCATGCTTTCGCACGAACTCCGGACGCCACTTACCCCCGTGATTTCCACATTGGAATCGCTTGAGACAGAACCAACGCAAACTCAAGACACCAAGTCAGCCCTGACCATGATCCGTCGCAACATCGAATTGGAGACACAGCTCATTGATGACTTGCTCGATTTCACGCGAATCGCCAGAGACAAAATGCAACTTCGATTCGTTCCGGTCGACGCGCATCTGGCTATCTCAAATGTCGTGGAGATTTGCCGCGCGGAGATCGAGACCAAAAAACTTCATATGGATCTCAATTTGCGGGCGAACATGCATCACGTAGCGGCAGACGCGGCAAAGTTTCAGCAGATCATCTGGAACCTGCTCAAGAACGCAGTCAAGTTCACACCGGACGATGGTGAGATCGCAATCTCTTCTTCCAATCCGTCACCAGATGTCTTGACGATCACCATGCGCGACACCGGTATTGGCATGGAACCAGAAGTCATGCAGCGCATTTTTGACCCCTTCGAACAAGGCAACCGCTCGTTTGAGCGCCGATTTGGTGGCCTGGGCCTTGGCCTCGCGATTTCAAAATCTCTCGCGCAGGCGCACGGCGGTACCCTCACTGCTCAAAGCGGTGGGCGCGATCGCGGATCGACTTTTATCTTTTTGATGCCGACTCTTTCGCCCGCTGAAGTAGCCACTGCCCCTCGCAAAGCAAGCAGTGAAGCTTCACAGCAATGTTTGAAAATTCTGCTCGTTGACGATCACCAGGACACGTGCGCCGCTCTGGAGAAATTGCTTGTCCGCCGCGGGCATATCGTGGCGGCGACTCACAATGTCCGCTCGGCCATGGAAGCGGCAGTGCGGAACAAGTTCGACCTGCTCATCAGCGATATTGCTCTGCCGGACGGAAGCGGCATGGACCTCATGATGCAACTGCGCGCGATCTCAAAAATCCCGGGGATCGCGATCAGCGGTTTTGGTAATGACGGCGATGTCGAAAGAAGTTTGCACGCAGGTTTTTCTGAACATCTGACCAAACCGATCAAGCTCGAAAATCTCGAAGCCGCCATTGAGCGTGCCCTTGCGGGGTAGTGCACACCTCTCGTGAGGTGATCCTATGCGCGTGGTCAATCTAGAAATCGAAGATATCGCTTTCGGCGGGAAAGGCGTCGGCCGCGAGAGCGGAAAAGCTGTCTTCGTTCCCTACACGATTGAAGGCGAAACAGTCTCAGCCGAGATCGTGCGCGAGAAAAAACAATTCGCCGAAGCGGAACTGGTCGAAGTTAAGGAAAGGTCGCCGCATCGCGTGGAACAACAGTGTCCTTATTTCGGCCGATGCGGAGGGTGTGCTTATCAGCATATCAGCTACGAACATCAGCTGGCGATCAAATGGCGACAGGTTCGTGAGGCTCTCCAGCGGATCGGCAAACTCAAGGATGTTCCAATGCGGCCGATCGTCCCTTCGCCTAAGCAGTATGCATATCGAAATCGCATCACTGTTCACGCGCAGGATGGGAAGATCGGTTTCTTCCGCCGCGATTCACATCGCCTGCTCGACATCGAGCATTGCCCGATTTCGCGCGAAGAAGTCAATCGTGCGCTGGCGGAATTACGCACGCGACCATACGTGCGCGATGGCCATTACACCTTGCGGGCCGGTTCCGAGCCGCGCGTTTTCGCCCAAACAAATTACGGGGTCGCGGATGCGTTGCGCGATTTGGTTGTCGATCTCATTCCACCGAATCAGGGAGTGTTGATCGACGCATATTGTGGCGCGGGATTTTTTGCGAAAGCGTTGCTCGACAAATTCGAGCTCGTGATCGGGATTGATTGGGACAAATTCGCAATCGACGCTGGAAGAGAAAACGCGACCGCGAAAGAGACGTACATTGCCGGCGATGTTGAAACTGAATTGAAAAAGATAAGGGCCGTTACCACGCTAATTGTCGATCCTCCGGCCACGGGGCTAAGCGAAGCCGGCCGCAAAGCAATTGTTGAGCTTGTGCCGCCGACGCTCATTTACGTTTCATGCAACCCGCCGACACTCGCGCGCGATTTGAGGGAATTGCAGGAGAAATTCATCATCGAGTCGGTCACGCCGCTCGACATGTTCCCGCAGACTGCCGAGATCGAAGTCGTGGCCTATTTGTCCGCGCGCGAATCGCCAGCTGAGATTCCCAGGAACTGATTACGAGACGAGGTCCGGTTCGTAAACGGGGGGGTTGGCATGTTGGGCGTCACCAGCCTCACGGGCTAGCGTCGCGCCATCTCGAGCGCGCGTTGTCAATTGATCAAGCCAGTTTGTAATCCGCGGCAAGTTTTCGAAAATGGGTTGCCTCGAGCATGAAATCGGCATTCTCGATGACGCGGTTCGGTCGGACACGGGCGGACTTCGCGGGCACGAAAACCGAGATGCAGTCGATCAAATGCGGGCCGCCCCAGTTTATGATTTCCTGTGCGACGCAGGCGAGCCCCGACTCGCGGCACCAGTTTTCAAACAACGCCGCCGAAACGCTTTCGGCGCGTAGATGTTGGTTTGGAATCGTGAGCGTGCCGCTGGCGTCCTTGAAGCAAGCGAGGTTGGAGTGATGCACCAGCCCGGCGCCGTCCGGTTTCAAAATGCGCGCGAATTCGGCGACGTACGAACGGACCGCCTCGGACTCGACATGAACGAGTGAATCCCAACTGAACACCAGATCGACGGAGCCCGCGGCGATCATCGGGAGCGTTTTGCCATCGTTAACGTAATAGCTGAGGCGTTTGTCGCCGGCGAAACGTTCGCGGCAGGCGCTGATGCATTTTTCAACGAGGTCTACCAGGGTGAGGCGCTCGCAGAAGTTTCGCAGGAATTCCGTACATCTCCCGTATCCCGGCGCAAGTTCGAGCGCGCTTTTTGCGGGCAGGAAATGCTGAACCCGCGGCTGGATCGTTCCGCACCAGAGATATTCGCTGCCGCCCCACGCGGAAGACCATCCCTCACCGCCAGCCGGCCAGTTGTATTTCGCATATCGTGTGAGGTTTTGCTCGATGGTGGCCATGGGCACTCAGTGTTTGACGGGGATCGGGCGTCGCAGCGGGGTAATACGGGCGCCATTCTCAGGCACAATGTCGCACAGGGTGAGCAACGAGGTGTTGCAATGCCATCCAGAATATTTTCTCGGCAACTCGTTCACTAGGGCTCTCCGGTTTCGTGATGGGGTCTGATAAAACGGCTCAGAGTCTGGCTTGCAAATCACCCATCGGACCCGCGACATTCCTGTTTTTGTTTAGCTCTTTTCATCCAATGTACTAAGCTCGACAGCGACGGCAGACTGGCCGCTCTCCGGATACGACCAAAATGGTTCTCAAGGGTGGGCTGGTGATTTGCCTATCATGAAGACAGTGGGAAATGAAGTTTGTTTCGGCAAGCTGCCGAAATCAACAGGCTGGCAGCCTGTGGCCCCCAAATTCGATTTGCGACCCTTACACGGACTGATACGGTGCGCGGAATGGAGGCCGATTGGCCAACATTAACGGAAGAGCCACTTCTTGTTGTCCTGGCGTGCTTGCCGCGCTGGTCAGGCGTAAACGAGAAGATCGATGTCTTCCGGCAGCGAATTGGAGACTTCACGAATCACATTACCACGCAAAAGGTTCATCAGCGCGTGGCGCTGGGGCGCGCCGAGAATGACGCGCGATGCACCGAGCGTCGCGGCAACATCGACAATCGTCTCGGCAGCCGAGGGACTCACAGCATAGCAGAACAGCGGCGTGATGTTCTCGGCTTTCTGTTTCGCTTCAGCGAAAATGGTGCTGGCTTCCGGATCTTGCTGCCATTTGCGCCTGGCATCCTCTTCTGTCATGAACGGTTGTTCACGCACGAAGAGCAGGTAAAGACGCGCGCCGGCCTTGGCTGCTTCTCGCAACGCGAAATCGAGCGTACGCCCTGTACCGCGAACAGCGCACAGGATTGCTTCGCCCCCGGAAGGAGCCGGCGCTTTGGACGTCGGACGCGCAACATCGACACCTAATTGTCGTGGCGACAGCGCGGGCGCAGCTTCCTTTTTCATTCGGCGTTCCTGCACAAGTCCGCGAAGAATCAATCCAACAGCGAGAATCGTGACTGCAAAATAACGCGCGTTCGGTTTGTCGATGAGCAGCGACATTTCGATCGCGGCCATCACGAGGAACGTGCCGAACATAAGCGTGCGTTCCCAAGACTTGATCGACAGTTTTCGATCGGTCGCGGTCGCGCCGAGATTTGTAGCAATCGCGCCGACAACGCCAACTGCGTAAAGATCCGCCAGGCCGGCCATGTCTTTGACAAGCAACACCAACAACATCGGCACAAGCGTGGCGAGCAACATGCCTGCGCTTGGCACGCCCCATTTGTTGAGCCGATGGAAAATGGGCGGTACCTCGCGGTCACGCGACATGAGAAATTGGATCATGATTAAATCAACAATCGCCGTGTTGACCGCTGACAATAGAAGCATCGCGAAGACAATGCTGACGATGAAACCGAAAGCGTGACCGAGAGCTGGGCCTAATGTGCCGCCGACAAAAACCTGGCCCATGTAACGCAGCATGTAATCGCGCACGCCTTCCGCGCCCGGGGCGTTCACATCGCCGTTTACGATCTGCAATCCGGTCAGGGCATGCATGGCGAGCCCGAGCAGTGCAGTGAAAACGCAGACTTCGATCATCACCATCAGGATCGCCGGTGTGGATGTTTTAACGACCGATGGATGCTCATCTGTGCTTCCGGGATCGAGTTTCATAACGCCAGTGGCGTTAGCTATCGCTTCGACACCGGAAAGTGCGAGCACGATGCCGACGAAGCCGGCCCAGTTTTGCGCGAGTGTTCCGTGCAGTGGTTGCAGATGAGCGAACGCTTCACCCAGATGAGGCAGACTGAAAAGCCCTAGCGCGACCACGACCAGTGCAGTTGGAAGCGAAACAAGAAATGCGAGCCCGCCAGTTTGTTTCGGTCCAAGCAGGTTGAGCAATCCGATCATAAGGATCGATGCAGCAGCGAATTTCTCCGGATGTGGAACACCGAGATATTGAAAGGCGGAAAGGGCACTGATCGCCGCGGTCACAAGGTAATCCGCGATGAGCAAAAACGCGCCGACGATGGATATGACTTCGCTGCGATGCCGCACGCTGGCGTAAACGCCGCCGCCGTCGGGATAAAGGCGGCAGATGACCATGTAGTTGAGGCCGACGAGTGCAGTGAGCACGCACATCGCCGCGATCAGCCAAAACGAACTGTATCCGGCGACAGCGAACGCAAGCCCAATGACGTAGGCCTTGCTCGTCCCCCAATCGCCGTACAAAATCGCCGCCGCGCGCTTCCAATCCACATTGCGCGGTCGCTTAACGTCGGTTGGGATCATTAGTAGTGAATGATGAAGTCCATTGACGCGACGAACTGATTTCTCCGGGTGCCGTTTTCGAATGCCGCGGTGTCGTAAGAATGATCAAATCGGAGCTCGGGACGGAGCGTAATGATTTTGTCCGGCCACCAGGTGACACCGACTGAGTGCTCCGAATAGGAAGTCGCGTGACCGGTGCGGCTTCCGACGATGTCATTATAGAACTCATTGCGAACGGTGAAAAACGCAGCCGGGGCGATGCGGAACATCGTGTAATTAACAATTCCCCATTCCGGCGCGTAACCGGGTTTGACTGGAAACGAGCCACTTTGAAACGGCACCGCGCTGGTTGGATGCGTCTTCGCGTCGTTCATATACATATAGAGGCCTTCGGTCGCGGTGTAGATCTGGTCGTTGAACTTGTGTGTCCAGGTTCCGACGATTTGCTGCAAATTGTTGTAACCGAATTCGCCGTTGTTAAACGCGTTGTCGCCGGCGTAGATGGAATCGCGTTGGTTCGGCGATACCCACTGAATCATCACCGTTCCGGTGGACTGATTACCTGGATCTTTCTGCCAAAGCGCGACGTCCGTCCCATTCGAGAGGCCGATCTGGACTGCCCATTGATTGTTGATCTTGGTGGTCGTGAAGATTCCCGTCTGCGTGTAGTTGTCGAACCCGTAAACGAGCGAGTGGGTGGCCATGAGATTGTTCGGCGCGAGCTGTGCTTCGATGTCGGGCTCGGAGATGATGCGACCGACGCGCACATTCATTCCCTGCAAAATCTGCGGGATGTAAAGATCGACATAGACCATCGGCATGTCGAAGCCGTAGTAACTATTGTGTTTGAGGAGTTGGTCGCTGAAGAGACCACGCGAAATCATGAAGCGATAATCGAGTCCATAGACGCCGGAAACGCGGAATCCCCAGTCGATGTGACCGGCCTGAAACTCGTCCGGTACACGCTCGACGTAGAGAACGAACTGGTTTTGCTCGAAGCGATTTGGCCGCAAATCGTAGATGAGCGGAAAATTCGCGTTCGGCCCGCGTGATGAATTGGTCGACATGCTTACGTTCCAGGAAAAATCTTCCCAGCCGTAGACTTGGATCCGGCTTTTCTTCCATGCTTCGCCATTTGGACCGGCGTAAATCGCTTCCATTAACGGCCACGGCGCTACGTTGCCTGCGTCACCGATGATCGGCGTCCCACCGATTTGCCACTCAGCGGATGGAAACGGTGGCGAATCGAACGGCGCGGGCGGGATGCGCCGTTGCAGTGGCGAGGCATTTGGCGCCGGCGCTTCGTACGCCGGGGACTTGAGATCGTTTGCGAATGCATCAACCAGCCATTGTCCAAATGAATCCGGATTCTCCGCGGCGGTGGCGTTGGAGATTAGAATCCCTGCTACAAGTCCAACTTTTGTTAGGCTCAATTAAATTTCTTCGACTCAAACGAAGCGTTACCCGCGCGACGAGGCGCTTCACTGTGCCAGGAGTCGGTTCCACGACTTCCTTTGCTCTTTAATGATGCTGACGAGGTTAGCTGTCGGGCTGGAGCCATTAAATGCTCTCGATGCCGCGCATCGTTCGCCCCGATCCGCACCGCTTTCGCGCGCGGAATTTGGTTCCCCCGTTGGACCGGCCACTCGCCGACCCATTAAGCGAAACAAAGAACTGCTAAAACATCTGCCCGGCTGGGGCGCCGTCAATCAAAATTGAGAGGCGCTGCTGCGGCTCATGATGGCGTCCTCAGGTCCATGTTTGCAAGACGCGCAGATCATTCTCGATGGTCGAGATATCCTGCGCCCGAGAGCCGGGCGCTGCGGCTTCAAAATGTGCCCGGTGCATATCAGCGAACGCCGCGAATGCGTTGCGCAGCTCGTTGATGCTCTGCTCCATCCAGCGGCGCAGGCGATTTGCATAAAGGCTCAGGAACTCTAGCAATACGCGGTCGTATTCGGTCTCCAGCTTTCGCCGGACGTGTGACGCCAGCATGCCTTTGCCGAGTATGGAGACTAAGCGCGGCTTTTCGATGACAATCTTTTGCGAAATCTCGTTCACGTCGATCATGGGCATGCCCGTCGGTTGTGGTAACTCCTCAGGAGCATCCCGACCCGAAGCCGAGGCGGCGGCGTCCATCACGTTAGCCAGCGTGTCACGCGTTTGTTCGATCGCACGCAGCGTGGCAGCTACCGGTTCGGCAATCATCTGCGTGAGAGTCTCGCCAAAAATTGATGGCGCATCCACGTCGTCTGAGTCGATCAGGGCCGCTGCAATCCGTTCTGCAGCGACATCGATGATCGCGCGTTGCATCTTAGTAATTTTCCGTGTTAGAAAAAAGCACTCACCTTGAGCGCGCTCTAAAGTGCGCTCGCCGTCGCGCAGCGCTTTCGTTGTGTCTTCAGGCACGGTGACGCGTTCCGCCGAAGGTCCTTCGGAGCTCGCTTCTAGCCTGCGCGCCAAAGCGCCGATGACGGCCTCGCGCAGAGCACCGATCTTGCGCTTTTGTGAAGTGATCGCGAGCTCGTGATGTCGAGCGAGGAAGGGGCGCAATTCGCTTTCGAACCAACGATCGCAAAGCGCGGCGTCTGCACCGAAGACACTCACGGCGTGCACGGGCGGTTCGACGTGAAGCTGATCTCGCAGGTTCGCTTTCACGTACAAAAGCATTGTTTCGCGATCGGAAGCGCTAAACAAATCGGCTTTGCTAATTAGGAGCATCCCGCTTGCGCCTGCTTGATAAAGCGCCTGCACCACGACAAGATCGTCCTGCGTAAGTCCCGCGCTTGCGTCGATCAAAACGATCCCAAGATCGCAGCGCGGCAGATACGCGATTGTCTCCTCTGCGCCGGCAACTGCAAGCGAGCCAAGTCCCGGCGTATCCACGAAAGTGACGCCTTCCGCCAGGCGATCGGATGGGAGTTTAACGAAGATGCGCGTAACGTGCTTTTTGTTCCCCGGATTCTTCTGTTCGGTCGCAAATTCTGGCAACTCAGACAACGGAATGATCTGCGGCTGCGCTTCGGCGAATTCGATTCCTGTCTGTGCAACAGGACCGTGGCTGATACGCGTGGGGATTGCCGTGACCGGCGTCACCCCGACCGGCAATACGTCTGTTTGCAAAATATAATTGAGGAGTGACGACTTGCCGGAACTGACTCTGCCGAAGACGCCAACCTCGAATGCTGCCGATTCCATTCGGTCGAGCAGCATGCTGAGCGTGCCGCGGAATTCGACCATGCCATGCGCGGTGACGATTCTCTCAATTTCGCTCAATAATCGGATTTCGTCGCTCGTTTTGCCTAGTTGCTGAAGTCGCTGTTGCAAATCGCCGCCCGTCCCTTTGCCAAGAAAACTTCGCAACTTCGCCACCAGGCCGTCGAGTTCCGCACGGATGCCGTCGAGTTTGTTTGCAGCCTGCTCAGAAAGCGGGCCGTACGCGCGCATTCGCTCCGGGGTGAGTTCATTAAGTGAGATCGCGCAATACATCAGATTGATCGCTGAAGCCCATACGGCGCCCGAGTGCGGCTCGGGCGGGGGAATGTTCAGCTCCTCCATAACGCGGCGCATTGCTTCCCGGATTCGCAGGATGTAATCGTGCGTCACTTTGCGCTGGATTGGCGTGGTATCGTCCGAATGCCTTTGGAATGGCGACGGTGAACCGGCATCCACCATCGTGTGCTCGGCTTCCGAGAGTAATTTGTCGATGTACTGAAACGTCGTCCGCACATGCCGCTGATGATGCTCGCTAAAGCTATTTGGACCGGTCTCTTCGTTCATTTTCTTGTGGGTGCCTCAGCCGTTGCTTTAACTGCGCGATCGATCTCATGAATGCGCCGGTCGAGATCGAGCAGATCGAGTCCGCACAGCCCGTCCATCTTGTATTCGCGCGAGGCCAATTCCATTAGGAGTTCCTCCAAAACTCGCGGATTGCCTTCGCTCATTCGGTGTAATTCATCGAGATGCTCCCGCGCATCCGGTTGAATATTTCCCTGGGCGATTGCTGCTAGGATGAACTGGCCTGTGTCCTCAGCTGCAAATGGCGCGATCTCCAAACGCGTGAATTTATACAAGTGCTCCCACACATGCCCGATTTCGTGCGCCCGATCGGAGCGGCACGCAATCCAGATCGGAATTCTATCGGCGAGAAGAGCCATAAATCGCGCGACGCGTGGCACAGCATGAGCCACGTGATCGAACGCGACCGGCTCGCCCCGTCGCTCCAGATGAGCGAGCAATCGGTTCTTGCGCTCGATTACGTTGAGCCTGTAATGGGTCAAGGCGAGCTGCCGTTCGATGCTGTCACAAATCCGGCGCAGACTCGATGTGTCCTCGCAAATTAAGAGCCGGCGGTATTGCTGGACTTGCCGTAGCAGCGCTGTCTTGCCGATGCCTGCCGAGCCGACGATGAGGACATGTTTGCGCAGAGAATGCAAACTGCGGAGTTGCTCGATCTCTTTCTCACGACCGAAAAATGCAAAGCTCTTATTCATGGAGCGCAGTAATCCTCTGCACCGGCGAGGCGAACTAACGCGCGGAGATAAGCGTATTCTTCGTCTGCGGTGATCAAGTCACGCCGGACAGCCTGGCGTTTCGCGGCATAGTTACGCATCTGCTGCGTGATCTGTTCAAATCGACGCGACGCAGTCGTTAGGAGAAATTCGCGGATCGGCTTCGGTACAATCGCAAGTACGCATGCGAGGTGGCGGAGACATACTCCTTGTGAACATTTGTAAGACGGCGCCCCTTCTTCATCAGAAATAAAGGTGGCCAGGCGCTTGACGTAGGCGGTCTCCGCGTCCTTAAGCATCGCGCAAACGCGACAATTCTCTGGAGCCCGCAGAATTTTGCGGACATTGGAGCTGGCGGTTTCATCGCAATCTGTGTTCGCCAACATGTGCGAAACCTGTTCTGTCAGGCACGTAAGGCCGATCGACTCACCCCAAGGTGAGGACATGTTGTGTAGTTGCCAAATGTGACGCGCGCAAAAACCTAATTCTGCTGCGAACTTTCTCTGCGCTTCTTCGTTCGACGAAAGCGCATACTGCCATTGTGCAAAAAAATCGCGCGCCGTTTTGATAACGTGATTGCAAACCGCGCAGCCACGCGTCCGCAGCTCGGCAGCCAGATTGATCTCTCGTTTTTCCGCGCCTGGTCTCGAAGTCGCTGGCTTCACGAGAATGATCTGTGCGGGCTTTCCACACGCGCGACGAGCAACGCCCCGGCGATGGAAAGAATCGCGCTGTAGCTAAAGGCGATCGTCGTTCCAAACGCAGTCCACAAAAGGCCTACAATCACGCTGGAAAGAAAGTCACCGACGCCGTTGACCGTCGCCAGCATTCCGAAGGCCATGCCGTGGTGCTCCTCGCGCACTAACTCCGCGCAAAATGAATCTTCCGCCGTTTCCTCCAGTGCAACGTTGGTTCCGCCCAAAATGAAAATCAGTACGAACGTCAAGATACTCACCGGCAGCGCGATGATTGCGATCGCCATCAGCGCTGCCATTGAGTAGCCGACAGCCAGGACAATGTTCTTTTTGACGCGATCAGCGATCCAGCCGCCAATAAGGGCGAACGAGGCATAGAACACATTGTGCAGTAAATAAAGCGCGACCGCTGCGCTGGCTGCGCGTATGGCTCCGAGCGTGGGCGTAAGTTTCTGCGTGACCAGCAAAATGAGCAGGGTGTGAGCGAACGCGCCCGCACCGAAGAGTCCGACCGCCACCAGAAATTGGCGATAAGCGCCGGGAAGGGCGCGCAGTCGCGAACCGAAAGAGATGTGTGGAACCGGAGCGCGTTCCTTTTCCTTCACCAAAAATGCGATCACCGAGACCGCTAGAACACCGGGAATCAATGTGAGCGCAAAGAGATTTGCATAATGATGGTGAAGCGCGGGCAACAGGAACCAGACGAACGCCGGAGCAATGATCGCACCGAGGGTGTCCATCATTCGCTCAAAACCGAACGCGCGCCCGTAGCCTTCGCGATCAACAGCCGCGGCAAGGAGTGCCTTGCGAACGGGCGTACGTACTCCACGCCCGAACCAAGCGGTGGCGCGCAAAACCAAGACCTGCCATGCGGCCGTCGCCAGACCGAAAGCCGCGACGCTGAGTGTCGTCAAAGTATAGCCGAGAATCGCGATGGGTTTTCGCCGTTGCAGGTGATCCGTGTAATAGCCAGAAGCTAATTTCGCGAAGCTCGACAGCCCATCGCTCACGCCCTCGATTAATCCGAGCCACGCTGCCGCCACGCCCATCGTGGCGAGAAACGCCGGCATCACCGTAGTCGCCATTTCGTGCGACGTATCACTGAAGAGCGATGCCAGCCCAATGCCGAGAATGGTCCGATTAAGCCACCGGACCTTTTGTTGCGGCATCGGTTTTGCCGGAACGTCCGGCAATTCAGGTTCGACGAAATAGATTTTCATGACTCTCTATCGTCCAAATTGGTGGTTCGATAGGAGTCATTAGCCTCTTGGCAATTTACTCCGAATTCTTTCGAAGCCTGGCAAACTCCATTGCCAAGCAAAATTTTGCCATCGCTCGAAACTAAATCAAGCCAGTGCATAGTTGGAGAAACGCAATGACGGAAAGCTGGACGAACGAAAAGGATGGCTCGCCGATGCGGCTGATTCCTGCGGGCGAATTCATCATGGGCTCCGTTATCGAGCAGACCGAAGAGGCGAAACGCATGGACAAGGCCGGGGCCCAGTTCCCTCTCTTGCACGAGACGCCGCGGTTTCACCCCATGATCGACAATTTCTATCTCAGCGTCTTTGCGGTAACGAACGAACAGTTCGCGCGCTTTCTCTCGGAAATAAAACCATCGCTGGAGGAACTTCGGCGCTGGATTTCGTGGCTAGATCGGATTGTGCGCGCGCCTGACGAGTCGCAAATTTATCGCGCAGCCATCGGATTCGAAAAGCATCCGGTAATCAACGTGACTTGGTTCGGCGCGGAGGCTTATTGCCATTGGGCCGGTTTGCGCTTACCAACTGAAATTGAATGGGAAAAAGCCGCGCGCGGCAACGATGGCCGCATTTTCCCTTGGAGCGACGAGTGGGACCCAGAGCGACTTTGCTGGTGGGGCAGTCATGATGAAAAAGAAACCACCGCGTCAGTGGATGCCTTTGAGAGCGGCTGCTCGCCCTACGGCATTTTCCAGATGGCGGGCAACGTCGAGGAATGGTGCGCCGATTGGTATCAGCCGGAGATTTACAAGCGTTACGCAGCCGGAAACCTCGCAACTCCGCGCGCAGGAATGGGACGAATCATCCGGGGCGGCAATTGCCTCCGTAAAAACAAGCTGGAATTTCGCTGTGCCATGCGGCGCGCAAACACGCCCTCATTTACAAACATTCTTCTAACGGGCATACGCTGTGCGGCGGATCGACGCGTGTAGCCGACTGCCAGGCATTCACAATCTTATTCGTCCGCAGAAGGCGAGCCCTTGGATGCTAACTCTCTCAGCACGTCACGCGCCTTCACGCGCACGCGCAAGCTTGAATGCTGAGTCGCGCCGCGCACGGCGGCTGTCGCTGTGGTGCCGCCGATTTTTCCTAACGCTTCAACCGCGCTCTCGACGAAAAAGGCGTCTTTCGCTTTTTTCACAATTTTAGTTAGCTCGGGCACTGCTTTTTCTTCGCGGCGCTCACCTAGAATCCACGCGGCACGGACCGGCGTCGTCGGTTCCTTGTGACGTAGCGCAGCGATAAGTTTGTCAATGTAATCGGTCTGCGAAATCCGCTCCGAAATATTGGTACGGCAATGCGGGCATATAGTCGCGCTCTCGGAGACTTCGTGCCAGCAGTTGGGACAGTAAAATGTTGTCATTCTTCCAGACTAGGGAGTCGCTTTTTCTCTGGCGCTGATTGCAAATGTGCTTTTTCCTGACGCGCCAAAGTTTCAGCGATCTCAGCCAATCGCGACAAAGCTCTCTGCCTGGCTTCAATTTCGGAATCGATCTGCTCAGCGTGTTGCTTGCGCTGCTCAAGCGCCTTTTGCATCGCGCCACGCGTGGCTGCGAGGCTTAAGGCCAATCGCTCATCGAGCTCTGCGCCAAAACGGCGAAAGGTGTCCTCCAGATTTTGCCGCGTCGCCCAGCGTAGGTTCTCGACGTTGCGCGTGACGACCGCATCGATCTCTTTGAGCAGGCGTTTTCGTACTATTGCTTTGCGGATTGGGATAGGCAAAAAACGGTCAAACGCGCCCGGTGGTATCGGATTGAGCTTGGCCGTTCGCGCGGCTGTTACCCAAAACGGTTCGCGCTTTGCCTCAAACGCGTCGCTGCTCTCTGGAGCGTGGAAAGGAATCTCCAAGAGATTGGCCGCCGTTTGGCGCACAGAGGTAATGAGTTCATCAGCGCGACGTTGATGGACACGCAACACTTCTTCAATCCGCGTGCCTACCTGGCGAATCACCCTTCTCAACGCGTCATCGAAAAAGGTGACCACGGTCGCGGTAAGTCGTTTTCTCGCGTCTTCGGAGCTTTTATCGGCAGCCAGTGCTTGATCGAGTTCATGTTCGAGGACGGCGCGAGCGTCGGCCCGAAGTTGTTCTGCTTCAGCATCGAGCTTGTGCAAGGCGCGCAAACGGTCGCCAACCAGAAAGTCATTAGCGTTTTGCCGTTCCACATCGAAACGTCTGGCGGCTTCATCGAATGCAGCCATGCGCCGCTCGAGATCTTCCACGGGCAAGCGCAGCGACTTGAGCGCGATCTCTGTTTCGAGTTCTAATTGTGCAATTAACGCGGCTGCTTTTCGCGCGATAGCCGCGTTGAGTGTTTCGCGTTTTTCGCTCGCGAGAAATTGCACCAAATGTTTCTCGAGCTCTCCGAACCCACTGGCTGCGAATGCTTCAGCGTCGCTGGATTCCTTTGCCCGAAGAGCGTCGCGCGCCGACAGACTAAAAATCGGCGTGAACGGATCGAGGCCGGCATGATCGACCAGCGCATTGCGCAGAAACGTTGCGGCCTTGTCGCGCTCGTGAGGCTCAATCATGTCGATCTTGTTTAAGACGACGATCAACCGCGCCACCGTCTGCCGAATACGAGCGAGGTACTCGATCTCAATTTCTGTAATCGGCGGGTCTGCGGAAACGACGAGCAGCGCCGCATCGCATTCCGGCAAAATCGCATCAGCCGCCGCCGTTTGATGGCGGTGCGTCGAGCCGACGCCGGGAGTATCGATAAGAACGACCCCGCGCTCGAGTATCTGGGCAGGCAGAAACACATCTACGCGCGCGACGTTCAAAACGTTACGCGGGTTAGCTTCTTCAGTGACGAACGTGGTCAGCTTCTCGCGCAATGCATCCGTATCAGGCGGTTCAAATTCCTCGACTTTGCCGGAAACATAAGTGACGCGGATACTCGAAGCCGGAGCAGGTTCAAGAAATGCCGGGATCGCTGTGACGGGCACTACCCCAATCGGCAACACCGATTGCCCAAGCAATGCGTTGAGCACTGTGCTTTTGCCGCGCTTGAATTGACCAAGCACGGCAAGTTGAAAACGCTCCGTCGCGAGCCGTTCGCGCAAGGTGTCTAATCGCTCTAGAATTTTTCTCTGACTCGCCGATGGAGCGGCAACCGAGTTGGTGGCCACCGAGAGCAAGTCCGGGAGCGCGAGATTGGAAACCTGATTCATGGCCCTTGGCCGGTTTCGATAATTTGCGCGAGTTGTTCTGCGGCGTCAGGCGGCAGCTTGCTCGCGCGCAATTTGCCCGCGCATTTCTCCTCGTCGTATTTCACGCGGTGCAACTTCACCTTGCCATCGTTCCAAATGGCGTAACTCGCCCGCCAGTTGCCGTCGTGTTGCAGACCGACTGCGCCCGGATTCACGAAGACTTTATTGTCGATGTTACGCACCATCGGGAAGTGAGTGTGCCCACACAGAATGAAATCGGCGTCGATCTTTCGACACGCATCGAGCAGCACCGCGTCACTAACTTTGGGAATTAAATCGTAACGATAAATATCGCCGCCGGGCGCGCCGTGCGACAGATGAAAACGGTGGCCGCCTGCGTCGACGTTCTTGCTCCGGGGTAAATCGCGAAGGAAATCGATCTGCTCTGGCGAAAGGAGCGCCCGATTCATCTTACGCGATAGTTCAGAGAGCCGGCGAAACTTTGGCGAACATCCGCAATCTGCATTGAACGCTAGCGCGTAATCGTGATTACCGAGCACACATTGACTCGCGTGGTGTCGGACCCATTGCACGACTTCGGCTGGCTCAGGCCCGTAATCGACCAGGTCGCCGAGACACCAGATTTCGTCAGCTTTCTCCGCGTGCGCTACTGCAACGAGCGCTTCGTAGTTGCTGTGAATGTCCGAGACGATTACCAATTTCATCTCCGAGTCCTTCAGGCCGCTCACGGCAGTTGTCGCTCAGTTTCCACCAGTTGCTCGTCAGTTCCGTCATTCACATCTTCAACCGAAAGGGTCCCAAGCCGCCGCCGATAGAGGCGGCCCCACGCCTGCATCCTCTCGATGCTCGGCTGGAAAAACGTTTGTGCGATCAACGTCGGCACGAATGCGCTCAAGATCACGACGCTGACAAGAATGGTGTACTGGTTCTGGTCGATGATCCCATTTTGCAAGCCATACAAAGAGGAAATCGTTCCGAATGTCAGGCCCGTGGCCATAAGTAGCGTGGTGTAGCTCGCTTCCTTGACCTTCATGTAATGCAAGCGCGCCAGCGGAAACACGCCGACCACCTTCGTGAGCATCTTCAGGAAAAGAAACGCGCCGATGATCAAGATGCCTGACCAAAGCGCAGGCAACGAAACGTAAAGCCCCGCTTTGATAAAATAGAACGGCGTGAATACCGCGAATGCAATGCTGCGCATGCGATGAACAAGTGTCTTGTCCCGTAGGAAAACACCGGCCACCACAAGGCCAACCAAATATGCAGGTAAGACGGCTTCACTCTTGGCGCTCGTGGCGAGGCCGCCGAGGAAGAATAGAATAACAAAGATGAATTTAACCTCAGGCTCACTCACCCGTGTGGCACCGAACCGGGTAATGATCGATTGCGTCCAGCGCGGCATGAACCACAGAACGATCAACGTCACGATCACAAACAACAGCAGCCAGAGATCGTAGTTGGCAAAGAGGGTGCCGAGCGCGAGCACCGTCCCAAAATCGGTAATGAAGCACGCGGCCAGAATCATTTTGCCCAGCGCCGTATCGCTGAATCCGCCCTCGATCATGACGGCGTAAACCACCGCGACCGATGTCGTAGAAAGCGCGATGCCAGCGATTTGCGCCTGGTGCAGCGGCCAACCGAATACAAACTGGGCGAAGAACCACACGACAGCAAAGGGAATGGCAAACGAGAGGACGCCGATTAGCACGCTTGCGCGCCAATTGGCCCTAAGCGAAACCGGGTCGATTTCGGCGCCCGCGAGAAAGGTCAGTACGCCACTGCCGAGCAATGCCAGGAAGTTGGTCCATTCCGTCGATTGCAGCACGTGATGCAGTTGTCCCGTGCTGCCGCTAGCACTCCCAATTCCAAACTGCAAAGTGCCGCCCTCCAGGCCCACTGCGAGGTTGCCGGCGACGACGCCGATCAGTATTTCAATGAGAGCCACCGAGATTCCCGTCCGGATCGAGATCAAACTTGCGAGGAGCGCAAGCGCCATCCAAACCGCTGCAATAAGCCAAATGTTTTGCGTCATATACTCCTATCGTTGGCCTGCAAAGGCCCTACTTGATAGGAGTCATTAGCTCACGCGGTTTCCCAGTTTCGGGAAGGCAAACTCCATTGCCCGTTCGAACAACTTCAAGAACTTGTGAACTATCCGATTGAGTCGCTTCGCCGTCAAGCTGAGCTGAATCATAAAAGAGCTTGCCAGTGAACGAGCGCGCAATGGAGATTCTCCGCCAATAAGCAATGGCGGAGCTGATGGAGGATATTGTTCTCGACGCGAGTGCGGGCGTGCATCGGCCGCGCAACCTGGATTGGAAACGCGCTGCCGCTTTGCTCTACGGCGATTGGGGCACCAGCAAGGCGTACGTAATTGGTCTTGCATTTGTGGCCGCCGGGTTTTCGTCGCTGCCGATCATTCTCGCCGTTTGCGCGCTCACGGGTTTGGTCGGCATCAATTACGCGGTCATTTGCCGTCATTTTCCCGACGGCGGCGGCGTCTATTCCGCAGCCCGCTCGCAAGGCAGATTGCTCGCGGTGGTCGGCGCGTTGTTGTTGCTTGCAGACCTCACGGTTACCGCGGCTCTGAGCGGTTGGTCCGCTCTTACCTACATCACCTCCGGTGCGGAAGATGTCGCCTGGATCAAGATGCTGCGTGATCACATCGCGCTCACCACCATTGGCATGCTGCTGATCATGGCATTGATCAATTATTTTGGGCCGAAGCATTCCGGCAGTTTCGCTGTGGCGCTGGCGCTGCCGACGGCAGTCGTCGTGGTTGTTTTAGTCGCATTGAGTGTGCCGCATTTGACCACGCATTTTCTCGAGCCGCCGCACAGAAGTCTGGGCGCGGTGTGGGTGCAATTCGTCGGCGTGATCCTTGCTTTGTCAGGCGCCGAATCGATCGCGAACCTCACCGGCGTCATGAAGCTCGATCCGGGATCGACAATGGAACACCCGAGCGTCGCGCGTGAGTCAACGAAAGCGATTACACCAGTGGCTATCGAAGTTGTTTTAGGCACCGCGCTCCTCGGATGGGCAATGCTTTCACTGCCTTCGGTGCTCGGCAAGACGTTGCATCTGACTGATCGCGGCGAGATCGCGGCGGTCTTGGGCCAACGTAGTGAGGACATGTTGCGTTTCATCGGCGAACAATTTGCAACCGCCGCGTTTTCGCCTGCGGTCGGGCAGATTTTCGGCTGGATCGTTGGAATCGTTTTCTTCCTCCTGCTCTTGAGCGCGGCCAATACCGCCATCGTAGCGATGATCGGTCTGCTTTACATGATGTCGCGAGACCGCGAGATGCCGCGCCAGTTCAGACGACTCAATCGCCACGGCGTTCCGACGTGGCCGCTCGGCATCGCCATCGGCCTGCCAGTGGTCGTGCTGTTTTTTGCGGCAAACTTTACCTCGCTTGCCGGGCTTTATGCCATCGGCGTAGTCGGCGCGATCACGGTCAACGTGGGTTCGTGCACATTCAATCGGACGGTGGATTTCACGTGGTACGATCGCGTGCTCTTTGCCATCACGTTCGTGATTCTGGCTTTTGTCGAGCTTACGCTGGCCCACACGAAACTCGATGCACTTCAATTCGTGCTCGCGATTTTGATCGGTGGGCTAGCGTTGCGCGCTTACACGTTAAAACTTCAGGGCCTCACCACTCTCACTGTCACGCGCGAGGTCGCCAAGATGGTCACGCCTGATCTCGTAGCGACCATGCGACCGCGTTTGCAGGAAGGTCAAAAAATCATGGTCGCAGCGCGCGGCATCACACCGGTGCTCAGCTTTGCCATCGACGAAGCGCAGTTGCGCAAAGCCACGCTCTTTGTGCTCTACGTCAAAGAGGTCGCCGTTTATTACACAGCGGCCGGGACACGGCTTGGCCGTGCCAAATGGCAGGACGATCCGGAAGCAAACGCCATCATGTGCTCGATGCTCAAACTGGCGGGAGAGCGCGGCGTCAACGTGGTACCGCTTTACGCCGTAAGCCAGGATGCCGCGGCGACGATTGTCGATCTTGCTGCGACAATGGGCGTCGATTTCGTCGTCATCGGCGCCTCGCAACGCACCGCCATGGCCAAATTGCTCCGCGGCAGCGTAGCCACGAACGTCGCGCAGCAGCTGCCGGATTCAATTCAGTTGCTCATCTTCGGCTGACGAAATTTTAGAGCGGCTTATTTGCCGCCAAAAAATGCTTCGAGCGCGCGGGTGCCCAGGGCTTTCCAAATTTTGATCACTTCATAGGTGATAATGGTGGTAAAGCTTACAGCCAGCCAAACACATGCCGCTTCGATCGGCAGACCGGACCATGCTCCGACTTGCAGCCCAATCAGAATATCCCTGCGATATTCCCACCAGCCATAGGGCAGAGCGAGCGTCACTTCCCAGAGCAAGCTGATAAGGAGAAGCAGAAAAAACGTGAAGCTGAACGCACGCCAGTTTATGAACCGTTGCGCGGTGTGAAAAAAGCCGGCTGATGGAATGAGCGACGCGCACGTAAGATAAATGAAATACCACGGGAAGCCGTCTGGCGCACCGGACAAGAACTTCCGATATCCAATCGCGGCTGCGATCAGCGCTGCCCCAAGAACGACCGAGGCGAAATGGAAACGAACGATGCGCGGTATGCCTTCGGCAGCCGCCCTGTAGTCGGTAACGTTGTAGGCTGCCATCCAATATTCATCGCACCAAATGTAGCTTAGCAGCATCAGCATGAAGCCAGTCAGATAGAAGACGAATTCCTCAATCGGAATCGCTCCGCCGATCGCCGGGACTTCGCAACCCAGCGTGGCAGCTTTGTTTGGAAAAATGAAGAAAGCATTGCCAAAAAGCAAATCGAGCAAAAAACCCAGCGGCGCCAGTACCGCGATGGTTCTCCAAAACGCTTTTCTCGGAAACTTGAGATCAGGTCGACAGGCAAACCACCACGCCAGCGCGCCGAGCGGAACGATGAAAAGCGCCAAGCTCCAGGTGTAGCCGAGCGGCGTCGGATTGTCCGAGCTGACCTGCAAAGTGGCTGGATGAATGACCGTGCGTAGTGCGATCGCAGCAGGAACAACCAGCGCGGCGACGATGGCGAAAATGACGTAGAATGATTTTCGCTCTCGCATGCGGCCACACTTTAAACAGAACAGTTTTAAATTTTAAGATTTAAGTTTTAAGTTTGGAGGCGCATTTTGTCTTTCCTAATACTTAACACTTGAGACTGCTGTGACTCCGCCCAAAGCCCTCATCGCCGACTCCATTTCGCAACGTGGAGTGGACGAGCTCTCGCTGGAGCACGCACTGGAGGTGACGGTCAAAACTGGGTTGAGCGAGCGCGAACTTATCGATCTCATTCCGCCATTCAGCGCGCTGATTGTGCGCAGCCAGACAAAAGTGACGGCAGCGATCTTGAATGCCGGCGCCAAGCTTCGCGTTGTCGGCCGCGCGGGAGTGGGCGTGGACAATGTGGATGTTGAGACGGCCACGCGCCGCGGCATCGTCGTGCTCAACGCGCCGGGTGGAAATACCGTTTCCACTGCCGAGCACGCGTTTTCACTGTTGCTCTCGGTGGCGCGCAAGATTCCGCAAGCCGATGCAAACATTCGCGGCAAGAAATGGGACAAAAAAAATTTCGAAGGCGTCGAGCTCTACAACAAAACGCTAGGCATCATCGGCATGGGCAGAATTGGTAGCGAGCTGAGCCGGCGCGCCATTGCTTTCGGGATGCGGGTCGTCGCCTACGATCCATACCTTTCTGCAACGCGCGCCCGCAGCCTGCAAGTCGAACTGGTGGATGAGCTCGACGATTTGCTCACCAGCGTCGATTTCATCTCACTGCATACGCCCCTTACCGCAGAGACGCGCCACATTGTCAATGGAGCCCGACTGCAAAAAACAAAGCGAGGCGTTCGAATCATCAATTGTGCCCGCGGCGGTTTAATCGACGAAACCGCGCTGCTCAAAGCACTGCAAGACGGGCATGTCGCGGGCGCAGCGCTGGATGTTTTTGAAGTTGAACCGCTCCCAGCCGATTCGCTATTGCGCACGACGCCCAACCTTGTTCTCACACCGCACCTCGGGGCATCAACAGCGGAAGCGCAGGAGAGCGTCGGCATCGAGATTGCGCAATCGATCCGTGCGGTGCTGCTCGAAGGCACCATTCGCAACGCTGTGAACATGCCTAATCTCGACGCCAAGACCCTCACGATTATTGGGCCCCATCTGCGGTTCGGCGAAAAGCTCGGCAGATTTCTGTCGCAGATCGCGCCGAAACGCGCCGACTCTCTCAACATTAATTACAGCGGAAAAGTCAACGAGGTGGATACGACCGCAATTACGCGTGCAGTGCTGAAAGGATTCCTGCAACTCGCCGGTGGTAGCGAAGTCAACGAAGTGAACGCGCCTGCGTTTGCAGAAACTCTCGGTTTAAAAGTGAGCGAATCGCGGCTGAGCGCGCCAGGTGATTACACGGACATGCTCGAGTTGTCGGCTATCGGCGAGGGAAAAACTGTTTCGGTGGGCGGCGCATTCTTCGGCGCGACACCGCGTATTGTGAGCATCAACAGCCGCCCGGTCGAAGCGCGTCCGCACGGTGTAGTGCTCGTGTTGGAAAACACCGATCGCCCCGGGATGGTCGGCCGCATCGGCACGTTGCTCGGCGCTCACGACGTGAATATCGCCACGATGTCGTTGAGCCGAAATCAAGCCGGCGGTACAGCGCTCACCGTCTTGAATCTGGACACCGCGCCGAGCGAAGAACTGCTGCACGAAATTCGCGCCAGCGAAGACATCCACTCCGCGCAGGTAATTCAGCTGTAACAAGGAGCTTCGACTGGGGACAGCCGTCACCTATTAGATATTGTCGCGGTCGTGCGAATCCGATAGAACGCTCCATTATGGACTTCGGCGCCCACTCAATTATTTGGATTATTCTTGTTGGTCTTGTCATCGGCGCGATCGCAAAACTGTTAATGCCGGGGAAAGATCCCGGCGGTTGCATCGTAACGATTCTGCTCGGCATCGCGGGCGCGCTTGTCGGCACGTGGCTCGGTCGCCTTTTTATGGGCGAGAATTACGTCGCCGGCTGGATCATGTCGATTGTTGGCGCAATGATCCTGTTGTTGCTATATCGACTTATCTTCAAGTGCAACACGTAAGCATGCGCCGTGTGGTGTAGCGGTGCTCGCCGCGGCGAACGCCTCTACACTGATTTACAGTGCAGGGCTTTGTAGAGAGAGAATTCCGCGCTTCAACGCTTCAACGATTTAGCGTCTCAGGTTTGCTCTCTCGTACGAATGCGAGATGGTCATTGCTTCATGGCCGCGCCGAAACAAACCCGCGTGATAGTCGCATTCGCAGCGCTTTATCTGATTTGGGGCTCCACGTTTCTCGGTATTCGGTTCGCCATCGAAACGATTCCGCCGTTCCTGATGGCTGGCGCACGCTTCGTGTCTGCGGGTCTTATCATGTACGTGATTGCGTGGTCGCAAGGTATCGCCAGATCAACTTGGGCGAACTGGCGCACGTCGTTGATCATTGGCGCTTGTTTGCTGCTCGCAGGTAATGGCGGAGTAACGATCTCAGAGCAACATATCGATTCGGGATTGGCGGCATTAATCGTGGCCATTGTTCCCATTTATATCGTGCTGCTGGGCTGGGCGACAGGAATGGCGCCCAAACCAAGTCCAATTGTCTGGCTCGCCCTCATAGGAGGTTTTGTTGGGGTGGGCATTTTATTCGGGCCGGCCCTGCATTTTTCCTCCAACGACGCCCGACATCCTGCGATCGGGATATCGATTCTGCTGGTCTCGTCTTTCATCTGGTCGGCAGGATCACTTTACTCGCGCACCGCAAAGCACGCGGCATCTCCATTTTTGACTGCAGCCCAACAAATGCTCTGCGGCGGCGCGCTGCTTTTGCTAGCGGGCATTGTGACCGGTGAACTGCCCCGCTTTCATCCCGATTCCATCTCGATCTTATCGCTCGCTTCATTCGTTTATCTGGTGATCATTGGAGCCGTGATTGGATACACCGCTTACATTTGGCTGCTGCGTCACTGTGAGCCGGCGAAAGTCGCCACTTATGCCTACGTGAATCCGATTGTGGCAGTGCTGCTGGGCGCCCTTTTTGCCGGCGAAACTATAACCGTGCGAACGTTGATTGCCGCTGCTTTGATTATCGGTTCGGTTGCGCTTGTAATCACGGCACAACAACTAAGAGCGAGAGTCGAGCCGCCTATTAGCGCTGCGCTAGAGCCTGCTGATTGAACCTTATGAGCAGCGAAAATCCGCCGCGTGCCCCAAAGGACCGAGACCAAACGATCGAGGTAGCGAAGCGCAATTGGCAGGCGGAAGTCGAGACTGCGGAAACCTATCGCGATCTGGCCGCGCGCGAGCCGGACGAGAAACGCAAAGGCATCCTCCTGCGCATGGCGGAAGCGGAAGAACGCCATGCGCAGCGTTGGGAGAAGAAGCTTATAGACCTCGGCGCAGGGCCGCCTGTTTACAAAGACAGCATTGCGCGCCGGTTGAATCGTTGGTGGAACAAGATTGCAGGCGCGGAGATTGCCATTCGCCGCATGGAAGCGACGGAAGAACGCCAGGAAGCGGAATTCTACGATCAAGCCCAGCGAGCTTTCGCTGGCGAACAAGATGTGCAGGAATTTTTGCGGAAAAGCGCGCTCGAAGAAAAAGCGCATGCGCGCGCGCTGAGCGCAATGGCGCCGCCGGTCAGCCCGCGCACGGCACTGGACAAAATTTTAAAGCGCGAACGCTGGCATGGCCGAGGTGGCAGTTGGGTGGCCGACGCTATCTATGGGGCAAACGATGGATTAGGCGCAGTATTCGGAATTGTTTCAGGCGTGGCGGGCGCGACGAACAACCAGCAACATTACATTCTGATCTCCGGGCTGGCGGGGATGCTCGCGTCCACGCTGTCGATGGGCGCGGGCGCGTACCTTGCTGCAAAGAGCGAGGCGGAAGTTTATGAAGCGGAAATTTCGCGTGAGCGCGCAGAAGTAGAGGAAAATCCGGAGGAAGAAATCGAGGAGATGTCGCTTTTCTATCAATTGCAAGGATTCACTCCGGAAGAATCGCAGAAAATGGCAGAGCGCCTAGCGCAGCAGCCGGAGCAGTTCGTGCAGGCGATGGCGCAAAGTGAGCTCGGCCTGTCTGAGCATCGTTTCCCGAATCAATGGACCGCCGCGATCTCATCTGCTGTTTCCACTGCCGTCGGCGCTTTCATCCCGATCATTCCATTCTTTTTCTCAGGCGGAATGACTGCGGTCATCGCTTCGTTCGGCATCAGTTTGGCAGCACACTTTCTTGTCGGCGCATTGAAATCGCTGATTACCATCCGTTCCTGGTGGGCGTCTGGCTTGGAGATGACTTGGATCGGCATCATCGTCGCAGTCGTCACTTACAGCCTCGGCCTCGCCTTTGGGGCGTTGGGTTGAAGAAGTAAAAATAATTCTAAGAAGCCCCGCGCTTGCATAGGCCCCGGCTTTGCATATCGGTGCTATCACTTCTCCGAATCCATCTCGCAAACTTCATATGCATCTACGTCTCATAATTTGCTTTGTCTCTGCGGCTCTCACGGTCCCGGCAGGATTCGCTCAAGATGAGAATCAGCAGACTGTCGATCAGTTGGTTTCAAAGAATATCGAAGCCAAGGGCGGCGCCGATGCGTTGCACGATCTCCAGTCGCTGCGTCTGACGGGTAAGATGTTGGTGCGGCAGGACCAGATTGAACTGGGCTATTTGCAAACCAAAAAGCGGTCGGACGAAGTGCGCGCCGAGGCGTCTCTTCAGGGAATGACGCAAATCGAAGCGTACGATGGCAAAGAGGGATGGAGAGTCTCGCCGTTCTTCGGACGCAAAGATCCCGAGCGCATGTCTGCTGACGACGTCAAAGCGCTGATCGAAGACTTAGAGATCGACGGACCACTCGTTGATTGGAACGCAAAGGGAAGCACAGTCGAGTACCTCGGTACGGAGGACGTCGATGGGACGCCCGCGCACAAGCTCAAGGTCGTGCGCAAAAACGGAGACGTGAGCTTTGTTTATCTCGATCCTGATCACTTTCTGGAGATTCGAATTGTGACAGGACGGATGAGACACGGCGCTTATGAAGAGGTGGAAACTGATTTGGGCGACTACGAAAAAGCGGGGGGCGTATTTGTTCCGACGTCAATCGAGTCCGGACGCAAAGGAGCGCCGGACAAACAACGCATCATCATCGACAAAGTCGAAGCCAACGTGCCGGTGGACGACACGATATTTCATTTTCCTGGCCAAATAAGTCTCCCCAAACCACAGCGCTGATCAATCAATGAGGATATTGAATCACCAAAAGCGACGCGAAGACGCTCGTACACTGCCAACGCTTTCGCAAAACCGAATCGGAACCTTTTTTGATTTCGCACGCAGTGCTATTGGACTCGCGAAAGCTTTCGAAGTTGGAGCGCGATGCATTCTCGCATCGCTTTTTCTTTGCGCCATTCCTGTCTACGCAGCTGACGCGCCATTCAACTCGGCCACGATCTCCGGCCTGGGCGCACGCAACATAGGTTCCGCAACAATGAGTGGGCGCATCTCAACCATCGCGGGAGTTCGCGAACCCTCGGGCAAGATTACGCTTTTTGTCGGCGCGGCCAGCGGCGGAGTTTGGAAATCAGACGACAGCGGGACGCGATTTCGCCCGATATTTGACGAGCAGCCGGTACAATCGATCGGCGCTATCGCGCTCGATCCGAAGAATTCGAAAAATGTCTGGGTTGGAACCGGTGAATCGTGGACGCGCAACAGCGTTTCCATTGGCGACGGAATCTATAAGTCAACCGATGGCGGTGAAACGTGGAAACACGTTGGCTTGGGAAAATCGGAACGCATTGCGCGAGTGGTCGTTGATCCGAGGAACAGCGACACGGTCTTCGCCGCGGTACCCGGCGGGTTGTGGAGCGATTCGCCCGACCGTGGTCTTTACAAAACAACCGATGGCGGCAAAACGTGGCAGCAAGTTCTCAAGGGAACGAATCTTTCGACCGGTTGCACCGATGTAAAAATCGATCCAGCTAATCCCGACATCATGTTTGCCGCGATGTGGGATTTCCGGCGCAAAGGCTGGGAGTACCGCTCCGGCGGGGACAGTCCGACCGAGCCCTCGGCGAGCGGATTGTTCCGTTCTACTGACGACGGAAATACCTGGAGCGAGATCACGCCCGAGGCCAACAAAGGTTTCCCAAAGAAACCATATGGTCGGCTTGCGGTAGCGATAGCGCCGTCAAATGCGCAACGCGTTTATGTGTTCGTCGAATCGCCTGAGAGCGCGCTGTTCGTTTCCGACGATGGCGGGGCAACATGGGAAAAGCGCGACAAAAGCCAATGGATGGTGTGGCGTCCGTTTTATTTCGCGAATCTGATTGTCGATCCCAAAAATCCAGACCGCGTGTTCAAGCCCGATGGTTCACTGATTGTCAGCGAGGATGGAGGGAAAAGCTTTGCGGTGGTGGGCGGTTTTCAAGGGGCGCACGGCGATGAGCATGATGTGTGGATCGATCCGACCAACACGCAAGTGGTATTCGTGGGAGACGACGGCGGAATGTGGTACTCCTACAATGGCGGCAGCAAATGGTGGAAGGGAAATAATCTGCCGGTGTCGCAGTTTTATCATGTCAGCATGGACGATAACGATCCCTACCGCGTCTATGGCGGTTTGCAGGACAACAGTTCGTGGGTGGGCGAGTCGCAGTATCCCGGCGGCATCACCAACTCGCAGTGGGAAAACATGTACGGTGGCGATGGTTTCTGGATGTTCCCAGATCCCGCAGATCCGGATTACATTTATGCCGAATACCAAGGCGGCGAGATCGGCCGGGTAAATCGAAAGACACATCAGGCGCGCGACATCAAGCCGCGACCAAACTACAACGAAAAACTCCGGTTCAACTGGAATACGCCAATTGCGCTTTCGCCTAACGAGAAAGGCACAATCTATATCGGCGCGCAATTTCTCTTTCGTTCGCGCGACCACGGCCAAAACTGGGAGCGCATCTCGCCGGACCTAACCACGAACGATCCGCAAAAGCAGAAGCAGGAACAATCCGGCGGCGTCACGGTGGACAATTCGTCGGCGGAAATGCACACCACGATTTATTCCATCAGCGAATCGCCCAAACAGAAAGGGTTGATTTGGGTCGGCACGGATGACGGAAATCTTCAGCTCACCCGTGATGGTGGAAAGACCTGGACCAACGTCATGGGTAACGTTCCCGGTTTGCCGAAGAATTCGTGGGTGAATTGGGTGCAGGCCAGCAACTTCAATCCCGGCACCGCTTATGCCGTCTTTGATCGGCATACGTTTGGCGACATGGCGCCGTACGTTTTTAAAACCACCGATTACGGCAAAACCTGGACGCCGCTGGTCACTCCGCAGGATGTGAAAGGCGTTCGCGGCTACGCGCATGTGATTAAGGAAGACTTGGTGAAACCTGACCTGCTGTTTCTCGGTACAGAGTTTGGACTTTGGGTCTCGATCGATGGCGGCAAAAACTGGGCACAATTCAAAGGCAACCATCTTCCTGCGGTCGCGGTGCGCGATCTGGCAGTGCATCCGCGCGATAATGATCTTGTTCTCGCAACACACGGCCGCGGCATCTGGATCATTGACGACATCACCCCATTGCGCGCCTTAACGCCGGATTTGTTGAAGCAGGACGTGGCGTTTGTCTCAGCGCGCCCGGTGCAACAGCGGATCGAAGGCACAGGCGGCTGGGCCAATGGCGACGCGGCTTTCGTCGGTGATAATCCGCCTGACGCCGCAGTGATCAATTACTACCAGCGCGAACGGCATCTGTTTGGAAAAATGAAATTGGAAATCCTGGATTCTTCCGGCCGCGTCATCGATGAAGTGCCGGCCAGCAAACGGCCAGGCCTCAATCGGGTGACGTGGACAATGCGGACGAAACCGCCGCGTGTCCCGCCTGCTGCGCAGATTGCGTCCGCAGGAACGCGCGGGCCGCGTCTCGTGCCCGGAGTGTACACGGTGCGCCTGACAAAGAGCGGGAAAGTTTCGGGAACGAAGTTGACGGTCGGTCTTGATCGCCGGGCGAAGTTTAGCGAAGCAGACCGCAAAGCGCAGTTCGACGCAGCGATGAAAGTCCATGCTCTGTTCGGAGATGAAAGCGCGCTGTTGGAACGGATTGTCGCGTTGCGAAAAGCGTTGGCCCAGAGCGCCACAGGGCTGCCGGAAGGCGATCCGCTTCGTAAGAACGTCAGCGATTTCGACGGAAAAGTTGACGGGGTGCGCAAGAAAGTCGTCGCCACAACCGAGGGCGGCGCGATCACCGGCGAAGAACGTCTGCGAGAACACACCGATCAGCTTTACGGCGCCATTCTCAGTTACGAAGGCAAACCCGGCGGTTACCAGATCGCTTACATCGACACGCTCAAGCGAGAGCTCGCTGACGTGACAAAGGAATTCGATCAACTGCTCATGCACGACCTGGCTGTCTTAAACGACTCGCTCAAATCCAAAGGTCAGCAGCCGATTGCAGCGCCGCCAGCCAAAGTCGGCGCAAGCGGTGCGACGCGCGACCCGGGCGGCGCAGCGGCGATCACAGGTTTGCTCTCATCTGATTTCCGGCTTTGCCAATAACGCCGCGGTGGCGGCTCCAACGGAGCGTCGCAACGCCTGGTCGTAAGTCGGAGGTTGAGGTAACGACCGTGTTACTCTTGCATGGGTTTCGACCAGCAACTCTTGTCGCCCTCGCGGTGTCTCAATGATTAGAAACTTTAATTATCTATGAAAACGAAACGCATACTGATCTTAGCTTGCGCTGGAACGCTCAGTTTGACTACGACCGTTGCTTCTGCCGCTACAGTCAGCTCGCCGATGATGACGCGATCGGCCACGGCACGGCCAGCACCGCGTTTTACGTCAAGGACAATGACGGGCACACATCATTTCCGCCATTTCCGTAATCGGACGTTCATCTTCATCGACGCGCTTGGCTTTCCAGTCTTCTATCCGTATCCGTATTCTTACTATCCGTACGACTACTGCGGTTACAACGACTACGGCTACACCGATGTGCGGCTGGTTGTAGAGGTACAGCGCCGCCTTGCTCGCGCTGGGTACTATCACGGTGCCATCGATGGAATCCTGGGTCTCGAAACGCTCCGGGCAATTCGCGCTTACGAACGCGACCATAAAATGCCGGCCTACGGCGTGATCGATCGCCAGCTTCTCAGGACACGGGGTCTCGGTTGATCCACTCACAGGTACCACATCCGACCAGCGGGCGACGATGTTAATCGGCGCCCGGGGCCGGTCGGATATGTTCGCGGGCGCGCTAAGGAAGAGCATCCATAGCCAGTTAACCGGCTTGGAGCCAAGCTTGGGGGGAATGCGTCCTTGGCCAAGTCGTTGAAAAACATTCAATTGGTTCTGCCCAACGCTAGGAGGTAACGTTTCGCTGACGAATGGTGTACAAGCCTGCCATCGCTGTTGTTTTTCATCACATTGGTCCTTATCACCATGCGCGACTGAATGCGGTGGCCGACAGATTGGCAGTGACCGGCATTGAATGGTCAGCTAAAGGCTATGACTCATGGGGCGCAGCGGACGCGCCTGCGTGTTATCAAAAGATTTCTCTCTTGCCAGAAGCAACAGACAATCATCCAGGAAAAGCCGAACTGTGGCGCGCGTTTTGGTCGGCATTGGAGCAAGCAAAGCCTGACGTAGTCGCGGTCAACGGCTGGAATAATTTCGGATCGCTCGTGGCCGCGGATTGCTGTGTGCACCGCGGGATACCGATGATCGTGATGTCCGAGAGCGCTCAGCAAGACGAACCTCGCACGTGGTGGAAGGAATTGATCAAGCGTCGGATCGTCGCTCTGTACTCTGCCGCGCTCGTAGGCGGACAACGTCACGTTGAGTATCTGGTTGAGCTCGGGATGCCGCGCGATCGAATCTTTACCGGATACGATGTAGTCGATAACGCCTATTTCCGTCGAAGGGCGGAAGAGCTCAGAAGTCAGAAGTCAGACGTCAGAAAACAGTATGGGCTGCCGGAGAATTACTTTCTCGCGTCGGCGCGATTCATTGAGAAGAAGAATTTGCCGACGCTCATTCGAGCTTACGCGGCGTACAGACAAAAATCGGAAGCAAGCGGAAATCCGCCCTGGGACGTTGTGCTGTTGGGCGACGGCCCATTGCGGGAAGCTCTCAACTCTCAGCTCTCAACTCTCAACTTGCATCGGCACGTGCGTCTTCCCGGGTTTAAACAATACGATGAATTGCCCGTTTACTATGCGCTTGCGAAGGCGTTCGTCCATGCCAGCACGACTGAGCAATGGGGGTTAGTTGTGAATGAAGCGATTGCATCGGGGTTGCCGGTGATTGTCTCGAACCGGTGCGGATGCGTGCCGGAACTCGTGCAGGGCAACGGGTTTACTTTTGAGCCAACCGATGAGCATGAGTTGGCTTCGCGGCTATTACAAATGGCTTCTTTATCGGATGACGAACGAAGACACCTCGGAGATGCCAGCTACACGATTGCGGCAAATTTCGCGCCGAAGCATTTCGGCGAAGGCATGGAACAGGCCGCGCAATTGGCGTTGAATCAGCCGCGAAAGGCTTCGCTGCTGTGTCGCACCTTTGGTAAGATTGTTGTAGGAATCGCGCGTTCACAGATTTGATGAACGGTGTTACCGATGTCAGGCGGCCTCCGCCACTTTAGCCACATGAAAATCGGTTTTTTGGTCAGCAGCGTCTCGCGCGAAGCGGGCGGACTTTTCCAGAGCGTGCGCGGACTTGCCAAAGCGGTGACGTGCGCGAGTGCGAGTGCGCGCGTTTTTGGTATCAGCGACGAACAGAGTGCCGTCGATTTGCAGGACTGGCAGCCTCTTTCTGTTGAGACGTTTCGGCCGCAATTCCGCGCTTGGGGCTATTCAAATCAACTCGTGCCTGCTTTGATTGACGCTGATCTTGATATTCTGTCCACGCACGGTTTGTGGAAATATTCCTCCGTTGCCTCTCAACGGTGGCACCGGCGAACAGGCCGACCCTACATTGTGCACCCGGAAGGGATGCTGGAATCATGGGCGCTGCAAAATGCGGGATGGAAAAAACGAATCGCCGCGCTGATTTATGAAGATCGACATTTGCGCGGCGCGACATGCTTGCGCGCGCTATGCGAAGCGGAAGCGCAATCGATCCGCGCCTACGGAATGCGCAATCCGATTTGCGTCATTCCCAATGGCGTTGATTTGCCGGATCTGAGCGGGACGCCGAAGCTGCAAGCTCCGGCATTTGCTGAAGGCCGAAAAGTTCTCCTTTATCTGGGCAGACTTCATCTGAAGAAAAACGTGGCGAATCTGGTTCGCGCATGGAAACAAATCCTCAACTCGCATCCTTCGGCCAGGGTTTCCTGGGTCCTGGCTATCGCCGGTTGGTCCCAACGCGGATATGAACAGGAGCTCAAACATCTCGCAGGAGATCTCGACACGGCTTCGACTCCAGAACTCGTCTCTATCGCATTTCTCGGTCCGCGATTCGGCACCGAAAAAAATGAATGTTATCGCGCGTGCGACGCATTCATCATGCCGTCATTGAGTGAAGGTCTTCCAATGACGGTGCTAGAAGCATGGGCCTATGCGAAGCCGGTGCTGATGACACGCGAGTGCAATTTGCCCGAGGGGTTCGGTGCCGAAGCGGCATTGCAAATTGGGACGAGCCCGGAGGAAATCGCGGAGGGTCTAAAGCAAGTGATCGAAATGAGTGATGACGATCGACGAGCAATGGGCAATCGTGGTCGCAATCTGGTAGAAACAAAATTTTCATGGCCTCGAATTGGGGAACAAATGTGCTCGGTTTATGAATGGGTACTCGGTGGCGGGCCTCTGCCCGAAGTGATCGTAAAGTGAAGAGGAAATAGCGGTTTAAAGGAGAAGCATGCTGGACGTTGAACAAAATCGCCGCGCCAGAAAATACTCGTCGGGCGAGATCATCCGCCGCGTGCTGTGGATGTTTGCCCGGCCGCTTTTTCAGTTCAGCCCGAGGCCCTGTTTTGGCTGGAGGCGATTTGTGCTCCGCTGTTTCGGAGCAAGAATTGGTCGCAACGTTCATGTGTATCCATCAGCGATGATTTATTTCCCCTGGAACCTTGAGGCCGGAGACGAAAGCGCCATAGCCGAGCATGCGTTTATTTACAATCTGGGCCGCGTGACGCTGGGAGCGCGGGTAACCATCTCGCATCGCGCACATCTTTGCGCGGGAACACACGATCACACCAAGGCAGATTTTCCGTTGTTGCGTCCGCCGATTACGATCGGCCCCGAGGCATGGATCTGTGCCGATGCGTTCGTGGGGCCGGGTGTGACAATCGGCGAAGGAGCAGTCGTTGGTGCGAGAGCAGTCGCGATGAAGGACGTCAGCCCTTGGAGCATTGTGATCGGAAACCCGGCCCGCGAAGCGAAAAAACGCGAGATTACTCAATGAGCGAGCGATCCGACGCGCGGGCGCCCTTGTCGGTGCTTGTGCCGGTTAAGAATGAAGCTGCGAATCTGCGGGACTGTCTTGCCAGCGTTTCGTTCGCAGAAGAAATCGTGGTAGTTGATTCGGCGAGCACAGATGGAACGCAAGCGATTGCCGAGGCGGCCAGATGCCCAGTCGTGCAGTTCGTTTGGAACGGAAATTTCCCGCGAAAGAAGAACTGGGCTTTGGAAAATATCTCTTGGCAACATGAATGGGTGCTCATCGTGGATGCCGACGAACGCGTCACGCCGGAGTTAGAGCACGAAATCAGAAAGGCGATTCGCCGCACCGATATGGATGGATTTTATCTGAACCGGCGGTTCTGGTTTCTGGGCGGCTGGATAAATCATTGCGGTTATTTTCCGAGTTGGAATCTGCGCCTTTTCCGGCATCGCCTGGGTCGATATGAACGGATCGAAATCGATAACAGTCTTCTCTCAGGGGATAACGAGGTGCATGAGCACGTACTGCTCAATGGCCGGGGCGAATATTTGTCGCCTCCGATGGAACACTACGCCTTTCCAGATATTGCCACCTTCGTCGAAAAGCATAACCGCTATTCCACCTGGGAAGCGGCGGCGTCCGGAAAGCTCCATGGGCGAGGAGGTGAAAAGACATTGCGAGCGACACCCTTTGGGACCGCTGTAGAACGCAAGCGTTGGCTAAAAAAAATCGCAACGCGGGCGCCATTCCGTCCGAGCCTGCGATTCCTTTACCATTACGTCTGGAACCAAGGTTTTCGCGACGGCTACCGCGGATGGGTGCTCTGCCGGCTGCTCGCCTGGTACGAGCGCATGATCCTGCTGAAAGAACGTGAAACGACGGCGCGGTCGAGACTCAGCAGTTATCCAACCACGCAGCGCTAGATTGATCAGAACGCCCATTCGCCGCGGGCAAATAGAACAGCGAATAACGCGAAAAACAGCAGCGACCAGACCGTGAGAGCGCCGAACCAAAAGCGGTTCCTGCCTAGCAGCGCAAAGAGTATGAATATTGGAAACATTGTGAGAGTGTAGCGCGGCACGCTCTGCAAAAAGTTAACAGCAGTGAAGAGGAGCCACGTCCCAGTCATCCACACAGCATAAACCGGCCGAAGTCTGATCCAGCTAATGATCATACAGACAAAGCCCAGTGCCACGAATTGCAACTCCTGCGCGCCGACCATTTCTGCTTCATTTGGTGTAAGGTAGTGTGCCGAGACCGCGTGGCGAATTCCCACGGAAGGCAACGCTAATGACTGTTTAAATGATATTTTTCGCGTTTGCAGGAAGGCCAACGCATCTCCGCTGACATGCCAGTTAATCAGCAGATAAACTGCGAAACCAAGGGGCACGACGGCGATCCAAAGCCATCGCCACTTCCAGCGCCGCGTGATGCAGTATTGTTGCGTAGCTTCGATGGCGAGTGCGGGCACGAGAATGGCGCCCGTCCCGCGCGTCATCCAACAAAAAGCTCCCAGCAGCCCTGCCAACCACCATCGCTCGATGCGTGAGGCCAAGACGGAAGCCAACGCCAGAGCGAGAAACAAGCTTTCACTATACCCAACATGAAGAAAATATGCCGTCGGAAAAATGAGGAAGAACCATACGCTCCGCATCGCGACACTGGCGGGGTAATCGAGTTGAACAAGTCTTCGCAACAGGATCGCTGCGACAACACAAGCGATACCAGAGATGATGAGCGCCGCAGCAAGATAGCTTCCGCTGATAGAAGCAACCAAACGGATCAGCCATGGAAACAGTGGATAAAAGGCGATGGAGCCGTCCTCTCCGCTGTAACCAAATTCTGCGATCTTCTGGTAATACCCGAAGTCCCACTGGTCCCATATCTGAAGCCATTGCTGTGGGCTTGGTTCGTACCTGTCCCCAAACATGGGGTAGCTCTTCACACCGACCAGGAAGAGGAGTAGCTTGATCGCCATTACCCAGCCGACCACGATCCAGTCCTGCCTTGGCAACAAAGAAACGATCCGCCGCAAATCTGACTAGCGCCTCCTATGTTTGGGTCTTGGTGTGGGAGAAACCGGCAAGGCGATTCTGAGACGTACGGGCCGATTACGCCGCCCGCCTTCGCCGCAGCGCTACGGGTCGGCAAGCCCTTCGACCAAGATCATGTTTGTCCTCGCGGTGAGATGCCGCATTTTGCGGGGCTCGCGATATTCTTCGCTGTTCAGCCATGCTTTGGCATGCTGCGGTGAATCGAATTGAAGCACGACGATGCGCTTCGGTTTCCAATCGCCTTCGAGCACTTCGGTTCCGCCGCCGCGGACGACGTACTTCCCTCCGTGTTCCTCAACCGTCGCGCCGGCGAGCTTTTTGTATTCTTCGTAGCCGGCTGGATCGAGAATGTCGATTTCAACGATGACGTATGCAGGCATTGGCTGGAGTTAAAGTTAAAACGTTAAAACGTTAAAACATTGAAGGGTTGAAGCGTAAAACTTCAGCGACCGTTGTGGCCGCTGTCTTTCGCAGCTAACTCCGGAATTTTCTTCCGGCGCCGCAATCGCAACCAGTTGTTCCAGGTTTTGCGGAGGCTATCGCGCGGGGTCTGGTATTTTTGATTCAGCTCGTTGCTCTTCAGGATCTGCGCGAGAATTCCTTTCACCGAAAAATCATCGGTATTGACGATGGTATAAGCTGTCCCAACGGCAGCGGCATGGTGCGCGTCGCTGGCCGCAGTCATGGGCAAACCACGAATCTGCGCGTACTTGAAAGCGTATCGGTTGTAGCGGCGGAGCGTGGTCGCCGCGTTGAAAACCTCGATCGCATCCACCGGCAGCGTTTCCAGAGTCGAAAAACGGATGCCGGCGCGGAACAAATCATATGGATGTGGAGGAATGGCGAGACCGCCGCGTTCATGAATGATGTCGCAGACTTCGCGCGCTGGTTTTCCTTTCAGGTAGGGCAGCTCTGCTCCGATGCAGAGAAGATGTCCATCGGCGGTTGTGACCTCAACCCCAGGAAGAACGAGAAAATCGTTGACCGGCAATCCGTCCAGCCGCATCAGGCCTTTCTCGAGCAGGTAATTTACCGCGTCGCATGTGTTGTGATCGGTGATGGCGATGCCGTTCAAACCTTTGGCGCGCGCCGCCGCAATCAAGTCTTCCGGGCTGGAGATACCGTCTCCGGAAAAAAAAGAATGCGTGTGCAGATCGATATTAAACGGCATTGCGAGAGGCTAAGGCCATTGCTTTCCAGATTGCTACACGAGCTCTTCAACAAGAATGCCTGCTTCGGCTTCAGGTTCCTTTTGAATCCGATTGAATTGGTGATCGTATAACCGGCGATAGTAGCCGGATTTTTCGAGCAGTTCGGCGTGTGTGCCGATCTCCTTAACTCGGCCGGAATCCATTACAATAATTTGATCGGCGGATAGAATGGTGGAGAGACGGTGGGCAATCGCGATCACGGTGCGGCCAGCGGCCAGTTTGGCGAGCGCATTTTGAATTTGCTGTTCCGACTCGGAATCGAGCGACGACGTGGCTTCGTCGAGCAAAAGAATTGGCGCGTTTTTCAGAATAGCGCGCGCGATAGCGAGGCGTTGCTGCTGTCCGCCGGAGAGAAGACATCCTTTGTCGCCAATCACCGTTTCGTAACCTTTTGGCTGCGCCATAATGAAGTCGTGTGCATACGCTGCTTTTGCGGCTTCGTAAATTTCTTCGGGCGTAGCGTCCAGCCGGCCAAACTGGATATTCTTGAAGATCGTGTCGTGGAACAAAAACGTCTCTTGGGTGACAAGCCCCATCTGTTCGCGCAGGGATTTTTGCGTTACCGAGCGCAGATCTCTGCCATCGATTTTTACAGCGCCTTTCGTAGGGTCGTATAAGCGCAGGATCAGTGAGAGAATGGTGCTTTTGCCCGCACCGCTGGCGCCGACGAGCGCATGGGTTGTCCCCGGTTCGAAATGCAAGTTCAGATTGCGGATGGCATCTGTGGCGGTGTTTGCATAGCGGAGCGTTACATTTTCAAAATCAATTCGACCCTGTGACGAATTCAACGCCTCGGCATCTGGGGCGTCCTGCACCGCTGGCTGTGAATCAAGAATCGAGAAAATCGCCGCCGTCGCGGCGATCGATTGCTGCATTACCATTTGGATCTTGCTAAGCGTCTTGATCGGCTCGTAGAGAATGAAAATTCCTGAGATTAGTCCAAAAAATCGGCCGACACTCAGGTTGGCGGCGTAAACATAAAACAACGCTATTCCCACACCGATCGCGGCGATGGTCTCGACCAGCGGGCTGACTGCCTCCATTGATCTGACGATGCGCATCATTTGCGAGAACTGCAGCTGATTGCTGCGTTTGAACTCCTTTTCCTGGTATCTTTCACGTGCAAACGACTTGATCACGCGAATGCCAGCGAACGTCTCCTGCATCGTCACGACCATTTCGCCCATGCCTTCAAACTGACCTTGCACCGCCTTTCGCGCCCGCCGCCCATAAATGCGAAGTGGCAGCAAACAGGTCGGGAAAAGAATCAGGGTGACCACGGTGAACTTCCAATCCATTAGAAGCAGAACGCTGATTGCACCTATAATCGTCACTGGTTGCTTGAAGATATCGCTACTGACGGCCGTTAAGGCCATTTGCACTACGCGTGTATCATTGGTGATTCGTGATATCAGGAAGCCGGACCGCATCTTATTAAAGAAGTCCATGGAATGGCGCACCATCTTACTGAAAAGCTGGGCCCGGATATCGGTAACGACCCTGTTGCTCACCCATTGCATGCAATAGGTGCTTCCATAGGAACAGAGACTGCGCACTGTCATGATGGCTGGAATGGCGAGACAGATCAGAACAATCGAATTGATCTTTGGGCCCGTATCCAGGATCTCAAGATTTGAGCGTATCGCCGCTGGATTGGGAGCGCCGCCGTGGAAAACAGTGCTAGTGACGCGCGCAATAGCCAACGGGAAAAGTGAATTGACGCCGCCGTAGGCAAGACCGAGCGCCAGGCCCAGGATGAAACGCGCCTTATAGGGCTTGACGTAACTGTAGAGCCGCCGATACGAAGCGGAAGCCGCGCTTAACGTTTCCCAAAATGACTGCTTGGTCCTAGCTGCCTTTGCGCCGCTCATGAGCTTTGCGCCGCCGCACGAAGCGACAGCAGCGAATCCATAGCACTAATCACCGCTTCCGTCGAGATTTCACTCATTGCAAAGCGCGGCTGCGCCGGCGAAAACTCGGTCGCTGGCCCGGTTGATTTTCCTTGTAAAATGAGTGCCGTACTTTCCCGCGGGCGCCAATGGAACGGGTTGGTGGGTCCAAACAGCACCACCTGCGGCGTACCGGTTGCCACTGCCAGGTGCATGGGAGCGGAATCGACCGTCACCAGAAGCCGCGCTTGGCCAATCAATGCGGCCAGCGCTAGCAAACTTGTCTTGCCGGAAAGATCGATGATTTGTTGCTGCACCTTGTTCTTGATTGCCGCAATATGCGCTTGCTCGTGGGCCGATGGTCCACTGGTCAGGACAAGACCGATATCGTTGTTTCGACCGAAGTGGTCAATCAGCTCCGCCCATCGCTCGGGCTCCCAGAGTTTTTCCCGGCGGGCCGAGCCGGGATGCAAAATGAGGTAAGGCTTGTTGATTTTCCAATCGCGGCGCAGTGCGTCGGCTTTTTCGTGGGCCACTTGTGGCAGCTCCAGATGTGGGGCGGAGGAAGCAGCTCGGACTCCGAGTGGTTCGAGGAGAGCCAGATTGTAGTCGATGGTGTGCGTGTCCCGCATACGAACGTTAACAAAATCGGTGTAAGCACGTCCGCGCATTCCCGACTGTTCGCGCACCCGATAAGACACCACGCGCCTTCGCGCGGCCGATAAGAACGCCAGAAAAGCCGAGCGATCATTCGGCGTGAAATCGATGCAGCAGTCAAATCTGCTGACTGCAACGAAAAAAAACAGAGCGAGGTCGCGCGCATTGCGTTGCGCCATCAAGGTGCGATCGACATTTGAAATGGCGGGCAGCAGGTCGGCGCATTCGCTGGAAACGATCATCGTGAGTTGTGCATCTGGAAAATTGTCACGCAAGGCTGCGACGGCGGGCGTCGTCAAAATCAGGTCGCCGATTCGCTTGAGTTGCAGCAGGAGAATTTTCACGGCTTCTGACTGTAGCGGCGCTATATGAGCGCCGAAACAAGGAATCGGCGGTCACCGCGCAAGCGCGGGACTACAGAAGCTCACCGCGCCATTCGCATCGCGGTTGCATATGCATCCAGCAATCGTGTTCGAAAATGGTCCCAGGTGAAATTCTCAACCACTCGACGTCTTGCCGCGCTGCCCATTTGCTGAACGATCTCAGGATGTCGATATAAATGCTCCAGCGCAGTTTCGATCGCCTCGACATTTCCCGGCTTCACGATGATTCCCTCAATGCCATCGCGCACCACGTCGCCTGCCTCGCGCGTCGTGATTTGAGGCAACGCGCACGCCGCCGCTTCATATGTGACCTTGGCGCTCCCCTCCCATTGCGACGGAAAAACATGCACCGTGGCTTGGTTTAGATAATTCTCCGGATCACGTACGAATCCGACGACGCGAATGTCATCGCGCCAAAATTCGTTGAGAAACGGCTTCGCTTCGTCGTGCACGAAACCAATCAACCAGAGCTCGGCATCGGGTAGATTGAGGCGATTCCATGCTTCGAGCACATGTTGAATGCCTTTTCGCTTGATCAATGCACCCGCAAAAACAGCGCGAAATTTTGCTGACCGCGGGCCCGGCTTGAAACGCTCCACGTCAACCCCACGCGGCAAATAGAAGAGTTTTTCCTCTGGGAAACCGCGGAAACGAAAGGTCTCGGCGGCCGTCTCTGATAAGACGAGCAGAAGATCCGCGCGTTTGTACTCTTCAATAAAACGCCTCCGGTGGAGCAACAGTCTGGCTTTCCACCTTCGAAAACCCGATAGCTTGCCCGGCGATGCAGCAATTTTCGCCTGCTCGAATTTCTGTTTGCCGCCATCCCGATGCCAGGTTGGGACCTCAACGATCGAAGGGATGCGGTGTTGTTCTGCAATTTGCAGCGAGCGCAAACAGTCGCCCGACCAGCTGTGAAACAGGTCGTAACGTCCGGTTGCCAGATGCCGTGACGTGATCCAATCGAGATACTTTTTTTTCGCGCCGTAATAATGAGGCCGATCAAAAAAGGAAATGAGCCGCACCGGATGCCAGCGCAGAGAATGGATGAGCGAGCCGGGAATTTCATTCTGACGGTTGCCATAAGCGATTGCCTTACCCAGGAATCCACCTCGATACGAGGCGCGCAAGGTTTCAAATGCATCCGTATCCAGGCCCGAACCCCCGATGCGGGCGAAAATCGAGTAGAGCAGGCTCCTCGGTAAATTACGCGCCGCGTGTGCGGCAAAAGGTGGTGGCGCAGGAGCGTTTAAGATTTCACCCGGCATCGGGTTAGAAGTATTCTGGCGAACGTGGAGCATGTAAAGTGGCGTTCTGAGTTTGAAACGGAAGGGCATTCCACGTTCCACCCGAGATGAAAGAACGACTCAGACTCGCTTTTGTTCGGCGCGGCTATTCTCAGTCCGGCGGCGCAGAAACGTACTTAAAGCGCCTCGCGCACGGAGTCATGGAGGCCGGGCATGAGGTGCAACTTATCGCCACGGAGGAATGGCCGGAGGATCAATGGCCGCCTGGACCAATCACGCGCCTGCGCGCAGAATCTGTCGTTGGGTTTGCGGATCAGCTGGAACAAATCCGCCCGCAGCTCGAGTGCGACGTTTTGTTCAGCCTTGAGCGCGTCTGGAGCTGCGACGTTTATCGGGCCGGCGACGGCGTCCATCGGGCCTGGCTAACGCGCAGAAGAAAATTCGAGCTTCCTCTGAAGCAATTTGCTCGGGCCCTCAACCGCAAGCATCGCGATCTATTGCATTTGGAGGAATCGCTTCTTGCCAGCCGCAAAGCCGCGCGGGTCATCGTTGCTTCACAAATGGTCAAGAACGAGATCGTCGATCTTCATGGCTATCCGGCAGACAGAATCGATATCGTTCACAATGGCGTTCCACTGGATAAATTCCGGTTCGATTCTGAACTTCGGGAAAAATCGCGCGAAGATTTGAAACTGAAACCGGATCAGATTGTGTTGCTGTTTGCAGGCTCTGGCTGGGAGCGCAAAGGGTTGCTTTTTGCAATCCAGTCGATAGCGCTTTGCAAGAATAGAAAAATGCGGTTGCTCGTTGCTGGCCGGGGAAATGCAGCGCTCTACAAGACGAAACGCATGCGCTTTTGGCGCGAGGATCCGGTGCGGTTTCTCGGTGAAGTCGCAGACATTGTACGTGTTTACGCGGCTGCGGATATCTTCATTTTGCCTACGATTTATGATCCATTTTCCAATGCGTGCCTGGAAGCGCTCGCCTGCGGATTGCCGGTAATCACAACGCCTTCCAACGGCTTCAGCGAGATCATCGAAGACAGCGTCCACGGATCAATTGTCGATCACGCAGGCGATCTGATTGGTTTGCGTGACGCAATTCGGTTTTGGACCGATCCGTCGCGCCGCGCCGCCACGCGCTTAATGAATATTGAGTGCGCGTCGCAGTTTGATATTTCAAGGAATGTCGAGCAAACGATCGGCGTTTTGACGCGTGTTGCGCTGTAGTGTCCGCTGTCCTCAATGGAGATCAGTTCCTGAGCGCAGCGCCCACGTTTGGGAAAATCTGAAATACCTGATCGAGGCGTGAGATTTCGAAAATCGAACGCACGGTTTCCTGCAACCCAGCCAGCAAGAATTTGCCGCCGTACCCTTCCACTTTTTGCATCGCTTCAATCAATGCGGCCAAACCCGCGCTATCGATGTAAGTCACATCGGAAAGATCGACCACCAAACGTCGCGGCTTTTTCTCGATCATGGTATTGAGTGACGCCGTGACAGACGGGGAGATGTGCAGATCGATTTCGCCTTTGAGCGGCAACACCTCCGCGCGGTCTCTTTGCGCCGTCGGGCCAGATGGGGAAGCGTTTTTTTTCATTTAACTGTCCAATCGTCAATGGATCACCATCCGAGTGTATCGATAATGGTTTCCACATCTGAGAGATCATCAATCAAAAAATCCGGCTGATGTTTCGCAAGTTCATCACGGCTCCATCTGCCGGTAGCCACCGCAACGGTGCGCGCCCCAAGCGCTCTCCCGCAGGCGATATCGCGGGGCGTGTCCCCGATGACGTCGATCTCCGATGCGGCGAACTCGCGGCCATGCTTCTCTTTTGCGCGAGCGCGAGCGAAACGGCCGAGCTGATTGCGGTCCCGATGATCGTCGGCGAAAGCGCCAAATTCGAAAAAGTGCCAGACACCGTAGTGCTCGAGTTTTAGTCGGGCTCCGCGGGAGACATTTCCAGTGAGAAGCGCGAGCACCAGATGTGGCCGCGACTTGAGCTGTTGGAGTAACTGGAGCACGCCGGGGAGCAGTTTGCCTTTACGGCGCGGCAATTCCAAAGGCAGAAAATGCACGTAGCTATCCAGGAACGCGCTAACGTTTTCGTTCGTTGTGGGAATTTGATGCTTGGTCAAGATGCTAACGACAATGCCCGAATCGGTCATACCGGCGATTTCAATGTCGCGCAGATCATCCGTAATCCCAAAGCGCTCTTGGAAGGCGGATTTGAGCGCTTGAACGCCCGCGCCCCCCGAATGGATCAATGTGCCGTCGATGTCGAAAAGCAAAAGGCGCTGTTGTGTCTTTGTCATGTCCGGTGTTTTGTCCCTTCTGTCCTTTGCGTCCGTTTCGTCTCTTCCGGTAAAGGACCAGAAGGACACAAGCGACATAAAGCTCAAAGCCTTGGTGCGTGCATCATCAGTACCGCGATCATGCTCCCGAGAAATGCGACCAGCACAATTGCCAGGCCAATAAACATTGCCTTGCCAAACTGGTCGCTCTCCGGTTTTTGAGGCCGGAATGGAGAAGCATTGGGAAAATCGATGGGCGCTTCGATTGCTTCCACATCTGTAGTCTCTGAAAAGGGGAGCTCTGGCATGCTACCGATCTTAATCGAATGAGTCGGACGGGACAAATGAGACGAATGTGCGGGCGTAAGAATTGACCCAGCGCAGCCGCGCTCGCATAGTGGCGCTTTCATGGCAATTGAGTTCACGCGCAACTTCTGCATCATCGCGCATATCGATCACGGCAAAACGACGTTGTCGGACCGGTTGCTTGAGCGCACGGGCACGATCCAGGAGCGGGAAAAGCAGGATCAGCTCCTTGACTCGATGGACCTGGAACGGGAGCGCGGGATCACGATCAAAGCGCATCCGGTGGCGATGCGTTACACAAGCAAGTCCGGACAAAGCTATCGACTGAACCTGCTCGATACTCCCGGACATGTCGATTTTGCCTATGAAGTTTCGCGGAGCCTCGCCGCATGCGAGGGCGCGCTGTTAGTCGTGGACGCCGTGCAGGGCGTCGAAGCGCAAACCGTGGCAAACGTTCATCTCGCTCACAAACAGGGGCTCACGATTGTTCCGATCATCAACAAGATCGATCTGCCAAACGCTGACGTTGCCGCGGTGCAGCGCCAGTTGGAAGAAATCCTTGCCATCCCTGCGGAGGAAGCCATCAAGGCGAGCGCCAAGATGGGGATCGGCATCGATGAAATTCTCGAGGCAATCGTAACCCGGATTCCGGCTCCGCGCGCACCGGCAGACGAAACTTTGCGCGCTCTGGTGTTTGATTCCGTGTTTGATGTTTACCGCGGCGTGGTTGGCTATGTGCGCGTGGCTTCCGGAACGATGGAAGCGAATCGCGCAATCATGTTGATGAGCAACAATACGCGCTACGAGATCAAGGAAGTGGGCGTGTTTACGCCGAAGATGCGCATCCAGGAAAAGCTGAATTCCGGCGACGTCGGTTATTTCATCGCGAACATCAAATCAACCGCTGACATGAAAATCGGCGACACCATCACCGACCAGCGGCATCCCGCGCGCGAGCCGCTGCTGGGATTCCAAGAAATTCATCCCATGGTTTTCAGTGGGATCTATCCGATTAACACCGGCGACTTCGAGCATTTGAAGACCGCGATCGGGAAGCTGCGCCTGAACGACGCCGCCTTTGTCTATCAACCGGAAAGCTCCGTCGCGCTTGGCTTTGGTTTTCGCTGCGGATTTCTCGGGTTGCTCCACATGGAAATCATCCAGGAACGGCTTCGGCGCGAGTACGACATGGACATCATCGCGACCAGTCCAAGCGTGGTCTATGAAGTGCTGACCACACGCGGAGAGAAACTGTTGATCGATAACCCCGCTCATTTGCCCAACCTGAGCATGATCCGGGAGATTCGGGAGCCGATTGTAAAGGCATACGTGCTATGTCCGAATGAAAACATCGGCGACATCCTGCAGTTGATTCTGGAGAAACGCGGCCAGATGGAGCGCACCGAGTCCCTCGATACGCGCCGGGTGATGTTGCATTGCGAATTGCCGCTCAACGAAATTCTCGTCGATTTCAATGACAAGATTAAAAGCATCACCCGTGGCTACGGTTCGATGGATTACAAGCATGCCGGCTATCGCCCCGCGAAGTTGGTGAAGCTGGACTTGCTCGTCAATGGCGAACCGGTCGATGCATTTTCAACAATTGTGCATAAGGATCGTGCCGAGGCGCGCGGTCGCCAATTGGCGGCTAAACTAAAGGAAGTGATCCCGCGACAGCTTTATCAAGTGGCGATTCAGGCAGCTATTGGCGGAAAAATTATTGCGCGCGAGAGTGTTTCGGCGTTACGGAAAAACGTGACCGCGAAATGCTACGGCGGCGATATCACCCGTAAACGCAAATTACTGGAGAAACAAAAGGAAGGAAAAAAGCGGATGAAAAGCATCGGGAAGATCAATATTCCGCAGGAAGCGTTTATCGAGGTGTTAAAGACGCAATGAGACCGAAGCGCCAAATCCGAACATCCAAGCTCCAGAGAATATTCAAGCATCAAATCTCAAATCGTTTACAGATTCAGTTGAGTATTGAAGCTTGGAGTTTATCTGGACGTTGGAGCTTGGGATTTGATGAATCTTTCATGAATCTAGCATCCAGTATCTAGTATCGAGCATCGCATGTTCACATCCCGGCACGTAAAACATAGCAGATTGCTTCTGCGGCATGCCCGGAAGTATCTGCGCTACAAGGACGACCGGCTCAGCACCCCGGATCGGGAACAAATCGTCGGTGGAATGAAGAGCCTCCGCGACGCGTTACGTCAGAAAGACCGCGAAAGAATTCACGGTACAGCTGATGCGCTTGATAAGACGCTGCACAGGCTGACTCCGGTGACCTGGGAATCGCATTGGCGAGAGAATTGCGAGGTAATTTTGGTGGCGATCGTCGTGGCCGTAGGCATTCGCTCCTATTTCTTGCAACCGTTCAAAATTCCCACCGGTTCCATGCAACCGACGTTAAACGGGATCGTCGGTCATCCGAATACAGAACCGGCTCCAAACATTCTGCAACAGATCGCCGAGTTCATTGTTCTGGGCCGCAATTACATCAACGTGGTCTCGCATGAAGACGATCAGGTTCTTGAGATTGTGCCAAAAAAAATCCTCTTCTTTTTTACTTTTTCGCGACTCATCTGCCAGCGGCAAAACTTTCTCGTGTACGCTTCTCCCGAGACGCTCAGTCATGATTTCAACGTTCTTCCGGGTCGCATTTGTCATCGCGGCGAGGTCATTGCCAGAGGCGCAATCGACACAGGCGACCAGGTCTTTGTAGACAAGTTTAGCTACAATTTTGTTAAGCCTCATCGCGGCGATGTTTTTGTCTTTAGGACGAATCATATTCCAGGAATTCGGGAAGACCCGGAGGCAGGCTCGCCATTTTATATTAAGCGGTTGGCCGGTCTGCCGGGCGATCAATTGCGAATCGACCCGCCATTTCTCTATGTGAACAGCAAGAAAGCGGAAGGCTATGGTTTCGCCCGGGTAATGTCGGCGAAACCTCCTTATCGAGGATACGCCCTGGGACATGAATATCTCTCGCAACCAGATCGTTCATTCACCGTGCCGAAGGAGGGCTATTTCGCCTTGGGCGATAACAGCTATAACAGTTATGACAGCCGCTATTGGGGAGCTGTGCCTGATGCAAACCTGGTTGGGCGCGGATTGTGTGTTTATTGGCCGTTTAGTCAGCACTGGGGGCTCATCCGTTAGAATGGAATAGTGGAGTGTTGGAGTGTTGGGGCGATGATCTAATTCGCGTTACTCCATTACTCCAATTTTCCATTGCTCCAGAGCCGCCTTTCTCCCAAGTGTGGCAAAGCATGCCCGGTCTCTATGGCTGGTATGGGTTCGCAGGGCTCTGCGGCGGATACGCGCTTCTGATGCTTTTCAATCCGGTGCGGCGGGCGCTCGGGGACGGTTTTCGCTGTATTGGCCGCTATAAGCGCATCTGGATCAGCTTCGCGCTGCTGGGGTTTGGCTATTTCGTTTTCCAGTTTGCTACTTTCACGCCAATTCGAAACTGGGCCGATCTCGATCCAAGCCAGATCATCTCCTTGCCGCACTGGTATTGGCCGCGATTTACAGAGGTATGGAGCGAAACGCCGTTGCCTGCGCTTGAAGGCGTTGCAGGACTTTTCGATAACGCCACCACTACTTATCCGCTCTCGGTCGTGGCCGCGGTGTTCATGCTAATCAACTGGCGCGGGTTACATAGCGCGCTAGTCCGAGCATTGCGGAAGCGCTACCGTATCTGGGGTTATTTGGTTTATTTGATTTTGTTGCTGAGCGCGCTGGCGTCGCTCTTGAAGCCGATTGTATTCTGGCGATTACCGGAGTGGAGCGGTCTGGTCCCAGCTGCCGGGCTCTTGCGAATCTCGGCAACAGTGGATGCGAGTGCATTCATTTTCGAATATCTCCTGGGAGTTTATATCCAAGTCTATCTCATTACCGTCTGTCTGGCGTGGATAAAGGGCGTTAGCTTTGAAGAAGGAGAACTCTTCCGCTTCGCCATGCGGCGCTTTAGTTACGTTCTGGAATGGGCTGGCATTGTCGTTGCCGTCAGCACGTTGATCGTCCGGTTACCGCTCGTCCTTGCCTACTTCACGAACATTCCCGGCGTCCTTGATTACCTGCCTATTGCGCGGGTGCTTATGAGTGGTTTGATTATTGCCTTTTGTTCGGTCCAAATCTCGCTGGCGCTGCATAACGAAACGTTGTTCGCAGCGATGCGCGCTCACGCCCAGTTCGTCCGGCAAAATGCCGGTCGCCTGGGTTGGTTTTTGGTCATTTGCGGGATCCACTTTTTTTGCATCATGATCTGCGACGCCATCGTGCGCAGCGCAATTGCTGATCGGTTGGGCGCACTTTTTCTCTGGAAATTCAGCTTTGCTTTTCTCCGCGGAATCGTCACGGGCTGGCTTTTGGCTTCGTGGGTCTGTTTATTTCGGCAATGCGAAACTCGCCGCCTGAACGAGGAGAAATTGATCCGATATTAGGAAATCAACCTGGAAGAAATCGAACGTGAACGCGACAACCATTACGCGCCAGAGCAAATCGAATCTGGCCCTGGCATTCATTTCATTAGGGCGCGAACGCAAACGCGACATGACTGTTTTCTACGCGTTCTGCCGCGTGATCGACGACATTGCTGATTCTTCGGAGCTCAGCGTCGCGGAGAAGCAAAAGCAGTTGGCGGCGTGGCGTGAAATCTTGCGCGCAGCAGCCCAAGACGAGCCGGCTCTCGCTCGCGATGTGAGAGTTTTGATGAACAAATACTCGCTTTCAGTTGAGATGCTGGAGGAGATCATCGCCGGTGTAGAGATGGACCTGAGCATCTTCCGATACGCTACGTTCCAGGATCTGCGCGTCTATTGTTACCGGGTGGCCAGCGCGGTAGGTCTCGTGAGTATTGAGATTTTTGGATATCGCAACGCGCGCTGCAAAGAATATGCGCTCGAGCTTGGACTCGCCTTGCAAATGACGAATATCATTCGTGATGTCGGCAAAGATTTGCAGGCTGGTCGAATTTATCTGCCCCAGGAGGATCTGGCGCGTTGCGACTATTCTGAGACTGAGCTGCGTAATCGACAATATAACGAGCGGTTCGTTCGCCTGATGGAATTCGAAGCCGGCCGTGCGAGACAGTTTTTCTCGCGCGCGGCTGCGGCGCTTCCATCCGAGGATCGCCGGACGATGGCGCCCGCCGAAATCATGGGATCGATTTATCGCGGTCTCCTTCGCAGAATGGAGCTGGACAAGTTTCGCGTTTTCGAAAAGGAGTATTGCCTTGGCAGGTTGGAGAAAGCCGGCCGGATCGCTGCGCAACTATTGAAGTCTTTTTAAGTCTGACCTGCAACATTCTCGAGGTTGCGCAGTTCAATCCGTCAACGAGCATAAGTTTATGACGAAAAATCTTTTCATCGCTATTTGGGTTCTCGCGCTAAGCGCTTTGATTCTCAGTTCGTGTGATACTCCGGTTGGCCAGGGCGCAGCGTGGGGCGCTGCCACCGGCGCGATCATCGGCGGCGCGGCGACCGGTAGTGTTCGTGCCGCGTCGATTGGCGCGGCCGCAGGAGCCGCGGCTGGTGCTCTAAGCGGCAAGATTGTCCAGGAGAATCAAGCTGCGCGATATGGTCCGCCGCCTCCGGGTGGTTATCCGTACGCGCGTTGGGCTGGAACGCCCGGTTTTTATTACAGCCCTTATACGGGTCGCGTTTACGATCTTCGCGGAGTTCCGCCTGGCGGACTTACTCGCGACGTTGATACCGGTCGGCTTTTCCGGAAACCGTAACGAATGAGAACTGTAGCGGCGCTCTCTGAGTGCCGAAGTCGCTTCCTCTTCATGGCATCGGTGGTCACAGACCGCCGCTACAGAGACGCGGGTAATTCCGCGCGAGATTAACTCGCCCTGTTCTGTAATTCACTGACGAGCGCTTTCGCTTCCTCGGTCATCTTCAAAAGCTCCGGCCACGGGCGATGATAGTTCTCACCTGGCAACTTGCGCGTCGCGTCGAAGCCCATGTGCGAGCCGATGTTTTGATCGCTCGGCGCGTGGTCGAGCGAGTCGCTTGGGTTCTTGATAACGGTCGTGTCGCGAGCGGGGTCAGTGTTCGCGCACAATCGGAAAAGCACTTCGCTGGTGTTGTGGACATCGCAATCTTCGTCAACCGCTACGATGTATTTGCTGAACATCATCTGGCCCATGCCCCAGAGACCGTGCATGACTTTGAAGGCCTGATACGGATATTGCTTTCGGATGCTGACGAACACCAGGTTATGGAACACGCCTTCCGGCGGCAGGGTCATGTCCACAATTTCCGGGAAATTCATTTTGAACACGGGCAGAAGAATCCGCACACAGGCGTCGCCGATATAATAATCTTCCATCGGCGGCCTGCCCACGATCGTTGTCGGATAAACTGCGTCGCGCCGGTGCGTGATAGCGGTCACATGGAAGACCGGATAATCCTCAACCGCGGTATAGAAGCCGGTGTGATCGCCAAAGGGACCCTCGGGGCGCATTTCACCGGGTTGAACATAGCCTTCCAGAACAAAATCGACGTCTGCCGGTACATCGAGATCGATCGTTTTGCAGCGAACAAGCTCGATTGATTTCTTTCGCAAAAACCCAGCGAAAAACAGTTCATCCAACCCGTCCGGCAGCGGTGCAGTTGCCGCAAATGTATAAACGGGATCGCCGCCCAGCGTAACTGCCACTGGCATGCGCTCACCGCGCTCGTAATAGCGCTGGCCGTGGCGCGCCCCAACCTTGTGAAGTTGCCAGTGCATCCCCGCCGCGCGTTCGTCGTAAACTTGCATCCGATAAATGCCCACGTTTCGCGCACCTGTCTCAGGATCACGGGTATGCACGTTTGCGAACGTGATGAAGCGGCCGCCATCCTTCGGCCAGCACTTGAGAATCGGTAGATCGCGCAATGAAAAGTCATTTCCATCTCCGATCGTGTGCACGATTTCCTGGCAAGGCGCTTCCTTCACGTGCTTCGGACGTGCGTGTAGCAGATGAATTCCTTGTTTGAGCAAACTCCAGCCTTCGCGCAGATCGGTTGGCGGCTTCGCTTTCAGGATCAGTTGAATTTCCTGAGCGATGTCTCCTACGTCTGCGACTTGCAACGCGAGCGCCATTCGTCGGTGCGAACCCATGGTGTTGATTGCAACCGGGAACGTGGATTTTTTTCCATCGACAATCGGTTGCTCGAAAAGCAGCGCCTTTCCGCCGCCGGGCGATTTCATTTCGCGATCTGCCCACTCGGCGATGAGCAGATCCGTATCGACCGGAACGGCGACGCGTTTTAGTTCGCCCGCTTGTTCAAGAGCGTCGAGGAACTGTCGAAATGACCGGTAAGCCATTGGTCAGGCGTGCCGCGATACTGATTCGTCCGATGGCAGAATGCGACAGAATTTTTGATCAGCTCTAATGCGACGCCAGGTACTGGAACGACATGACCCTGCCATTCGAGAAAGTAACTACCTTGCCCGGATAAGGGATACTTTGGGGGATGTATGAGTAGAAGAACGGATCGTAGAACGGACTTCCGAAGAATACGAAATTACGACCGCCATGGTGATGCGCGCTTCCCGTCGCCACCCCGACGCTGGTGTATGCGAAGCTGTAGGCGGGGCTAGGGTTATTGTAAGCCCAGGGACCCCATGGTCCGTAGTACGGATAGTAAGGGTAGGTTGCGTAATAGATATAAATCCAGGTCTCCGTCGAACGCCCGGCCATGTTGCCCACAATTTTTCGATCGGGCGAGCCCCACGCCAGCCAGACAGCGTTTCGGGACATCCCGCTGCGAATTTGTCCCTGGCTGACCAGCGCCTGATCCTTGGGAGATAGACTTTGGTAAAGATCCGGATGATCAGAAATTCGCATCTGGGGAGTGGAACAACTAGTAAGAATTAAAGCGCCCGCCGCGACGCCGAGCGTCGTTGCCGCGAAAAAAAGCCGACGCTTCATAACGTAATAAAAATCATACCGTCCCGGTGGTGCGAGTCAAACCGTGCGCTTTCTTGATTCAACACCGCGTTGCCGGTAGCATTGCAGTGGAATGCAGGATCGCTACGGCCACCGGATTTCCTACCTCCGTGTCTCGATCACTGACCGCTGCAACGAACGCTGCACGTACTGCATGCCGCAAGAGTTGCAGGAGTGGTTGCCGCGCGAGGAGATTCTGACTTTCGAGGAGACTCTGCGTCTCATTCGGATCGCGGCCGAATTAGGCGTTTCGAAAGTGCGAATCACCGGCGGTGAGCCGCTGACACGCAGGGACATTGTCCACTTCATCACCCAAATACCGAAGATTTCCGGAATCAAGAGCCTGGGCCTTTCCACGAATGGAACTTTGCTCACGCGCCAAATCACGCCTGGGAAAACAATGACAATGGCTTTGCGCGAGGCCGGTGTGGAATCGATCAACGTCTCCCTCGATACATTGGATAGGGACGTGTATTCCAAGATCACCGGTCGAGATTTGCACGCTCAGGTTCTCGAGGGGATTGATGCCGCAATCGCAGTTGGTTTCGACCAGATCAAATTGAACACCGTCCTGATGCGCGGCCGAAACGAGGATCAATTGATTCCGCTGATCGAATTCGCTGCGTCGCGCAATTTGATCCTGCGTTTCATCGAAATGATGCCGGTGAGCACGACTGAAGTGCTCAGCGAAGACAATTTCATGTCGATCCTCGCGGCGAAACGGGTGATCGAATTGTCTTACGGAAGTCTAATCCCGGAGACGGAATTCCGAACAAACGGGCCAGCCACTTACTATCAAATGCCGGGCCGCAAACAGCGCATTGGGTTTATCGGGGCAATGACCAACCTGCATTTCTGCGAAAACTGCAACAAACTTCGCCTCACGTGCGACGGGAAATTGCGCCCGTGCTTGGGAAGCTATCTGGAGTTCGACATCATGAAACCGCTGCGCGCCGGCGCTAGTGATGAGGAGCTGAAGCAATTTTTCCTGGACGTTGTCGAACGCAAACCTGCTCAGCACGATTTTCGCGATAATTACCAACCGAATCGCAAGATGATCGCCATCGGCGGCTAACGAATGCAGCGACTCAGTCATATCAGCGACGATGGCCACGCCCAGATGGTCGATGTTTCGGCCAAGCCGATAAGCACTCGAAGAGCTGTCGCCACTGGCAAGATTCGGCTCCAGCGCGAGACACTTGATCTAATTTCGAAGGATCAAATCGCAAAGGGCAATGTGTTTGCGACTGCGCGGATTGCCGGCATCCAGGCTGCAAAGCAAACGCCGCACCTTATCCCGCTGTGCCATACTCTGCCCCTCGGTGAAATTAAGGTCGACATTGTGACTTCCAACGAGGGCGCTGAGGTGAGATGCACTGCGCAAACGGTTGCCCAGACCGGAGTCGAGATGGAAGCGCTCGTTGGCGTCACCGTCGCGTTGCTTGCGATCTATGATATGTGCAAAGCCGTGGACAAAGAGATGCAGATTTACGATGTGCGTTTAGCAGAAAAGACAAAACGCCCTGTAGCGGCGGTCTATCACCGCCGAGGCCAAAAGTCACGGCGCTCATAGCGCCTCAACAAACATGCAAATACAAGTTGGCATCATCACGATTTCGGACCGCGCGAGCGCGGGTGACTACAAGGACCTTGGCGGACCCGCGTTGAAAGCAGCGGCGCAAAAAGCGGGCTGGCAGGTCCTCGCGGAAGCGATTGTGCCGGACGATGCGAACCGAATCCAAGACACGATTCGTTCGTTTTCCAAACAAGGCTGTGGTTTGATTCTGGCCACTGGCGGGACTGGCATCGGACCGCGCGATGCCACCCCAGAAGCAATTCGCGCGATCATGCGCGTTGAGTTGCCAGGCTTTGGAGAAGTGATGCGGGCTGAATCGATGAAGATCACGCCCAATTCCATTTTGTCGCGCAGCCTCGCCGCAATTGTCGATGGCTCATTGGTGATTGCGCTTCCGGGAAAGCCGAGCGGCGCTGTGGAATGTCTCGGCTTCGTGCAAGGAGCAATTCCCCACGGCGTCGCGCTCGCCCAAGGGACGCCGACCTCGTGCTGAAACACTGATACGATTCTTGGGAATGGCGTCAGGCACACACGCCCTACAATTCGTTGGACAGCGAGCGCGGCTACAGCTTAATCGGGCCAAATCAGCAGACGCATTAACTGCTGGCCGTAACCGGTGAGCTGGGCGTTTTCTCCGCGGCCACTGACCACATCACGCGTCAAGTAGGAATAATTGATCGAGCCTTTTTTGACGTAGCTTAGCTCGGGCTGCGTCACATGTCTGTCGCTGGCTTCGATTTTCAGCGGCACACCGGAACGCGCGAAAGAGACCTCCCACGATGATTTCTCGTTTCGTTTGCCGGTCGCGAGCATCCAAGGATAAAGGCTTGGCAAATCGAAGTGCCGCGATTTCGGCACGCTAACTTTGTAGAACATTTCTTCACCACTGAGAAACTCCGGAATTGTGAGCGCGGGATTTTTGCGTAGCGCCAGATAGAGGCGCGCCACATCGATGCCAGCGAGGTTCATACCGTTATAGATCCCGTTGTGATTGGGATCGTTTCTGAAAAATGCGTTGTACCACGCCTCGAACTGACGGCTGAACATCAGGTCCAATTCCAAATGGAGATGCGCCCGTTCCCGGTTTATCCCAACTCCGGTGTAGCCCATAATAGCGATAGGCTGCCCACGTTTGACCGAATCGCCCGGATGCACGTGGATGGAACTCAGGTGTCCGTACAAGCTGTAGTAACTGGAGCCGTCCCAGCGGTGCTCAATCACAATGTATCTCCCATAATTCGAGTAGCCGGGGACGAGGTTGGCATGCACGACTTTCCCATCGGCAATGGCGCGGACTTCGTCGAGCGGCTCGCCGTTTGAATCGCGATGTAAAGGACGGATATCGATGCCCTCGTGAAAGCGGGTATAGGCAGTGCCACCTGCGGTGTCGATGGGATCGCGCACAAAGCCGTATTTGCCGCCCTCCCATGGAGTCGATTTCTCTCCCTTGTAATTGCGTTCCACGTACTGATAAAAGGCCGCACCGTCGACCGAGAAGAGAGCGTCATTATCCGTCGGCAGAACAAGATCGACAACGGCTGATTTGGAGTGCGGCGACACGTCGCCGCTTTGAATAGCGCGGACATCTCCGCGCACTCCAAAAATCGCAATCACGCTAATCGCCGCAAGGAACCGGCTCATCGCTTCTTCTGGCCGATCAAGCGCCAGTCTTTTTTCATCAAGCCAATGTCGGCTGCGGTAAGGCCTGAAGGAATGTAGATTTTTCCATCCGAAACGCGCTTGTCGATTTGGAGCTCGGTAATGAATCGGCCATTAATGAAAACAAAGAGGAAACTGCCGCGGTGCTCAATGCTTAAAGTATCGAGCACGACGCGCCCGTGTTCGTCGAGCTGAATGAGCACGCCATAAGTTCCGTCCTGGGCCGGATAGGCAGCAAACGCCATGACATCTCGCTCCGAAATCCACGGCATCTTTTCGATGGCAACCTCTTTACCGGAAATTTGGGCGCGTACCGATGAGGCGAAAGCCCCAGTATCTCGAGGATTCGCCTGGGCATGCACGCGGAAGATGCAATGCTGTTGTTTCGCAACGCCTGCGACCGGCGCCCAAAGCAGACAAAGAACGAATACCCGGAGAATTTTCATGCCGATTGATAAAGGGTTTGACAGGAATTTTGCAACTCCGAAAACTTTCGGGGCTGTTTAAGTCCACTCATGAAGCGCCGCATTGTTTTGCTTCTTCTGATGGTTTTTATGGCCGGGGGCATCTTTGGCCAGGACGCCACGCCAACGGCGACGCCGCGGAGACGCGGTTGGTTGAGCCGCATTCTTCATCCATTTTCTCCCGATGTGGTCCCGCAATACAAAGACCCAAGGTTACGCGGGCTCGCTCTCGATCTCCAAATTACGCCGCAGACTGTAAAACTGTCTGAGGTTCGCCAGCTCGGAATCAAAGTGACGCTGGCAAATCTGTCCAAGCGTCCCGTGGCCCTCGACTTTCCGACGAACCAGCGGATCGAAATTTATCTGATGGATTCCGGTGGAGATATCCTGACAAAGTGGTCCGACAATCACGCTATCACAGAAAAACCCGCCACAATTCTGGTTAATCCGCAAGAGCGGGTCGAGTACAGTGAAACAATCTCGACCCGCGAGCTCACGCCGAACAAGGTCTTTATCGCCGAAGTATTCTTTCCTCAATACCCGGAGTTGCGCATCCGGCAAAAATTCCTGGCTGTGCCTTGACGAAAGTCGTTAGTCGATAGGTGATAGTTGATGGAGCCGAGCGTGACCGCCAATCAGCCATCAACTAAAAACTATCACCTCTTCTCCGACTACCACACCCATCCGCAGGGACATCGGGTGCAGCGGTACACGCAGGCGTTGCTTCAGCCTTGGGCGGATTCAGCGCGCAGATCAGGGTTAACCGACATTGCTTTCACTGATCACGATCGTTATCACACCGGAATCGACTTCGATGAAATTGATCGTTTGCGCGAAAGAAATCCCGATTTGCGAATCCGCGCCGGGATTGAGCTCGACAATGATCCTGTTCATTCACCGGCTGGCCAAAACTGGATTGAGAAGCATTGGGACAAGCTCGATTTTGTCCTGGGCTCGGTTCATTTCCTTGATCGCGCCGATCAGATGTTCGACAGCGTGCCGGATGGCGCTGCGCAATTCGCAGGCCGGAGTATCAACGCGATTTACGCCGACTATTTTCGCCGTGTCCGGGAAGTAGGAGCGACGGGGCTAGTTGATTGCCTTGCCCATCTGGATCTGATCAAAATCCACGGTTATCGGCCAGGCGCAGAGATCGGCAGTTTGGTTAATGAAACACTCGATTTTATTCGTGCGCGGCATCTCGCGATTGAGCTTTCCACCGCTGGATGGCGCAAGCCGGTGAAAGAGTTTTACCCGGGCGACCGGATCATTGAGGTGGCAATAGAGAAGGGGATTCCTTTCACTACAGCCTCTGACGCGCATTCGCATGCGCAACTCGGCGACAATTTTCCAAGCCTCGCGCAAAAGATGGCGGACTTTGGGATTCGTCAGGTCTGCGTTTTCGAAAAGCACAACCGTATCCAGCTGCTGCTATAACTGCAGATCGAGCTGTGATCGCCTCTCTGTCGAGAACGCTTGTTCTGTTTCGGGGGGCAGCGGCAACATGAAGCCGAGACGTTGAGCGAGACGTTGGCAAGTTTCGGGCGCGAATCCTTCGAAATGGTTGCTCGCGAATGCCCACACATTGCGGACCTCGGGAAGATGCCGCTCAATTTTAAGCGACCAGCTGTCCAGCGCGGCTTCGCGTTTCCAGAGCAATTTTTCGTAACGATGGACGTGGCTGCCGTCAACGTCGTATTTCGTTGCGTAATCCCCGAGTAAACGCAGATAGAGAAAATCAGTCGTGCACGGCAGAAATTCAAACGGGGCAAGATTTCGTTCGTTGAGCGGAGTGGTATCGGCCCACACCCAGCAAATCCGATACTTTTCCAAAAGGCGGATAAACTGCGGTCGATGCCATCCGGGGTGTCTAAATTCGAGCGCGAACCGGAAATCCCGCGGCAGTTGCTCGAGAAACTTGCGCAGCGCTGTTTTGCCGTCTTTTGGCGCAAAGGAGGGAGGCAGCTGAACAAGAATCACCTGGAGCTTTGCCGCAAGCGGCTCAATCGCCCGAAGAAACGAATTCAATTCTGCTGCGCAATCGCGCAGTCGCCGGGTGTGCGTAATCTCGCGCGGGAGTTTGCAGGCGAAACGAAAAGCGGCTGGCGTGATCTCTATCCAACGCTGAATGGTCGCTTCGGCCGGGGCGGAATAAAATGTCGAATCGACTTCCACAGCCGGGAAGTAATTGGCGTAAAATTCGAGCCACTGGGACTTTGGCAATTCCGAGGGATAAAAGGAGCCGCGCCAGTCGTCGAAGCTCCATGCACAGGCACCGACCCAAATTTTGTGCTGATCGATAAGATTCAATGGGCTTAGACACTTAATCGGTTTTGCCCGTCTGGAAAAGGCGTTACTGTAAAATCGCGGTGAACATCAGCCATCGAGTTTCGGTTTGGCCGACTGATGACCTTGACGGAATCGATAAGTCAATTACCCTGCCACACCTCATGGACTTCTTGGTTCGCGTCGCTTTGCTTTGTACAGCTGCCACTTTGATTTTTTCTGAATCAGTAGCGGCAGCGGTGGTCTTTCAGCCCGGCAAAAAAGCCAAGTTCGTAGCCCCCGGGGAAGAGCAAGTCAGCGAGACGGCGCTGGAGTTGTATCAGACTGCGCAGACTGCTGAAAAGGAAGGCAACCTTAAACGAGCGATTCGTGCGTACGTAAACATTGTGCGGGAACATCCTAAAGATGCTCTTGCCCCGAGTGCCCTCTATCGCGGGGCGCAATTGCAGGAACAAGAGCACAACTATCTCGCCGCGGCGGATTCGTATCGGCTCTTGGTCGAAAAATATCCCGGTAGCCCGCACTTCGATGAAGCAATCGAGGCGCAGTTTCGCATCGGCGAAATGTATCTTACTGGCAAAAAGAAGAAAATTCTGGGCATCTCGGTTGGAAACTCGCTGGATAAGGCGGTGACGATTTTCGCGAACGTCGTCCGCACTGCGCCATACGGGAAATACACGGCGCGCGCGCAATTCAACATCGGCCTCGCACGCGAAAAACAGAATGTGCCCGAGATGGCGGTTGAAGCCTACCAGGCCGTGGTGACCAAATTTCCAAACGAGCCGGTGGCAGCGGACGCCCAATATCAGATCGGTTATATCTGGCTAATGGCAGCTCAAAAGGGTACCACGGATGCGGCGGCAACCAACAACGCCAAAATAGCTTTTCAAGATTTCCTTCTCCATTATCCGCATAGCGAGAAAGCCGCTCAGGCGCGGGCGAACCTGGACCTTCTTGAGCATAAGGAAACGACCAGCTCCTACGAAGTAGCCAAATTTTACGACAAACAGAAATATTATCGCGCGGCGGTAATCTATTACAATGAGGTGATTCGCCAGCAACCTGGCTCAACCGAAAGTAATCTGGCGAAAAAACGGATCGATCAGCTGCGCGCGAAGGTCGGTGAGGCTGCGCTTCAAGCGGCCTTAGGCCCGGCACAAGCTGGCAAGAAAAAGGGCGAAGCGCATGGAGTGCGGACTGCCGGAACCGGGTCCGCGAAGCCGGGTGCAGCAAATAACGAAGCGCCGCTGCCTGCTCCGGACAGCGATGGTTCGCTTCCGCCACCCGCTTCACTTGCGCCTGACATTACGACTGCTCCTGATCACCTGTTTGGACCGTCGAGCACGAGCACAAGCTCCGATATGTCTTCTACCCCATCGGCATCGGCCTCACCGGCGCCTTGAAAGCTTCACTTGCGACAGTATTCTGCCTCGCCTTTTGTGGTTGCCTTGGCTATCACGTCGGGCCGGTAAAGCCCTATTATTTACGTGACGTACACACCATCGCAGTCCCAACTTTCAAAAATGGCACTCTGGTTCCACGCATCGAAGTCTTGGTCACTGATACTGTAATCAAGCAGTTGCAACAGGATGGGACCTTTCAGGTTACCAATGGGGACAAAGCGGATGCCACTTTGAACGGGGAGATATCTCGTATTACCAGGACGCCGGCGCGCTCGGTGCTCAGCAACGTGTTGGCCACATCCGAATTTAGTCTGGTGTTAAGTGTAAAATACTCTCTAACCAGACGAGATGGCACAGAGGTGGTGGGGTCCAGCCAAGCGATCGGGACAACCAGTTTCTTTGTGAGCAGCGACGTAACCACGGATGAGCGGCAAGCCCTGCCACTTGCTACTGAAGATCTCGCCACCCGATTAGTTAGCCAGCTTAGCGAGGGCTGGTGATGGAGTGATGAAGGGTGAAGAAAGGCTTTGGACCATCCTCAATGACAAGCTCGATACTCTGCATGCCGCGAATCGTTTGCCTCAGGCGATTCGCGTTGCCGAAACAGCTCTTGAAGTCGCCAAGCGCGCTTTCAAGGGGAGCGAGACTCCACTTGCCACCAGCTTCGAAAGGTTAGGCCAGCTACTCGAGCAAAAGGGAGATTACACTGCGGCCGAGGCATGCTTGCTCAAGGCGCATGCAATTCTGGAGAAGATGAAGCCGCCGGACCACCGGGCTATCTTTCGGTCGGCGCGGCGGCTGGCATTCTTATGCGATAGTTTGGGCCGATCTGAGGAAGCGATTGATCTCTATCAGAAAGCAATAGCCGCCGGTAGCCAAATCGAAGACGTTCCTTATTCGGATATCGGGACGATGTTAAACAATGTGGCGATGATTCTGCGTAAATCGGGCCGGCAAAAGGCGGCAGAACCATGCTATCTACGTGCTTTGGAAATTTACGAGAAGCAACTGGGACCCGACCATGCCGACGTAGCGTCGGTGCTGAACAATCTGGCCGTGTTCTACACAAACGAGCGCCGTTACACTGAAGCTGAGAGAATACATCTTCGCGCCTTGGCCATTCGGCAGAAATTGCAACCGCCTCCGCTCGCCGACATTGCGCAATCAAAATGCAACTTGGCGGTGGTGTATCATTCACGAGGTGATTACGCCAAAGCCGCAGAGCTTTATCAATCGTCGCTGAAAACGTGGGAGGAAGTGCAGGAAAAGCCCTCCAAGGATTACGACATCGTCGTGTCCAATTACGCCGATCTTTTGCGCTCTGTTGGTCAGGTACGCAAAGCGCATCAGTTGGAGGTCCGCGCACGCAAGAAGCGACAGGACTGACCCAGCGAAATGTCGTCGCTCCCTTTGCTCCTATCGTAATGTCGCTGATTTAACCTTGCAGGCCGCCTGGCGCGCGCGCAGTGTAGGGCCGCTGCCCAGGCTCGCGTGGCGGAATTGGCAGACGCGTACGGCTCAGGACCGTATGGGGAAACCCGTGGAGGTTCGAGTCCTCTCGCGAGCAGTGAGCCCCCTCCGCCTTCAACGGGGATAATACAACGCTACAATGCGAGGTTGGATGAGCCGGTTACTTCTTCGCTGCAGCTTTCCTTCTGGCTGCCCACCGCGCTTTCATTAGCTCGGAGAGCCTTCTTCGGCCGGCCGCCGTGAGTGTGCCTTTTTTCTTCGCAGGAGCCTTCTTCGTGCCGCCTGTTTTCCTTCTGGCCGCCCAGCGCGCCTTCATCAACTGGGAGAGCTTTCTTCGCCCGGCCGGTGTGAGCTGGCCTTTTTTCCTGCTAGGAGCCGCTGTTGTTGAACCCCTTTTTCTTGCCCAACGAGCTTTAGCAGCTGCCGAAAGCTTTGCTCGCGTCCCGGGCGAAAAGTAGCGGCGACCCGTGGGAGCTGTTGGTCTCGGAGGGGCGCCTGCCAGAAGGGAGGAAAGACGTTTTTCCAGGTTATCGATTTGTCGGCGAATTGAGATCGCTTCTTCTAGAGTGTTAACGGATATATCCATGTGTTATCAGATAGCTGGGGTTGGCTGGGAAGGCAATTATAATTTTTATAACAACTTGATGCCTGATTACTGGCCTGCTGTCGATTAGCTATATCGAAGTGATAACCAGCAAAATGAATTACCATAACGGCGCGAGTTGGCGTTCCATTAAATATTGACGAAATGACTACGCAACCTGCGCAAGTCCAAAAAATGTTCGGGTCCATTGCCAGGCGCTATGATCTCGCAAATCATTTGCTTAGCTGCGGGATCGACTTGTACTGGCGGCGACGCGCGGCTGAAATCGTCGCCAATTGGCGACCACACAGGATTGCCGATCTTGCGACTGGCACTGGGGATTTGGCGCTAGCCTTGCAGAAAAAATTGCCGGATGCGGAAATCGTGGGCGTCGATTTTCTGCCGGAGATGCTGGACCTTGCGCAGCGAAAGGGTGTGCGCCAAATCGTGCTTGCCGATGCGATGAACCTGCCATTTGGCGATGCTTCATTCGATTGCGTCACCATCGCGTTCGGGCTGCGCAATCTGGAAAACTGGTCAGCTGCGCTTGCTGAGATGTCGCGCGTGCTCAAGACGAACGGGCACTTGCTCGTGCTCGAGTTCTCGCTGCCCACAACGCCAATCTTGCGGGGAATCTATCGTTTCTATTTGCATCGATGCCTACCCTTGTTCGGTTCTTTTCTAACAGGTACGAAAAGCGCCTACGATTACCTTGGCGATTCGATCGAAGAATTTCCGAGCGGCAGTGCGATGTCTCAGTTGATCGCGGCGAAAGGTTTCGCAGACACGGCGTTTGGCCCCTTGACCGGAGGAATCGTCACAATTTACACCGCCCAGAAATCATAGTCATTCCGAGCGAAGTCGCCTGCCGCGCCATAGCTTCATGCGAAGGCGGGAGGAATCCATTCGCATTGCTTTACGGTCGCAACATGGGATCCTTCGACTCCGCTTGGCTCCGCTCAGGATGACGCGAGTTGCAAAGATTTATGGTGTCGCGATGGTAACCGGTGTCGTGGTTGGCGAAGGCGACGCAGTGGCTTGACCGGCCAGCGGTAGTTTTAAAGTGTTCAACTCCGGATTGCTGATTGCAAAGGTGCCTTCACGTCCGTCCACGCGCGCACACCACGTGCCGTCATTGTTTTGTGCGCCGATAATCAACTTGTGGGTTGTCTTGTTATCCGGCGAAGTCGTGAAGGCGAACATAAGCTGCGGTTTTTCGAAGCCATGTTGAGGCGTCGTAGTCCCGAGCCAGCGCATTGCGTGCAAGCTCGACAATGTATTGAGCAGCGATTGCAAATTGGCTTGATTGATCTCCCCGCTTCCTTTCAGCCAATGCCACTGATTATTTTGATCGCGCTCCAGCGATAGCTCCTTCTCAGTCGTGACGCTTACGCGACGGATTTGTTCCGGTTTAAACTTGAAGATGGACAACTCCTGCCAGTGCAGAGGATCAGGCGAAATTTGATCCAGCAAACCGCGTCGGACTGCCACGACGAACGGCTCATCCGTCAGGCGCGCATAAACATTGTCGCCTTCTAGTTTTCCTAAGGCAATTCCGGCAAACGGTTGCTCACCCGCTTTGGTTTCAGCAGTATTTTCCGAAGCAAATGAGCTGAACGTCAATTGTATCTGCGGCTTATCGAGGCCGTATTTCGGCAGATTTGAAGCGACATCTTCTACAAATCTTGTTACCCGCTCATTTTGCAGCGTGTCGATCAGGCGCTGAACTGCACTTGAATCAGCCGGCGCGTTGTTTCGTGTGGCGATGGTCCAATTTCCATCTTTGCGCGCCAGAATGGTTTTTCCCTTGCCTGGGCCATCGATCGTGATTCGATCGAGAATATTTGTGTCGATGCGAACCAAATGATTGTCGCGCAGATCGGCCGGTTTCGTGTTTAGGATCTCTTCGGTCTTTTTCGGGAGCGTGTAAACGGATCCGCGTGGAGTGAATCGCACATAAATCTGGTCTTTTTCCTTCTCTGGCACGCCGCCGATCTGCAGCATCTGGCCCTTGTCCTCCCGCCCGAACACCTTGATCGACTCACCGATGTCAACCTTCTGGTCTTTTTTCTCGGCCTCATCAAATAGCGTGATCGATCCACGCGGCTCCGCCAATCCATAAGGGCGCAGGTCCCCACGGTCATCGGCTACAAATTGTTGAATGCGCGCCGTTGTGATTTGTGCAATCAAGTCACCGATTTTCTGGTCATCGGCCCGCGCGCGCAGCGGCTTAAGAATGTCCCAGTGATCGCCTTTCTTCTCGAGCTCCATTTCGCCGGCAGGCGTCTTCAATGTGATTCGGCGCACTTGCGCAGTAGTCAGGTCCGTTAGTTTTCTATCGCGAAATTCCTCCGGCTTTTTGTCGATGTCTTTTCGGATCGACTGCCTCGCGAGGAATGTTTCCTTCGAATTGTGAAGGCGCACATACATTCTGCCTTCCAACGCAGCGTCCTTTCCAAACCAGATTTCCGGCGGTCCGCCTTGGCCGAGCAATTTGAGTTTTAGCTTCGGATTGTCGAGGCCATACTCCGTCAGTTTGCTCTTATCAGCCTCAATATCTTTCGCCGGGATGGTTCCTTCCTTCTGCCAGCTCTCCAAATCGGACAACAAGTTCTCGACCAGAGCGCCATCGGCTTGATCTTTAAGCGGCGTCTCCAGTCGCCACTTGTTTTCCCGGCGCCGTATTTCGATCTGTTGATCCCCATTTTTAATGACGATGCCGTCGATTTTGTTTCGGTCGAAATTGACCACGTTCTGTGCCTGCTGTTTGGCTTCCTCCGTGCTCGGCCGTTTCATTTCAAAGAACCTGAAGTAAGCGACACCAGCGATCGCAATGACTGCCAGTATGAGGGTATTCCTCCAGCTCATATCAGACGCGCCGTTGCCACCACACCATCGTTCCGATCACGGCAGGAACCAGCGGCATGAACACAAGGACAATCCAGCGCAGCCGGCGCAACGCTTCTTCGCTGAGACTGAAGGTGAGAGGCTTCGGGATTTTTGGCGCGATACCGATAAGCTGTTCCCGACTAAGCAGCCAGTTCACACTGCCAGAGATGAAATCGAGCCCCTGCTGATCTTGCGTGATGGCATCGTCCTGAACAAAAGTCGCGTTGCTAACTACTACCAAACGCGGCGAATTCATCTGCACCCGCTGATCTGCGCTGCCACCTTTTTCGACTGCTGCGCCGATTGTTAGCGGCACATTGCTGTTTTGCTTCGCGTCGGCCTGCAGTTTTGGCTGGTTATCCGTGTTGTAATCCGTTTCGGCAAAATAACCCTTTTCAGCCTGGATCAGTGGTTCCAGCCGGATGTTGGCAGCACGGACGCGGTCCGGCTCGAGCGTAAGTGAAGATGTGCCGCCGAAAAAGAGCGCTCGCACATCGGCTAACCGTTTTGTGACTGGGCTATCGCCCAGAAAATGCGCTTGCACATCGCGCGTCAGCGCTAGTTCTTCGATCCCCGTGCGCAAAAAAACCATCAGTCGATCGTCATTCATTTTGACGCCCAACTCGTTTAGAAAGCCACGCAGCTTCGGTGTTTTCGCCGCTGGATCCAGGAGGACCAGTATCCGCCCCTGCTTATCCCAGAAGTCGCGCAGCAGTTTCATTTCGCGATCGGAAAAATCGTACTGTGCCCCGACGATCATGACAGCTTTCACGTCGGCCGGAATTGCATCCAGATCGAGAAGGTTCAGCTCCTGAAACTTGATGTTTTCATTTTCGATAAACGTTTTCAGCACCGAGATCGGGCTGGTGGCTTCTGAAAGCGGCGGTTCCTTGTGACCAGTGACGTAACCAAGAGTCTTCTTTTTGCCTTCCACGAGGTCGATCATCGCGCCTGTGATGGCTTGCTCTCCCTTGAATGCGGCCACATGCGGGCCTTCGCCAAAGGCCATCCCGCTCTGGTCAATATCGGCCATCTCCGACGCCTTCACCGTTTTGTTGCGACCCTCGTAATCGAGCACCAAAAGACTCTCGTCCGTGACGACTTTATATTTATCGAACAGCTCCTTGGCGCGGGAAAGATTCCGCTCGGGATCGATATTCTCGATGTTGATCTTTCCCTTACCGGCATATTGATATTCCGTCAGCAAGTTCTGAAGGTCCGCGGTAATCGGCGTATTGGGCGAAAAGAAAACGGTGACGCGCATCTTATCCTTCAGCGTGTCGAGGAAACGCTTCGTCTTATCTGAAAGCGTGTATTTTTGGTCGCGGGAAAAATCCCAACGCGCGTAGTGCTTGAAGGCGAATGAATTCGCCATCGCAACCAGAAACAGTATCAGCACTATCTGGACGACAACATTGAGACCGATCCGAATCCGGCCAATTTTCTTCCCCGAACGCGTCCGCGGCTTCTTTGTCTCGTCAGCCATTTGTCAGAGCCTCCATTTACGGAATTGGAAAGCCTGATAAGTGAGCGTCAGCATCACGATGGTCATGCTCACATACAGAACGATCGGCCGCGTATCGATTATGCCCCTCGAGAATGTCCCCATGTGTTCGATGGCGGAGAAGTAGCCCAGCAAATCGCGCGTTGTGGAGGTAACATCCAGGATGATGAACTGGACCAGGCCGAGAAAAAATAACAGCGTGATTGCGCAGAAAGAAATGATGGCCGCGATGATCTGGTTCCGGGTTAGAACAGAAGTGAAACAACCTATCGAGAGGTAAAACATCCCTAGCAACAAGAGCATCAGATAGGAACCCCAGTACGCTCCGCCAGAGTGCGCAGCAGGCTGGTTTGTTATTTTCAGAAAAATCCAGAAGTAAAGCACGGTCGGGATCCAGAGGATCACATAAAAGACCAGCGCGCCAAAAAACTTCGAAAGCACCACCTGCCAGTCGCGCACGGGGGCGGTCATAAGCGGCTCGATGGTGCCAAGCTTAAATTCTTCGGCGAAAAGGCGCATCGTGATGAGCGGAAAAATCAGGACGAATGCGAACCAGAAGAAGACCGAATTAAAGAATGATTCCTGAATCGTGTATTGTACCTGGCGCTGGTTCATGAAGGAGACCTGAAAATAGAAATCGATCCCGCTGACAATGAGGAAGAAGATCAGCACGATGTAGGCGATCGGGGAATGGAAATAGCCGCGTATCTCGCGCGAGAGCAGAGTGTAAAACTTACGCATGGCCTCGAAGCGATGGAGTGATGGAGTGATGGAGTGATGGAGTAGTGATGTACTCTTCGGGATCTTCGGCGATACGCGCGATCCAATCTTCGTCGTCGCGTTTCTGTTCCAGCTTTTCGATCAAACCCAAAAGACGGTTTTCGACTTCATAGTGGAGCAAATCAAAATCGTGGAAGCGTTCGACCGAGATTTGTTCAGTTTGTCTCAACCCGATCGCACGGGTCATCGTCTCGGCCATTGATCCGAGCGCGTAATAAAGAAATTGAATGTATTCGGGGACGAAGCGTCTCCCATATCCCTCGGAGATATTCGCCGAGATTGATTGAGCCGCATCGGCGAATTGTGACCTAAGCTTGAAGTCGATTTTCGCCTCGATGAAAGCACTCTTCCAAACTAGCTCGAAGAGTTCGATAGCCTTCTGCCAGACAATCAATTTCATGTAACCGCGATTCTTGTTTCGAAGTTCAGTTTCGTAATTCATTGTTCCACCACTCCATTACTCCACTACTCCATCACACGACATCCGGATGTGTGATCTCAACGAACACATCCTCGAGTGTCGCTCGACGCTGAGTTAATTCGCGCACGGCCCAGTGGCGAGCGCTGGCCAGCCGAAAGACCTCTTCGCGCACATCGACACCCGACTCCACGCGTAGCGAGAATCTCTTCCAATCATCCTCCCCCTCGGTAAACACTTCCCGCACACCTGAAATCTTCTTCAGTTCCTCTTCGCCGTTATCTTTCCCGACTTTTGCTTCAAGTACTACGCCGCCGGCTTGCCTGATTTTCCCGAGCAAATTATCCGGCGTATCGCACGCTTCGATTCGCCCCTTGTGAATGATGATCACCCGGCTGCATGTCATCTCTACCTCTGGCAAAATGTGCGTCGAAAGCAAAATGGTATGCTGTGTGCCCAGGTTCTTGATTAGTTCGCGCACCTGCCGGATTTGATTTGGATCCAGACCAATCGTCGGCTCGTCGAGAATGAGGAGGTCCGGCTCAGCCAGCAGCGCGTCCGCCAGGCCGACGCGTTGGCGATAGCCTTTGGACAGAATGCCGATCAGCCTGTTTTCAACCTCCTTAAGACCACAAAGCTCCTTTACGTCGCCAACACGCTCCGCAACGCGGCGATGTTGGACTCCCTTCAGCGCTGAGCGATAATTGAGATACTCCGTGACGCGCATGTCGCTGTAGAGGGGCACGTTTTCCGGCATGTAGCCGAGGTGCGCCCGTGCCTGAAGCGATTGGTCAAAAACGTCGAATCCCGCGACCGTAGCGCGACCCGAAGTAGGCGGCATGAAGCCGGCCAAAATTCGCATGGTCGTGGTTTTACCAGCGCCGTTTGGCCCCAGAAATCCCATGATTTCTCCCTGGCTAACTTCGAAATTCAAATCCTGGATGGCGGGCTGGCCAGCGTAGCGTTTGGTCAGATTTTCGACTTTAATCATTGCGCGATATTTCGATGAGACAATCGAGCCGCGATTGCGTTGGCAATTTTCTTAACGCGCCGTAAGGCTCACGGCGCCGAGCTCGCGGTTTTGGCCATCGGCACGGATTACACCGACAGTGAAATTTAGGTTCGAGCCACTTTGTACCGAGGCGAGCAGCGACTCGACTTGCTGCACCGAGGTCACATCGGATTTGCCTACCCGATAAACGACCATACCGCGCTCAATTCCTGCTTCGTCTGTTGGACTGCCCGGTTCGACTGCCGTAATCAGCACTCCACGCCCGCGCGCGTACCCGAGTGCATCACCTAACTCCTGGCTCAGATTCTGAAGCTGCATTCCGAATAACCTTTCGGCTTTAGACGCAGATGTTTCGACGCTGGCGGCTTCATTCTTCAACACGGCCCGTTTTTGCGCCATCTTCTTGAATCGATTCACGCTATCGCGCACGACGTCCGCCGGGATGGCGAAACCCAGCCCCTGAGTTGGGACCCCTTGGGGTGTAAACGCCATTTTCGCGGAGCTGATCCCGACCAGCCGACCGGAGAGATCAATCACCGGCCCACCGCTGTTACCGGGGTTGATCGCGGCATCGGTCTGCAGCAGGTCCTTGTACTCGACGTCGTCCACAGTGATGTTACGCTTCACCGCGCTAAGGACTCCTCGGCTGATGGAGCTGCCGTAGCCGACGGCATTGCCCACCACGATCACTGTCTCACCGAGCAAGTTCGGAGAAATATTATCCAGGTTGATAAAGGGAAAATCGGTTTGCGCGTCGATTTTGATGAATGCCAGGTCAGTTTTGTCGTCGCCGGCAATGTAGTGGGCATTGTAAGTTTTACCGTCGTTTGTCGTCACGTGAATTTTCAGGTCCGCGGCGCGTTCGACCACATGCTGATTGGTCACGATGTAACCGGCCGGGTCGATAATGAAACCGGAGCCGAGGCTTTGCAAAGTCTGGCGAATTTCGCGTGGCCGGACGCGGTTGTAACCAAAGAATTGCGCATAAAAATCCTCAAATGGATCGCGCACCGTGCGCCGGACAACGCGCTCGGTATTAATATTCACCACTGTCGGCAACACCTTGGCTACGGACAAAACAGCCGGTTCCGAAGCTGGATCGGCTTGTGCGAAACACGCTTGTGATCCAACGAGGGTCAGCGCAAGTGAAGCCAACAGCCCAAGCGCCATCGAAAAAAGATAGTTCTTCCTCGCAGTCATATCCGCAGCAAGTAACGAAGCCGTCTTCGGACTGTCAACTTGCCGCATGCCGTAATCGTCGCAGATTAAAATCGCCATGCGTACATCAATTGATGCTCGCGCAAATCTGCACCTGATGGAGGAAAATTACCGGCGTTGGCAGGAAAATCCAGAGTCGGTCGATTCAGGATGGGCGGCTTTCTTTGAAGGGTTTGAGCTGGGAAATCTGCCGCAGCGCGACGGAGCTGCTGTAGCTGAGGCCTGTGAAGTGGCGTTGCAGACGCGCGTCGATGGTCTCATCTATGCATATTGCTCGCTCGGGCACGCCATTGCGCGGGTTGATCCACTCGCCGAGAAGCGACCGCAAAATCCGTTGCTCAGCTTGCGCGAGCTCGGTTTCAGCGAATCAGATCTAGACCTTCGTGTTTCGTCGAAATTCTTCCTCGACAATCGATCGATGACGTTGCGCGAAATGCTCGCGGGTCTCGAGAGAATTTATGCCGACTCGATCGGCTCGGAATTCATGCACATTCAAGACCCGCGAGTGCGCGAATGGATCCGTAAAAGATTGGAGACCCGGCCGCACAAACATTCGACGCCGCGCGCGGTTCAGGTGGCGTTATTGCGGACGCTGCTCGAAGCCGAATCCTTCGAAACTTTCCTGCATACGCGATACGTGGGCCAGAAACGGTTTTCGCTTCAGGGCGCGGAATCACTTATGGTAATTCTGGATACAATCCTGCATAGATGTCCGGAAGGCGGCGTCGAAGAAATTTGCATGGGCATGGCGCATCGCGGCCGGCTCAATGTGCTGGCGAATTTCCTGCGCAAATCGCTCAAGATCATCTTCACCGAGTTCACCGAGAATTACATTCCCGAGCTGGTAGCCGGCGATGGCGACGTGAAATATCATCTCGGTTATCACTCGGTGCGCAGACTTGCTTCAGGGACCGAGGTCGAGATCCGGATGTCGTCAAACCCGAGTCATTTGGAAGCTGTCGATCCCATTGTCGAAGGCAAAGCGCGCGCGCGGCAACGAATTCGCGGAGATACCGAGCACAGGCGAAAAGTTCTGCCGCTGCTGGTGCACGGTGACGCAGCTTTCATCGCGCAGGGGATCGTGGCTGAGACACTGAATTTGTCGCAATTACCGGGCTACAGCACCGGCGGCACTATTCACATCGTGGTGAATAATCAAATCGGCTTCACGACGCTTCCTAAAGATGCGCGGTCATCTTCGTATGCAACCGATGTCGCCAAAATGATTGAAGCGCCGATTTTTCATGTGAACGGCGACGATCCGCTGGCCGTCAAATTTGTCAGCGATTTGGCATTCGATTTTCGTCAGCAATTCGGACGCGACGTTGTGATCGACATGTATTGCTACCGCCGGTATGGCCACAACGAAGGCGACGAGCCGTCATTCACCCAGCCCGATCTCTACGCGAAGATCGAGACGCGTCCATCGGTCACCCAGCTTTACAAACGCGAGTTGCTCGAAGCCGGAACACTGAGCGAAGACGATGCCGCCTCGCTGGAGGCCGAGTTCGCCTTGCGGTTGGAAATGACGCGGGACGAAGTCAAAGCCATCGAAAAACGCAAGGCCAGCGAGAAAGCAAAGTTTAGAGAATCGACGGCGATTTTTCAGCCGGAGTACACAAGCGAGTCCGAACCGACTGCAATCAGCGAGAAAACGCTTAAAACCATTATCGATGGCCTCACCCGCACCCCGGAAGGGTTTCAAATTCAGCCGAAGATCAAACGCATCGTGCTCGATCATCAGCGCAAAATCTTCGACGATGGTGGCCCGTTTGAATGGCATTACGCCGAGGCGCTCGCTTTCGGATCGCTGCTTCTGGATGGGATTCCGATCCGATTGTCAGGCCAGGACAGTTCGCGCGGCACTTTTAGCACACGGCACTCGGTCCTGTACGACGCGAAGACGGGCGAGCCTTACGTGCCGCTCATGCATCTGGCTGAAAAACAAGCGCGCATCTGCATCTACAACAGCCCGCTGTCGGAGGCTGCTGTGCTCGGGTTCGATTATGGTTATTCGCTCGATTACCCGAAAATGCTCTGTCTGTGGGAGGCACAATTCGGTGATTTCGCCAATGGCGCGCAGACCATCATCGATCAATTCATCGTTTCAGCGGAATCCAAATGGCAACGGCCCAGCGGCATTGTGCTATTGCTTCCGCATGGCTACGAAGGCCAGGGCCCGGAGCATTCGAGCGCGCGGCTTGAGCGCTTTCTGCAAGCGTGCGCCGAGGATAATATTCAAGTCTGCAATCTGACTACCGCCGCTCAGTATTTCCACGTGTTGCGGCGCCAGATGAAGCGCGACTTCATCAAACCGCTCATCATTGCAACGCCGAAAAGTCTTTTGCGCGCGAAGTTTGCTTCCTCGCCTGCCGAAGAATTCATCCATGGCCGATTCGAAGAAATTCTCGGCTCTCCCGAGGCCGGTCTGCCCGACAAAGTGAAGCGGATTATCTTTTGCTCGGGCAAAGTGTATTACGATCTGCTGAACTATCGCACTCAACGCAAAATCCACGATGCAGCGATCGTTCGCATCGAGCAGCTTTACCCGCTTGCGGAAAAAAGGCTGCGCGAAATGCTCAAGCCATTTCCGAAGAGCGCGAAGCTCGTGTGGTGCCAGGAAGAACCGCAGAACATGGGCGCGTGGACCTTCATCGAACCGCGATTGCGCACGCTTTTGTGCACCGAAATCGCTTACGCCGGCCGCGAAGCCAGTGCCAGCCCCGCAGTCGGCGCGCTCGCTCGCCACAAGCGCGAACAGGCGCGCCTGGTGGCCGACGCGTTTTCACTTTGAAGTCAGCGAAGTGAGACTAGCTTCCAATTGATTTTTCCGTGTGCAATTTCAAGCCAGGCTACGCTCGGCGGCGAGCCGCGATTGGGCCGGGTCACGCAGCCCGGATTGAGAAACAGGACATTCCCGCGTCTTTCGTTTCGTGGCACGTGCGTATGACCGTGCAAAAGAACATCAACGTCATCTGGCGGTCGATCGGGCGGAACGTGTTGCAGGCGGAATTTTAATCCGCATCGCAAGAGATCGACAACCAATGGCCAATCAAAATTGCTGTCACAATTTCCGCGCACGAGCGTGACACGAGGCCCGACGGCGCGGAGCTCGTCAAGAATCAGTTCGGCGCAAACATCTCCAAGGTGCCAGATTTCATCTGCATCTTCGGCCATCTCTTTCACCCCTAGCGGCAAACGATTGTGCGTATCGGCCAGAACGAAAATGCGCCCGGGGTCTTTTGATTTCTCCTGCATGTGATTTCGCGTTTTAGGCTTTCAAGATATGGAACGATCACTGGCGTTCTATCGCGACATCCTTGGCTTTTCGCCGAAGACGTCGTTCCTCCTCGATGGACTTCGCTTCGCAATGCTGGAAACGGGCAATAACGTCTATATCGAGCTTGTGGAAATGAAGCAACCGATGCAGCCGGTCGGCGAAAGCGAAGTATTCTGGCATCTGGCGCTTCGCACCGATCATCTCGAGAAATCGCTGGAGGCTGCTGTTAACGCCGACTGCAAAGTCACTGTGCCCATCCGGCCGTTGGATCTCTCGAACGATGTAACGCAAGAACCCTGGCCAGTGCGCGTCGCTTTCTTTCGCGGGCCGGACGGCGAATTAATCGAACTGCTGGAAGACAAAACGGGGCTACACCTGAGCGCGGCCATGTCCCGCGCGCAGTCGCCGAAGAAGGAGTTCTGACAAAATTAAAGAATGATGGGATTTGACGCGGATAGAACGCGCCAAACCCGGTAATCGGTCAGAGGTCGAATCTCGTCGGGACAGTCAGAGACCTTTTAGTGCGACACCCTGGTTGCCGTTCCCTCAAACACGGGTGAGCCCGGACCGGTCTGGATCATCCAAAGCTGTTTGCCGTTTGGCTCGACGAATATGTCGAAGCTTGGGCCTCCCGTAAATGAGAGCGTGCCCGTGCAGTCCGTGTTCACTGTATAGGTCCCTGGCGATCCGCTGGAGTGGATAATCGTGCCATTAATGCTGGCCGTGGCGAATGGGCTGACGAGGGTTCCATTCCCATTGAAATCGATCCCTTCTACGATCGCTTTCGGTTGCGCAACACCGCCGACTATGTTCCACCCGTGCGTGGCGAATAAATACGAGCCGCGCAGAGTGGACGCGCCGCACTCGTGCACGCCGCTGTCCGGCCGCGCGACACCTGAGGTGCCTTGTGCCACTGCGGCACCAAGGCTGACCAGTGCACACGCCAAGAGGAAGGAGCCCACTATGCTCTTAACTAATTTTGTTTTCATAATATTGTTTCTTTCTTTTAATTTCTCTTGTTTTGGCCATCTTTGGCTTCCCACCGTGGGAGGTCATTTCTGGCCGTTCACTCCTGTACTCCGTAGAATTTGGCGTCTCGTTACGCGAAAAATGCAGACACAGTCGCCCATTGCGCGGATGAGGACCGAATTTTGTAGAAAGGATTCTTTCGGCGAGCAGCGCCCGATGTATGAGAACCGGCGGAGGCAAAGCCGCACCTCGCCTTGGATGATTCAACTTACTGCTTCGGCGCGAGCGAGGCGACGATCTTCTCAAAGCGCGGATCTCCGCGGAGCGGGTCCCACAACGGCAGCAGTTTTAATTCGCCATACGTGACGTTGCTGGGCGGACGGACGGCGATGGCGAGCTGCTCGCAGGCGAGATCTTTTTCTCCAACCCACGCTGCAATCACCGCAAAGTATCTGACCAGGTACTGGCCAACGAGTGCGTCTTTCTCCACTGGCAAAAGCTCGAGTGCGCGGCGGCCTTCGCGCAGCGCTTCCTCTTTTCGGCCGAGGCCGGCGTCGATCATGCCCAGCACGCACCACGACGGGCCGAAATCGGGTTGTGCCTCGAGGACTTTCTCCTGTTCCGCGCGCGCGGCGGCAAACGCCGACCGCGCTTTCTGCTCGTCGTTGGTCATGCGCGCGATGAGAGCTTCGACAAACCCGCGATTGAATCGAACCTGGTCCACTAGCGAAATTTCATTGTCACCCAGCGCGCTCAATGCTTCTTTCGCGGCAGTGGCATCGCGTTCGGCAAGTGCGCAGAAGAGCCAATCATGAGCGATAGCAGATGTTCCAGCGGCGGGATTTGTCGCCCGAATGGAGTCGATTGCCTGATGTAGTGGCCGAGTATCAGCGTTGACTTCCAGTTCCCACTCCGAAGGAGCTAGTTTCATACCGATGTCGTCGGGTTCAGCGACAGCTAGCGCGCGAGTTAACCATGTCTTTGCTTCCGCAAAGCGGCGAAACCTCGCGTAATCCGATGAAACGACCCCGAGCGTGTTCTTGTCGCGCGGGTCGAGCTCAGCCGCGCGCTCCAAATTTCGTCTGGAGTCCTCCCAATGCCCCTGACGCCTCTGAATAGTCCCCATCAGTCGGAATATTCGCGCCTGATTGGGCAGGGTGTGGCGGGCAATTTCCAGTTCGGCCAGCGCGCCATCATAATCGCGGTAGCCTCGATAAAGATGCACTGCTTGTGCAAGGTGCGCTTCGCCCGAATCCGGTTTCAGGCGAAAAGCGGAATCGACCGCGTCCTTCGCCATGGCCAACCGTGCCGGGGTATGGTCGATCCGCTCGAAATAAAGCTGATCATGAGCGAAGGCGAGCTGGCAATACGCTTCGAGGAATGATGGATCGCGCGCGACGGCCCGGTTCAGCAGATCGATAGCTTGAGGCACGAAATCCGCTGTCCGGCTGTTTTTCCCCAAAAGAGTATCATTGGCTCGCGAATAAAGATCGAAAGCAACGAGATCGCCGGTCGGTTTGCTCTCAATGGCAAGTTTCTCAGCGGGTGTAATTTTGGCATGAAGCTGCCCGGCGACTTTTTGCACGATCTCGCTTTGGATTGCGAACAGGTCGTTCAAATCGCGGTCGTATTGCTCGACCCAGACGTGGGTATCAGTCCGCGTGTCGATCAACTGCGCGTTCAGATGAAGACGCGTGCCAGTCCTGCGGACGCTGCCCTCCAAAATGTGAGATACCCGCAGCTCATTACCGATCTGCCGCACATTCCGCTTGCCACGGTAATCCATGACACTTGTCCGGCTGATGACTTTCAGGTCGGCGATCTTGGCCAGCTTGGTCAGAATGTCGTCATGCACTCCATCAGCAAAGGCCGTGTTCTCTTTCTGCTCGCTCAGGTTTTCAAACGGCAGAACGGCGATGCCAGTTGTTAGCGGTTGCCGGATCAATTCACTTTTCCAGGCGATCCAGCCGCTAGCCGCCGCCAGAGCGACCAGCGACGCTGCAAGTAGTGCGCTGGTTGGATTGCGCCGCATCCACTTTCTGCCACGGGTGATGATTCCAGTGTGTCGGGCTAAAATCGGCTCATGCTTTAGCCAGTGTTCGAGGTCTTCGGCCAGCGCGAGAGCGGAAGAATAGCGATGCTTTGGATTTTTCTCGAGACACTTGAGGCAGATTGTTGAGAGGTCGCGATCTATTTTCGGATTCAAAAGACCCGGCGGCCGCGGCTCGGCATCCAGCAGTAATTTGATCGTCTCGTAGGTTGTCCCTCCGGCAAACGGCGGCTGACCGGTAAGCAGTTGATAAAGCACTGCGCCGAGTCCATACACATCTGTTGCGCTGCTGACAGCCGCGTTTTCTCCCAACGCTTGCTCAGGGGCCATGTAACTGGGTGTGCCCAACACGTCCAGTGTGCGTGTGAGAGTGCTTTCGGTTTCTACTAACCGGGCCAGACCGAAATCAGTTAGATGCACTTCGCCTTTTGCATCGATGAGAATGTTGCCCGGCTTGATGTCGCGATGGAGAATTCCATGTTCGTGCGCGTAATGCACGGTGCGTGCCACCTTCGCGATTAATTCCGCCGCACTGCGAGCCGAAATCGGCTTGAGCTTCGCCACGTCATCGAGTTGTCCGCCGTCGATGAACTTCATGCTGAAGTAGCAGGAGCCATCGCGCTCGCCCACTTCGTAGATGGGAACGATGCTCGGATGATCGAGGCTGGCGGCAGCTTCCGCTTCGCGGCGAAAGCGCTTCAGGTGGGCTTTGCTGCCCATTGACCAAGGCTAATGACTTTTAACGCGACTGTGCGGTTGAGACCCTTTTGCCGGGCGCGAAAGACCACGCCTTGGCCACCGCGACCGATTTCTTCCAGCAATTCGTAATCGCCCAACTCTCCCAGCAACTCGGCAGCGCGGACGGTTGTTTTGTCTTGTGACGCTGATGCTCGATCTTCGCCTGCAGGTTGTTCCAAGCGGCCGGAGTCGCCGACTCCGGCTACAACGTCCGGGAAGGCCCCGAGTGCGATTTTCAGGACACATTTGGCGCAAAGCCCTTCCGGCGCGTCGGAAAAGATCTTGGCGCCGCACTTCCGGCAAATTCTGATTACCCTGATCATGGTCGGAGTCGATCGCGCACTCCCTGTTTGTACTCCGTAAAATTCTCCCACGCGTTACGCCTCGACAACCGTAATGAGATGGCGCAGCTCGTCTTCGATATCGCCGGGTGTCGCAACGGTGTGGGCGATTTCCTCTCGCAATAGCGATTGATAGCGCTGCCGAAATCGGTAAAACGCCTGGCGGATCGCATTTTCGGTCATCCCCAAGCGCGCGGCGATCTCCGCCTGTGACGGCGCACCCGGTTCATCCGGCAGCAATTGCTTCAACGAATCAAACAACGCGACATTACCTGCCGCGCGGTATTCATCCTTCAATCGGTTGATCACGCGCTCCAGAACCGTCAAAGCCCACCGGCGTTCGTAAATCATTTCGGGAGTCAGTGGATCTGCTGGTTCCATCTCGATCCGCTCGTCAGCATGCAGTTCTTCCAACGGAATGAGCCGCTGGCCTTTCCCCCGCTTGATCGCCATCGCGCGACGCTGCTCGTCGGCCAGAAAATATTTCAGTGCCCCAAGCAGATAAGAACGAAGTCGTCCTTTTTCTTTGCGGACGGCATCGAAACTTCGGTGCTCCAATAGCTGCGCAAAAAATCCCTGGGTAATGTCCTCTGCTTCCGCTGCTCCAATGCCTTGTCGCCTCAGGAAGCTATAGATGGGCCGCCAATACATGCGGCAAAGCTTTTCGAGCGCCTCGTGTGCCGATCGCGATTCACCTTGCGCAGTCAGCACGACGCTCCAATGCGTGGTGGCAAATGCGACGGCTCCGTCTCGTGGACTCGAACCAATCCCAGTCAGTGACGTCACCTGATTATCAGCAGGCACGCCAGGATCCAAGTAAAAAGTCACGCGGAAATCAAGCCTGCAGCAGTGAAAGCGCATTGAATGAAGTCCACGCTACGATGGGTCGATTATTTTTCGTCCCGTCAGGCCTCATTGATTTGTGTAGTTGGCGGATGTTACGTAGCATCGCCCCCGCCCATAATGAGCCAGAATTACAAAGATACTCTGAATCTGCCGCAGACTGAGTTTCCAATGAAGGCGAACCTTGCCGCGCGTGAGCCGGAGATGCTCAGGGCGTGGGAGGAGACGCGCCTTTACCAGCAAATTCAGAAATCGAGAGAGGGTCGAGAACTCTTTGTTCTGCACGATGGGCCGCCCTTTGCCAATGGCGATGTCCACATGGGCACTGCGCTCAACAAGATTCTAAAGGATTTCGTGGTGAAATCGCAGACGATGCTGGGCAAGCGCGCGCCGTACGTTCCCGGCTGGGATTGTCACGGCCTGCCCATCGAATACAAGGTGGTGAAGGAATCGCGGGCTCTTTCTCCACTGGAGGTCCGCCAAAAATGCGAAGCCTTCGCGTGCAAATACATCAACATCCAGCGGGAGCAATTCAAACGGCTCGGCGTCTTCGGCGACTGGGAAAATCCGTATCTGACCATGGATCCCAAATACGAAGCGGAAATTCTGCGCGCGTTCGCGGTGTTCGTCGAGAAAGGTCTGGTTTACCAGGCGCAGAAGCCCGTCTTTTGGAGCACCGGCGCACAGACAGCGCTAGCCGAGGCCGAAGTGGAATACCAGGACCGCGACGACACCGCCGTTTACGTGAAATTTCCGATCGTAGGTGGACCGCGTTCTCCAAACGCGCTGGCAAATGCAAGCATCGCGATTTGGACGACGACGCCGTGGACATTGCCAGCCAATCTGGCAATCGCTGTCGATCCCAAGGAGAATTATGTCGTGCAAGAGTTTTCGCGCGATGGCGTCTCTGAAACTCTCCTGTTGGCCGAGAAGCTCGTTCCGCAGTTTTGTGCGAACACAAAGTTCAATCCGGTCGGCAAACCGCTTGCATCATTTCCGGGAGCAAAGCTCGAGAAAATCAAGACGCGACATCCTTTTCTTGATCGCGAAGTCACAGTCTTCACCGCTGATTTTGTCACGATGGATTCCGGAACCGGGCTCGTGCACATCGCGCCCGGTCACGGCGCGGATGATTACGCGCTGGGGATGGAACATAAGCTTCCGATCCTGTCGCCAGTGGACGATCACGGCCGCTTTACTGAGGAAGCCAGTTTGCCAAATCTAACTGGGAAATATGTCTTCGACGCCAATCGGGACGTCGTCGAGCTGCTGCGTGAGCGCGGGATGCTGCTGGGTGAACAAACCTTTCATCACTCTTACCCGTACTGCTGGCGCTCGAAGACACCAATCATTTTTCGCAACGTCGAGCAATTCTTCATCCGCATCGATGAGCTGCGTGGAAAAGCTCTGAACGCCATTCACAATGAAGTGAAATGGATTCCAGCATGGGGTGAGAACCGCATCGCAGGCACAGTCGAATCGCGTCCCGACTGGGTCATTTCGCGGCAACGCAGCTGGGGCGTGCCGCTTCCCGTTTTTTATTCGAAGGATGGGAAACCAATTCTGGATGCAGAAGTGATCCGAAGGCTCGCTGATATCGTTGCCGAGCGCGGTTCAAACATATGGTTTGAATTGGGCGACGCGGATCTTGCACGCGAACTCGGACTGCCGCCGGGCACAACGAAACGTAATGACACGATTGACGTCTGGATCGACAGCGGCGTCTCGCACAAGGCCGTTTGCGCACTGCATCCGGATCTGCGCGATCCCGCCGACATGTATCTCGAAGCGACCGATCAACATCGCGGCTGGTTTCAATCGTCACTGATGACCAGCATCGCGCTGAACAATCGCGCGCCGTACAAAATTTGCGTCACGCACGGGTTCGTTGTCGATCTCGACGGCAAGAAGATCTCGAAATCGGGAACGTACGAGAAACCAACGGCTGCCGATCATTTCGTCGGTCGGCATGGCGCCGATCTGCTGCGGCTTTGGGCCAGCAGCATCGATTACACCGCTGACGTTCCGTTCTCAGAGGAAATGTTCACGCGGCTCGGCGACACCTATCGCCGCATTCGCAACACGCTGCGCATCTTGTTTGGCAATCTTTATGACTTTCCTGTAGCCGGGGTCGGTGACCCCGGCCCGCGGTCAACGTCCGCGGCTACAACATTGATTGACCGCTGGATTCTTGAGCGATTGGACGAAGTAATTCGCAATTGTCGATCTGCCTATGAGGCGTTCGAATTTCACAAGGTCTATCACACACTCAATCAATTTTGCGCCGTCGATTTGAGCAGCCTTTACATCGACATTACCAAAGATCGGATGTATTGCGATGCGCCGGATTCACCGCGTCGCCACGCCACGCAAGCGGCCATGCACGAGATTTTCGATTCGCTCTGTCGGCTGCTGTCGCCGATTCTCGCTTTCACTGCCGAGGAAGCGTGGCGCCATTCAGAAGCAGGGGGTTCCGTTCACCTTGAGGAGTTTCCTCAACCGCAGCATCGAAATCACGAGGCCAGTGCTCAAGTGGCGGAGCTGTTGAAATTGCGCGGGGTGATCACGCAGGCGATCGAGCGTGCGCGTCAGGAAAAACTAATTGGCAACACGCTTGAAGCGCGGGTCGTGTTGAATTCGAACTCCGACGTCACGGAGAAGATCGACAAGGAAGAACTCGAAGAATTCTTCATCGTGAGTGATCTGACGATCCACCAGGCGAAGGAAGCGAGCGCTTCCGTGACGAAAACGCCTTACAAAAAGTGCGCGCGTTGCTGGCGTCATCGGCCGACGGTTGGCGCGAGCAAGGCGCATCCCGATTTGTGTGATCGGTGCGAAAGCGTCGTGAGCGGCTTAGGAACCGCGACTCGATGATTCTTCTCTTCTCATTCTGAGCGCAGTGGAGCGAGAGCCCAACGAAGTCGAGGAATCTCTGATGCAAAAATCGAATTAGAGATGTCTCGACTCCGCTCGACATGACACAAAGGATCGAAAAACGTGAAGTTCATCCTCTTCCTCTCGCTGCCGCTCTACGCGTTGGACCAATGCACGAAGCAACTGGTCCTGCGATTGATCAGCCCTTTTGAGGCGCGCATTATCGTACCGGATTTCTTCAGTCTGGTTAACGTTACGAATACCGGCGCGGCGTTTGGATCTTTCAGGGGCAACAATACTTTCTTCGTTATAATTTCCATCGTCGCATTGGTAGTTGTGACGGTTCTGCTCGTCCGACACAGCCAGCCCGATCCATGGCGCGACCTCTCGCTTGCGCTGCTACTCGCCGGGATTCTGGGGAATTTGTCCGATCGCCTCCTGTACGGACACGTGATCGATTTTCTCCTTTTCAATTTGCACATTCGGTACGCCGATCCGTGGCCCGCCTTTAATGTGGCCGACTCCTGCATCTCGATTGCAGTAGTCCTCTTCATCATCCACTCCTTCCGGAAACAGAAGATCGCTGGGTAGGGATGCTGCGCATTGGTAGGGCGGGCGGTCCCTCTGGCGCCGCCTGGGTCTGCAGACAACGGCGCGCACAGAGTGACGCGCGCTACCGTCGGCGCAGCGCACCTCACCTCACCTACTGACGCGCCATTGCGCTTCGCACAGCAAAGCGGCTACAATGATTCTGTGAAATCTTCGCCAATGGAAATGGCCGCGCGCAAGGTCGCTGCGCGTTTGCGCGAGACAGGCCACATTGCGTACTTCGCAGGTGGCTGCGTACGGGACATGGTGCGTGGATTAACGCCGAAGGATTATGACATTGTTACCGACGCGCGACCGGAAACCGTGCAGACGCTTTTTCCGCGCACGTTCGCAGTCGGCGCGCACTTTGGCGTGATCATTGTGCTGGAGAACAGTTTCCAATTCGAGGTGGCAACCTTTCGCTCCGACGACGCTTACATTGACGGAAGGCACCCCAGTGCCGTGCATTTTTCTTCGCCGGAGGAAGACGCAAAGCGCCGCGATTTCACTATCAACGGTATGTTTTATGATCCGGTCGCGGAGCAAGTGATCGATCTTGTTGGCGGCTGTGCAGACATCGACGCAAAATTGGTGCGCGCAATCGGCGACCCGGCAAAAAGATTTGCGGAGGATCGTTTGCGAATGCTCCGCGCCGTGCGCTTCGCCACGGTGCTGGATTACCAGATCGACAAGCAAACGTGGGAAGCGCTCGTGGCGAACGCACCTTCAATCAACCAGATCAGCGCCGAGCGAATTCGCGACGAATTGGTGCGCATTTTTCTTTTGCCGAACCGCGTTCGTGGCTGGGACCTGCTCGATTCCAGCGGTCTGATGCGCGCGATTCTGCCGGAACTGGAAGCGATGAAAGGTGTGTTGCAGCCGGAGCAGTTTCACCCAGAAGGCGACGTGTTCGTGCACACCCGACTTATGCTGCAGGTGCTTCCAGAGGAAGTTTCTGTTCCGCTTGTTTTGGCGGTGTTGTTTCACGATGTCGCCAAGCCGGTGACGGCGCGCGTGGATAGAACGGGTCGTATCCGTTTTAATGATCACGACCGTATCGGTGCGGAGATGACGGAAGCGATCATGCGCCGCTTGCGATTTTCAGGTGCTGAAATTGAAGCGACGGTGGAAATGGTGCGGCAGCACATGGTTTTCAAGGATGCTCCGAACATGCGAGTGGCAAAGCTGAAACGTTTCATGGCGCGGCCAACCTTTGAGGATGAGTTGGAATTGCACCGGGTCGATTGCGAAAGCAGCCATCGGATGCTCGACAACTATGAGTTCCTCCTGCGCAAACGCGAAGAGTTCGCGAGCGAGCCGATTATTCCGCCACCTCTCGTGCGCGGTGACGATTTGATCGCGCTGGGCTTAAAGCCTGGGCCGAAGTTTGGTGAAATCCTCGAGGCGGTGGAAACGCGACAGCTTGAGGGGACGCTGCGAACAAGAGAGGAAGCGCTGGAGTGGGTGAGACGCGAATACTCGTCAGCCAACAATGATTGAAGAAACGCCGAACGCCTAACATCGAACATCGAATGAGAATTCTCATGATCAGCGCCGAGGGACCGCCTTTGCAGCGAGCGGGCGCGCTCGTGGATGTGATGGACGCGCTGCCGAGTGCGCTGCGTGCGCGCGGGCACGAAGTAAGTGTGGTTCTCCCGCTCTACCGCGAGATTAAGGAGAATCGCGCATTTAAGAAGAAGGACACCGGCATAACTGTGAATGTTCAGGTGGGCGACACGACTTACGTCGCCCGATACATCGAGGCGCGCAGCGGTGGCGGTGTGCAGTTGTTTCTGATTCGCTGCGATGAGTTTTTTGATCGCGTTGGAATTTACGGCGAGCGCGGTAAGCCGTACGAAGATAACGCCGCGCGATTTATTTTTTTCTGCAAAGCGGCGCTCGAACTAGCACGAAGGTTGACGCCGCAATTGCAAATTTTGCACGTGCACGATTGGGCCGCAGCGTTGGTGCCGGTGCTTGTGCATGCACACGGGCTGCCATTCAAAACTGTGCTGACCATTCATCATGTGGCTGACCAGGGCAGCTTTTGGGGACTCGATTTCGCACTGACAAACTTGCCGGAACGATTTTTCACGCTGCATGGAGTCGAGTTTTTTGGGCGATTGAATTTTCTCAAGGGCGGAATTCTGTATGCGGACAGGATCACAACCGTAAGCGAACATTACCGGCGCGAAATCCTAACGCCGTCCGGCGGGTGTGGCCTTGACAGGGTGCTGCGGGAAAATGCGCATCGGCTGAGTGCCATTTTACACGGTGCAGATTACACGCGCTGGAATCCGGCGTCGGATCGTTTGATCTCTGCGCGCTACGATGCACGACGCCTTCGCGGAAAACAGATTTGCCGTGAAGCGCTCCTTAAAGAAATGAAACTCGCTTCCGCGCCAGGCGGCCCGGTCTTCGGGATGGTGACTCGCGTCGTCCACGAAAAAGGTTTCGAAATTTTCGTGCCGCTTCTCGATCGGCTTCTTTGGGATGATGTGCGCTTGATCATTCTTGGAGAAGGCGATCCCGCCCACGAAACGGCGCTGGCAGTCGCAGCTAGAAAATTTCCAACGAGATTTGCGTACCAAAAAAATTACGACGAGAGGCTGGCGCACCTCATCGAGGCAGGAATGGACATCAGCCTCATTCCGTCGCGTTTCGAGCCAGCGGGTTTGATCGCTCTGTACAACTTGAAGTATGGCGCGCTTCCGGTGGCCCGCGTGACCGGCGGAATCCAGGAGATCATTGAAGATTACGATCCGATAACTGACCGCGGTTACGGTTTCCTCTGTTACGACTATTCAAGCGAAGCTTTCTGGGACGCGATCAAACGCGCGCGGCAAATCTTCCGAGACCGCCGCGTTTGGGCCCGATTGATGAAACGCGCAATGGCGCGCAATTTTTCATGGGACACGTCCGCGCAGCACTACGAAGCTCTGTATGCAGAACTCGTCGGCGCGACCGACGAAGCAGCTGCGTAGGTTGAGTCGGCTACTTCGCCTCTCCCCTTGGGCAAGGAGAGAGGACTAAGGTGAGGGGTTCCAGCCCACGCAGGGCCGGTTGGCAGAGCAACCCTCAACTTGCTCCTCTCTCTTGCGAAGGGAGAGGCGTCCACCTTGCGTGCCAACGTGCTTAAGCTTTGCGTTTGCCAAAGCCGCCGGTCTATGGGATTTTGGGCGACTTTTTCTCCCCCAAGAGAGTTTATGGCCTACGCAATTATCAAAACTGGAGGCAGGCAGTTTCGCGTCGCGGAAGGCGATACGATCGATGTCGATCTTCTCGATGTCGATCCCGGCAAGACTGCGACCTTTGGCGATGTGCTGATGTTTGCGGACGGAAAAAACGTGACGCACGGCGACCCGCTTGTCTCCGGAGCAAAGGTAACTGCTGAAGTCGTCGAGCAGCGGAAGGATAAAAAGGTTATCGCGTTCAAGTACAAGCGACGCAAAGGCTATCACCGCACAGTTGGGCACCGTCGCAAATTGACGCGCGTGAAAATTAAAAGCATCAGTGTAGGAGCGAAAAAGACTGCAGCGAAGGAATAAGACGCGTCGAAGGCTATCAACCATCAACTCTCAACTAAAAACTCTCTCCAATGGCTCACAAAAAAGGACAAGGCAGCGTTAAGAATGGCCGCGACAGTGTCAGCAAGCGGCTTGGTGTGAAAAAATTCGGCAGCGAAATGGTCGTGGCCGGCAACATTATTGTGCGCCAGCGGGGGACAAAGTTTTTACCCGGCAAAAACGTCGGGCTCGGCCGCGATTACACGATTTTTGCGCTGATGGACGGCAACGTGCGGTTCGATCGCGGCGGGCGCCGGGTGAATGTCGATCCGCTCGCATCTGGGAAATAGCTGGTCGGATTCTGCTTCCCCAGCTGGGCCGGCTTGCAGTATAAGCGGGTTTCGCAGATGAAATACCAGACGTTTATTCTTTTTGGCGCGCCTGGCAGTGGCAAAGGCACACAGGGCAAAACGCTCGGCACGATCCCACGGCTTTATCATTGCGCCTGCGGCGACGTATTCCGTTCCATTGACACGCGCACGAAGGTCGGAAAGGCCTTCCTTGAATACTCAAGCAAAGGACAGCTCGTCCCGGATGACATCACAGTGGAGCTTTGGCGAGAGGCAATCGATGCCGCCGTGGAAGCGCACAAGTTCAAGCCTGATATCGACACGCTGGTGCTGGACGGGATTCCGCGGAACCTTGGCCAGGCCAGAATCATGGATGAAATGATCGACGTAAAGAAAGTGTTTCACCTCGCGTGCCCAGATCGTGAGACGCTGTTTTACAGGCTCAAGAAGCGCGCCTTAAAAGAGAACCGGCTCGATGACGCAAACGAACAGGTCATCCAGCGACGTCTCGATATCTACGAGAAGGAGTCTAGGCCGGTGCTTTCATATTATCCGCGAGAGCTGGTTGCCGTGGTTGACGCAACTCAGCCGCCCGCCAAAGTTCTGCTCGATATTCTACAGAGCGTGAACGACGGCGTGTATGAACCAGCAGCAGTTTGAAAATTTCACCGCTTCTAGTCTCTACTGCGAAAAGTGCAGGGCCGCGATGCCCGTGCGCGAGCGGCTGCTGTTAGTTCTGCCTGACCGGGAGATTTTCGATTATCTCTGCACCGGGTGCGGATCGTCGGTAGGCCGGCGTGAGGTCACGGCCGGGGAGAAACGTATGGCGCAAACGAAGGCCCGACGGCGCCCGCGTCGCTCCGCCGCGCTCCGGCAACTGACGCTGTAATTCGACATGCGCATTGTTTTCCTCGGCGCGGGTAAAATCGGCGTGCCGACGCTGGAAGCTTTGCTGAAGTCGCAACACGAAGTCGTCGGAGTTGTGACGCAGCCGGACAAGCCGGTCGGACGCGCTCAGCAAATCGAGCCGCCGCCGATCAAGAAAGTGCTGGCAAGCAGTGGCGGTCTTCAGACCGCCGCGGGGCAATCGACGGCTGGGAGGCCGCCGCTCCTTGAAATCTTGCAACCGGCAAAAATCAAAGATCCAAAAGCGATCGAACAAGTTCGCGCGATGGTTCCGGACGTAATTGTGGTCATGGCCTACGGGCAAATCTTGTCCCGCGACGTTCTGGAAATTCCAAAGATTGCCTGCTTGAATCTGCATGCTTCCCTTCTGCCGCGCTGGCGCGGGGCGGCGCCGATTCAGGCAGCCATCGCGGCGGGGGATCAGAAGACCGGCATCACCGTGATGTATATGAATGAAGGACTCGACACCGGTGACATTCTGTTACAGCGCACGACAGAGATTCGGCCGGACGATACCGGTCGATCGTTGCACGAGCGCCTGGCGCAGATTGCGGCCGAAGCATTGGTTGAATCGCTGCGACTGCTCACAGCCGGGAGCGCGCCGCGCATTGCGCAGGACAACGCGCAGGCTACGTCGGCTCCGAAATTGAAGCGTGAACATGGGCGAATCGATTGGTCTGAACCGGCGGAAGTAATCGAGCGAAAAATTCGCGCGTTTAATCCGTGGCCGGGTGCGTTCATGAAGATCAATAATCGAAATCTGAAAATTTTTTCTGCATCCGTGGTCGATCTTAGCGGCCAACCCGGAGAAATTTTGCGCAGCGAAACAGAGCTGGTTATTGCGGCTGGCAAAGGTGCGGTTTCGTTGGACGAAGTGCAGCTCGAAGGAAAACGACGGATGACCGCGACCGAGTTCCTGCGCGGTCACTCCCGATTGTCATCCTGAACGAAGTGAAGGACCCCGCACAGGATAGTTGATCACACTGGCTAGTTTGAGTGTTTCGAGCTTCGACTGGGAGGTCCCTCGCTCCGCTCGGGATGACATGCGCGTTTGCAGACAATCAAGCATTTTGCTTTCCAAACATGGCCATCTTCTGTTTGATGTTGGTCTGGAGCCCATGCAAAAGGAAACGCCAGCGTATAAACGCATCGTGCTTAAGTTGAGCGGTGAAGCGATGCAGGAGCGCGATGGACGCGACAACATATCGCTCGCGGTTGTGCGTGAAATCGCCGAACGGATCAAGGAAGTGCGCGATCTGGGGGTGCAAGTCTCCATTGTGATCGGCGGCGGAAACATCTGGCGGGGCCTGGCGGCGTCGTACCGCGGCATGGATCGCACGACAGCGGATTATATGGGCATGCTCGCTACGGTGATTAACGCGCTGGCATTACGCAGTGCGCTTGATCAAATCGGGGTTCAGACGCGTGTGCAGACCGCCATCGATATGAGAAATGTGGCCGAGCCGTTCATCCTGGGGCGCGCCATTCGCCATCTTGAGCTGGGTCGCGTCGTGATTTTTGCCGCAGGCACCGGGAACCCTTACTTCTCCACCGATACAACGGCAGCTTTGCGCGCGAGCGAGATTCGGGCCGATGTCATCTTGAAAGCAACAAAGGTTGACGGCGTCTATGATCGCGATCCAAAGACGGACGCAGGCGCGCGACGTTTCGATCGACTCACTTTCGGTGAAGCGCTTGCGAAACGTTTGCAGATCATGGACTCGACCGCGTTCAGCCTTTGCATGGACAACAAAATACCCATCGTGGTTTTCGACATGAATAAGCCCAGCAACATCCGCGATGCCGTTCTGGGTCGTAAAGTTGGCACCGTGGTTTGCGATGAACTTCCTTCAGACGTAAAAATTCAGACGACATGAGCAGAGATGACATTCTTCTCGAGGCCGAGATGTCGATGGAAAAAAGCGTTGATTACATGGTGCACGAATTTGCTGCGGTGCGCACCGGCAAAGCTTCGCCCGGCCTTGTGGAAAATGTGGACGTTCATGCTTACGGCTCGACAATGAAGCTCAAGCAGCTCGCTTTGATCACGACGCCCGAACCCCGTTTGCTTGTTGTTCAACCGTTCGACGCCGGGACAGTGCCGGACATCGAGAGAGCGTTGAAGGAATCGAAGATCGGCATTACGCCTGCGGTGGACGGCAAAATCATTCGATTGCCAATTCCGGAGCTATCAGAAGAGCGACGGAAAGAATTGGTGCGTTCCCTGGGCAAAATGGCCGAGGAAGCCCGTGTGCGTGTGCGTGCGAATCGGCACGCAGTGCTCGACGAAGCGAAGAAGCTGAAGGCCGCCGGTGAACTAACCGAGGACGGCTTGCACGATGTTCAGAATGAAGTGCAAAAGCTCACCGATCGCTTCGTCAAATCCATCGATGATCATCTCAAGCACAAGGAATCCGAGATCATGAAGGTGTGACGTGAATGACGAAATCCGAATGACGAATGTCGAATCGGCACAGCACTCAAGAAAAAGACCGCTTATCCGAAAACAGCTTTCCTAAACCGCGAAACTTTCCCCGCAGGAGCAGTGAGCCACGGCGTTGGGATTGGTGACTTTGAAGCCGCCTTTTTGCAGGTCCTCGCTGTAATCGAGCACCGAACCGCTGACGAAAAGCGCGCTCTTTGGATCGACAACCAGCCGGACATTTTGCGTTGGCACGAGAATATCGCGCTCCTTCGGGCCCTCCACCAAATCCATGACGTATTGCAGACCGGAGCAGCCGCCGCCAATGACCTTGAGCCGCAAGGCCCCGTCCGGTTTACCTTTTTCTTCAAGCAGTAACGCTAGCTTACGCGCAGCGTTTTCCGTCACGCTGATCAGGCGCTCATTGCCGATCTTGTAATTGATCGTCGGTGTTTCTGTGGTCATGAGCAGGTTGGTTTAATGTTATCAGGTTGTGGCCGCACGGCGGAGCAACTCCGCGACTTCGTTTTGCACGTTCTCCAGTTCATCGAGGCGCAATTGCGGATCGGGCACGACGAACACATCTCCGGTTGTGCCCTGTTCGTAAATGAGGACGCGCCCATTCGTGCCTTGTTCTGTCTTCACTTGTTTTAAGACGCGTTTGCGTTCGAGCATCGCGGCGAGGACGTAGCAGGCGTTTGCAGGCGAATTGTTCGATCCTATCAAACGCCGAAAGAGTTGCTCCGCATTTTCTTTGGGCACGGGTTCGGCCGGCTTTGCCGGCAACGGCTCGTAACGTGATTTCCAAAATGAAAATGGCCGGATGTTTTCATTCCGCTTTTCCCATGCCTCTTCGCTCAAATCCTCGCGCCGATAGCCATTGGCGTCGTGATAGAGCAGGGTATAAAAATATTCGCCGGGAACAAACGGCCGCTGCGTCACCGCGCAGACGTCTGCGCGATGTTTAATCGCCCATTCGTTTGGCAGAGGGTTCATCGCGCAACTATACGCCGCGCGGTGAAAAGACGAAAGCTAGGCGGTTCGCGATTGGAGGCCCGAAGATAGAGCAAGTACAGACCGATTGCCGTAAAAAGAATGTTCGGCGTCCACGCAGCGATCCATGCAGGAACGCGGGCTCCTTCGCCCAGTGCCAGAAAAAGGTGAACCAGAAAGTTCATGGTGAAAACGAGGAGGACTGCTGCGGCTACGCTCGATAGAACGCCCCGGCGCGAATAGCCAATTCCAAGCGGCGCGGCGATACATACCACGACGAGGCAGGTCCACGGCAAGGCGAGCCGATACTGCAAATGAGTGCGAAACGGCGCGAGCAGCGTCCCGGGAAAATCGGCATTGAAACGCAAATACTCCCGCAGCTCTGGCAAGCTTAGGAATTCCGCGCGCTCATTTGCGCTGCCGAGTCGGAACGGGGTTTCGCTCCAGTGCTCGATCTCGAGCGAAGGATAAATCTGCTCGTCAACGATATTTCCCGCGTGATCATAGTGAACGACTTTTACATTCTCCAGCTCCCAGTTTTTCGTTTCAGGGCGATAGGTAGCGCGGCTTGCGACATAATTTGTAACGATGTTGTCGTTGGCGTCCTGTTGCAGCACCTGCACATTGTTAAACGTATTGCTGCGTGGGAGAAAATTCTGAACAAACCAGGTGCGCGAATCGGTTCGATTGCGGAAAATTTGCCCCTGAATGTAACGACTAGGACGCGACTGCGCTTCTGCGAGAAATGTTTTCCTCGCTAGTTCGGAGTGCGGTGCAAGGGAATAATTGAGGGCCATGCTCGCCGTCACCGTGAGCAGCCCCATGCCAATCAACGGCAGCAAAACGCGGGGCAGACTTACACCTGCTGTCAGCATGGAAACGATTTCATTCGCACGCGACATTCGACCGAGCGCAAAAAGAAGCGACAACAGGAGCGAAACCGGCAGCAGAATGATGAAGACCTGCGGGAGCTGGGTCGCGTAATAGCGAATCACAAGCAGAAGAGCTACGTGTTCGTCGATGAACGTCGAGATATTGTCGCTCACGTCGAAGATGAGCCAGATCGAGATGAATCCGGCGATGCAGTAAAAGTAAATCTGCAGGAAATTGCGAGTGACGTATCGATCGAGAAGTCGCATTGCGATTTAGGAGTTTCGATTGGGATTTCGCAATTACAACAGCATTGCGGCCGCCGACAGTTTCCTGACAATAGCCCAGCGTTTCAACGCTGGTCTCCGGCAAGAAAGTGTATCGAGTCCCGTAGGGACGAAAGAAGGCATCAAGGCAATTTCTGTCGTCCCTTTCGGGACTTGGCAAATATCGCTATCATAGCCCAGCGTTGAAACGCTGGGGTATTTCCAAATGATTGCGCTAAAAAACAACATCGGCAGCGAATTTGTGGAACGCGTTCGCGCATTTTTTTCTGCAGATGGTCCTCTCTCCAAGGCCAAAAGTTTCGAGTTCCGCCCGCAACAACAGGAGATGGCGGCAGCTGTCGCGAAGGCACTGGAGGAAGAACGCCATCTGGTGATCGAAGCTGGCACGGGCGTGGGCAAATCGCTCGCTTATCTCGCGCCGGCGATCCTTTTCGCACTCGAGCGGCATAAAAAGGCGATCGTTTCCACCCACACGATCAATCTTCAGGAACAACTGCTTTACAAAGACATTCCGATCTTGAAGAAAGTGCTGCCGGTCGAGTTCGAAGCGGCGTTGATGAAGGGCCGGCAAAATTACCTTTGCCCCCGACGACTCGAGCGCGCTTTGCAAAGCTCGAAGGAACTTTTCACCGGCCCCGAGGGAAGGGAATTGCAACGCCTGGCTGAATGGGCGAGCACGACGCGTGACGGATCGCTTAGCGATTTATCAGTGGAGCCCGATCCAAAAGTTTGGGCGCAAGTTTGCAGTGAAGCGCACATCTGCACCCAGAAAACCTGCGGCCAAAATTCGCGCTGTTTTTATCAGCAGGCGCGCAAACGTTTGCTCGCTGCAGACGTGATCGTGCTCAATCACACTCTGCTCTTCATATTGCTCGGTTCGCCCGACCAACAGGAAGAGCGGGAGAGCGGGTTTCTTTTCCCGAATGATTTCATCATTTTCGATGAAGCGCACACGGTCGAGCAGGTGGCGTCGAAGCAGATCGGTATCGGCGTCTCGCAATATGGACTGCGATCCACAATCCAGCGGCTTTACAATTCGCGGACGCGGAAAGGACTGTTCACTGTAATGCGCGATGCGGCCGGCGTGCGACTCGCGGCGGAATTGACTGATGACGTTGAGAAATTTTTCGCCGCGGTCGAATCGAAATCGAATTTTCGTAAAGGCCGCGAGTTCCGTGTCCGCGATGTCGATTTTGTTCCGGACACGATCTCTGGCCGGTTGACAGCGCTTCAGGCGCGTATCGCCGAAGTTGTAAAGCGCGCCGACGACGAAATTTTAAAAGCGGAGCTTCAGGAATACGGCCGGCGCATCCGCGACGCGCGCAACGGCATCGCCATCTTTCTCGAGCAAAGCGCGCCCGAGCACGTTTACTGGATCGAGCGCACGGGTAAAACGGAGCGGTTCCTCGCTCTCAACGCCGCGCCTGTCGATCTGGCGCCAGTGCTGCGGCGGATGCTATTTCGCGAGAACTGTTGTTGCATCATGACCAGCGCCACGCTGGCCGTAGGCCGGCCCGATCTCGCCTATTTTCGTGAGCGCACCGGCGCTACCGAGGCCGAGCCGTTGCAGCTCGGCAGCCCGTTCGATTTTCAAGGACAAATGAAAATGTTCATCGTCCAAAAAATGCCCGACCCTCGCGATGCCGCTTATCAAAGGGAGCTGGAGCGATGGATTGCCCATTTCGTCGAGAAAACGGATGGGCGAGCCTTTGTTCTTTTTACAAATTACCGCGACATGCAGCAGGTGGGAGGCGCGATGCAGAAATTTTTTGTGGACAACGGCATAAACTTTCTCATGCAGGGAGCAGGCGCGCCCCGAAGCAAGCTTCTCGAGCAATTCAAATCAACGGCCCGCGGCGTCCTCTTTGGCACGGACAGTTTTTGGGGCGGCGTCGATGTTCCAGGCGACGCGCTTTCAAATGTGATCATTACGCGTCTACCCTTTGCCGTGCCCGATCATCCGCTCATCGAAGCGAAACTCGAACTGATCGAGGAGCGTGGCGGCGATCCGTTCACAGAATATTCCTTGCCAGAAGCAATCCTGAAATTTCGTCAGGGCGTAGGCCGCTTGATCCGAACCAAAACTGACCGCGGCATCATCGTTATTCTCGACAATCGCATCGTCAGCAAGCCCTACGGCCGCGCCTTCATGCAAGCTTTGCCGAAATGTCCGCTTGAGATTATATAGCAAACTGTTCACTTGAACATATAGGGCAGTTTATCGTAGATTGCCTGCATGAAGGGGCCGATGGAGGCGCAGGAAATCTTCGCGATTCTCCACAAGTGGGGCATCCACACGCTTGGTCAACTGGCGGCGCTTGATAAGGAGCAGCTGGGAGCGCGACTTAGCCCAGAAGCAATGCGCATGTGGGAGCGCGCTAATGGGCAATCCAATCGACTGCTCAAACTGGTTCGACCGCCGGAGTCGTTCGAGGAGAGCTTTGAATTTGAAAATGAGATTGAAACAGCCGAGCCGCTTCTTTTCATGCTCCGTCGTTTTCTAGAGCAGCTCGCAGTGCGTTTGGGGGCCATCTATCTCGTCGCAAAAGAACTGACGCTGCAAATCACCTTCGCGAATTCGCGCCAAGACGAACCCGCCGTGGCGGACAAACAAGTTTACGAACGCGTTTTCAAAATTCCGCAGCCGACCAATGATGTCGATCTTCTGTTTCGCATGCTCCAGACGCACTTGGAGAATTTTCGATCGGAACATCCGATCGTGGCAGTCGCGCTGAGTGCGCAGCCGATTAAACCCGCCAGCAAACAATTCGGATTATTTGAAACGACACTGCATAATCCGCATCAACTCTCAGAAACGCTCGCTCGTTTGACCGCACTTCTCGGCGCTGATCGAGTCGGCACGCCGGTTTTGGAAGAGAGCCATCGGCCGGACGCATTTCGTTTGGAACTATTCGCATGGGCTGTAGCGTCCGCTGTCCCCAGCGGACAACCTTCCCATGCGCTGAGGACAGCGCACTCTACAGCAGCATTGCGAAGATTTCGACCGGCAGTGTCTGCATCCGTCTTGTTGGATGAAGATACCCTCGCACACGTTCGCAGTGCGGAAATTTTTGAGGATGTGATCGAGCAACGCGGCCCTTATTTCCTTTCTGGAAATTGGTGGGACGAAAAAGCTTGGGCGCGTGCCGAATGGGATGTGCAACTGGAAAGCGGCGATCTGGTTCGCGTTCATGAAGCTGACCCACCTACGCAAGGCTACGGCGTGGCAAGGGGAACCTGGAAGATCGATGGCGTGTATGACTAGTCATTTCGGCGGTCATAGACCGCCGCTACAGCAAATCCCGATTTAACGCTTCAACGCTTCAACGGAACATGTCCTACGTCGAGTTACATGCAAGCAGCGCCTTCAGTTTTTTGCGGGGCGGTTCGTTTCCTGAGCAATTAGCTGAAGTCGCCGCTGAATTGGAAATGCCCGCGATGGGGTTATGCGATCGCAACGGCATTTACGGCGCGCAACGATTTTCCGTCGCCGCGCGCGAACACAAGGTGCGTCCGATCACCGGCTGCGAATTGTCGATGGAAGACGGCGCAGTTCTGCCTGTGCTGGTCGAGAATCGCACCGGTTACAAAAATCTCTGCGAACTGCTCACCCAGGCGCATCTGCGCAGCGAGAAAGGACAATGCCCCGTGCGTTGGGATGAGCTGCCGCAGCTAGCGGAAGGATTGGTAGCGCTTTTTGGATCGGGTAGCGCATGCGTCTCGCGTGCTGGTTTCGGCGTCGCGCCGAAACAATCTTTCGACGGATTCACAACTCGTCATGAATTTTGCGCGTCCAGAAAAGTTCGCGATGGCGAGGACGCGATTACCAGCACGCGAGACGCGTGCGCTACCCAGAATTGCGCAAACCGCGCGCGATTTTTGATTGATGCCTTTGGCGGCGAAAATGTTTTCGTTGAAATCCAGCGGCATTTCATTCGCGGTGAGGAACGGGTCAATCGCGAACTGATTGATCTAGCGCGTTCACATCGCGTGCCGCTTATCGCCACGAATGGCGTCCAATATGCGAAGCTGTACGGACGCGAAGTGCTGGATGTTTTCACCTGCATTCGCGAACACACACACCTCGATGCTGCAGGGAAATTGCTCACCCAAAACGCCGAACGCCATCTGAAAAGCGATCGTGAAATGCAAGCAATTTTCGCGGATTTGCCCGAAGCAATCGAAAATACATCCCGGTTGGCCGAGCGGCTCACGTTTTCGCTAGAGAATCTCGGGTACGAATTTCCCGAATATCCCGTGCCGGTCGGACACACAATGGATTCATTTTTGCGCACCATCGTCTGGTTTGGCGCACAACAGCGTTACGCAGCCATCAGCGCAAAAGTAAAACGCCAGCTCGAGGAAGAACTGGCACTGATAACCAAACTCGGTTTCCCCGGTTATTTCTTGATTGTCTGGGACATCGTCAATTTCTGCCGCGAACACAACATCATGGTCCAGGGACGAGGCAGCGCCGCGAACAGCGCGGTTTGTTATTGCCTGGGGATCACACCCGTCGATCCGGTGAGCGCCCATCTCGTCTTCGAACGATTCCTGAACGAGAGCCGCAAAGGCTGGCCGGATATCGATCTGGATCTTCCCAGCGGCGATCGGCGTGAAGCGGTGATCCAGGAAATTTATCGCCGCTACGGCAAACACGGTGCCGCGATGACCGCCAACGTGATCAGCTATCGCGGACGCAGTGCCGCGCGCGAAATCGGAAAAGCGCTGAACTTTCCACCAAGCATTATTGATCGATTCTCACATCTGTTTGCCAGCGGCGATTTTCCACACACGCTCGAGCTCGAATCGCAGATCGAGCAGGCCGGCTTGCCGAAAAATCATCCGCGCATGCCCGCGTTCATCCGGTTGTATCACGCAATCTACGGCTTGCCGCGACACCTCGGTCAACATTCTGGCGGGATGATTATCTGTCAGAACAAATTGAGCTCATTCGTCCCGGTGGAAAATGCGTCCATGCCGGGCCGCGTCGTCGCCCAATGGGACAAGGACGATTGCGAAGACCTCGGCATCGTGAAAGTCGATCTGCTCGGGCTCGGGATGATGTCCGTAATGCAGGATGCGCTGGAGCTTTGCCGCGAGCGCGGTCGCCCCCTCGATCTGGCGCATATTCCAAAAGATGATCCAGCGACTTTCGAAATCATGCAGCGCGCAGACACGATCGGTGTTTTTCAAATCGAAAGCCGGGCGCAAATGGCGACGCTGCCGCGGATGAAGCTGGAATCTTTTTACGACGTCGTGATTGAAGTGGCGATCATTCGGCCGGGCCCGATCCAGGGCGACATGGTGCATCCTTATCTCGCGCGACGCGCGGGAAAAGAGCCAATCACATATTACGACGAACGATTGAAGCCCGTGCTGCAGCGCACTCTTGGCGTACCGTTGTTTCAGGAACAAATGCTCAAGATCGCGATGGTCATGGCGGATTTTTCCGGCGACGAAGCCGAAGAATTGCGACGCGCACTGAGTTTCCACCGTTCCGAAGAACGAATGAACAAAGCAAGCATGAAATTGCGCGCCGCTATGGAGCGAAAAGGCGTGGCGCCGGACAAGATCGAAAAAATCATTCAGTCAATTTCATCATTTGCGCTGTACGGATTTCCGGAATCGCACGCGATCAGTTTCGCCATTCTTGCTTATGGCAGCGCGTATTTGAAGGTGCATCGCGCCCCGGAATTTTACGCCAGCCTCTTGAACAATCAGCCGATGGGTTTTTACACGCCGGCGACGATTGTGAAAGACGCGCAGCGGCACGGCGTAAAAGTGCAGCCGGTGTGCGTCATGAAATCGGACTGGCGCTGCAGCGTCGTGAACGACAATACATTTCGGCTCGGGCTATGCGTGACGAATGGATTGCGGCAGGAACACTCCAAAGAACTCGTCAGGCAACGGCAAGATCGGCAATTTGGGTCGTTGGAAGATTTCAAGCGGAGAGTTCCCCTGACGAAAGACGAAGTACGCACATTGGCAGAACTGGGTGCCTTGAATTGTTTTGCCGAACATCGCCGCGCCGCGATGTGGAAAGTGGAAGAAAATGTGCACGATGATTTATTAACGCCCTCGCGCGTTGTAGCGGCGTTTGTGTCAAACGCCGAACCACCAAAACAGGCGCTTGGTACAAGCGCCTCTACAACATCGCCGCTGGCAGCAATGAGCTTACCCGAGCGCGTACGCGCAGATTACGAAACGATGAATCTGACCACTGGGCCGCACCCGATGAAACTGCTGCGCGAAAGTTTGCCGAATATCTGGCGCGCGATCGATCTGGTTCATTCGCGTCATGGCTCGACCATTCAAATCGCCGGCAACGTGATTTGCCGTCAGCGTCCCGGCACCGCGAAAGGATTTGTTTTCATCAGTCTCGAAGACGAGACCGGCGTTTCAAATGCAATTGTCGAGCCAAACTTGTTCGAACGCTTCCGACTCGTGATCACCGAGGAAGCGTTTCTGCTTATCGAAGGGGAAGTGCAAAATTCAGACAATGTGATTTTGATCAAAGCGCGCGACATCAGACCGCTCGCACACGAACAACTCGTCGGAAGCGAGTCGCATGATTTTAGGTAGGGACATCGCGCTGCGATGTCCGGTCGGCGCAGCGCGTGGACCCCACCATTATTCTCCTGCGTGATGCGGCGGCGGCGTTTTCGGCTCGGTCGCTTTTTCGGCTGGTTTTTGATCGGACTCCATCCATTCGGTGTGAAAGACCCCGGGCTTGTCGATGCGCTCGTAAGTGTGCGCGCCAAAAAAGTCGCGTTGCGCCTGCAGGAGATTCGCCGGCAGACGCGCCGAGCGATAGCTATCGAAGTAAGCCAGAGACGCGGAAAATGCCGGGGCAGCCACGCCATGTTTGATAGCGGCTGATAACACCAGACGCCATTTGGGCTGCGCTTTTCTGATTGCCCTCGTGAAATAACGATCGAGCAACAGATTGTGCAGTGCGGGATCGCGCCGATACGCCTCCACGATCCGGTTCAAAAATTTCGCGCGAATGATGCAGCCGCCTCGCCAAATCGTGGCGATGTCGCTCAGGCTAAGATCCCATTTGTATTCAGTACTGCCAGAACGCAGAAGTTCCATTCCCTGTGCGTAAGACACAATTTTCGACGCATAAAGCGCGTCGCGCACTGCATCGACAAGACGAGCGCGATTGCCTTTAAATTTTCGGGCTCTCGGCTGCGGGAGAATTTTCGATGCAGCCACGCGCTCTTCTTTTCGCGAGGAGACGACGCGCGCTTCAACGGCGGCGTTTATCGTTGAAATGACGACGGATTGCCGGATCGCGGCTTGAAGTGTCCAAATGCCGGTTCCTTTTTGTCCCGCTTTGTCGAGAATCATATCGACGAGCGGCTTACCGGTGTCAGGGTCGATCTTTCGAAAAATCTGCGATGTTATCTCGATCAGGTAGCTCTCGAGCTCGCCTTTATTCCACTCCGCAAAAACTTCGGCGAGTTGCGCTGCATCCATCTCCACGACGTCCTTGAGAATGGCGTAGGATTCGCAGATCAATTGGATATCGCCGTACTCGATGCCGTTGTGCACCATCTTGACGTAATGACCGGCGCCGTCCGGTCCCATGTATCGGCAACATGGTTCGCCATCCACTTGCGCAGCGATCTTGCGAAAAATCGGCGCGATGATTTCCCATGACTCACGCGACCCGCCCGGCATTAGCGAAGGACCCTTGAGCGCGCCTTCTTCACCGCCGGACACGCCCATGCCGACAAAATGAATTCCTTTTCCCTCTAATTCTTTGTCGCGACGCTGCGTGTCGGTAAACAGCGAATTTCCTCCGTCGATAATGACATCGCCTTTTTCGAGCAGCGGCGCGAGCTGGCTGATCATAGCGTCCACAGGTGCACCCGCTTTGACCATCATCATCGCTATGCGCGGTTTCTTAAGCGCCGCGACGAATTCTTCCATCGTGCGCGTCGGTTGAATGTTTTTTCCCTGGGCGCGGCCAGAGGCGAATTTTTCGGTAACTTCGGTGGTGCGATTGAACACCGCGACCGAAAATCCCTTCGATTCCATGTTCAGGACGAGATTTTCGCCCATCACTCCCAGGCCGATCAGGCCAATATCACATTGATTGGTTGTCATTTTAGTATCTTCTTTTGCTAGGTTTCCTGGAATGTTCGATTTGTTGTGTTAAACCACGTTGCCATGTTGCGTGAAGCGAAACATCTCGGTCTATTCCCTAAGCGGTCACCTCAGAAAAAATCAGAGATTCTTCGCTTCGCTCAGAATGACATTATGAAACGAGGGTAGATACCACTGTAACGACCACTTTGAGGGCATGGCAAATTTCGTTTGCGAAGTTTTACTGACTGAAGCGCCGCTTCAGGCGCCGCCGCAAAACCATCATGGCGATGCAGGAGCAACGATCGATTTTTGGGGAGTGGTGCGGAGACTTGAAGATAGGCGCGAAATCGAAGGAATCGACTATGAAGCGCATAGGGAGATGGCCCAGCATCAGTTGAGACAAATTGCCGAGCAGGCAGTGAAGAAATTTCGGCTTCAACTTGTTATCGTTCATCACCGGATCGGATTTATTGCCGTTGGGGAACCATCGCTTTTTTTGCGAGTGGCAAGTCCACATCGCGGTGAAGGATTTCGAGCCAGCCAACGGATAGTGGATGAGTTGAAGAAGAAGGTGCCGATTTGGAAACGTCCACGGTTTAAAATGGAAAAACAGCACCACGCGGCGCACAGGGCCGCGGCTACAGTATGAACTGGGCGAATCGGATTACTCTGAGCCGGCTTGCGCTGACTGTGCTTTTTGTGATTGCGCTCAATTCCTCCTGGCAGTATGCGCGCACCACCGCGTTCGTGATTTTCCTGATTGCCGGCTTGACTGATTTTATCGATGGCGAGATCGCGCGGCGTTACGGAGTCGTCACGAACTTTGGCAAGTTAATGGATCCGCTGGTGGACAAAATTATGGTGGCCGCGGCGTTCATTTCACTGGTTCCGCTAAAAGCTGTGCCGGCATGGGCAGCCACGACAGTCGTGGCGCGAGATTTTCTCATCACGGGCCTGCGGTTAATGGCCAGCGCCAAAGGGCGGATTCTTCCAGCGGAAAGTCTGGGTAAACAGAAAACTTCGTGGCAAATGATCACGATTATTTTCTTTCTGGCGCTTCTTTCAATCGCGGAACTGCGCTACGCCAATGAAACATCTACATGGTGGGTGCGAGCTTGGAGCGAAGCCGGTCCCGTGCTGGTGTGGATCACAGTGGCGCTGACGATTTACTCCGGTCTCGGCTTCACCTGGCGCAATCGCGAACTGATCGCGCCTGACCAATAGGGGCGATCAAGTGTAGCGCATCTGGCGAGGGCCGCGAGAAATGCGAGGGCAGCGAGAATTGAAATCCACTTTCCAATTGCAAGCGCGTCACGGGCGTACTCGACGCGTAAATGGTGATGACCGGCCAGCAGCGGTACCGCTCGCAAGATGTAATTTGCGGGCAGCAATTTGTAATTTGTCTGAACGCTCCCGGGCAGGGTGACAGCTCGCCACGATGGCGTGAATGCATCTGTGATCAGCAAGATGCAGGGTTGTTCGGCGTCAGCTTCAATTTCGAGCGCGTCAGTCGAAGCGGCAACAATTCGCGCCGTCCCGGCGTTTTCGGCTGGCAAGGGTTTCAGTTCCGGTTCCGATTCCAAAATTACTTCCCGCGCGGGGTCAAATGTAGTTGAGCGCAAGGCGTCGAAGATTGCATTGCGGTCAGGCAGGACACGGTAGCTGGAAACAAGGCGGAGGTGCGACATGGCGGGCTCTGGCGCATCGCCGATTTCCAATTCATTTCCGCGTCGTCCCAAGGCATAGCGCAGACGCAGCATGGCGAAGAGAGGATCGTAGCGGACGAACTTCACATACGACATCGCCTGGTCGGGATCTCCGCCCTGGCTCCAAGTCATGAACTCGGCGTAGCGCCGCACCACGGTCGCTTCGTACCCCCACATGTCTTGCGCGCCGAGCAACATCGCGCTGTTCGGGTTCGCGACATTTATGATGCGGTAATCGTCGGGGTGCTCCTCGAGAAAGCGCTTTTCATCTGGATTCACGATGGTAGTGCTGTCAAACGTGGCGCGCGCGCTGTGCGCAAAAATAAACATTTCCACCGCGCCCAAAGCGATCGCGCCAAAGAGCGCACGCGGCTCTCGCTTTGCGAAGGCCAGGATGATGCCAAGGAGCGCGCAAACTCCAGCGGCAACGAACAGCGACATCGCCGCGAGATGCTGCGATTGGGCAATGAATTCTGTGTCCGCGTAGAGTTGGGGGAATAAATACGATTGGCCGCTGGCGCGACTTGCATTCATTAGTTCCGGCCAGGACCCAGTGCTTGCGGTCCACCATCCGGCGACGCCCAAGGCCGCGGCACCTGCGAAAACGACGGCGATAAACGCAGTCTCCATTCTCTTTTGTCGGATTAACCGATCGAGTCCGCTGGCCGCGAGCAGACAAAGAAACAGCGACGCTAGAAAGCTAAACTTCGAAATACTGCGGAACCGATCGAAGCCCGGTACCCAGGTATAAAGAAAACCGAACAACGGTGTGTACGCGCCAAGGGCCAATAAAAAGGCAACGCAAACGACAATCAGCGGGCGCCATTTCGTTCCGCGTTCGCACCGAATCGTCGCGTAAATGGCGAACACCAAGCCCGCTACGCCGATGAAAAGTGACGTTTCCCACAAATACCAGCGCCCCCAGTATTTCGCCACTTGCCCGAAAAAATCGGGCGCGAGCAGCGTCACAAAGTTCTCCGGCGGGAGCGAGAGCATAGAGGCAAATTGAAAAGGCAGCCTGAACCCGCGCGTGGTTTCGCGCGTTGTCTGGATAGCGGGCAGCAATTGCACGGCTGCAAGTAGAGCGCCGGCTGGATAGATGGTCAGCAAGGCCGTTGCGACCCGCCAATTCCAGTGGCCGATCAATCGCAATGCGGCGTAGGGCCCGGCAATGATTGCGGTGTAGAAGACGTACTGCGGAAAACCCGCCAACGTCTGCATGGCGATAGCAAACATCCCAAGCAATGACCAACGAACGCGCTGAGTCCTGAAAACTGCGTCGATAGAACAGAAAATCAGCGGCGACCACGTCATCGCACTCAGCTGAGGCAAATGCCCGGCAAAAACGTGCGGAAAAAAGGCGCCGCTAAACATGACGAGCATGCCCGCAAAGAAACTGGCCGCAGCAGAGAGACCCCTTTGTTTCATCCAAAAAAACATGAAGGCGCCAATGGCGAAAACGTGCAGCGCCACTGACCAGTTGATAGCGACAGGCGTGGGTAAAACCAGGAAGAGCCAATTCGGCGGATAAAGCAGCGCTCCTTGCATTCCACCAAAATACGGCGCTCCGCTAAAGATATGCGGGTTCCACAACGCGAGGTTTCCCTTCGCCAATTCGCGGAAACCGAATTCGCGCCATGCGAAGTATTGCAAGAACATATCGCTGCCAGGATGTCCAAGCACGCGCGTGCCGCCGGCGAACAACAGATCGGCAAACATGGCCAGCGCCAATGCTAGTAAGAGGATCAGCGAAACGATCGTGGAACGGCGGCCTCCCATCAGGCGGAAACACTGGCTGCCGCAGCGGGAAAATCAAAGCCGCGGTCGATAAACGATTTTTTGGGTAGTTCGTTTGCGAGCGAGGGAAAAAGCAAGCGGCCTTGGGGCGAAGCCGGTCCGGTGCTCGTGTGGATTGCAGTGGCACTGACGATTTACTCCGGTCTCGGCTTTACCTGGCGTAATCGCGAGTTGATTGCGCCAGATCAATCAGCGGGCAACGGGAATGCGGCGTGGACAAGGTGCGCCGGCGGTTTAGCGCGCAGCGCGCGCGCGGGCGGTGGCGAGGTTGGCGCGGATGCTTTCGCTGTCGGGCGCGAGGCCTTGCGCGATCTCTAATTCGCGAACCGCGTTGGCGTAGCGGCCCAGGTTGAACAGCGCGATGCCGAGATTTTCGTGCGCGGAAACAAGCGCGGGCGCGAGCCGCAGCGCGGCTTCGTAGTGCGGCAGAGCGTCGGCGAAACGGCCGATGTGGGCGAGTGCGTTGGCCCAGTTGTATTGGGCATCAGGAAGATTCGGGTCCGCGCGCACTGCGGCCGCGTAATGCGCTAGCGCCTCGTCGGTGCGGCCGAAAATGGTGAGGATGTTGGCGGCGTTGTTATGGGCGAGGGCGAAATCGGGACGGAGGCGGATCGCAGCTTCGTAGCACGCGAGCGCCTCGGCATTGCGGCCTTGCTCATGACGCACGTTGCCGAGCTCATAATGCGCGTCGGCGAGTGTGGGGAGTTGTGCAAGCGCGAGCTCGAATTGCGCGGCGGCTTCGTCGAGCCGGCCCGCAGCGGCGAGCGCAACGGCGTAGTTGTGGCGCACCTTGGGGTAGTTCGGCAGCAAACGCAGCGCGGTCTCGTAGGCAGGGAGCGCTTCGGGGACGCGCCCGGCGTTAGAGAGCGCGTCGGCGAGTTCGCCGAACGCGCGCGGGCTATCGGGCCGCTTTGCGATGTTGTCCTGCCAAATCGAAATGGCAGAGCCGTAGTCGATGTTGCGCCGCGCAGTGAGCGCGCCGAAGGCAATCGCGATTGCAACAAATACGACCACGCTGCGACGACCGAGGACGTGCCACACGCCAACGACGATGGCGGCGATAATCGCTGCCAGCGGCAAATACATGCGGTGTTCCGCGAGGGTTTGTGTGGCAAGTGGCAACACGCTCGAAGTCGGCGCGAGCAGCAGAAAGAACCACGCGCCGAGAAAACCCCACGGCGGGCACCGGGCGAGCGCGATGAGCGTGGCACCGAAGAGCGTGAGCAGCAGGGCGGCTTGCGGCCAGACCTCAGCGAGGGAACCGGTTGTCGCTATGCCGTAATCGAGCACCAGCGGGGCGGGCCAGAGTGCGAGTTGCACGTAATGTATGAGAGCACCGCATTGGGTGAGCAGATAGTGCCACGGCGTGATGCCGAGGCCGAAACCGGCCGTCGCACCGCGATTGCCTGCTTGCATCACGAGCCAACCGAGTAACAGCCATGTCGCCGCGAGTTCGGCGTAGAACGATGGCCGCCGACGCAGCGCTTCGCGAAACGTCCCGGCGATAAAAGTGCGGTCGTGCAGCAGCACGAGCAACGGCGCGGCATACATCACTTCTTTCGTTGCCATGCCGAGCAGGCACATGACAACGGCGAGCGCGTGCCAGCGCATGGGTGTAGGCGACTCCGCACCTCGAATCGACGCGTATAGCGTCAATAACAGGCACAACCCGGCAAGCGACTCAGCGCGTTGTGCAATGTAAGTTACGGACTCGGTCTGGAGGGGGTGTAGCATCCAAAGCGCGGCCAGCGCGAACGCGAGCGGCGTCGCGTCGGCCGCGAATTTCGCGGCGAGCGGTCGGGACCGCAGTGTCTGGCGCACGACGCCGAACAGCGCCAGCGCTGCGAGCGCATGGATCGCGAGGTTGAGCATATGGTAGCCGCGGACGTCAGCGCCACCGACGGCCCAATTGAGCGCGAAGGAAAAATTGACGAGCGGCCGGCCGTTCGCAGGCTGACCGGTGCCGGGCGGCGCGAGTGCGATAGGGAGCGCAAGCGTCCGGATCGTCGCGTTTTCCGCGATGGCGGGAAGATCATCGAAAATGAACGGCCCGCGAAAACTATTGGCCCATGCCGCGAGTGCAGCGGCAGTAAGCAGCGCAGCAGCAACGAAGATTCCGGCGCGGCTAGAGTTCGGGGCCGGACGCACGATTTTGCCCTTGGCACGCACCATGATTGACCTCCATTACGACCTCTCCTATGGATCGAACTGCGAACACTGGCCATGACCGCCTTTCCGTTCTGACTGTTGCCGCCTGGCAGGCGTCTTTTGCCCCGTGTTCATAGGTGAATGAGCGGGCAACGGGAATCGAACCCGCATGGCCAGCTTGGAAGGCTGGAACTTTACCATTAAGCTATGCCCGCATCGGATAGTGAATAGTGACAAGTGACGAGTGAGTAGTCAAAGCGATTGGCGAGAACGCCAATCGCAGGTTACTGCGACCGACTGCTCCGCTATTTTTCAAACGCGGCAGCGACCAGCGTGGCATTGTGACCGCCGAAACCGAAGGAATTGTTTAGGGCGACGCGCACTTTCTTTTCGCGGGCGACGTTCGGCGTGTAATCGAGGTCGCATTCCTCCCCCGGATTCTCCAGATTGATCGTGGGCGGAATGACGGAATCGCGGATGGCGAGCGCGCACGCCGCCATCTCTACTCCACCGGCGCCGCCTAACAAATGGCCGGTCATCGATTTGGTGGAACTGATGGCAACTTTATAAGCGTAATCTCCGAAGACCTGCTTGATGGCGCGAGTCTCGCAAATGTCGCCGATGTCGGTGGAGGTAGCGTGCGCATTGACGTAATCCACCTGATCCGGTGATATGCGGGCATGCTCGAGCGCCATTTGCATGGCGCGTGCTGCGCCTTCGCCGTCCGGCGGCGGCGCCGTCATGTGGTAAGCGTCGGCAGACACGCCGTATCCTGTGATCTCACAGTAAATCTTCGCGCCACGCGCCTTGGCGTGCTCCAATTCCTCTACCACCACAACGCCTGCGCCTTCGCTCATCACAAAACCGTCGCGGTCACGGTCGAAGGGCCGCGAAGCGCGCTCAGGCTCATCGTTGTGGGTGCTAAGTGCTCTCATGGCTGAAAATCCTGCAAGGCCAATCTCGACGATGGACGCCTCCGATCCGCCGGCGAGGAAGACGTCGGCATCGCCAAACTTGATAATTCGCCAGGCTTCACCGATGGCGTTGTTCGACGTGGCGCAGGCGGTGACGATACACAAATTCGGGCCGCGCAGGTCGAACTCCATTGATATGACGCCGCTGGCCATGTTACTGATGAGCATCGGAATTGTGAACGGCGAATTCCGCGACGGCCCTTTGGTCAGTAGAATCGTCAGTTGATCCTGTAGTGTTTTCAGTCCGCCGATTCCGGTGCTCACGATCACGCCGAAACGGTCTCGATGCTTCAGGTTTGCTATATCAATCCCGCTGTCCTCAATCGCCATTTTTGCTGCGGCCATTGAAAGCTGCGTGAATCGATCGGTCCGGCGGACGTCCTTCGGGTTTTTGAAGAACGGCTTCGGATCGAAATCGCGAACTTGCCCACCGATTTTGCAATCGTAAGCGGTCGTATCGAATGCATCGATTGCACGAATGCCGCTAACCCCGTTCTTTAGGTTGGACCAAAACGTCTCGACGTCACTGCCTATAGGCGTAAGGGCACCGAGACCAGTGATAACAACTCTGCGATCGGGCATGGCTTAACGCGTAAGGGTTGAAGCGTTGGAGCGTTGGAGCGTCAACTAGTTCCCATTCCGACGCTTTGAACAGTTTGGAAGAGTTTTCCTTCGGTCTTGATCGATGGCGCGATGATAATTTCCGTTTGCTGAAATTCGGCAATACTGCGAGCGCCGACGTTGCCCATGCAGGTGGTGATGGCGCCGACCAGATTTTGGCTGCCGTCGTCAACTTCTGCAGGACCAAACAGGATTTGTTTCAGCAACCCGGTAGCACTCACCCTGATGCGGGTGCCTCGCGGAAGATTTGCGTGGGGAGTGGCCATGCCCCAATGGTAGCCGCGCCCAGGCGCTTCGTGCGCTTTGGCGAACGCGCTGCCCACCATGACGGCGTCCGCGCCGCACGCCAACGCCTTGCACACGTCGCCGCCTCTGCTCATCCCGCCGTCGGTGATGATTGGCACGTAGCGCGATGTTTTCTTGAAGTAAGCGTCACGCGCCGCCGCGCAATCGACCGTCGCAGTGACTTGAGGAACACCCAGCCCAAGCACGCCGCGTGAAGTGCAGGCGGCTCCCGGCCCGACGCCGACCAAAACCGCAGCCGGCCCACACTCCATGATCTCGAGAGTCACGTCGTAACCGACGGTGTTTCCAACGATAACCGGAATCCGCATGTCCTGGCAAAACTTTTCCAGATCAAGCGACTTGTACTCCGACGAAATATGCCGCACGGTGGAAACCGTGCTTTGCACAACGAAAACATCGGCGCCAGCATCTTGCGCGATCCTGCCGAATTCAGCGGCACGCTGAGGAATGGAACTGACCGCAGCCAACACACCGCCATCTTTGATCTGGCGCACACGGGCCGCGATTAGATCTTCCTGAATCGGTTCCTGGTAGATCCGTTGCAGCAGCGCAGTGATGTCGGATTTATTTGCATCGACGATTTTTTGCAGCACTTCCTGCGGGTTTTTGTAGCGCGTTTGTACTCCTTCGAGATTCAGAACGGCCAGTCCGCCCAACTTGTTCATAGCAATGGCGAAGCGCACATCGACGACTCCATCCATGGCACTCGCGAGGATTGGAATTTTCAATTCCAGCGGCTCGGCCTCTTTTCGCGGCAAACGGAACGTGATATCGACCTCATTGGGGTTGATCGTCACACGCCCGGGTACAAGCGCGATTTCATCGAACCCGTAGGTCACACGCGCCTTGCGATTGCGGCCTATCCACATTCCCATGTTAAATCTGCTCCATCTTGAATCGTTCGTTTAAACTTCCGCAGTGCGGGCACCGGGGAAGCAGCGCGTCGGTTCGATCCTCAAATTCGAACGCGCAAATCACGCAGCGCAACCGGTGCTCGAGAGCCCGTCGCTCCCGCCGCCTCCGATTCCATTCTCCAAGTATCCAGAAGAGGAAAACCACCGCAAGAAAAAGCAGCAGATAAATCGTGACCAGAGTGGCGAGGCTAACGCGAATCACGGGGTAGCGCTGGCCGCTGGTGCCGACTGCGGGCGTGCGATGTCGTTGCTCCATACAATTGTTGCAGTGCCCCAAACCAGAAACGAGTCGGCTTTGCCAGCGTTTGCGGTGTTTTGGGGAAAACGGCAACGTTTAACATACAAGCGGGCTTGCTCGTCCAGCGCAGAGTCACCGGATGAATTAATCAGAAAACAATAGCGAACTTCTCCAAGCTTGCTCACGGCCACATGAAACCGAATCGCCTCAGGCATCTCTTCATTGGATGCGGCAAAAGCTGGTTCTGGCAATATTGGAGCGCCAAAAACCTTCAGCTCGTTTGAGAACGAAACGGACGTTTTGGTAACGCTGATCGGCGGGGCGGTTTTATGCCGGACAAACTGGACCGCGCCAGGTGGTTGGCAACTCGGGATTCGCAGATCGCGCTCCAGCGGTGGGATATTCTTCAAAGTCGGCTCGATCGTGGAATAGGACGGCACGTGCTCAGCTTTTGGCAGTGCACGCAGCCTTGTTTCCTCAGGACGGCGAGTTGTGAAAGCAAGCGCGGGATCTTCCGCATCGATCCAGCGAAGCAGCGTGCGACCTTCTTCGGAGGCGGGCGTGATCAACGCAACGCGCGCTGGCGGCGGCAGAAGGGCGACCGTTGGCGGATAGACAATTTGAAAAATGTAAAAACAAAGGGCGTGCGCGACCAGAGAGAGTGCCAGAAAGATTGTAATTGCGAGTTTTTCCCCACGAGGCGAATCCCAGCTAAAGATCAGCGGTTCGGCAGCGCTCTGCGAGATAAGGCTGTTCATCGCGCCGGAGTCGCAGCCAGCGCGACAGAAGTGATGCCGTGTTCAAGCGCAGCGTTTGCCACTTCGGCAACTGTTTCGTAGGACGTAGAACGATCAGCCTTGATGATAATCGATTCGTCCCTGCGCTTGGCTGCATCCAGTAATGGCCCGAGTTGTTCCATGGTGACTCGCTGGTCCTCGAAATAAATGGCTGGAACTGCGCCGCCGGTGATGCTGATGATTTGCCGGCTGGTCTGCGGACCGAGCGTAAAGCGTGAGAATGGCATCGAAACTGAGATGCCTTGTTGCAGGATAAAATTTGAACTGAGCAAGAGAAAGAGAACAAGGAGAAAGACGACGTCCACCAGCGCCACCAGGACAAGCCATCCGAAATTGAAGTTTATCGTGCGGTGAAGCTTCATGAAGCGGTGCAGTTTGTCGATTTAATGAATCCCCGGCTCAGGACTCAAACTGCGCCTCGGACCGGGCCGCCTCTTCGGGTTGTTGAAAGCTAATGATGCCACTGATCGGTCGGCTTTCGGTTAGCATGTGCACGATCTCAATCCCGGCGCGCTCCATGTCATGAATCATCGTGTTTACGCGCGAAGAGAGGTAGCTGTATGCAACAAAAGTGGGTGTCGCTACGACCAGGCCGGCTGCGGTGGTCAGCAAACTCTTATACACGCCGCCGGAAAGCTCAGTCACTGTCGCATAACCACCGCTTGAAGCGATGGTCCCGAAGGCATCGATCATTCCTGCGACGGTCCCAAGCAATCCGAGCAACGGCGTCAGGAAAGCGATGGTAGCGAGCACGGCAAGAAATCGCTCCAGTTTTGGTACTTCGAGCTGTGCGGCTTCTTGCACGATATCGCGCAATTCCGCCCGAGGCGCATCGTGTCGGATAATCGCGGCGTGAATCACTCGCGCCACCGGCCCCGGCGTCCCGGCTGATTCATGCAGCGCCTCAGCGAAATTGCGATGCCGAATCAGGTTCGACAGTCCCTTCAGAAATTCGCCGACATGAATACTGGCGCGGTGCAAGTAGAACAGGCGCTCGGCGAAGACAGCGATCGAGATGATGCTGCAGCCCAAGATTGGCCACATTAACAATCCGCCTTTTTGGATGTAATCGATCACGCCGGTTTTGTAGCGCTCTTTCCCGACCGTGGCAAGGCCACAACCGAATGCACACTCTTCCGCGCGATACTCAAGCGTGACTACTTATCGCCGGGTTTTCTCGCGCGGTTTTGGCGAGGGAGAGGCGCGAACGACAGCGGCGCCTTTGCCACCAACTAATTTCCCGGATGCGTCGAAGACGGAATAACCGGTCTGCTTCCCAGATGAGTCGTAGTTGTACACGAGCTTATGTAGAAGAGTACCGTCTGGTGCGCTTTGGGTTTCCTCGAGGATACGCCCGGCATCATCGTACTTGTAGCGACTCTTGAGCCGAATGCGGCCGTCAGGTCCCGAGATTTCCGCGCTCGAGAAACGCCCCGCGTCATCCAGTTCATAATGAATTGTCTCGCGAAGTTTGCCGTCCGCATCGGTGGTTGTCGCCACCGCCTTGTGCTGCTCAGAATCAAAGCTGTAAACAGTACGTGAGCCGTCCGGGTGCATCGATACGGTCACCCGCACAGCGTCACTGCGAGCTTGCTCCGGTGACTGGCCAAATCCGATCGCGGCGCCGCAGACGAGGACAGCGCAAGGAACCGCCAGTCCGAGCGGTAAAAATTTCATGACCTGCGGAGCTTACGGTCAAGGCGCGTGGGTGCAAATAAGCCTGAAAATTTTTATTGACCTCTCACTGGGGAGGTGGTTAAAAGTGGTGTCAAGTGGAGCAAAATGGACGATTGTGCCACTTGATCAATGGACGCCGATTCCCCATCCGAACGCTTCTATGCCGGAGAGTTCCGGCATTCCATCGATGACAAGAATCGAATCACGATTCCCTCTCGTTGGCGACGCGATCGTCCTGAGGAATTGATTCTTTTGCCGGAGGCGACTCATCAATTTCTCCTTGTGATGTCGTCAAAGGAATTTGCGAAAATGAGTTTGGCCGCGGAAACAAACCAGAGTGTTTCGGCGCGCGATCGCCGAGTTTTCCTGCGGCACCTGCATGCGCGCGCTCAACAAGCAGCCGCGGACCGGCAAGGCCGCCTGGTTTTGCCGGAGGAACTTTGTCGGACGCTCGGCTTGAAAGGCGACGTCGCGCTGGTGGGCAACCGCGGGCGTTTTGAGATTTGGAATTTGCAACGGTGGAAACGGGCGCACGAAGAGGAAACGGCCACTTACCAACACGTGGCGAAAGAAATTGGGTTGTAAACCAATGGAAGGCCAAGACGTTCTCGATATACCGTGGCTTAAGCTGCATGCCTGGCTGATGGTTGATCCGTCATCTGCCGAAGATGAAGCGGAGGCGCAGCCGATTGAGGACTTCGTGTATCACCGTCCAGTGTTGCTGCGGGAACTGCTGGAGCTGCTCAAGCCAAAGCGGGGTCTGCTCATCATGGATGGAACATGCGGCGGCGGCGGCCACACTGAGGCGCTCTTGGAAAGTGGTGCCGACGTTCTTGCTTTGGATCAGGATCCCGATGCAGTTCAGTATGTGAGCGAGCGACTGGCACATTTTGGCCGGCGCCTCATCGTGCGGCAGGCGAATTTCCGGCATGCAGCCAGCGTCCTCGATGAGCTTGGCCTTGGCGCTATCGGCGGCGCGCTCCTTGATCTTGGTGTTTCGTCTCGCCAATTGGAAAATGCGCAGCGCGGTTTCAGCTTCGTTCGAAACGGCCCGCTCGACATGCGCATAAACCCGAGAACCAAGCTGACTGCTGCGAAGATTGTAAACGAGTACGGCGAAGAGGAACTGACTTGCCTGTTTCGTGAACTCGGTGAGGAACCGGCCGCGCGCAGGATCGCGAGCTTGATCGTGAAGATGCGCAGGACTTCGCCCTTTCGCGAAACTCTGCCGCTGGCGCGGGCGATCGAAAAGTTGGTCGGGCGGCATGGCCGTCATCATCCTGCCACCCAGGTTTTTCAGGCGCTGCGGATGGAAGTGAACGATGAGCTTGGCGCGCTCGAGGAAGGCTTGCGTGTTTTAACTGCGCGACTTGCATCCGGCGGGCGCATTGCCGTGATCACTTTTCACTCACTGGAAGATCGGATCGTAAAGAACTTTTTTCGCGATCATAGCCAGGAATGGCTCGACAAGCCGGAGTGGCCCGAGCCGAAGCGCAATCCCGATTGCGATCTTGAACTGGTCACGCCGAAACCGGTGGAACCGAGCGATGACGAACAGCGCGCGAATCCTCGCTCGCGGAGCGCAAAGTTGCGCGTGGCCGAGAAATTTAAATGAAGCGCTCACGTCGAAAAAACTGTAATGCGGTAAACGCGGCCTCGCTTGCGCGCTGGATTGTGATGACTGCCTTTCTGGCCCTGGCCGGGTTGAGCTACGTTTATTTGACCCTGCAGCTCTACCATCTGGGCGAGCGCAGGAAGGCGGTGGAGAACGAGCTTGTTAGTCTGCGCAATCAAAATGACTATGCCAGCGCGCAAATCGCGGCTTTGACCTCGCGCTCGATGTTACAACGCCGATTGAAAGAAGGCGACCTGAAAATGGTCCCCATTTCGGAGGCAAACATCGTGCGGCTGACTATTCCTCCACGATCAGACGAAGACGCGATCCAACCCGTAGTGAACCCCTCTGCCGCGAGATGAATCCAAATAGCCGAAATCGTTGCGTGCTGGTGTGCACTGTTTTTATCGGGCTCTTTAGCATCTTTTCGTTTCGTTTGATTTATCTGCAGGCAATAAAGCACGATGAATACGCCGGCCTTGCCGCTGAAAAACACGTTTACAAACAAATCATTCACGCAGAGCGAGGCATGATTCTCGATGCGAACAACGAAATCCTCGCGCACAACATTCCGGTGGAGACGGTCGTGGCGGATGCAACGCATCTTAACAATCGGCAAGCAATCGTTGCTCTCGTAAGCCACGAACTTGGCTTGCCGTCCAAGGAGCTCGCGGAAAAATTAGACGACGAACGCCGTTACATTGTGATTAAGCGGGAAGTGCCCGCGGCCACTGCAAGCGCGCTGCGTGAGAAACTTCGCGCCGGCAATTTGCGCGGAATTTATTTCGAGCACGACGCCACGCGCATCTACCCAAATGGATCCATGCTTTGTCATGTCATCGGATTTACCGACTTTGATCATCACGGCATCCAGGGCGTGGAAGCCTCGATGGAGGAGTATCTTCATGGGCAGGACGGCTACCGTTTCATCGAGCACAACCGGGCCGGCCAGGAGATCGTACCCTACCGCGGGCAAGAGCGCGCCCCGCGCGACGGCTACCAGGTCCATCTGACCGTCGATCTTGGTTTGCAGAACATCGTCGAGAATGAAATCGACGCCGCGATGGCGCAATATTCGCCGCAAAAAGCCACCATTATTCTGATGCGGCCGCAGACGGGGGAAATCCTGGCGATGGCCAATCGGCCGCATTTTGATTTGAACCTCCGCTCGGAAGCCCGGCCTGATCAGATGAAAAACCGGGCAATCATCGACATGATGGAGCCGGGCTCAACATTCAAGATCGTTGCGGCCGCCGCCGCTCTCAATGAACACAAGGTGCGGCCTGATTCGTCGATTTTTTGTGAGAACGGTCTCTGGAATTTCGGTGGCGCCGCCCTGCACGATCACCGCGCGTTTTCGAATTTGAGTGTTCGCGAAATTCTCATCAAATCGAGCAACATCGGAGCGGCCAAACTTGCTCTTACTGTAGGCGAGCAAAAGTTTTACGAATACATTCGACGCTTCGGATTCGGCGAGCGCACAGGAATTGAGCTGCCTGGCGAGATCAACGGGCTCATTCGGCCTCCGAAATCTTGGAGCAAAATCTCGATCACCCGTATTCCGATGGGGCACGAGATCGGAGTGACGCCACTGCAAATGACAGTGGCAATGGCGACGATTGCCAATGGCGGCAAGTTGATCATGCCGCGCATGGTGAAATCGATCACTACATCGGAGGGCAAAAGCATCAGTTCACTTTCTCCGGTGGTGCTGCGCCAGGTTATTTCCTCTGAAACCGCAAAAGAAATTGGCGATGCGCTTCGTGGCGTCGTGAGCGATAGCGGGACAGCTGCCGCCGCGGCCGTGCCGGGTTTTACAATTGCTGGAAAAACAGGAACCGCGCAGAAAGTCGATCCTCGAGGCGGATATGAAGAGGGAAAGTACGTCGTTTCTTTCGCCGGCTATCTTCCAGCCGAGCATCCCGAGTTTGTCGGTCTTGTCGTGCTCGATGATGCGCACACGAGCAAACCGGAATTGAATTATGGCGGGCTTGTAGCAGGGCCGATCTTTTCCCGTCTCGCGGAAAAGGCCGCCCGCTATCTTGATCTTGAGCCGCATGAGGAGATTCGCAAGGCGCTGCCCGTGGAGCGAGTCGAAAAACCGCCGCCGGCAGAGCGAGCCCGCAAGACTGCGGCGGCGGAACGAATCGCCTTAACCAATGCCGCACGCCATTGAATGCCTCGCCGCGGCATGTTGAAACCTCATGCAGCTCAAGACTCTTCTCGCCGCAACTCCAGTTCGCCATGTCATCGGGTCACTTGATCGCCCAGTGGAAAACATCGCGTATGACTCGCGGCGAGTGCAAAGGAACAGCTTGTTCGCGGCATTGCGGGGCGAGAACACCGATGGCCATCAATTCATTGGTCAAGCCATCGACAAAGGCGCGTCGGTGATCGTTGCTGAACGCGAGAACAACGATCCGCGGGTCACCTGTCTCGTTGTTGAAAACACGCGCACCGCGCTTGCTGATCTGTCGGCAGCTTTTTACGGGCATCCGGCGCGGAAAATAAAACTGGCGGCGGTCACGGGTACAAATGGCAAAACCACAACAACGTTTCTCATCAAACATATCTGTGAAAGAGCGGGTTTGCGTTGCGGACTAGTCGGAACGGTGCGCTACGAAATTGGTGAGCGAATTCTGCCGGCCATCCGCACCACGCCGGAATCACTCGACCTACAAGAGTTGCTTGCGCAGATCGCCAACGCGGGCTGTAAGGCGGCTGCGATGGAAGTTTCTTCGCACGCGCTCGCGCAGGATCGCACGCGCGGCCTCGAATGGAACGTCGCCGTCTTTACAAATCTCACGCAAGACCATCTCGATTTTCACGGGACAATGGAAAACTACTTCGATGCCAAAGCGAAGCTCTTCACAGGGCTCGTGAGCCAGAAAAGAAACCGCAAACCCGTTGCCATCGTGAATATCGATGATCGCTACGGCCAACGACTGCTCGACAAAATCAACAAACGCGTCGCGGTTGTCACTTACGGCATGGGGACGCGCGCAGATTTCCGCGCGTCAAATTATCGCGCCGAATTCGGCGGCACATCCTATCAACTAGACGCCAAAGGCAAGAGCTACCTGGTGCGTCTCCCACTAATTGGCCGCTTTAACGTGACCAACTCTGTCGCGGCGCTGGCTGCGGCCAACGCCTTGGGAATCAACTTGCGGAACGCCGTGTTCAGTCTCGCTAAGTCACCGCAAGTGCCGGGTCGCCTGGAATTAGTTCCAGCGAGACGACAATATCAGGTGTTCGTCGATTACGCGCACACGCCCGACGCGCTCGGGAATGTTCTCAAAACTCTGCGGGCGCTCGAGCCGCAGCGGTTGATTGCCGTTTTCGGCTGCGGCGGTGATCGCGACCGGCAAAAACGCCCGTTGATGGCCGAGATGGCAGATCGCCTTGCTGACTACGCCATCATCACCTCTGATAATCCGCGCAAGGAAGACCCGGGCGCCATTATCGCGGAGGTCGAAAAAGGATTTCGCTCTAATCGATATGAAAAAATCGTCGATCGCACGCAGGCGATCGATCGTGCTGTAGCGCTGGCCCGACCGCGCGACATTGTGTTGATCGCGGGGAAGGGACACGAAAATTATCAGGAGTTCGCGGACTACACCATCCCGTTTGATGATATCCAAGTCGCGCGACGAGCGATTGAAGACCATCCCGTCGAGTTTTGATTTTGTGTGAACATGAATCCGCTTCCACTTTCTCAAATCGCGAAATTTGCCGGAGCTTCACTTTCATCCGGAGATGGGAAGGTGATAATCGACAGGCTCAGCACCGACTCACGCACGCTTAAGCCTGGCGAGTTGTTTGTCGCGTTGCGCGGTGAAAATTTCGATGGACACAATTTCGTTCAGTCCGCCGCAAAAGCTGGCGCAGCTGGGGCGATCGTTGAGTCCAATTGGAGGGGGAAAGTTCCGGAGACTTTCGTGCTCGTCCGGACGAAAGACACTTTGCAGGCGTACCAGCAGCTGGCGGCCAACTACCGGAACTCGCTCGCGCTAAAGGTGGTCGCGATCACCGGAAGCAACGGTAAGACGAGCACAAAAGACTTTACCGCAGCAGTGCTCGCCCGGCGTTTTCGAGTCACGAAAACAGAAGGAAATTTCAATAATCACGTTGGGCTGCCCCGAACGATCTTGCAAGCCACGTCGCAAGACGAAGTTGCTGTCTGGGAGATTGGCATGAATCACCCTGGTGAAGTTGCGGCGCTGTCGAAAATCGCCGCGCCGGATGCGGCTATCATCACCAACATTGGTGTCGCGCATATCGAGTTCATGGGTTCGCGCGAAGCGATTGCGAGAGAAAAAGGCGCCCTCGCGGAATCCGTCGGCCCGAAAGGAACAGTGATTTTAAATGCCGACGATCCGTTCAGCAAAGGAATCGCGGCACACGCGCGCGCGAAAGTCGTTTTCGCTGGTACGAAAGGGGGAACGGTGCGCGCGATAGAAATTAGTCAGAGCGCCGATGGGTCCGAGTTTACGATCCTGGAAGGCGCACACCGTTGTCGGGCGCAGCTTCCCATCCCGGGTTTGCACATGGTGCAGAATGCATTGCTTGCCGTCGCGGCTGGTCGGGCATTTGGATTGTCGAGCGAGGAATGTGCAGCGGGCCTCGCCACTGCGCCACTCGCCAAAGCTCGTTTGCAAATCAAAGAAATCGGCGGCGTGCAATTTCTGGACGACAGCTACAACGCAAATCCCGATTCAATGAAAGCAGCATTGCGCACGCTGGTTGAACTGGATGCCGATGGAAAACGGATCGCGGTCCTGGGCGAAATGCGCGAATTGGGCGATGAATCCGAACGTGGACATCGCGAGGTCGGCCAAACTGCGGCCGCGCTCAAGATCGATCAGTTGATCGCGATCGGAAACGCCGCGGCTGCAATTGCCGACGCTGCGAGACATGCCGGCTTGCGAAAAACAGCCATCGTAAACTCGACATTGAAAGCCGCAGAACTTTTGAATGAGATCGCCGCGCCCGGCGATCTTATCCTGATTAAAGGAAGCCGCGCCGCGCGAACGGAGGAAGTGATCGAGCAATTCGGGCTTCGTCATTCACCTGCCACGCCGAAGCCTGGGGTAGGCGGATCATTCGTCATTTCGCCATGATGTATTACCTCCATCGCCTGAGCGATCAGTTCATTGGGTTTAATGTTTTCCTTTATGTCACTTTCCGAGCCATCGCCGCCGCGGTCACGGCATTCCTCGGCACGTTGGTTTTTGGAAACTTTATCATCCGAAAATTGACTGCTCTGAAGCTGGGGCAACCGATTCGCGGAGCAGCAGAAGTTCACCGTCTTGCCGAACTTCATGGCGTGAAACAGGGCACGCCTACCATGGGAGGTGTGCTCGTTATCGCAGCCGTTTTTGTATCGAGTCTTTTCTGGGCCCGTCTCGATAACCGCTTCGTCTGGTTGGCGCTGTTCAGCATGGTGTATCTCGGGGCGCTCGGTTTCGCGGATGATTACCTCAAGGTGACGAAGAAAAAATCCGACGGGATCAGCGGCCGGATCAAACTTCTTTTTCAAATCTCGCTCGCGGCAATCATCACTGCTCTTTTCCTCACGAATCCATTGTTGGAAGTGCAGGCACGCTCTCTGTACGTGCCGTTTGTCAAGGCCCCGGTCATTGCGAACATGAGCTGGTTTACATTTGTTTTTTTTGCGCTCGTTATTGTGGGCTCATCGAACGCGGTGAACCTCACTGATGGGTTGGATGGCTTGGCGATCGGTTGCACCATCCCAGCGGCGTTCGCCTACGCATTGCTTTCTTACGCAGCCGGCAATTTTCGGATCGCGGAATACTTGCAGGTACCTTTTTATCCGTTCGCCGCGGAGTTGACGGTAGTTTGCTCGGCCCTCATCGGCGCGGGCCTTGGTTTTCTCTGGTTTAACTGCTATCCAGCGAAGGTTTTCATGGGCGACACTGGATCGCTGGCCATCGGCGGGATGCTGGGCGTCGTCGCGATCTGCTGCAAGCAGGAGCTGCTTTTGGTCGTGGTCGGCGGCGTTTTCGTGATCGAAGCCGTCTCAGTGATTTTGCAGGTGTTGAGTTTCAAACTGACGGGCAAGCGATTTTTTGTCATGTCGCCACTGCATCATCATTTCGAACTAACGGGCTGGAAGGAGAGCACCGTGATCGTTCGGTTCTGGATTTTGTCAATCATCTTCGCCCTGCTTGGCTTGGCGACACTGAAACTCAGATGAGAAGCGCGCGCTATAAAAATCAAAATATCGCCGTTCTTGGTGCAGGCCTGAGCGGGAGCGCTGCGGCGCTTCTGCTCAGATCGGAGGGCGCACAGGTCACAGTGCTCGATAGCGCTGAGGAGAAGAACTTACTCAAATCGACCATAGACAATCTGCGGGGAGAGGGTGTCCACGTGATTTGCGGGGCGGCAGCGGATGAAGATTCATCCGCGTATCAGATGGCCATTTTAAGCCCCGGCATCGATCCGGCTTCCTCGCTGGCGCGCAATTTTCTGTCGCGCAGAATTGAAATAATCGGCGAACTGGAGCTGGGGTGGCGATTCTGCGAAATTCCGGTCATCGCTGTTACGGGCACGAACGGTAAAACGACTACGACGGAATTGCTGGCTCAAATGTTGAATGCGTGCGGCCAGCGAACGATCGCTTGCGGGAACATTGGCAAACCGCTTTCCGAAGTGGCACGCGAGAAACAACCGTTCGACGTGCTGACCGTTGAGGTGAGCTCGTTCCAACTGGAAGCGATCCGCACCTTTCATCCATCCATTAGCCTCTGGCTCAACTTCGCTCCCGACCATCTCGATCGTTATCGCTCCGTGGCTGATTATCGCGCGGCCAAGCTGCGCATTTTCGAAAATCAAACCGAAACCGACGTGGCAGTAGTAAACGCGATCGAAAAATTTCCCGCGATTCGCCCTCGGAAGATCACCTTTAGCGCGTACTCCGATCAAGCGGATTTCCAGCTTTCTGATGGTGCGATTGTTTACCAAAACCAAGCCGTCCTCCGTCTGTCAGACACGAAACTACGTGGGTTGCACAACATCGAGAACCTGATGGCGGCGCTCGCCGCTGGCATGGCACATGGATTGTCATTCCCACAGATGGCGCAGGCGCTCCGGAATTATGAGCCGCGTCCACACCGGTGTGAATTTGTGCGCGAAGTCGATGGCGTTGACTACGTGAACGATTCCAAGGCAACCAATCTGGATGCAGTGGAAAAGGGGCTGCGTGCACAGACAAAGCCGGTCGTTCTGATCGCCGGCGGCAAAGACAAGGGATTCACCTTCGATCCGCTGCGGTCTCTCGTGAAAGAAAAAGTCCAGTCGACGATTTTGATCGGCGAAATGGCCGAGAGCATCAGGCGCTCCTGGAGCGGCGCGGTCGAATGCGAAATTGCAAACTCGCTCGCGGACGCAGTCGAGCGCGCGCACGCCAGCGCAAAACACGGGGAGGTGGTTCTGTTTTCCCCAGGCACATCGTCGTTCGACATGTTCAAAAGCTACGCCGATCGAGGCGATCAATTTCGTGCGCTCGTGCAGGCGTTGCCTCAAACAGACCGATGAAAATCCTGCGGCTCTTCAAACATAAAAAGCTCCGGGCTGCGACCGCGCGACGCGCCTCGGCTACATCTGCCGGAATGGATTTCGGGGACATCCCGGAGCCAAACATGAAGCTATCGCGGGCGTTGCTGATAGTCTTGCTATTGCACGTGGTTGCGGTGTCGGGAATCATCGCATTCAACGCAATCAAGACGCGAGAGAGTTCATTTGCACCGACAATTCCAGGGGACATGGAAAACAAGCTGCCTGACACGACATCAATTCACGCGGACGGTGCCAAGCCGCGAGATGGGGTGGCACGAAAGGAAAGCGCCCCACGCAACGGTGCGAAGCCTTCACATTCGCCTTCGAACGACGAACAGGCGAAGGCGCCTCCGTCTTCTGGAAAAACTTACATCGTAAGAAAAGGCGATAACCCCGTCACAATCGCAAAGAGGCTCAAGGTTTCCTACGACGATCTGATAGCTCTCAACCATATTGAAGATCCCCACAAATTGCAGATCGGCCAAAAGCTTTTAATTCCGACGACAAACCAAAAGAAGAACAAGAAATGAAAATCGATGCTGGAATCTAATTATGCATCGTAAGAGCGCCTATATCCTTTTCCTTGCGGTGCTGGGACTACTCGTCATTGGGATCGTCATGCTTTTTAGCACGAGCGCTTTTGCGCGCGACAGTCACGGAGACGTTTATTTCTTCATTAAACGGCAGGCGATGTGGATCGGGATTGGACTTGTAGTCTGCATCTTCGCGGCACTGGTGGACTATCATTTCTGGCGGCGGACATGGTGGCTTTGGTTTGTGCTGGCATTGGCGGCGCTGGCGCTTTGCTATGTTCCCCACATCGGAATGCGCCTCAATGGGTCGCGCCGCTGGGTCGGCTGGGGCCCGGTCACTTTTCAGCCATCGGAACTAGGAAAGTTGGCCGCAATCTTTTTCCTCGCCGCCTGGTTTGCGCGATATGAACAACCGCACACCAATGTGCTCTTTGGACTGATTCTTCCCCTCGCGATCATCAGCCTGCCGGCTGGGCTTGTGCTGGCCGAAGTCGATCTTGGGACAACGGCTTTGATCGGTACAACGGCGTTCGTCGTAATGTTCATTGCCGGCGCTAATCCTCTATGGCTCGGTGCTGTGTCGTTCGCCGGCCTGAGCGCTCTTCTCATTATCGCTACACAAATCTCCGAGCGAATGGGACGGCTCTCCGCTTTTCTTCACCCGGAGCATTTCAAAGAAGACGCTGGGTTGCAGCAGATGCAGGCGTTAATCGCCTGGGGTAGCGGCGGAATGGAAGGGCTTGGCCTGGGCAATGGGCGCCAGAAGATGCTTTATCTTCCTTACGCGCACACTGATTTTATTTTTCCAATTATCGGTGAAGAGCTGGGGCTGCGGTTCAGCCTCCTCGTGGTTTTCTTATTCGTGGTGATAATTGTTTGCGGGATCATGATTGCGCTGCACGCCAAGGATCGTTTCGGGCTGCTCCTCGGCTGCGGCGTTGTCTCGCTCCTCGCGCTACAGGCCGCGGTCAACATCGGCGTGACCACGTCGCTGCTGCCGAATAAGGGATTGCCGCTGCCTTTTATCAGCTACGGAGGTTCGAATCTGGTCGCGTGCATGTTTGGCGTCGGTTTGTTGCTGAACATCTATCGGCAGGGCATTCTAGAACCGCCACATAAAAAACACGCCACAATGCATGCAAGGATGACACTGCGGATTTAGATGCGACTGATGAACTCTCTGAACCCTGTGTGACAACCAAAAATCAAAAACCAACTTTCATGAATGCAGTGATCGCATGTGGAGGAACCGGCGGACATCTTTTCCCCGGAATCGCAGTGGCGGAAGTGCTGCGCGATCGTGGCCACGAAGTGATGCTGTTGATTTCCGAGAAGGATATTGACGCACTGGCGCTCTCGGGGCGCACAAATTTTCAAGTCGAGAAATTACCCACGGTAGGGCTGCCCTCGGCGTTTTCCCCGGCGTTCTTTGGATTCATTCGCCGTTTTTATGAAAGCTTGTCACTTTGCCGGTCTCTTTACCGTAAATTCAAGCCTCAGGTGGTTCTCGGCATGGGCGGATTTACTTCCACTGCGCCGGTGGTGGCCGGGCGGATACGTGGGATTGCCACCTTCATTCACGAATCAAACGCCGTTCCCGGAAAGGCGAACCGCCTGACAGCGCGGATCGTGAATGCGGTAATGCTCGGCTTCAAGGAATGCGCGCCCTTTTTTCCAAAAACGCACACGGAAGTCACCGGCACGCCTGTCCGGACCGAACTGGTGCGTTTGGATCGGCGGATCGCGCGCCAAAAACTGGGACTGCGCAAGGATCTGTCCACATTGCTTGTCATGGGAGGCAGTCAGGGTGCGAGTGGAATTAATCAGGCGCTGATCAAATCGCTGCCATTCTTGCAAGGTGTACCGCTCCAGGTGATCCACCTGTCCGGCGCGCGGGACGAACGCCTGGTTGCTGATAACTATCGCCGCGAAAATGTCCCTGCGTACGTCGCTGCTTTTCATCATCGGATGGAAGAAGTTTACAGCGCAGCCGATCTCGTTGTCGCGCGAGCCGGCGCAGCCAGTCTGGCCGAGTTCGCCGCTTTTTCATTGCCCGGCATCCTGATTCCATTTCCTTACGCCGCCAATGATCATCAAACGCGTAACGCAGAAATTTATGCTCGCGTTCAGGCGGCGATTCTCCTCAAGGAGTCAGAGGTCTCCGGTGAATTGCTGGCACGCAAAATCCGCGAGTTGATCCAGGACCCGCAACTGATTCAGCAAATGGCCGCCAATTGCTCGCGTCTGGCGCCGAAAGACGCGGCTGACCGCGTGGCTACAACGATGGAAAAATACACGACTCATGAAGCTCGCCTCTGAAGAACGCAGCGCGCCTGCCGATCGCGCTCCAACGCTTGACTTGCAGCGATTCCTCACTCGTGAGCAGCATCGGATTCATCTTGTCGGAGTGGCCGGAAGTGGCATGAGCGGTCTCGCTGCGCTTTTGATTGAGCTCGGACACGCAGTGAGCGGCTCAGACAAGGTCACCAGTACGGAGACGGAGCGATTGCAGCAACTAGGCCTGCGCTTTCATGAGCAGCATCGGCCGGAGCATGCGGAGGCCGCCGATCTTGTCGTTTTTTCCTCCGCAATCAAAGGCGGCAATCCAATCCTCGTAAGCGGGCGCGATTGGGGTAAACCGGTCGCGCGTCGCGCGGAAGCCCTGGCTGCAATCATGCGTGCAAAGCGCGGGATTGTTATCGCCGGAATGCACGGCAAAACAACAACCTCAGCGATGACGGCACACGTGTTGCGCGAAGGCGGACTGCATCCGTCCCATTATGTCGGCGCCGAAATTTCGCTTCTCGGAACGAACGCACACTGGGATTGGCGCGGCGAGTATTTTGTTGCTGAGGGGGACGAAAGCGACGGCACCCTGCGCTGCTTCCATCCAGAGCACGCCCTCATTCTGAATATCGAGGAAGAGCATCTTGATTTTTACGCCAACCTAGCCGCGATTGAAAAAGTCTTTGGGCAACTCATCGACCAATCGAGCGGAACAGTCTTCTACAACGTTGACGATCCCAACACCGCTCGATTGTGTGCGAAACGCAAAAGCGCTGTTTCCTACGGATTTTCTCAGAATGCCCATTATTGCGGCATCAATGTCGAGCTGCGGGACTTTGGCTCGGTTTTTTGCGTTTATCGGCGCGGCCAAAAACTCGGCCAAGCGACCCTTAATGTTCCCGGCGAACACAACGTGCACAATGCCCTTGGAGTGGTCGCACTCGCCTCTGAGCTTGGAATTCCATTTGAAAAAATTGCGGCTTCCCTTCGCAAATTCGAGCACGCGCGACGCCGGTTTGAGATCAAGTATGAGAGCGATAGTTTTTTGCTTGTTGACGATTACGCGCATCACCCCACTGAAATTCGTGCGACATTGAAGACTGCACGAGCCACTGGCCGCAAACGGGTGCTGGCCATGTTTCAACCTCATCGTTATTCGCGCACCAAAGCACTGCGCAGCGAGTTTGGCTGCGCCTTCGATGAGGCTGATCGCATAGTGGTGACGGATGTTTATCCTGCAAGCGAACCGCCGATTCCTGGGATCAGCGGGCAGACGATTGTCGGTGAAATGGTGAAACACGGTCATCGCGGTGCGAGTTACCAACCGCGGTTCGAGCGCGTGCATTGTGATATCGGCAACGCCCTCGATGTCGGCGATCTCGTGTTGAGTCTCGGGGCTGGCAATATTCACGAGCAACTGTCGATTCTGGCTGCGGATCTGGTAATTGCCGAAAAGTTAAAGGCGATCGTTGGCGAAGAAGGTGACGTCCGCCTTTACGAGCCGCTCTCGAAACACACGACGCTGCGCGTCGGAGGGCCGGCGCAATTTTGGGTCGAGCCGCGGACCGAAAAGACGTTTTCGGATTTGATTCGGTTTTGCCGGGATGAAGACCTGCCGCTCTTCGCAATGGGTCGTGGATCGAATCTTCTTGTACGCGACGGTGGAATTCGCGGTGTGGTGGTTCATCCATGCGGCGGCGATTTCGACAAAATCGAGGTCAACGGCTCCGAAATCACCGCAGGCGCAGGCGTGAAGTTGAGGGAAGTTGCCTACGCGGCGCGCGCGGCAAATCTCGGCGGACTCGAGTGGATGGAAGGCATCCCGGGCGTAGTCGGTGGCGCGTTGCGGATGAACGCCGGCGCGATGGGCGCGCAAACTTTCGAGAGTGTAACGCGGATTCGCTATCTCGACGCCGAAGGCAATCCGCACGCCAAGGATCGAGATGAGCTTGAGGTCTTCTACCGGCGGTTTCCACTGCTGGAAAATAATTTTGCGATTTCCGCGACATTCTGTGCGCAGCCGGCCGAGCGTGCAGAGATCGATTGTCGCTTGCGCGAATCGCAGGCAAAACGGCGCACGACGCAGCCAGTCGCCAAGAGTGCAGGCTGCATTTTTAAGAACCCCGACAGCATTCCAGCGGGACAACTGGTGGATGAATTAGGTCTAAAGAATTCGCGCGTCGGAAATGCGCGCGTGTCGGAAGTGCACGGCAATTTCATTGTGAACGACGGCGGCGCGACCGCAGCGGAGATGCTTCAGTTGATCGACAAGATCCAAAGCGCGGCGCGGGCAAAGCGCGGGATCGAGTTGGAGACTGAAGTGGAAATTGTGGGAGAACAGGAATGAAAGGGCGCGAGGATCTGCCAAAAAAAATTGCGGTTCTCATGGGAGGCCCTGGCTCCGAACGGCAGGTTTCGCTGGCGACCGGACGAGGCGTATCGAAGGCGCTTCGCTCGTTAGGCGCGGAGGTGGTGGAAATCGATGTGCGGGACAAAGACTTCGAATTGCCGAGGGATGTCGATCTGGCGTTCATTACGATTCACGGAACTTTCGGCGAAGACGGCCAGCTCCAGAAAATTCTGGAACGTCGCGGCATCGCTTATACGGGTGAAGGAGTAAACGGAAGCGAGATCGCATTCGACAAAATTCGAACAAAAGAGAAATTTCTGGAACGTGAAGTAACCACTCCTCCTTGGGAAGTAATTCATCCCGGGCAGCGCCCAACGTTTCTGTTGCCGATCGTCGTTAAGGCCCCACGCCAGGGATCAACGGTGGGCGTCGTGATCGTGAAGAGTGAAAGCGAAATCGAATCCGCCATCAGCGAAGCCGGAAAGTATGGCCGCGAATTGTTGATAGAAAAATTTGTGTCCGGTCGAGAATTGACCATAGGTATCCTCGGTGACCAAGCCTTGCCCATTCTCGAAATAATTCCCAAGGGCGGCTTTTACGATTTCAACAACAAGTATCCGTTTCTCAATCCGCAGGCTGGCGGTGGAGCAGAGCACGTCTGCCCGGCGAAGATCGACGCCGCAAAAACGAAAGAGATTCAGGAACTGGCGCTCCGCGCATTTCGCGCGGCGGGCCTCCAGGTGTACGCGCGGGTGGATGCGATTTTGTCTGAGAACGGGCAGCCGTTTATTCTGGAGATCAACACCATTCCTGGAATGACCGAGGCCAGCCTGCTGCCCGAGGCCGCAGCCGCAGCCGGGATCAGCTACGTCGATCTTTGCACCCGCATTATCGCCCTCTCACGTGCCAGAACAGAAGGGAGCCGGAGATGAGCTTTGGTCAAAAAAGCTCCCGGTCGCGCAATCGGCGAGTGTCCAATGTGCGCCAACGGCGCCAGCAGCACCTGCTCGACGTGAAGGTCCGTTCCCGCAGAGCGACGCGGCATCGTATTCGAAGAGCCATGGGCGTGCTCTCCAGAGTGATTTTGATCGTTGTGTTGCTCGCTGCCTTTTGCGCAGGTGTGCGCGAAGCGGCAAGGCGCCTCTTCTTCGAGAATCCAGATTATCAACTCAAGACAATTGAATTGCAGACCGACGGCACCTTGCAGCGCGAACAGGTTTTGAAAGCAGCCGATCTGCATGAGGGCGAAAATATTTTCAAGGTAAATCTGGCGCGCATTCACGATTGCATCCAACAGCTTCCTCAGACTGACGAAGTTCAGGTGGTGCGAAAATTGCCGGGCGAGATCGATATTCGTGTGGTGGAACGAAAGCCAGTCGCCTGGATCACGAGCGAAAAGGAAATTTCCGATCCGTTTGCGTCAGATGCTGCTTTTTTGGTGGACGCGCGGGGCGTTTTGATGAAACAAAAGACGTTGTTGCCAGAATATTTGGGGTTGCCGCTCATTTTGGGATGCTCGAGCGAGGCGCTCGAGGCTGGAAAAGTCGTCGAATCGTCCGAAGCAAAAACAGCGCTGGAGCTGCTACGTCTGAGTACGCGCAGCTCTTTGCAAATGCGCTTTCAGATTCGAGAGATCGATGTCTCGAAAGGTTATTGCCTGCTGGTGACGGACAAGAATCACGCGCGCGTGACGTTCGGGTTTAATGATCTGGAAACGCAATTACTACGGCTGGAACATTTTCTTGTTTATTGTGATGACTCAAAGCAGGAACTCGGGACTGTAAACCTGCTTGTCCAACGGAATATTCCCGTCACTTTCGCTCAGCGTCCAACAACGGTTATTAACGATACGATCGAGCCCGCAGTGGAACCGCGCATCATGAAGGCAATCCCTGTGCACGCGCAGGAAAAGACTGCGTCGTCGGCGCCGAAGACGCGCACCGATTCGACGTCTCCTCCCAAGGCAAGTCCTAGCCACCAAAAGAAAACGGATTAACAACGATGGCGAGCAACAATTTGATGGTCGGTCTTGAGATTGGCACCTCCAAAATCTGCGTGGTCGTCGGGGAAAGCCGCACCGATGGCACTCTCAAAATTCTCGGGGTCGGCCAGACGCCGTCGCGAGGCGTGCGTAAGGGCGAGATTGTTGATTTTGAAACTGCGATGAAATGCATGCACGAAGCAGTGGTCGATGCCGAGCAGAAAAGCGATGTGATGATCCGCAGCGTTTACGTCTCTGTCGCCGGGTCGCATCTGCAAAGTTTTAATAATCGCGGATGCGTGATGCGGCCCGAGGATCGCGATGAAATTGATGAGCAGGATGTCGAGGACGTAAAAATCAATGCGCGCGAGGTGAGTATTCCGGCGCAAAACGCGTTCCTGCACTCCATCATTCAACATTATCATGTCGATGGACAGAACGGCGTGCTGAACCCGATTGGAATGCTGGGCCAAAAATTAGAAGCCGATTTTCATATCATCCACGGCGTGCGCACGCGCATTCAAAATACCATCCGCTGCGTGAAAGAACTTCCGCTGGATGTGGAGGACGTTGTTTTTGGCGGGCTCGCTTCTGCGCAGGTGGTGCTCACCCAACATGAAAAAGATCTTGGCGCGCTAGTGATTGATATTGGCGGCGGGACGACGGATTACGTGTTGTACGCCGACGGCGCGGTGAAACAAAGCGGTTGCCTGGCCGTGGGCGGCGACCACATCACAAACGATATTTCTATGGGGCTGCGCATCCCGATGGCGCGCGCGGAGAAATTAAAAATTGAAGAGGGCAGTTGTATCCTCGGCAATTGTTTGCCTGGCGAAATGATTTTGTTAAAGGACGATTCAGGGTTCGCCGGAAAAGAAATCGAGCGGGAAACGCTGAACACGATCATTCACCTACGGATACGCGAAGGACTTGAGCTGCTCAAACGCAGGCTCGAAGAGCAGCCGTATCTTAGTTATCTCGGCGCCGGCATTTTCATTACTGGCGGTTGTAGCCTTCTTAACGGTATCGACCATCTAGTAGAGGAAATTTTCGAAATACCTGCGCACCTGGCTCACGCACAGACTACCTGGGGCGTAACGTCCGCAGTGGAGGATCCCCAGTTCTCGACAGCGATCGGCTTGGTCAAGTTCGCACAAGTGATGCAAACGGATCGACCGCGGCGAGGCTTCAGTCGGATGATCGGAAGATTTTTCAGCGGAATGCGATGAACGATAGGTGATTGCGATATGATTCAACTCAGTAAAAATTACAGTCTCCCGGAGCGCCTGGCGGAATTTATTCCGGTAAAAGTTGTGAGCGTTGGTGGCGCCGGTCTAAACGCGCTCGATCGAATCGTGCTCGATGGCTTGGAGAAAGCCGGCGTAGTGGCGATCAATACCGATGTGCAGTCACTCACGAGTTCGGTCGCGCCGCACAAAGTGCAGCTGGGGCGCACTGTGACACGCGGTTTAGGCGCGGGTGGCGATCCGGAGCTTGGCTATCAAGCAGCTGTAGAATCGGCTGGAGAAATTCGCGAAGCGCTCTCGGAGGCGAATGTGATTTTCGTTTGTGCAGGGCTCGGTGGCGGCACCGGTTCGGGCGCGGCGCCCTATGTCGCGCAACTGGCGCGTGAAGCCGGCGCGCTCGTGATCGCCTTCGTCACTCTTCCATTCACATTTGAAGGCAAACGGCGCAATGCGCAGGCACGAGAGGCGCTCGCGCGGCTCAACGAGGTTGCCCACTCAGTGATTTGCTTCGAGAACGACCGAATGGGCGACATGATCGCGCCACACGCCGGAATTCATCAGGCCTTCGCAACGGCCGATATCACGATCAGCCAGAGTGTTCGGTCGATTGTGAACCTCATCCAGCGGCCAGGACTTATTCGCATCGGCTTCGATGATTTGCTCGCGGCATTGCGCGCTCACAACGGCCGTTGCTTGTTTGGCTACGGTGAAGCCGATTCGGACAATCGCGCGCATGACGCTCTCACGCAGGCGCTCAAGAATCCGTTGATGGATCGTGGCCGGATGCTGGCAGATGCCACACACGTTCTCGTGCAGGTGGCCGGTGGGCCGGGGCTCACACTGTCTGAAGTCGAAATACTCATGCAGGAACTCGGTCGTCACGTTAGCGAGCAAACACAAATTCTCTTTGGCGCCGCTGTGGACGGACGGCTGGGAGACCGATTGAGCGTGACCATCATCAGCTCGCTTGCAACGGAGGACGAGGCGGATGTGATTTCGACGCCTTCTGTGTTCAGCACCGCATCCACTGTGCCACCAGCGCAGGAGCAATACCAGCATCCCGCACCACAGATTCATTTCGAACCAGAACCAGCTGCGATCGAACCCGCGCCTTCGGAGGAAAGCATTTCGTTCGAAGAACCGGTGGCGGCTGCGGAAGCGATACCGGCGCCTGCGTTCGTGCCGAGTGAACCAGAGCCACTGGCAGTTAAGCCACAGAAGAAAACGGTCCCGCACAAGGAAGAAAAAGTAACTGCCGAAAAATCTGCTCAGGCGAAACAGGAAGTTTTGCAATTCGAGCCGGTCACCCGCGGACGCTTTGAAAAAAGCGAACCGACCATCGTCGAAGGCGAAGATCTCGACGTCCCGACCTATTTGAGGAAGAACATCAAGGTGAAGTGACGGCGGCCATTCGCGGGCGATGTCGTCCCGAGCCGAGGGAAGCGAAGTCGAGGCTACCGAAACGGATTCGCATTTGGGCAGCAAAAATTTTCTTGACTTCCCCGGCGGGATTTCAGAAAACGCGCGGTTACATGCGTGCGAGACGCATACCCCTCTGGACGGAGCACGGTCGCCTGTTGGCGGCGTTACTGGCCGCTGCTGGCGTTATGGCGTTTTCCACCTTGCAGGCGCAGGTGTCGCAGCCTTCGGCTAGTGACATATCGCCCACGGTTAACACGGAGATTTCATCCGTGATCCGTACCGGATGCGGCTACGACGCGTGGACCGGCTCGGTGCATCGCAGCGTGACGGATCTTGAAGTCCCCGGGGCGGTAAGCTCCCTAGGCTTGAAATGGGTGCGCACGTATAATTCTGGCAACTCTAGCACTGCCGGCGGCTGGAATTTTTCCTACACTTGGCGCTACTGGGGCAGGGGCTGGGGCGGCGACCCGATTGCGGTGCATTTGC